>ERZ1673742.345-NODE-345-length-64188-cov-60.135188_pt1 | contig 64188 bp, 59 predicted proteins | sample MGYA00580208_ERZ1673742 | MGnify/ENA primary metagenome ERZ1673742 (study PRJEB41218, sample SAMN15661774) | gut metagenome | host: Homo sapiens | place: Canada: London | collected 2015-08-20/2019-03-30 | study: EMG produced TPA metagenomics assembly of...
TTACGACGGGTCCGGCTTTTGTGTGTGTATGAGTCACGGTGCGATCGAGGTGTGAAGAGGGGGGGGGAGTGATCCGACCGCTTTTGCAGGAGGAGCCTGACGGACGCACCACGACGCTCTGCCGGTGTCCGCTGGTGTTGGAACCGGCTTCGCCTCACAGCGGAGTTACGCTGTGCAAGTGGATTGCCGCAAGCGAACGACCCACAGGGACTTATTCACCCGCTACGAATGTGAGTATTGCGTTGGCTGTGGCTTGCGGCTCCTCGAGAAAACCCATGTGCCCGGCGTGTTCCAGCCAGACGACCTGCGCATCGGGAAAGTTTCCGACCATCTGTTCGGCGGCCTCCTTGGGGATGTACTCGTCCCTGCATCCGAGAATGAAGAGCAGCGGAACTTTCGACGTGCGCAGCATTTCGTTTTGATCTTTCCGTTCGGCCATTCCCCGCAGCAGGGCTTCGATCCCTGCGTCTTCGGTGATGAACACCTGCTCGGTCAGGTCGTCGATGTGGTCCTGCATCCGTGCACGGTTTTCGGCTGCAAAGCCCGCTTCGGGCGCTACCCGCGCCAGCGCCTCTTTCTTGCCGGCCTTCACCAGCGCGATTTCGCGCAGGCGGTTGGCGCGTTTCTCGTCCGTGTCGGCATTGGGGGTGGAGCTGAGGAGCACCAGTCCGTCGAGCATTTCGGGATAGTGGGCGCAGAAAGCCAGTGCGACATACCCGCCCATCGAGTGGCCGACCAGGGTGCAGCGTGCGATGCCGAGCGCACGGAGTGCGTCGTGCACCACGCGGGCAAGATACTCCATCGTGTGTACTTCGCCCTTGACCTCCGAGATGCCGTGGCCCGGCAGATCGAGCGTAACCACCCGCACGTGGCGGTAAAGCAGGGGAACGAAATCCTCCCATACGAGCATCGACTCGAGGTAGCCGTGCAGCAGCACCACGCATTTGTCGCCTTTCTGAGAGTCGCAAAGATGCAAGGCGGTATCTCCCGCCATCAGGAATTTTTCGGTCATCGGAGGTCGGTTTATTCCTCGTCGTCGAGGTAGTCGAGCACCGATTCGCGCCTGTGGAGGGTGGGAAGTGCTTCGTCGTCCTCCTCTTCCCCGAGCCGGTTGTAGAGGGTGTGTTTCACCTTACCGCTCTTGTGCATCGGTTCGAGCCGCTTGGCCTTGCGCAGTTCGTCCGCATGATCCGTCGTGCGGAGCCCCTTGGATGTTTTCATGGATGAATTGAGGTGTGATTTAGAGTGTATCGCAATCGATCGTCCCCCGGAATACGCGGCGGGCGCCGCCCGAGAGCCGGATGTGGTCGTAAATACCATCCCCTTCCCTGACGAACGCGACCCCGAGCGTTCCACCCGGCATGACGACCTGGAAATCGGTACAATCGTGCTGCATCGCATAGTTGGTTACCAGGGCCGAAGCCGTCGCTCCGGTTCCGCAGGCCAGGGTTTCGGCCTCCACGCCCCGTTCGTAGGTGCGCACCCGGATGCGACCCGGTCCCGCGATCTCCACGAAATTGACGTTGGTGCCCTCCTTGAAACGGCCGTCACGACGAATGGCCGCTCCCCGGCCGGCGACGTCCACCCCGTCGAGCCTTTCGACGAACTCCACATAGTGCGGCACGCCCGTGTTGAGAAACCACCAGCCCTCGCCTGTCCGTATTCCGTTTACACGAATGATGCCTAACCCGACCGTCGCCTCCGAGCCCGGCACTTCGAGCAGTTCGGCCGTGTGAATCCCGTCGAGCGAGTCGAACGTGACGCGGCGGGAGGTTCCGATGCCCAGGTGCCGGGCAAAGAGGGCGAAGCAGCGGCCTCCGTTGCCGCACATCTCGCCGACCGATCCGTCGGCGTTGAAGTAGCGCATCGAACAGTCGCAGCCGGCCCGGCCACTCGCCCCGAGCACCATCAGGCCGTCCGCCCCGATACCGAAGTGGCGGTCGCATAATTTGGCAATAAGTTTGCTCCCCGACGGAAAAGGAACCTCCCGTGAGTCGAGCAGTATGAAATCATTGCCTGCCCCTTCGTATTTTGCAAAATCCAGCAACACGGCCGCAGTGGGCTGCGGGCGGGGTCGTCTGTGCCTCGGGACGCTGTCCTTCGTGCGCGGACACGGGCCTGCCGCAGAGCGCTTAATCAGCGCAAAAATAATAAAACTTCTAAAAGTTTTACTACTTTTGCAATAATTTGTAAGAAATCTCACAAGCCATGAAAAGCGTGCTCTTCAAGCATCGATCGATTCGTAAATACCGTTCCGCACCGATTCCCGGCGACGTCCTGCGCGACGTGCTGGAAGCCGCTACGCGGGCATCCACCTGCGGCAATATGCAGCTTTACAGCCTGATCGTTACACAGGACCGGGCTCTGCGCGAAGCCCTCTCGCCCTGCCACTTCAATCAGCCGATGGTCGTCGAGGCCCCCTGCCTTGTAACCGTATGCGCCGACGTGCACCGTTTTACGATGTGGTGCGAGCAGCGGGATGCCGATCCGGCCTACGACAACTTCGCCTGGTTCCTGAACGCGGCCACCGACGCCCTGCTCGCTGCGCAAAATCTCGCGGTCGAGGCCGAAATGCACGGGCTCGGAATCTGCTACCTCGGCACGACGCTCTACACGGCCGAGCGGATCGCCAAAATCCTCGAGCTTCCCAAAGGTGTGGTGCCCCTGACCACGATCGTGATGGGATATCCCGACGAGTCGCCGGAGCTGACCGACCGTCTGCCCCTCGAGGCGGTGGTGCATTACGAGAAATACACCGACTACACGGCCGCCGAGATCGACGAGTTGTGGGCCGAAAAGGAGGAGTCGGAGCTCACCCGGCGTCTGCTCGCCGAAAACGGGCTGGACAATCTGGCCAAGATCTTTACGCGCAACCGCTACCGCCGGGAGGATAATCTGGCGATCTCGCGCAGCTATTTCGAGCTGCTGCGCGAGAAGGGATTTTTCAACCAGTAACCGGTGAAGGGGGCGGGTTACATAGCGGTTGCGGCGGCGTGGTGTCTTTTGGGTACGGCGTGCAGTGTCACGCGCAATATTCCGGAGGGCTCCTACCTGCTGCGGAAAGTCCGGATCGAGGACGACCGCACTGTCCCGCGCAAGGAGCGGATCACCTCGTCGGAGCTCGCCCGCTATGTGCGGCAGAAGCCCAACAGACGCTTCCTGGGAACCAATTTCTACGTCTGGATGTATGAACAGGCGGATACGGCCAAGCACAACTGGTGGAACAATTTCAAGCGGCGCATCGGCCAGGAGCCCGTGCTGCTGGATATGGAGCTGACGGAGAAATCGGCCGAGAACCTGAAAATCTACATGGACTCCCGGGGATTCTACTCCTCGCGCGCCACTTTCGAGGTGGATACCGTCTCGCACCGCAAAAAGGCCACGGTCACCTATCGAACCGTGCAGGGAGAGCCTTACCGCATCGACCGCATCACCTACGATTTCCGCGACCGGTTTCTGCGGCAGATCGTACTGCCCGACACGGTGCATACGCTGTTGCATGTCGGCGATATCTTCGACATCGGTACGCTGGACAACGAGCGCAAACGCATCACCTCCTATCTCCGCGACCGGGGCTACTACAACTTCTCGGTCAATAATATCGAGTACGTGGCCGACACGCTCGGGGGCGACCGCAGGGTGGGAGTGAAGGTGGTCGTCAAGCAGTATCTTACGGGCTATAACGAGCAGGGCGAAGCCGTGATGGACAACAACACGGTTTACCGCATCGACCGCATCAATATTTTCCCCGATTACGACCCGATCACGGCCCGTCTCGACAAGGAGTATGCGAGTCGGCTGGATACGGTCTATTACCGGGGACTGAACGTGATCTACGAGGGGCGTCCCAACGTGCGGCCGCGCGTACTGCGGAGCGTGGTGCCTCTCTATCCCAACTATGTGTTCGACGCCGGACAGGTCAATCGCACGTACAGCAACATGATGTCGCTCGGCTACTTCCGCAGCGCCAAGGTCTCTTTCACGGAGGCGCCCCGTCCGGTCGATATGACCGATTATATGACCTATGTAGGGGCCGATGGCCGGGATTCGACACAGACGGAGTACACGCGCGAAGGGTATCTGCATTGCGATATTCTCTGTACGCCGGCACTCAAGCAGAGCTACCGCATCGAGCTGGAGGGGAGCACTACATCGAGTTTCTACGGCCTTTCGGCCACCGTCGGGTACCAGAACCGTAACATTTTCCGGGGGGCCGAGCTCTTCGACATCGCCTTCACGGTCGGATACGAATACATGAAAACCCCCCACGCCGACAAGCGCAACGCCAAGGAGTTCGGCGTGACGGCGGGATTGACCTTTCCGCGTTTCCTGCTGCCGGTGCGCACGCGAACGTTCCGCTCGGTCGTACAGCCCCGCACCCGCCTCGAGCTGTCGATCAATTTCCAGGACCGGCCCTTCTACCGCCGTACCTTGTCGAGCGCTTCGTGGGGCTACACCTGGAACGACAACAGGTATTCGACCTACACCGTTCGGCCCATCGACATCAATGTGATCGACATGGGGTATATCGATCAGGCTTTTTTCGACAACCTGGAGAATCAATACCTGCGTCAGAGCTATACGACCAAATTTATCGGGGGGCTCTCCGTGAGCTATGTGTTCAACAACCAGCGCAAGCACCTGGGGGGCAATGCTACGGTTATCCGGTTCAATGCCGAGACGGCCGGCAACCTGATCGACGGGTTGGAACACCTCTTCTCCAAACCCGTAGCGGGAAAGAATTACTACCATATTTTCGGGATCCGCTATGCGCAGTACTTCCGGTTCGACCTGAGCCTGAGCCGCAAGATCATGCTGGGCGAAAAGACGGCCCTTGCCGGGCGTCTCTACGGCGGCCTCGGACTCGCTTACGGAAACGACCAGACCGTTCCGTTCGACCGCCTTTTCTATGCGGGCGGCAGCAACAGCATGCGCGGATGGACCCCCCGCACGCTCGGCCCGGGCTCGGTGCCCGAGCCGGAGCAGAGCTCCGCCTATCCCGCCCAGTTGGGCGATATGAAGCTGGAGGCCAACCTGGAGTTTCGTTTTCCGATCTGGGGAATATTCCACGGAGCGACTTTCGCCGACGTGGGCAACATCTGGTATGTACGTCAGAGTTCCGACGCGACGACCGTGCAGCCGGCCGCTGTGTTCCACATCGATAATTTCTACAAGCAGTTGGGATTCGACGTCGGCCTCGGCATTCGCCTGGACATCAAATTCGCCGTGCTGCGGCTCGACTGGGGTATTCAGATCCACAACCCCAACAAGCCCGCCGGCGAGCGGTGGATCCATAATTTCCGCTGGAAAAACACGGCTCTCAATTTCGGGGTCGGCTATCCTTTCTGACCTTTTCGGTTCCGATCCGCCGTCAGGCACAACCGGGCATATCCCGCTGGGGGGGGTATGCCTTTCCGTCCGGTGCGGTTATCCCGATGTGCAGCCTTTGCCCGGTTGTTTCCTCGGGTCGGATTCCCGAAGGCAGCCTTCGTCGGCAGGAATACCTGCGCGGCGGATGCGCCGGGGCCTTACTGGGCCTTGTAACGGCTGGGAGAAAGCCCCGCGTTGCGCTTGAAGTAACTGCCGAAAAAGGACTGGTTGGGGAAATTGAGGTAGTAGGCGATCTCCTGAATGCTCATATCGGAGTATTTGAGCAGCGTTTTCGCTTCGAGGATCACATAGCTGTCGATCCACTCGGAGGCCGAGCGGCCGCTCACGCGCTTGATGACCGTGGTGAGGTATTTGGGGGTGATGCAGAGTTCCCGGGCATAGAATCCCACGGCCCGCTGCTCCTTGTAATGTTCGCCCAGCAGCAACATAAACCGTTTGAAGTACTCGTCCGCGCGGTCTTTGATCCCCGGTGTCTCCTCGGGCCGGTCGAAATGCTGATGGAGCAGGTCGCCGATCTTGTAAAGCGCGACGGAGATCAGCCCTCCGACGATCTCCTGCGTGAAGAGCGTCGCCGGCTTACGGAGCTCCGCCTCGATCGAGACGATGTATTGTCCGAGCATCCGGCTCTGCTCGTCGGTAATTCTGAGCACCGGCTGTTCCGCGATGCGCAGCAGCAGGGGCATCATCTTCTTGAGGTCGATGTGGATGCGCTGTATGAAGGCCCGCGACAGTGCGATGATGTAGGAGGAGAGGCGCTGCTGCTCGTGCTGCTGGATGATGTTGTTGGGCCCGATGACGAACAGGGTGTTCTCTTCGAGTTTGTAACGGCTCAGATTGGTCGAGATGACCGCCTCGCCGCCCGTGCAGATTCCGATCATAAAGGCATCGATGCGGAACGGATAGCGGAATATTTCGAGCGTGGCTTCTCCGTGTCCGACCAAGTATTCGTCGTTGATATGCTCCGATTCCGGTGTGCCCATCAGGTGTTTGAGCTGGGCCAGCGTGAAACTTTTTATTTCGCTCTTCTCCATGCTTGCGGTTTTGGTCTAAATGTACGAAATTTCCCGCAAGATAGTTCATTCGGTTCGATAAAAAGTCGGTCGGGACAAAAATGGTGGATTTTTTCCATCCGGGCGGCCGGAGGTAGAAGCGTTTGTCCTCTGCTGTCCTGCGGTCGCCTTCCGCCTGTCATCCCTCCTGTGTGGCCGCTTTACCGCCCTCCCCGCTCGGCGGATCGTCTGTGTGCCTTTGCCACGCGGGGTCGGAAATCCGAGCCGCAAGGGAAACGGAACGCATAAAGCACGCCCCGGGGCGTGCTTTATGCGAATGGTATCCGGGCTCCGGATGCCGTCAGTTTGTTTCGGCCCGCCTGGGGCCGGGAAAGCGGGTCAGATGCCCAGTTCTTTCTGAACCTCCGACGCGATATCGGTGAGAGCCGCCTCATCGAAGTAAGCCAGCGAACCCATTGAAGTATCGAAGACGACGGTGAAACTTCCGGCCTGCGATACCTTCGAGATGGCGTTCCGAGCCTTGGTCACGACCGGTTCGAGCAGTTCGTTCTGTTTCTGCTGCAGTTCGAGCTGGGCGTTTTCCTGGAACTCCTGGAGCCGGTTTTGCAGGTCGCCGATCTCTTTCTGCTTGAGCTGCTTGATCGATTCCGAGAAAGAGACCTCGTTTTTCTGGTAATCGGCGATCCGGTTGTTGAGCTCGACCTGGATCGTTTCAAGGTTGGTGATCAGGTCCTTGCGGAAAGTCTCCAGGTTGGTCTGCATCTCCTTGAATTCGGGCATGGCCACCACGATCTCCTGCATGTTGACGCGGCCGAATTTCTGGGCGAAAAGCGACGTGGACCCCAGCAACAGCGTGCATACAAGGGTTAGTTGAAGGAATTTTTTCATAAAGAAAGGTGATTGATTGAATTTTTGATGTGTTATTTCAGGTACTGGATCAGCGCCTCCGTGCGGTCGAGCGCGGGCGCGTTGTAGAGCAGCGTCGGGTTGTTGGTCGCATCGAGCACCAGGTCGAATCCGTTTTCCGAGGCATAGCGTGCGATGGCGTCGAATACCTTTTTCTGGATCGGCTGGATCATTTCGACCCGTTTTTTCATCAGCGTACCCTCGGGCCCGAAGATCGACTGCTGGTAATCATTGGCCTCCTGTTCCCGTTCCAGAATGGCCTTTTCACGCGCTTCGCGGGTGACGGCCGAGAGGGAGTTCCGCTGGTTCATGTAGTTGTTGTAGAGGGCTTCGACCTCCGTGAACTTGGCATCCACCTGCGTTTGGTAGGTTTCGGCCAGCTTGTCCAGCTCGGCGATGGCCTTGTTGTAGGCGTCGATCGACTTATAGACTTTTTCGCTGTTGACGACCATGTAATTCTGGGCAGCGGCCGTGCAGGCTGCGGCCGCAAAAGCCACGATGAAAAATATCCGTTTCATATTCCGTCGTTTTAGTGTCCTTAAAGATAGCGATTATCTCTCAAATTTATTGCCAACTTCACACGCATCAGAATTGCTGCCCCATCACGAAGTGGAACTGGCTGCCGTTGCGCTTGGTGTGGCCCGCCGCCGGGTCGAATCCGTAACCCCAGTCGATGCCGAGCATGCCGACGATCGGGAGGTAGAGACGCACGCCGAAGCCGGCCGAGCGTTTGATCTTGAAGGGCGAGAACTGCCGCCACGAAGCGAAGCCGTTGCCCCCCTCGAGGAAGCCCAGCACATAGATTTGCGACGAGGGCTTCAGGATCACGGGATAGCGCAGTTCGAGGGTGTATTTGTTGTAGGCTACCGCATAATTTTCGCCCACGGGATCGAGCGCCCCGTCGTCGTAACCGCGCATCGAGATCACGTCGATGCCGTAGATGTTGTAGCCGGTCATTCCGTCGCCGCCCACCTCGAAACGCTCGAAGGGGGAGACCTTGTGCCTGTTGTAGCTGCCCAGGTAGCCCATCTCGGCGCGGGCCATCAGCACCAGGTTGGCATTGCGCGTGAGGGGTGCGAACCATTGCGCCTTGAGCTGCCATTTGTGGAACTCGATCCATTTGAAACGCTCCGAGTCGCTCATGGTCTGATCGCTGTAATCCTTGCCGTCCCAGAGCGAGTAGGGGGGCGTGAGCTGCACCGAGACGCTGAAATCGGAACCCCGGCGCGGGTAGATCGGCTGATCGACCGAGTTGCGGCCGAAAACCAGTTTGAGCGAGAGCAGGTTGGCCGATCCGTTCCGCATGACGAAGTAGTCCCAGTCCTTGAGCGTGTAACGTTCGTAACTGGCTTCGGCATAGAGCGTGAAATAGGGGTCGGGCCACGAGAGGCGCTTGCCCAGGCCGGCAGCCAGACCGTAGGAACGGAAGTATTTGGAGCTTTTCTGCCAGACGTAGTAGGCGTTGTTCTCCTCCGAGAAGTGGGCCGACACGGTAAACGAGTTGGGTTTCTTGCCCCCCAGCCACGGGTCGGTGAAACTCAGGGCGAACGCCTTGTAGTAGGTGCCGTTGGTCTGGGCCGAGATCGACAGCCGTTGATTCTGCCCCATCGGGTAGGGTCGCCAGGCGCCTTTCTTGAAAAAGTTGCGGATCGACAGGTTGTTCAGGTTGATGCTCACCGACCCCACGAAGGTCCCGGAGCCCCAGCCGCCGGCGATGTTGAACTGGTCGCTGGCGCTCTCCTCGAGAGCCCAGTTGATATTGACCAGCTCGTTGGAGACGGGCTTGATGTCGGGCAGGATGGCTTCGGCGTTGAAATGGCCCATCGACGAGAGGATGCGCATGGTCTGCATCAGCATCGAGCGGTCGTACAGCTCGCCCGGACGGGTATAGATTTCGCGGCGGATCACCTCGTCGTCCACCCGGTTGTTGCCCGAAATGCCCACGTTATTGATGGTGAACTGCTTGCCTTCGTAGATTTTGAGCTCCAGGTCGATCGAGTCTCTGCCCACGACGATCTCCGACGGTTCGATCTGCGACATGAGGTAGCCGGCGTTCTGATAACCCGATAGGATCGAGGCGTCGTCCGGGTTGGCCTCCTTGCCGATGCCCAGCCGCTTATACATGGATTTTTTGTCGTAGGTGTCCCCCTTCGAGACGCCGAACATCTCTTCGAGCGCGGAGGTTTCGTAGATCGAGTTGCCGACCCAGCTTATGTTGCGGATGTAGTACTTGTCGCCTTCCGAGAGGTCGATGTGGATGCCCAGCCGCCGGTCGTTGATCGGAAAAACGGAGTCCGAGAGGATATTGGCGTTGCGGTAGCCCTTCGAGTTGTAGAAATCGATGAGCAGCTCCTTGTCGTCCTCGTAATCGTTCTCGTTGAGCTTGGCGCCGCGGAAGATGTTGATGCTTTTCTGGTGGGTTTTCTTGAAGGTCTTGCGCAGCCGCCGGTCGCTGAACTGCTCGTTGCCGCTGAAGGTGATCTTGCCGATCTTGACCTTGTGCTTGCGGTCGATCAGGAAGGTGACATTGACCGCCTGCTTGAGCATCGAGTCGTTGTCGATGCGCACGTCCACCTCCGTATTGCGGAAGCCCTTTTCCGAGAAATAATCCCGGATCAGCTTGCGGTTCTTGTCGATCACGTAATCCGAGAGCTCGGTGCCGCGCTTGAGTTTGAGTTTCTCCATCAGGTCCTTCTGCTTGCTTTTGGGAATCCCCTCGAAGCGCCAGTAGTTTACGCGCGGCCGCTCCTGCAGGAAAACTTCCAGGTCGAGGCTGTCGCCGTCGATGGTGGCCCCGACCTGCACGTCGGAGAAAAAACGCTGGCTCCACAGCCGCGAGATGGCGTTGCCGATGTAGGAGCTGGGCAGGTAGATCGAATCCCCCGGAATCAGGCCCGACGAGGAGCGCAGGATGTCGTGGTTGAGGTATTTCACCCCGTGGATATTGACCTTGCGGATGTGGTATAATTTCTGGGGACCGTTGCCCAGCGGTCGGGCGTTCTGCAGGAACTCCTCGGCCGTCCGTTCCTCGGCGGCTTCCGCTGCGGATGGGATGTCGGCCGCCGCGGGCTGCTGGGCGAACAGAGGCGAGCCCGACAGCATGGAAAGCGTCAGGATCAGAAACAACTTACCGGGATATTTCATCGATCGTATCTAACATTTACTTATCAAACCAAAACGCCTCTCCCGTCCGGCGTACGCTTCGAGCGCACGGTCGAACTCCGCCTCCGTGAAGTCGGGCCAGAGCACCGGCGTGAAATAGAGCTCCGCATAGGCGGCCTGCCACAGCAGGAAATTGCTCAGCCGGCACTCTCCGCTGGTGCGGATGACCAGGTCGGGGTCGGGCCACGGGGCGGTGTAGAGCGCTTCGGCCACGGTCCGTTCGTCGATCCCTTCGGGGTCGAGCTCTCCGGCCGCAGCCCGCCGGGCGAGGTGTCGCGCGGCGCGGACGATCTCGCTGCGCGAGGAGTAGTTGAGCGCCAGCACGAGGGTGAGCCTTCCGCCCCCGGCGGTCAGCTCTTCCGCTTCGCGGAGGCGATCCCGCACTTCGGACGAGAAAGCGCTCCGCTCCCCGATGGCGCGGATGCGAACCCCCTGCCGCCGAAGCTCGGGAGTTTCGTTGACCACGCTGCGGCACAGCAGCTCCATGAGCGCCTCGACCTCCTCGCGGGGGCGTCCCCAGTTCTCGGTCGAGAAGGCGTAGAGGGTCAGCACCTCGACTCCGTTGCGTACGGCGGCGCGGATCGCCGAGCGTACCGGCTCGACGCCCTGCATGTGGCCGTAGCAGCGCTCCTTGCCGTGCTGCTGCGCCCACCTTCCGTTGCCGTCCATGATGATTGCGACGTGGCGGGGTATCCTCTTTTCCTCGTTCATAAGGTGCAAATATAGGGATTTAAATCAAAAACGCGAAAGAAATGAGGGGAGAAACCCCGCGCCCCGTCAGCTTCTGATATCCACTCCCCACATCATTTTATTCCGTAACGTGTCGTAAAAGGATATATTGTGCGGCACGGCGAGAAAAAACCTGCGCGAAGAGCGGCGTACCGTGAGGGTCGAACCTTCGCGGATTCGGCGCGTTACGTTGTCGAGCGTGACATTGACATCGGCCTGCCGGGCGTGGATGGTCAGGGTGATCGTGCTGCCGTCGGGCACCACCACAGGCCGCATGGTCAGGTTGTGGGGCGCAACGGGGGCGATAATCAGGCAGGCGCACCGGGGTGCGACCACCGGGCCGCCCGCGCTGAGCGAATAGGCCGTCGAGCCCGTGGGGGTCGAAACGATGATCCCGTCGCCGTGGACGGTGGCCACCAGCAGTCCGTCCACATAGGTGTCCACCGAGATCATCCCGGGCCCCTGCCGCTCGACGGAGACCTCGTTCACGGCCAGCGCGGGACGGTTGCGGCGTCCCAGTCCGCTGACCTCGATCATCGTGCGGGGTTCGGTTTTCAGCTCGCCCGCGCGGATTGCCTCGAAGATGCGGCGGAAACCGTCGCGCGGGGCGATGGTCAGGAAGCCCAGGTGCCCCGAGTTGATCCCCACCACGGGAATTTCGCGCCCGCCGAGGCGGCGGACGCCTTCGAGCAGCGTGCCGTCGCCGCCGTAGCAGACCAGCACCGAGCCCGCGGGCTGGCGCCCCACGTCGCGGCCGTAGCGCCGGCTCGCCGGAATATGCAGCCCGATGAGCGTTTCGAGCGTGGCGGCGAACTCGTCGTTGACCGCGTAGTCGAATCCGCACTCCTCGACGGCTGCGAAAATCTGGCGCAGCTCTTCGGGCACGTGTGCGGTCCGGGGGCGGGAAAAAAGTATGATTTTCATCGGCGGGGTTTGGAAAATTTACAGTAACTTTGTGCAGGCAAATATAACGAAATTATGACAAAGTTAAGTGTCAACGTCAATAAGATCGCCGTCGTGAGAAACTCCCGTGGGGGCAACCAGCCGGACGTGGTGCGCGCGGCGTGCGACATCGAACGTTTCGGAGCCGACGGGATCACCGTCCATCCCCGGCCCGACGCCCGTCATATTCGTTACGGCGACGTGCGCGACCTGAAAGCCGTGCTGCGCACCGAGCTCAACGTGGAGGGCAACCCGACTCCCTCCTTCATGGAGCTGGTGCTCGAGGTGGCGCCCCGCCAGGTGACGCTGGTGCCCGATGCGCCGGATGCCGTCACCTCCAACGCGGGGTGGGACACCGTGCGCAACAGGGCTTTTCTGAGCGACATCTGTGCTCGGCTGCACGAGCGGCGAATCCGCGTGTCGGTTTTCGTCGATCCGCGGCCGGCGATGGTTGCCGGTGCTGCCGCGTGCGGAGCCGACCGCGTGGAGCTTTATACCGAAGCCTACGCCCGCGACTATGCGGCCGACCGGGAGGCGGCGTTGGCCCCCTACCTGGAGGCTGCGGAGGAGGCCCGCCGCTGCGGGCTCGGGCTGAACGCCGGCCACGACCTCAATCTGGAAAACCTGCGCTTTTTCGCAGATCGGATTCCCTGGCTGGACGAGGTGTCGATCGGCCACGCGCTCATCTGCGACGCGCTTTATTTCGGCTTGGAGAACACCGTCGGTCTGTACCGCCGCGCCCTGGCTTTCTGAGCGATGACGGGCGCTGCGATGCGGTTACGGAGCCGGGAGAAGAGGCCGTTGCAACGGAGGGGCCTCGCGCCGCGTTGCGTCTGCCGGGGGCGCGGGGACAATCCGGCGGCGCCGATCCCGCGACCGCAGGCCCGCTCCGAAGAGCCCCATCCGTTGCGTGCGTACCCCCTGCCCGCGGCGGGGGAACGACTCTTCCGCATATGTTGATCCTAAATCCCGATTCCGTGTCCGAACCCCTTTCCGATCCCCTTTTCCGACGCATTTCGCGCATCGCCGAACGGCTGGGCGTCGATGCCTATGTGGTAGGCGGCTACGTGCGCGACCACTACCTGCGGCGCCCCTCGACCGACATCGACGTGGTGGTGGTGGGCAGCGGCATCGACGTGGCGCGGGCGCTGGCTGCCGAGTTGCATACGCAGGTGACCGTCTATAAAACCTTCGGCACGGCGATGCTGCGGGCCGGCGGCGCGGAGGTGGAGTTCGTGGGGGCCCGGCGGGAGTCCTACTCGCAGGATTCCCGCAAGCCGCAGGTCGAAGCCGGCACGCTCGCCGACGACCAGCGGCGGCGGGATTTCACCATCAACGCGATGGCCTGGTCGCTCGACGGAGCCCGCTTCGGCGAGCTGGTCGATCCTTTCGGGGGGATGGACGACCTGGAGGACCGGATCATCCGCACCCCATGCGATCCCGACGTCACCTTTTCGGACGACCCCCTGCGCATGATGCGGGCCGTGCGTTTCGCCGCGCAGCTCGGATTCGATATCGACCCCGACACGTTCGATGCCATCGTGCGCAACCGGGAGCGCATCCGCATCGTCTCGCGCGAGCGGATTGCCGCCGAGCTCAATAAGATCGTCCTGGCGCCTCTCCCGTCGATGGGGTTCGAGCTGCTGGAGCTGACCGGCCTGCTGGAGCTGATTTTTCCCGAACTCCACCGCCTGAAGGGGGTGGAGCGGCGCGGCAGCCATGCGCACAAGGACAATTTCGTCCATACGCTCAAGGTGCTCGACAACGTGGCGGCCCGCAGCGGCGACCTGTGGCTGCGCTGGGCCGCCCTGCTGCACGACATCGCCAAGCCGCTGACCAAAGCCTACGACCCGAAAGCGGGGTGGACGTTCCACGGTCACGAGGTGCTCGGATCGAAGATGGTGCCGTCGGTTTTCCGGCAGTTGAAGCTCCCCATGAACGAGCACATGAAATTCGTGCAGAAGCTGGTTTTCCTCCATCTGAGGCCGATCATTCTCTCGGAGGAGCTGGTCACCGACTCGGCCGTGCGGCGGCTGCTGTTCGAGGCGGGCGACGACGTGGAGGCCCTGATGATGCTGTGCGAAGCCGACATCACCTCGGGCATCGACGCCAAGGTCAAACGCTATCTGGCCAATTTCGAGCTGGTGCGCCGCAAGATGAAGGATTTGGAGGAGCGCGACCGCGTGCGCAACTTCCAGCCCCCCGTTACGGGCGAAGTCATCATGCGCACCTACGGCCTGGGGCCCTGCCGCGCGATCGGCGAGATCAAGGAGGCGATCAAAAACGCCATCCTCGACGGCGAAATTCCCAACGAATACGACGCCGCTTTCGCCCTGATGGAGCGGCTGGCGGCGGAGCGGGGGCTGGAAAAAGCCTGAATTTCCGAAGGGCGCGACCCGCCCGCACGCCGCCGGGACAGCGTGCAATCCGATTCACACGATGCTTTTTTGCTGGCGTGTGGCGGCAACGGCCGCCCGATTGCCGCGATCCGCACGGAAAGAGAGTCGGAAGCCCCGGCGCCGGTAGGCGTCCGGAAGCGCCGTGCGTCCGGTCCGTCTCCGCGATCCGCGGGCCCGGGATCGGTCGGACGAGGATACGGCTGTTTTGGTCTGAATATTGACGCCGCGCAAAAGGTGAAGGGTAAAACACGATACCACTACCACCTTGCGCTGGCCAACCTGCTGTTCGGTGCGAATTTTTCGTTTTATGTCTCCCTGACGCGCAACTACCTCGATTTCCAGCAGATTTTCATGCTTCAGGTGCTTGCGGCCTCGGTGTTCTTCATCCCGTTCGCCATCTTCTCGAAACGCTCCTACCGGATCACGTGGCGCGATTTCGGCAACATCCTGGTGGTCACGCTGCTGGTAATTTACGGCTGGATGTACATGCTGCTCTGGGGCGCGTCATTCACCTCGCCCATCGACGCCTCGACCATCTCGACGCTGGGCCCCGCCTTCACCCTCATCACGGCCCATGTGATGAACCGCCACATGAAAGTTTCGTGGGTGCGGATGACGGGCGTGGCTCTGGCATTGGCGGGGGCGGCGGTGCTCCTGTTCGACGAAGGGCCCGTGCTCGTGCGCGGCAGCGAAGGATACGGCAATGCGCTGGTGCTTGTGGCGGTGGTGGCTATCGCGGTCAATACGGTCATCATCAAACCGTCGCTCGAACGGTTGGGGACGCTGGTGGTGATGGGATGGTATTACATTATCGGCCTGGCGATTACGGCTCCCTTTTTCTGGCGGTATGTCGCCCGCACGGATTTCTTCCATCTGCCCCTGAACGGGCAGGCCGAACTGCTCTATATCCTGATTTTCGGAACCGTGCTGCCCATGTACCTGCTCTACCGCGGAACCGAGAAGCTCACCTCGGTGCACACGGCGCTCTACCGCTACATCCAGCCCGTGGCGGCCACCGTGCTGGCGCTGGTGCGGCATCAGGAGCGCATCGACCGCACGAACGTCATTTCGTGGATCCTGATTTTCGGGGGGATCGTGCTGGTGATTATCGGCTATGAGACGAATCTGTTCCATCGCCGAGCATCCGCTTCCGCCACGCATCGGGTACCGGCACCGCCTGCTGCGCCGCGAAGTCGAAAGCGACCATGACCGACGTGCTCTCGCTGCACACCCGCCGGGAGCCGTCAGCAGCCGTATGGATGAGCTGCTGCGCGAGCGTGACGCTCTTGTTGCCCACTTTCGACGCGACGGTGGTGACCGCGATCTCGTCCTCCAGGCGGATTTGGCCCAGGTAGGAGGTGGAGGTTGCGACGGTGATGATGCGCAGGCGGTCGAAAAGCACGTCTTCGCCCAGCACCCGACGGTAGTAATCGACCTTCCCGACGTCGAAATACATCTGCTGCGAGACGTTGTTTACGTGGTGAAACGAATCGACGTCCGAGAAACGTTTCTGAATGGGTATTTCCGTTTTGCGCGCCATCTTACTCCCTGATTATGCGGAATGAGGCGTCCTCGTTGAAAAGAATGATCGCGGAGGCCCTGCCCGTGGGCTTGCCTTCGTAGCGGGGGCTCACGACCAGATCGACCCCGTCGAGGATCTCGCGTGCGACCTCTGGGAGTTTCGCCGGCGCCGGCTCGCCCGTCAGGTTGGCTGAGGTCGAGACGATCGGCCGTCCCAGCCGCGCGAGCATCCCCTGGCAGAAGGCATGGTCGGGCACCCGTACCCCGAGGGTTCCCTCCTCGGGAATCAGGTTGGGAGCCAGCCCGGTGGCTCCGGGCAGGATGAGCGTCAGCGGGCTCGAGGCCATCTCCATCACCTCGAAAGCCACGCCGGGCGCTCGGTGGACGTAACGCACCACCATATCGGCCGACTGACACAGCACGAGCATGGATTTCTTGTTCTGACTGCGTTTGAGCGTATAGATGCGCTCGACAGCCTCGGCGTTGGCGGCGTCGCAGCCGATGCCCCACACCGTGTCGGTGGGGTAGAGGATCAGCCCGCCGTTGCGGAGCACGCGGACGGCCTCTTCGATTGCCTGTTGCATGGTCATTCCTTTACGGGCAGCACCTCGATCCAGTAGTCGTCGGGATCGTGGATGAAGTAGAGCCCCATTTCGTGATTTTCATAGCAGATCCATCCCCGTTCCCGGTGGTAGGCCCGGATGTGGTCGTAGTCCCCTGCGACGCGCACGCAAAGGTGGCTTTCGTTTTCGCCGAGCTCGTAGGCCGCCGTGTGGTCGCGCAGCCAGGTCAGCTCCAGGCGGAAAGGGGTCTGTCCGTCGCCCAGGTAAACCAGGACGAAGGAGCCGTCGTCGGCGGTCTTGCGGCTCAGTTCCCGCAGCCCGAGGGCTTCGTCGTAGAAACGCAGGCTGCGGTCGAGGTCGGTGACATTGACGTTGAAATGGTCGAATCTGCCTTTGATCTGCATGGCCGGATGGATTTGATGCGTGCAAAACTACACAAAAATTGTGAAATATAAGAACGCTTTTCCTATCTTTGTAGCGTGCGGTCTGTGAGGGCCGACGACATACAAGGCATAAAAGCGCATCGGCTTTTTTCTTACCGTTGGAAATTGGACACTTTCAAGTCAAGTAAGGAACAAAGGTTGGTGCTCTCGCTGTTTTTCAGCGTGAGCATAATCCTGAATTCTACTTGGCGGGTCGTCCAATACCTCAACGGTGAATCGGGAAATTGTTCACGCTTTTTTGTCTTCGGGGGAAAGGAACCAACCCTTTAATAATTAAATATGAAGACAAAAAATTTACTTATCGCCGCGGCCTGTCTGGCGGCAGGCTGCGGTGGCGGCGGCGACGCCTGGCGAACCACGGATCTGACTTACATCCCCCTTGTGGCAGACGATCCGGAGGGAGGCGAATACACCGTTTATGTCGATACCCGTAACGGAAAGACGGGGGGAAACGTTCCGTGGGGCGGCTTGTTCTTCGACGGATACGCCGTTGTCGAATCTGCCGACGGCATGAATTTTATCGACCGCAACTGGAATATGCTCGCAGAGACTTGTTTTCGCGACGTGACGATCTTCGACGACGGGGTTGCATGGGCCGTACGACCCGGTGGCCCATTGGAGGCGATCGACAGGCGCGGACGCCCGCTGTTCGAGCTCCGACAGGCAGAAGCCGCCTGCGCTTTCCACGAAGGGCTGGCCGTTTTTACCGACGCGAAGGGTCTCTGGGGCGTTGTCGATAAGAAAGGCCGGGTGGTGGTCGAGCCCGTCTGGGCCGAAACGGGGCCGATGTACGTCGGCGGATTGATCCCCGTCAAAGAGGCCGGGACTGACCTGTGGGGAATCGCGGACACAAAAGGCGAACTGGTGGTCGCCTGCAAATACGAGGAAATCGGAACGACCGATTGCGAGGAGGGATTCCGGTTCAATTACGTACAGGCGCTCCGCGAAGGGCGTATTCCGGTCTGCGACGCCTCCGGCAAATGGGGCGTGATCGACCGCAAGGGGAACCTACAGATCAATCCGCAGTTCGACGGAATAACGCTCGACGGTAAAAATTACCTCTTCTGCAAAGGGCGCAACTACGGGTGGTGTGACCGTGACGGAAAGTATCTGATCAATCCCCGGTACAGCGATGCCTGCCTTTTCGCAGAGAGCGACCTTGCCGCCGTCCGGGACGGCGACACCGACCGCTGGGGCTTCATCGATAAAAAGGGCGAATGGGCGATCGAGCCTCAGTTCCGTCAGGCCATGCAATTCCTGCCGTGCGGGGTGGCTCCTGTGCGCGACGCCGGCAGTCGGGATTGGGGCGCCGTGGACAAGCACGGAAAATACGTCGTCAATCCGCAGTTCCGCTCCATTTATGAATACGGTGCCGACGACCGGCTGCTCGTTTTCGACCAGACGGGAAGCGTGGGCGTGATCGATGCCCGGGGCAAGTATATCGTAGCGCCCGATTACAGCAATGCCTCTGTCGTCCTGACACGGAATGTGTCGGGTATCGGCGGCCCATATAAGGCAGCAAGCGATTTCGTCGATACGGAGGCCCTCGCCGAGCTGATCGATGCGAAAATCCGCAGCCTGAAAGCCACCACCGCTGCAGGGCTTCAGGTAGCCTACGGGTTGAAAGAATCGCGTTTTCCGCGCAGCGGCGGCGATATGACCGTATATAACGCGGAGGAAACGCCGCTGGTGCATTGCAAAATCTGCGTCACGGGTCTCAACGCCTGGAGCCGTACATCCGACGGATGGTTCGGTTACAACTATACGTTCCTCCCCGACACGCCCGTGAAGAGTTATACCCTTACGGCGGAGTTCAGGGGCAAGGCATCGCGGTCTGTCGGGGGAGTCATGGAGGCGATGAAAAGGAAATATGCCTATGACCAAGAGCGGAGCGCGTTCGCTATTCCCGGTTATGCCCAGGTGCTCGCCTTTCCCGTTGCCAACGGCGGGATTGTTTTTCACGTCAAAACCGAATAACCGACCGGACGCTGAATAAATACCGAATGATTTATCCATATACATTATGAAAAAAACAATTTTATGCCTGCTGTGCCTGCTGTGGGGCATGGCTGCCGGAGCGCAGGAAAATTTAGTGCGCGGGAAGCGTTATTACGAAAACAGGAATTACGCCGCCGCACTTCCGCTGTTGCAGGATGCGGCCAAAGAGGGGTATGGCGAAGCTTGTTACCTACTCGGCAGGATGTACGATTTCGGGCTGGGTGTCGAACAGAACTATCCGATTGCCCTGCGCATGTTTCAGCGCGGACTGGAATACGGATACGAACTGGGCGAATCCGAATTGGGCGGACTGTACGAGTGGGGCGACGGATGCACCGCCGACGCGCAGAAGGCTTTCGATTACTACCAGCGATCGCATGCCCGGGGCGTTTTGTCCGGCACTTTCAATCTGGCTCGGTGTTATTATTACGGAAAGGGTGTTGCCGAGGATAATGAAAAGGCCTTCGGGATGCTGCATGCCCTGGTCCGGAACGATGAGTTCAGATTCGACCTTACGGGCTATTACCGTCTTGCCTGTCGGATTCTGGGGGAGTGCTACCACAAAGGATTCGGCACGGAGGTGAATCTGAAGGAGGCGGTGCGCAATTACTTTTACAGCAAATCCCCGGATTGCCTCTATCTGGCAGCCCGGTTGGTGCATGACAACCGGCTGCCCGCTATGGGATACGAATACAGCATCAAGAATCTAATGGACGAGGCGATGGCCGGTGGCCTGGACGATGTACAGGCCTGCTACGATTATGCGGCATGGGCCAGCGAAGCGAATCCCGATTGGAGTCTGGCCGGGATCGGAGCTGAAAGCCGCGATGCCGTTGCGCTGTTCGGCTACCTGTCGAAAGCGGCCGAAGCGGGTTACGGCCCCGCACAGAAACTGCTCGGCGACTGGTATAGCCAGGGTCGGGGGACGCCGGTCAACCGATTGAAAGCGAAGGAGTGGTACGCCCGTGCGAAAGCGAACGGCGAACAGGTGCCGGAAGAGTAGGCGTTGGCCGTCGGTATGAATCCGTCCCGTTCGGGGCGGATTTTTTATATCCGGGCCCGGCGATCATTTTCTTGGCGGGAGGCGGTTTTTAGCCGTGAATTTTATACCTTTGCAACACGAACGAAAAACAAGTAAAAAGCATAACCAATGGGAAGAGCCTTTGAATACCGCAAAGCACGCAAGATGAAACGCTGGGGTCATATGGCCCGCACCTTCACCCGGCTGGGCCGCGAGATCGAAATCGCCGTCAAGGCCGGAGGTTCCGACCCCTCGGGCAATACGCGCCTGAGGGTCCTGATCCAGAACGCGAAGGCGGAGAATATGCCCAAGGAGAACGTCGAACGGGCCATCAAGCGGGCCACCGAGAAGGACGCCGCCGACTACAAGGAGGTGATCTACGAAGGATATGGCCCCCACGGTGTCGCCGTGATGGTGGAGACCGCCACCGACAACACCAACCGCACGGTGGCCAACGTGCGCATGTACTTCAATAAGTGCGGCGGCACGCTGGGCAACAGCGGCAGCGTGGGTTTCATGTTCGAGCACAAATGCACCTATAAGTTCGTCGCCCCCGCCGGCACGGACATGGAGGAGCTCGAACTGGAGATGATCGACCTGGGGGTGGACGAGTTCTATCCCGAGGAGGATGGCGTGACGGTCTATGCCCCCTACGAGTCGTTCGGCGCCCTGCAGAAATGGCTCGAGGATCGGGGTTACGAGATCGTCTCGGGCGAGTCGGTGCGCATCCCGACCGACACGAAGGAGCTCGACGCCGAGCAGCGTGAGGCCGTCGAGAAGCTTGTCGAGAAACTGGAGGAGGACGACGACGTGGTGAACGTCTATACCACGCTCAAGGAAGAGGAGGAGTAGCGGCTCGCTGCCGCATGCAGCGCCCCGGAACGGACAACCGTTCCGGGGCTTTTTTCTCTGTGCGGAGCGTGTCGGGGCGGCTGTTCCGAAAAGACGGCGGAATGGCACGAATGATGCAACGACAGGCGGCAGTGGGGTTCGTCCGTACCGCCGATCCGGTCGGGGGACTCCGGCAACCACGTATTACAAGAATCGTCCGCTTCCGAAAGGAACGGACATGAAACACTTAAAGTTCAAAAAACATGAAAAAACTCTACTTATCCGCTGCGGTGATCGCAGCTCTGCTGTTTTCGGGAGCCGTGCTGACCTCCTGCGACGACGACGATGACAAGATGCCCGACAACAATCCCATCACGATCACCTTCGAGAACGTGACCGCGGTCAAGAATTATGTGCAGAGCGGAACGTTCGACGCGGCCCAGCCCGGCGGCACCACGACGATCGTTTTCAACGCCGGCAAGGGTCAGACATTGATGTTCGCCACCATGTACGGCTACTCCAACGACCTCTTCTTCGCTCCCGAGAATCCGGGCCTGAAGCTCTACAACGACGACGGGACGCCCCGCACGGGTGACGTGTCGGCTGCCGTGCAGCTCTGGGACAACGGTACCCGGGTCAATCAGAAGCCGGGTCCCGATGTGACCCATCCGGGGACGGCCGAAGTGGGCAACGTGACGCAGATCACCGACGGCCGCGATGTTGCAGGCAACACCTATCTGCCCGCATCGAGCCTGATGAAACTCACGCTCGCCTACGATGCCGTGAAGTCCGAGTTCACGTTGACCATCGCCAACATTTCGTCCGGTACGGCCAATGAGACGCCGTTCTCGGCGGGTGTGTGGGTCGTTTCCAACGTGCTCGACGGGGATCTGATCGTGGAGAAGCCTTTCTTCGAGAAGGATCAGAAGTCCTCCACGCAGCTTACGGCGCTGGCCGAGAACGGCAACACCAAGCCTTATACCGACCTGATTACCCCGCAGACGGGCATCATCACCACGCTCTCGCCGGCCATCGTCGTCATCTATACGGGTGATACGAACCCCATCTACACGCTGGGTCAGAAAGACGCCCAGATCGGTCTGGCTGCCCTCGCGCAGCGCGGCGATCCCTCGCAGCTCGTGACCTCGCTGGGCAAGCTGCCGCAGGTGAAGCACATCTACACCACGGGCGACGATATGGCCGACCCCGGGCAGAAGATGTACACGCAGTATGAGGCGGCCGAAGGCGACAAGCTGGCTTATGCCCTGATGTTCGGCTACTCCAACGACTGGTTCTATGCCAACGAAAGTGCGGTCAATCCGCTTTCGAGGGGCGACATCTCGAACAACGTCGTGCTGCTCGACGACGGCACCGCCGTGTCGCAGTATCCCGGCGCGGGCAACGCCCAGCTGATCTTCGGCGGCACGCTGATGCCCGAAGAGCAGCCGATTACCAAGGTGGGCGACACCTATCCGGTGCCCTCGCCCAAGAATGTCATCAAGGTGACCATCAACTAAGCTCCGCTGCGGACAACGAAAAAGGCCGCTCCCGTTTCGGGGGCGGCCTTTTTCGTTTCGGCCCGGATTACTTCGAGGAGGTCATGCGTTTCTCCTTGATGCGGGCTTTCTTGCCGGTCAGATCGCGCAGGTAGTAAATGCGTGCGCGGCGCACCACGCCGATCTTGTTCACTTCGATCTTCTCGATGTGCGGCGAGTAGAGCGGGAAAATACGCTCGACGCCCACGCCGTTGGAGACCTTGCGGATGGTGAACATCCTGGTTTTGCCGGTGCCCTTGAGCTGGATCACCACGCCGCGGAAACTCTGCAGGCGCTCCTTGTTTCCCTCGACGATCTTGTAGGTGACGGTGATCGTGTCGCCCGCCTTGAACGACGGAACGTCCGTCTTGGTCCAAAGCTGCTCGTTTACGAGCCGAATGAGTGCATCTTTGTTCATTGTTGCAACATTTGATATGAAAGCGCTCAACTTTACCGCTGTATCCCGCCTACCATGCGTTTCTGCACGCAATCCCGCCGGCCCCCTGCGGTTCCGGCTCCGGTGCGACACCCAATGTAAGAGGTTGTTTCGCTCCCTTTCGGGAGGGCAAAGGTACGAATAATTTCCTATTCCGCAAACGGGGCGGCGTAAATTTCGCCGCTCGCTCCGTGCCGCGCTGCGATTACGTATAAATACGGTTGCGCGGCCGCTTTGTTTGCGCTATTTTTGCACGAAACACAACGATATGGCGACAGGACGAACGGCCGGAGACGGCATCCCCTCCCCGCCCGGGAGCGGGTACGGGGAATTTTTCGGCGAGCTGACGGCGCTTGCCCGGCGCATGCCCGTGGACGAGGGGCTGGGCGCGGCGATCCGCGACCGCACGCTCGCTTTTCTGCAGGGCCGCACATTGGGGTTTGACACCTACAGCGAGCTCACGTACGTGCGCAACTATGTCGGACGGGATGCGGCCAACGGCTTCGAGGCCCTGGTGATGAGCTGGAGCCGGGGCAATGTGACCTCCGTGCACGGTCATCCCCAACTGGCATGTTACTGCTTCGCCGACGGGGATTTCCTCGTCGAAACCTTCGAGGCCGTCGGCGGGGATCTGGTCCGTCCGTCGGGCTGCCGGCGGGTTGCGGGAGGGTGCGGATTCTATGCCGTCGGGCTGCCGGGGCGCTTCGACAACCACATCCACCGCATCACCTGCCTGAGCGAGCGGGGCCACAGCCTGCATGTCTATTCGGACGATGCGCTCAAAGGGCTGAAATATCGGGTGGCCGAAGAAAAAACAGGCTGCGCGGCAGGCGGGCTGTGACGGGGCTCGCGATAATTTTCGTATATTTGCGGGTAAATAACGGAGCATGAAAAAGGAAAAGCTGATCTTCGTCACCAACGACGACGGATACGACTCCAAGGGGCTGCGCGCGGCCGTTGAGGTGGCCCGCCGTTTCGGTCACGTCATCGCGATCGCCCCCGAGCGGATGCAGAGCGGCATGAGCCAGGCGATTACCATTTACAACCCCCTTTATCTGAGGGAGGTGTCGGTGAGCGACGACGTGGAGATCTATGCCCTTTCCGGCACCCCGGTGGACTGCGTGAAGATGGCTTTCGACCATTTTCTGAAGGGCCGCCGGGTCGATCTGGCCATTTCGGGCATCAACCACGGCTCCAACTCCGCCGTCAATGTCCTCTATTCGGGGACGATGGGGGCGGCCATCGAGTGCAGCTTCTACGACTGCCCGTCTGTCGGGCTCTCGCTCGACGATCACGACCTGGATGCCGACTTCGAGGCTGCGATCCTTTACGGCGAACGGATCGTCAGGTCGGTGCTGGAGTCCCGAATTCCCCTGCCGCTCTGCCTGAACGTGAACGTGCCGGTCGGCAAGCCGGACGAGATCCGGGGGGTGCGCGTCTGCCGCCAGAACGCGGGCTCCTGGCGCGAGGAGTTCTTCTGCCACCACGACCCGCGCGGCCGGGAATACTTCTGGCTCACGGGCGCCTTCGTCAATGCCGAGCCCGAGGCGACCGATACCGACGAATGGGCCCTCAGCCACGGTTACGTCTCGGTCGTGCCCGTGCAGGTGGATCTGACCGCCTACCGGCAGATGCCGGCGCTCGAGGCGGCCCTCGGGCCGTTGGGGGATACGAAGTGAAATAACCGCATAAGACCATGTTGATCAAGTTCCTGCTCGTGGTGGCCATCGTCATCCAGACCGTCGCCACCGTTTACGCCATCCGCCTGGTGCGGACGACCAAGTACAACTCGGTGTGGATTCTCTTCATGATCGGTTTCACGCTGCTCTCCGTCGAGCGGGTCATCCAGCTTGTCCGGGCCAGCGGGCAGGAGCTGCCCTACGAGGTCTTCATCTGGCTCGGCTTCATCATTTCGATCAGCCTTTCGATCGGGGTGATGTACGCGCACAAGCTCTTCAAGTACATCGACCGCCTGAACCGCCAGCGGCAGCTGCTCAACAAACGCATCCTCACGGCTGTGCTCCGCACGGAGGAGAAGTCGCGGTCGCGTTTCTCGAAGGAGCTGCACGACGGCCTGGGACCGCTGCTCTCGTCTGCCAAGATGTCGCTGTCGGCCCTCGCGGGTGAGCGGCGCGAGGAGGAGCGGGGCGAGATCATCGCCAACACGACCTATGTGATCGACGAGGCGATCCGTTCGCTGCGGGAGATATCGAACAACCTTTCGCCCCATGTGCTCAACGACTTCGGGCTCGCCCGCGGGGTGCAGAACTTCGTCAATAAAACGGTGGCCATCCATCCGCTCAGGATCCGGTTCACGACCAACCTGCGCACGGAGCGGTTCGACACGGATATCGAGGTGATCCTCTACCGGGTCATCTGCGAGCTGATTAACAATTCGCTCAAACATTCGGGCTGTTCGCAGATCAACCTATCGCTCGCCCTGCGCAGCGGGGTGCTCACGCTCGACTACTCCGACGACGGGCGCGGGTTCAATCCGCAGGCCATGCTCGACTGCGGGATGGGGCTCTCCAACATCGCTTCGCGGATCAACTCCCTGAACGGGACGTTCGACATCTCCAGCTCCAAAGACCGCGGAATGCGCGTGGGCATCCGGGTGAACACCCAGACGCCGCCGGCCGCAAAACGGGAACGGCGATGAGCGACTGCCGGATCATCCTGGTGGACGACCACACGCTCTTCAGGGGCGGACTGCGGGGGCTGCTCGACCGCTATGAGGGGTTTCGCGTCGTGGGGGAGGCGGGCAGCGGAGAGGAGCTGCTCGAGCGGATTGGGGAGTGGCAGGCCGACGTGGTGTTCATGGATATCGCGATGCCCGGCATGGGGGGCGCCGAGGCCACGCAACGGCTGCTCGCCCTGCGACCCCAATGGCGGGTCATCACGCTCTCGATGTTCGGGGACGAGCACTACTATCAGCGCATGGTCGAGGCGGGTGCCCGCGGGTTTCTGCTCAAGGATTCGCCGTTCGACGAGGTGGTCCGGGCCGTGGAGACGGTGCACGGCGGTGGCACCTATTTCAGCGAGCCGCTGCTCGGATCGCTGACCGGCCGCATGTGCTCCTCGGAGCGGAGCGCCGGGGCCGACGAGCCCCTGTCGGCGCGCGAGACGGAGATTCTGGTGTGCGTCTGCCGGGGGCTTTCCAACCAGGAGATCGCCGACAAACTCTTCATCTCCAAGCGCACGGTCGATAAGCACCGCGCCAATATCCTCGAAAAAACGGGCTGCCGGAACACCGCCAGCCTGGTGGTTTACGCCATCCGGCAGGGATTGGTCGATCTGCTCTGAGCGCGGGATCGAAGCGCCTTCGTTGCGTCGGCGTGCCGCGTGAAAGTCACAGGTACCGGACGAACTCTTCGTCGGCGGTCATGCAGAAAGGACAGTAGGGGTCGCAGTAGGCCGTGTCGAACGTATTGCCGCAATGAGGACAGACGGCATACCCGCGGTCGGGCGGAAAATGGCCGGCGTTGCTTTGGTAATGCTCCAGCAGGATAAGGTGCTTCAGGTCGGAGGCGGCGGTCCAGGTCAGGATCCGGGCCGCATAGCGGTTGTGTTTCTCCATCGCGCGGCGGATCATCTCTCCCGCCTCCCGGTCGTGCAGCTTCCGTTCGACGACGATGGCGCGGGCGACTTGCCGGGCGGTGGTGCCGGTGGTGTCCGCCGTGCGGCGCAGCGAGGGGGTGTACTGTCCGCCCAGCAGCCGCAGGGCCTCCGCGCAGTTGGCCTCGTGTATCCGCTCGGAGGCGGCCAACGCCTGGAATAGACACATCGCGTTGGCTTTCTTTTCGCGGCGGGCGGTGGCTGCGTAGGCGTCGTAAAGCGACGCTTTGGCGCTCTTGATGCGGCAGCATTGTTCGAGGTCATCGATATTTTCGGCCCAGACCGAGACCTTGGCGGGGCCGTCATCGCGCGAGGCGCGGCTGAACACCCAGCCCAGCGCGGCTGCGGCGATCAGCACGCAGAAGATGAATAAAAGACGCAGCCTCATGGTTTTTGCTCGTTCGGACAGCGGTGTGGGTCGCATTTATTATGCCATGCACGCGGGTTAATTTCCGGCTGCACGTATAAATTTCCCGGCTTTTCTTTGGAATTATAATCCGATTTGCTATCTTTGCGAAGATTAAACCCTGGCCCTGTCGGTCAGGCAATGAATACGGAATTATGAAAGGAATGATTAAAATTTTGGCGATGGCCTGCTTCGCGCTTGCACTCACCAGTTGCGGCGGTTCCGACAATGGCGGCAAAGAGGAGCCTCCCGTGCCCCCTACGGGCGATGGAATCCCGGGTTGTTGGAAACTGACTTCGTGGCAGCCCGCAACGAATTTCAACAAGGAGGTCTATATTCAGTTCGTAGGGGGCGGTTCGGACGACAACGTCGGTACGTTCGTGCTGTATCAGAACGTCTCTTCGGTCGGAATGGAGAAACTCGAGGGTTCGTATCGGTACGACGCGAATACGCAGGTGATGACCGGCTCCTATACCGGTGACATTGCATGGACCTATCCGTCCTACACGATTTCGGGCGACCTGAAATCGACGATGGTGTGGACCGCCGTAGACAATACGACCGATGTTTCGACCTATACCCGCATCGAAAAGATTCCGGACGACGTGATCAACGAGACGCGCGCGACGGTAGCTTCTTCGGGTATTCGTTACCTGTAATCGACATCGCCAGACAGAAATCAGGCCCCGGAAAACCTCCGGGGCTTGTTTCGTGCTTTGCTTTTGCCGAACGTAAAACGCCCGCCGCATGGATCTGCGACGGGCGTTGCGTTCAAGGATACCCCTCTTGTCCGTAGGCTATCCGATGCGTTCCCGGATAGCGCGGGACTCCTCTTCGTAGCCCGGTTTGTCGAGCAGGGCGAACATGTTTTTCTTGTACGCCTCCACGCCGGGCTGGTCGAAGGGATTGACCCCCAGCAGGTAGCCGCTGATGCCGCACGCCTTTTCAAAGAAATAGACCAGCGCGCCGAGCGAGCGGGCGTCCACGCGCGGAATCTCGATCCGCAGGTTGGGCACGCCCCCGTCCGCATGGGCGAGCTGTACGCCCAGTTCCGCCATGCGATTGACTTCCGACAGCCGCTTCCCGGCGAGGTAATTCAGCCCGTCGAGGTTCTCCTCGTCGGCGCCGATGCGTAGTTCGCGGTCGGGGGAGGCGACCGACACAATCGTCTCGAAAAGCGTTCGTTCGCCCTCTTGGATGTATTGTCCCATCGAATGGAGGTCAGCCGTGAGGGTCACGCTGGCGGGGAAAATGCCCCGGCCCTGCTTGCCTTCGCTCTCGCCGTAGAGCTGCTTCCACCACTCGGCGAAATAGTGCAGCCGGGGTTCGTAGGAGCCCAGGATTTCGATTTTCTTGCCCGAGGCATAGAGGGCGTTGCGTACGGCGGCATAGACGGCCGAGGGATTCTCCGGAAAGGGCGTACGCTCGGAGGTCGCCCGTTCCATTTCCCGGGCCCCCGCAAGCAGCTCGCGGATATCGACCCCTGCGACGGCCAGCGGCAGCAGCCCCACCGGAGTGAGCACCGAGTAGCGGCCCCCCACGTCGTCGGGAATGACGAACGTGGTGTACCCTTCGTTTGCCGCCAGCGTGCGGAGGACGCCCCGCGATTTGTCCGTGACGGCCACGATGCGTTCCGCGGCGCCCTTTTTCCCGTAACGCCGCTCGATCTCCTCCTTGACGATGCGGAATGCGACGGCCGGCTCGGTCGTCGTGCCCGACTTGGAGATGACGATGGCGGCCAGCGTGCGGTCGGCGACCGCCTCCATCAGTGCGCCGAGGTAGTCCTCCGAAAGATTCTGCCCGGCGAAGAGGAGTTGCGTTTGCCGCTTGTCCGACCGGAGGCAGGCGAACGGATCGCCCAGCGCCTCCGTAATCGCGCGCGCTCCCAGGTAGGAGCCGCCGATGCCGATGCAGATGACCGCCTCGGCCTGCTCCCGCAGCCGGCGTGCCGTCGTCAGGATGCGGTCGATCTCCTCCCCGGGGATCGAGCCGGGAAGCCCGACCCATCCCAGGAAGTCGCTGCCCGCCCCCTTGCGGGAGTAGAGCAGTGCGTTGGCTTCGCAGGCGCGGGCCTCCATCTCCTCCGTAAGCCGGACGCCCGACTTTGAAATGTCCAGTTTGATCGTTTCCATAACTTAACCTATTTAACCGAATGTGTCGTTGCTACACCAGTTTCTCGATGAGCGCCTCCATCGCCCTGCGGACCGCGACGCCCCGGTAGAGCACGTCGTAAACCATCTCCGCAATGGGCATCTCGACCCGGTGCCGCGTGTTCACATGCCGGATGCAGTCGGCGGCGAAATACCCTTCGGCCACCATCGTCATCTCGTTCAGGGCGCTTTTGACCGTGCAGCCGTGGCCGATGAGCAGCCCCAGCCGACGGTTGCGGCTGTACACCGAGTAACAGGTCACCAGCAGGTCGCCCAGGTAAGCCGAGGCACAGGTGTTCCGTTCGGCGGGATGGCTCTCGCTCAGGTAGCGGTCCATTTCGCGGGCGCTGTTGGAGATAAGAACTGCCAGGAAGTTATCTCCGTAACCCAGCCCGACGGCCATACCGACGGCCATCGCGTAGATGTTTTTCAGTACGGTGGCATATTCCACGCCGTAGAGGTCGGTGGAGTAGGAAAGTTTGATGTAGGGGGTCGAAAGTTTTTCCCCGATGCGGCGAGCGTTCATCAGGTCGGTGCTCACCACCGTCAGGTAGGAGAGCCGCTCGAGGGCGACCTCCTCCGCATGGGAGGGGCCGGTGACGATCCCCAGCCGGTCGTAAGGCAGGTCGTAGCGGGTGTGGAGGTATTCGACGATGGTGGTGTAGTCGTCGGGCACGATGCCCTTGATGGCCGATATGACGAATTTGCCGTCGAAGGAGGCCGTGAGGGGTTCGAGAAATTTCTTGAGATAGGCCGAGGGGGTGGCCAGGATGAGGATGTCGGCTTCGCGGATCACCTCGTTCAGATCGCCCGAGGGGGCGATGCGCGAGGGGTCGAACTCCGCGTCGCGCAGGTAGCGGGGGTTGCGCCCCCGGGTGCGGAGCGACTCCAGCACCTCCGGATTGCGGACGTACCAGCCCACGCGCGATTCGTTTTCGCAGAGCACCTTGACGATGGCCGTAGCCCAGCTGCCGTGGCCGATGACCGCGCAGCGGGCACCTTTTCCGATCGTATATTCCATGTTTGCAGGTCGTAATTTATTCTTGCAAAAGTATATAAAAAAACTTAAAAGAAATACGCTTTATCTTCTATCTTTTTTCTACCTTTGTACGTATTATGCCGCGGAAACGTTCCCTCTATGGACAGGGCGCTCCGCTCGGGTAACGATAGATTTGATTCACAACGGTTTTATACCCCTCAAAAAAGAAAAACAGAAACGACGATATGGGACTTTTTTCATTGACACAGGAGCTCGCGATCGACCTGGGAACGGCCAACACCCTTATCATTTATAACGGGAAGGTGGTGGTTGACGAACCCTCGATCGTGGCGCTCGACGTCCACTCGGGAAAGCTGGTCGCCATCGGGCAGCAGGCGCGTCAGATGCACGAGAAAACCAATCCCAACATCAAGACCATCCGCCCGCTCAAGGACGGCGTGATCGCCGACTTCAACGCTACGGAGCTGATGCTGCGCGGGATGATCAAGAAGGTCAAGACCACGGGCAGCCTGTTCGCCCCTTCGCTGCGCATGGTGATCTGCATCCCGTCGGGCTCCACGAACGTCGAGATCCGCGCCGTGCGCGACTCGGCCGAGCACGCCGGAGGCCGCGAGGTCTATATGATCTACGAGCCGATGGCCGCCGCGCTGGGCGCGGGGCTCGACGTGGAGGCTCCCGAAGGCAACATGGTCATCGACATCGGCGGCGGCACCTCCGAGATGGCCTGCATCTCGCTGGGAGGTATCGTCTGCTCGGAGTCGATCAACGTTGCGGGCGACGTCTTCACCAACGACATCCAGAGCTACGTGCGCCAGCAGCATAACATCCGTATCGGCGAACGCACGGCCGAAGCGATCAAATGCTCGATCGGCGCTGCGGTTTCCGATCTGGAGGAGGAGCCCGAGGATTACGTGGTCACAGGCCCCAACATGCTCACGGCCCTGCCCCAGACCGTCTCGCTCAGTTACAGCGAAATCGCCTATGCGCTCGAAAAATCGCTGGTCAAGTTGGACGCCGCCCTGATGAAGGTGCTCGAGACGATGCCGCCCGAGCTCTATGCCGACATCGTGAAAAACGGCATCTACCTGGCCGGCGGCGGTGCCCTGATTAAGGGTCTCGACCGGCGGCTCAACGAAAAGACGGGCATCCCGTTCCATATCGCCGAGGATCCGCTCCGGGCCATCGCCCGCGGAACGGGCATCGCCCTGAAGAACATCAACCGTTTTTCGTTCCTGATGAAATAAGCCGTGTCACGCCGCAAGCACGAATAGCCAGGGCCCTGCGGCCGTGGCTATTTGCGGATCGGAAAAGTCCTGCGGCCGCCGACCGACCCGACTCTCGCCCGCCGAAGTAAATGAACAAACTGATCGAATTCATCCGCAGCATCTATGTGGTCCTGCTCTTCGTGGTACTGGAGGCGGGGGCGCTGAGCTATTACGCCCACGCCACGCTCTACACCCAGGCCAAGCTGCTCGCCCGCTCGAACCGGGTGGCGGGAGGCGTGCAGGGCGCTCTGACGCAGGCCGGGCATTACTTCTCGCTGGGACGCGAAAACCGCCTGCTCACCGCACGCGTGGCCGCGCTCGAAGAGGAGCTCGCCGGCTACCGGGCCTTGCGGGAGGATTCGCTGCAGCGGGTCTATACGCAGGGCGATAACCGGGGCAAATACCGTTTCACCACCGCCCGCGTGCGCTCCAACACGATCAACCGAAACCATAACTTTATCGTGCTGGATCGGGGAAAGGCCGACGGCGTGGTCAAGGATATGGCCGTGCTCACCCCCGACGGGGTGATGGCGGGCTATGTGGTGGAGGTTACGGAGCGGTATGCGGTGGCCGTCTCGATCCTCAACACCGCCTTCCGCGCCAGCGGCAAGCTCGCGGGGGACGACTATTTCGGTTCGATCTACTGGAACGGCGGCGACCGCTACCACGTGCAGATGAACGAACTCTCGAAGTACGCCGACATCCATGTGGGCGACGAGGTCGTCTCGACGGGCTTCTCGCAGTTCTTTCCGGCCGACGTGCTCATCGGGCGGGTCGAAAGCTTCGCGCTCACCGAAACCCGCACGGCCTATGAGGTGGAAATCCGCCTTGCGGCCGATATCTCGGCGCTCGCTGACGTGATCCTCGTGCACAACGAGGATCTGGAGGAGGTGCGCAAATTGGAATCCAACGTTCAACGCCGTTACCGCCGATAGCCATGCACCGCACGTTTCCCTATATCCTGCTGTTCGCCGTAGCGGTGATGTTGCAGCTCTTCCTCTTCAATAACCTCACTCTGAGCGTCTATTTCAACCCGCTCGTGTACGTCGTGTTCCTGGCTCTGCTTCCGATGGAGACCCCTCCGGCGGTCGTGCTGCTGGCGGGGCTGGCCATGGGGGTTACGATGGACTGGACGATGGGAGCCGCGGGGATCAACACCGCGGCGACGCTCCCGGTGGCGATGATGCGTCTGAGGCTGTTGCAGGCCATCGGCGGACGCGAGAACATCCGGCTCGGCGGCGTCCCCTCGCCGATGCGTCTGGGGGCGGGCAATTTCCTGCGCTACCTTATGGTGCTCGTGGCGGCGCAACACCTGATCTTCTTCCTGCTCGAGTCGCTCTCCTGGCAGCAGATGGGACATACGCTTCTGCGCTTCGCGGTGAGCAGCACGGTGGCCGTGGCCTTCGTCTGGCTCCTGGCGCGGCTCTTCACCGCCAAACTCTCGGTACGGGTATGATCGAAAGACGGGACGGACATGCGCGGATGCGGGCCCTTCAGGTCGTGGTGGCTGTGATTTTTCTGGTCATCGCCGGACGGCTGGCCTACCTGCAGCTTTTCGACCCGCGTTACGACGACCTGGCCAAAGGCAACGTGCTGCGCCATGTGGTGCAGTACGCCCCTCGGGGGGAGGTGTTCGACCGCAACGGCGAATACCTCGTGCAGAGCCGCGAGTGTTACGACCTGATGGTCATTTACAGCGAGCTCGACCGCGGAGGATTCGACACGGCGCAACTGTGCGGGGTGGCCGGCATCACGCGCGAGAAGCTGGAGAGGGAGCTCGCAAGCGCCCGTATGCGCCCCCGCGCCCCGCGCCTGGTGGCCAACTTCATCCCCAAGGAGGCGAAACTCCGCTTCGACGAATTCAACCTCAACGGATTCTATACGGTCTATCGCACCGTGCGCCAATATCCCCGCAAAGTCGGCGGCAACCTGCTCGGCTATGTGGGGGAAGTGAGCCCCGAAATGCTGCGCCGCTATCCTTCGTACCGCGCAGGCGAGTATGTGGGCATGAGCGGCGTGGAGTCGGCCTACGAACCGGTGCTGCGGGGCCGGAACGGGGTGAAAATTCAGGAGATCGACACCCACGGGGCGATCAAGGGCTCCTATATGGAGGGGCGCTACGACTCGGTTCCCGAGCCGGGCCGATCGATCGTCTGCACCATCGATGCGCGGCTGCAACTCTTCGCCGAGGAGCTTATGCGCGGCAAAGTCGGAGCGGTGGTGGCCATCGAGCCTTCGACGGGGGAGATCCTGGTGATGGTCTCTTCGCCCACGTACGATCCCGACGAACTGGTCGGCCGCGAACGGGGCAACAACTACATGGAGATGCTCGGCAACAAGCGGCGTCCGCTGTTTAACCGCGCCGTGAGCTCGCCCTATCCGCCCGGATCGACCTTCAAGCTGGTGCAGGGGCTTATCGGCCTGCAGGAAGGGGTGCTCACCCCCGCGCAGCGCTATGCGTGCCACGAAGGGTATCAGGTGGGACGGCTGCGGCTCCGCTGCCACCGCCACGCCTCGCCCGTCGATCTGCGGGGCGCGGTGGCTACTTCGTGCAACGCTTACTTCTGCTATGTGTTCCGCGACATCCTCGACAATCCGCGCTATGGAAGCGTCAAGACGGGTTTCGACCACTGGAAAGAGTACGTCGAAAGTTTCGGATTCGGCCGCAGGCTCGGCTCCGATTTCCTGGGCGAGAAAAACGGATACGTCCCCGACCGGGCGTTCTACGACCGCGTTTACCGGGGTTCGTGGAACTCGCTGACGGTGCTTTCGCTCTCGATCGGGCAGGGCGAGCTGGGGTGCACCCCCTTGCAGATGGCCAACCTTGCCGCCATCGTCGCCAACCGGGGGTACTATTACATCCCGCATATCGTCAAGCAGATCGAGGGACAGGATTCCATCGACCGGCGCTTTTACGAGAAACATTATACCGGGGTCGATTCCCGCCACTTCGAGCCGATCGTCGAGGGGATGTGGCGCGGCGTGAATACGGACGGTGTGGGGGGCACCTCGCGCCTGGCCGAACTCAAGGGGTACGACGTGTGCGGCAAGACGGGCACGGCCCAGAATCCCCACGGCCAGGACCACTCGACTTTCCTCTCGTTCGCTCCCAAGGACAACCCCCGCATCGCCATCTCGGTCTATGTCGAGAACGGCGGTTTCGGCGCTTCGACCGCGCTGCCGATCGCAAGTCTGATCGAGGAGTACTACCTCACGGACACCATCCGCCGTCCGTGGCTGCTCGATATGGTCAAAAACAAACAGATTTATTACCCGGCCTATGCAAAGTAGAGGAATCGGCCGTTTGTTCGAGGGGGTGGACTGGATCACGGTGGCGATCTACCTGCTCGTGGTGACCATCGGCTTCGTGGCGATCACGGCGGCCTCCTATGAAGAGGGGGCGGCCGACCTCTTCGCCTTTTCGCATTTCTATGTCAAGCAGCTCGTCTGGATGGCCGTGGCTTTCGTGGTCGCCGTGGTGGTGCTGCTGGTGGATGCGAGCGTTTACCATAAGCTGGCCTATGTGTTTTACATCGGCGGCCTTGTGCTGCTCGTGGCCGCGCTGCTGTTCGGCCGCGAGGTCAATGGTGCCAAGGCGTGGTTCGAGTTCGGTTCCGTGCGGGTGCAGCCCGTGGAGTTCGTGAAGATCGCCACGGCGCTGGCTCTGGCCCGGGTGATGAGCACACAGACCTTCTCCATCACGCGGGTGGGGGACCTCATGCGTGTGGGCATGGTGATCTGCCTGCCGCTGGCGATCATCGTGCTGCAGAACGACACCGGTTCGGGCATCGTGCTCGGCTCGCTGCTGTTCGTGCTCTACCGCGAGGGGCTCAACAAGTGGCTCTGCATCCCCGTGCTGCTGATCGCCGCGTTGTTCATCGTCTCGTTTCTGCTGACCCCGATGACCCTGCTCATCGCGCTGCTGCTGGTCTGCACTTTTTCGGAGGCGATGATGAACGGACAGTGGCGTTCGCGCCTGGTGTTCCTCGCCGCACTCGCACTCGGCGCCCTCTGTCTCTACCTCGTGATGTTCGTGGCGGCGCCCGGGCGGATGGACGGCTACCGCTGCCTGCTTACCGTCACGCTGCTGTCGCTCCCGGCGGTCGGAATATATGCCTTCCGCTCGAACCTGCGCAACATCTTCGTCACGATGGGGCTCTTCCTGCTGGCCCTCGTCTTCGTCCCGACAACCGACTATATTTTCAATTCGGTGCTCAAGCCCCACCAGCAAAACCGCATCCTGAGCTTCCTCGGGCTGGCGAGCGATCCGCTCGGCACCGACTATAACGTCAATCAGGCCAAAATCGCCATCGGCTCGGGCGGATGGCTGGGCAAGGGCTTCCTGGAGGGCACGCAGATCAAATACGGCTTCGTGCCCGAAAAACATACCGATTTCATCTTCTGCACCGTCGGCGAGGAGTGGGGATTCTTCGGCACGATGGCCGTGCTGACGCTTTTCTGCCTGCTGATCCTGCGCCTGATGCGCATGGGCGAGCGGCAGGAGGAGCCTTTCGGACGCATCTACTGCTATGCGGTGGCGGCGATTCTGCTCTTTCACCTGCTCGTGAACGTGGGAATGACCATCGGGCTGATGCCCGTGATGGGTATTCCCCTTCCGTACATGAGCTATGGCGGCTCGTCGCTCATCGCTTTCACGATCCTGCTCTTTATCGCCGTGAGGCTCGACGCCTCGACCCGGCAGTTCAACTTTCGATAACGCTTAAGCCCTTATGACCGAGATGAAGTACGATCCCCGCGGCCTGAGTCCGCAAGAGGTCGAGCAAAGCCGCAGCCGCCACGGAGAAAACATCATCACCCCGCCCAAGGACGACTCTGTCTGGCGGCTCTTCGTCGAAAAATTCCGCGATCCGATCATCCGGGTGCTGCTGGTGGCGGCCTGCCTGTCGCTTGCGGTGGCCTTCATCGACCGGGATTTCACGGAGACCATCGGCATCCTGTGCGCCATCGTGCTGGCTACATGCGTGGGTTTCTGGTTCGAGTGGGACGCCATGCGGCGTTTCCGACGGCTCAACAGGGTGAACGACGATGTGCCGGTCAAGGTCATGCGCGAGGGTACGGTGCGGGAGATTCCGCGCCGCGAAGTGGTCGTGGGCGACGTGGTTTACGTGGAGAACGGCGAGACCGTGCCTGCTGACGGGGTGCTCGCGGAGGCGGTCTCGCTGCGGATCAACGAATCGACCCTTACGGGCGAGCCGGAGGTGGACAAGACCGTCGATTCCCGCCACTTCGACCCCGACGCGACCTATCCGTCGAACGAATTGCTGCGCGGCACGACCGTGGTGGACGGCTACGGCGTGATGGTCGTGCGTGCGGTGGGCGACGGCACCGAGGCGGGCAAGGTAACCTTGCAGTCCGCAGCCGAAAACGACGTGCAGACCCCCCTGAACCGTCAGCTCACGCGCCTCTCGCGGATGATCGGACGCCTGGGCATCGTCCTGGCGGTGGTGATCTTCGCCGCCATGCTCATCAAGGCCTTCGCCGGAGGGGGGCTGGCCGCGAGCGGCTGGGTGCATATCTCGAAGGAGGTGCTCCATATCTTCATGGTCTCGGTGGCCATCATCGTGATGGCCGTGCCGGAGGGGTTGCCCATGAGTATCACCCTCTCGCTGGCGATGTCGATGCGGCGGATGCTGCGCACAAACAACCTGGTACGTCGGATGCACGCCTGCGAAACGATGGGGGCCGTCACGGTCATCTGCACCGACAAGACCGGCACGCTGACCCAGAACCGGATGCACCTGCACGAGCTGGTGCGCTATGACGACACGGGCGACAGCCTGCTGGCCGAGGTGATCGCCCTCAATTCGACCGCCTTCCTCGATGCGGACAACCATATCATCGGCAATCCCACCGAGGGGGCGCTGCTGGGGTGGCTGCGCGAAGGGGGTTACGACTATGCCCGGCTGCGGGAGGAGGCGAAGATCATCGATCGCCTCACCTTCACCACCGAACGCAAATACATGGCTACCGTAATCCGCAGCGGGGTGAACGGGCGCCAAATCCTCTGCGTGAAGGGGGCTCCCGAAATCGTACGGGCGATGTGCCGCCCCGACGGGAAGGACCGCGAGGTGCGGGAACAACTGCTCGCTTTCCAGCACCGTGCCATGCGAACCCTCGCCGTCGCCTGGGCCGAGACCGACGAGCAGGAGTGCGAGCGGGCCATAGCCCGGGGCGACCTGCGTTTCGCGGCCGTCGCCGCCATCGCCGACCCCGTGCGCGAGGATGTGCCGGCGGCGGTGGCCCGTTGCATGAATGCCGGCATCGGTATCAAGATCGTGACGGGCGACACGCCTGCCACAGCCCGTGAGATCGCCCGCCAGATCGGATTGTGGGGCGCGTCGGACGGCGACGGGAGTGCGATGACGGGGATGGAGTTTGCGGCCCTGAGCGACGAGGAGCTGCTCGGGCGGATCGGCGGCCTGAAAATCCTGGCCCGGGCGCGGCCGCTCGACAAACAGCGGCTCGTGCGCCTGCTCCAGCAGCAGGGCGAGGTGGTCGCCGTCACGGGCGACGGCACGAACGACGCTCCGGCGCTCAACTTCGCCGATGTCGGCCTGTCGATGGGGACGGGAACTTCCGTGGCGAAGGATGCCAGCGACATCACGCTGCTCGACGACTCGTTCGCCTCGATCGCCACGGCGGTCATGTGGGGCCGCTCGCTCTACCGCAACATCCAGCGTTTCGTGCTGTTCCAGCTTACGATCAACTTCGCGGCGATCATCGTGGTCTTCATCGGAGCCGTCTTCGGCACCGAAATTCCGCTGACGGTCGTGCAGATCCTCTGGGTCAATATCATCATGGACACGTTCGCTGCGATGGCGATGGCTTCGCTGCCGCCCCGCCGGGAGGTGATGGACGAGCCGCCCCGTCCGCGCGACGAGTTCATCATCACCCCTGCGATGGCCCGCACGATCTTTACCTGCGGCATCACTTTCGTGGCCGTGCTGCTGGGGATGCTGTTCTATTGGGAGACCGCCTGCGGGACGGTGACGGTGCGTCAGCTTACGGTGTTCTTCACCACGTTTGTCTTCCTCCAGTTCTGGAATATGTTCAACGCCAAAGGATTCGAGACCCGCGAATCGGTGTTCGCCTGTATCCGGGGCTGCCGCGAATTTTTCGGCATCCTGCTTTGTATCGCAGTGGGGCAGGTGCTCATCGTGCAGTTCGGCGGCGAGGTGTTCCGCGTGGTGCCCCTCGGCTGGCGCGACTGGTGCTGGATCGTGGGGATGACCTCCCTGATCGCCATCTTCGGCGAAATCGTCCGGGCCCTCAGGCGGCGGTGCAGGCACAGGGTATGAACCGCGGGAATGTTACGATCGGACCCGCGCGGTTTGCTGTTGCCGAGGTCGAACCGTTCGGCAGGGATGGATAGTCCGGCATCGGGTCGGAAGAGAGCGTCGGGTGGAACGTGAGGTTTGCTCTCGCGGAGGCTGAACCGTTCGGCGGGGACGGATAGGCCGGCGTCGGGGCGGAAGAGAGCGTCGGGCGGAGTGCAATAAAAAAAATCCCGGCCGGATTCCGGCCAGGATTTTTTCTGTAACGGGGTTCGTTAGATGATACCCTGCTCGAGCATCGCGTGGGCCACTTTCATGAAGCCGGCGATGTTGGCACCCTTGACGTAGTCGATATGACCGTCGTCCTGTCTGCCGTATTTCACGCAGGCCTCGTGGATGCTTTCCATGATGAAGTGGAGCTTCTCGTCCACCTCTTTGCCCGACCAGGAGAGGTGCATGCAGTTCTGCGTCATCTCCAGACCCGAGGTGGCTACGCCGCCGGCGTTGACCGCCTTGCCCGGAGCGAAGAGGATGCCGGCCTTCTGGAAGGCGTGGATCGCCTCAGGGGTGCAGCCCATGTTGGATACCTCGGCGCAGCACCACGTGCCGTTCTTGAGCAGCTCGGCAGCGTCGTCGCCGTTGAGCTCGTTCTGGAATGCGCAGGGGAGTGCGATGTCGCACTTCACGCTCCAGGCCTTCTTGCCGGGGGTGAAAGTCGCGTCGGAGAACTTCTCGGCGAACGGAGCCACGATGTTGCGGTTCGAGGCACGCAGGTCGAGCATGTAGGCGATCTTCTCGGGGGTCATCCCGTTCGGATTGTAGATCACGCCGTCGGGACCCGAGATGGCGATGACTTTGGCGCCCAGCTCGGTCGCTTTCGTCGCTGCGCCCCAGGCCACGTTGCCGAAGCCCGAAATGGCTACCGTTGCCCCCTTGAGGCTCTTGCCGGCCAGACGGAGCATGTGCTCGACGAAGTAGAGCGCGCCGAAACCGGTGGCTTCGGGACGCAGGACGGAGCCGCCCCAGGTCATTCCCTTGCCGGTCAGCACGCCGGTGTGGTACTTGCGGGCGAGTTTCTGGTACATGCCGTTGAGGAAGCCGATTTCGCGGCCGCCGACGCCTACGTCGCCTGCCGGAACGTCGGTATCCACGCCGATGTTGTTCCACAGCTCGGTCATGAAGGCCTGGCAGAAGCGCATGATCTCAGCGTCCGACTTGCCGACGGGATCGAAATCCGAGCCGCCTTTGGCGCCGCCCATCGGAAGGGTGGTCAGGGCGTTCTTGAACGTCTGCTCGAAGCCGAGGAATTTCAGCATCGAGGGGTTCACGGCCTTGTGGAAACGCAGACCGCCTTTGTAGGGACCGATGGCGCTGTTGAACTGCACGCGGTAGCCCAGGTTGGTCTGAACGTCCCCTTTGTCATCAACCCACGTGACGCGGAACGTGAAGATACGGTCGGGCTCGACGATACGCTCCACGATCTTGGCCTTCTCGAATTCGGGGTGCTGGTTGTAGATACCCTCGATGGATTCGAGGACTTCGCGCACGGCCTGCAGGTACTCGCTCTCGCCCGGGTGCTTGCGCTCCAGGTCGGTCATCAGATTGTTTACATTCATAGTTATGGGTGTTTTAGGTGATTTAAATCTTGACACAAATATACTATTATTTCTTATTGATTGTAACCCTTTGGGAATTATTTACTCCGAAACCGTCATTTTTTTCACGATTCCCCGGTCGGCGCGGCCGTCGATGTAAACGTAGAGCGGCTCGTCGAACGACACGCACCGCAGGTAGCGGCCCTCCTGCACGGCAGGCATCCCGTCGAGCAACTCCTCGCGGAAAATGCCGTCGCCGCGGAAGGGATTGATGGTCAGATAACCCACCCCGAGCGAGGTGACGTTCTGGAAAAAGTGGGTTCCCTGGCTCGGGTCGATTTCAAACCCCCGGATGCCGCACTCGACGATCACGCGGGCCTCGGAGATGTGCGTCCACTTGACCGGGATGCCCAGGTGAGGATCCGATGAACCCCAGCGGCCGGGTCCGACGAGCACGTAGGGGCGCCCCTGCTCCCGCATGCGGGCGTTGAGCGCGAGCAGCTCTTCGGCGATCGCCTCGGTCGCGAGGACGTCGAAAGCGCCCGAGCGCACATAGACGATATCCCTGATGCCGTCCATCGCCCCGATTCCCAGTGCGCTTTCGGCATAGATCAGGGCGTCGTCCAGCGGGATCGTCTTCCAGTCGATCGAGACGTTTTCGTCGCGCTCCACGATGGGGCGGATTTGCAACAGGTTGAAAATCCGCTGCTGTCCCGGCGCCACGTCCATATTGACGGCGAATTCGATCTCCACGGGGCAGCGCATTTCGTCGATGCCGACCTGCAGCATGTCGCGCACGATTTCGGCCAGGGGGAACAGGCCGTATTTGAGGATCGGATTGAAGGTGAGCACCACGCCGCCCGGCGTGTCGAGGCTGTCGGCCAGCCGGTCGTTGGCGCGGTCCCACACCGAGGCCGCGAAGCGCGTGTTCCGCAGCGGGCGCAGCTCGTCCAGCCCGAGGCGGCGGATGTTTACCTCGTCGTCGGGCGAGGTGCGGAACGCCTCGGGCCGCAGGTCGAGGGCCAGCACTTCGGTCTGGGTTTCGCTCAGGGCCAGCCGCGGGGTGGAGGTCTGGAGCGCCCGTCGGGGATAGACGGGCGAGAACCGCAGCACGCGCCCGCCCTCGACGATGAGCTTGCCCAAACCCATCGCGATCTGGCAGATGCCCTCCTCCGGGCGCTCGTCGCCGATGGGGTAGTAGTTGATCGAGCGGGCGACGCCCGAAAGGGTCGGAAGGTAGAGTCCGTCCTGCTCCGAGCCGCACACTTCCTGCAGGATGACGGCCATCTTCTCCTCCGACAGCAGGTTCTGCGACGACTGGATGTAGGCCCGCGATGCGGCATAATAGACCGAGGCATAGACGCATTTGATCGCCTTGACCAGCAGACGGAGCATCTGGTCCTCGTTGTCGGTATGGGGGATCATATAGGTCGAGTAGATGCCGGCGAAGGGCTGGTAATGCGAATCCTCCAGCTTGGAGGAGGAACGCACGGCCAGCGGCGCCCGCACGGTGCGGATGTAGGCTCTGAGCTGGTCGTAGAGCGGTTCGGGCAGCCGGGCGCCGACGAACTCGGCCAGGATCTCCTCGTCGGAGAACTCCTGTGCGATGATGTATTCGAGGCCGTTGTCGCGGATGAAGGCATCGAAGTAGTCGGTGGCGATCACCACCGAGCGGGGAATGGTGATGCGCACTTCGGGGTGCCTGTCGTAGAACCGGTACTTGATGAGCATGCTGTTCATGAAGGCCAGGCCCCGCGCCTTGCCGCCGATCGAGCCCTCGCCCATGCGGGCGAAGGCGATGGAGTCGCTGTAGGTCTCGGGGTCGAAACGGGCGATCACCCCCTGCCCGAGCAGGTTGCGGTAGTCGCGGATCAGCCCGGTGAGCGCTTCCCGGTGCTCGGCCGTCGAGCGGAAGTGGCTGGCGTCGAGCCGGCGTATCGACGCGGCCAGGGGAAAGAGCCCCCGCGAGTAGAGCCACTTGGAGAGGTTGTTCTGGCCGGTGTTGAACTCCAGCACGTCGTCGGGAATCGAGGCCAGCAGCTCCTGCATCTGCCGCAGGTCTTTGGCCCGGCCGATCACCTGTCCCGTCGCGAGGTCGCGGAACAGAAAATCGCCGAATGCGAATTCGCGGGCCAGGTAGTCGCTCATCTGCGAAAGCAGCGTCTTGGAGTTTTTGGCGATGAAGCCGGCGCCGAGCTCTTCGGCGATCGGGCGGAAATCGGTCTGGGACGATTGCAGCAGCACGGGCATCAGCGGATTGTCCTGCCGGATCATGCGGCAGAGGTCGATGCCGGCGTCGCTTTTTTCGAGGGCCGGGGGGTCGTCGCGGTGCAGCACGAAGCCCACGTCGGAAATGACGCCCAGCAGGTTGTCCCTGTACCTATTATATAGGGCCTGCGCATCCTCGAAATTGGTCGCCAGCAGGATTTTGGGCCGCGAGCGTTTGCGCTGGATCAACTGGCCTTCGTTGTAGGCGTCCTTCAGGAATTCGGTGTTCTGCAACAGGATCAGCCGGTAGAGCTCGGGCAGGTAGGTCGAGTAGAAGCGGATCGAATCCTCCACGAGCAGGATGCTCTGCACCCCGCCCAGCAGGATGTCGTCGTCGGCGTTCATGCGGTCTTCGACGAGCTTGATGAGGGCGATAATCAGGTCGGTGTTGCCGTGCCAGCAGAAGATGTCGTCGATGCCCGAGCGGTCCTGCTCCTCCAGCCGGCGGTAGATGTCCTGCGAAAAGCTGGTGAGCAGGGCGATGGGAAGTGCGGGGCGCATCGCTTTGACCAGCTTGCCGAACGCGAAGACGTCGGGCGTGCCCACGTTGTACATGGTCAGCACGAAGTCGAAGCTGTCGTCCCGTTCGAGCAGGTCGAGGGCTTCGGCCGTGGAGCTCACGCGGGTGAAGGCGGGTGGATTCGAGAGGTTCAGGTCGAGGTACTCCTCCTTGATGCGGGATTCGATGTGGCCATCCTCCTCGAGGATGTAGCCGTCGTAGCTGCAGCAGACGAGCAGGATTTTGTGGATCCGGTATTTCATGTAGAGGTGGGAGGCGCCGTTGCGGACGTCGCGCGGCTCTGCGGGAGTGTGTTCCATAGCAAAAGAGTTTGACCGATACAAAGATAGTACAAACCGTGCCCAAAGCCAAACGATCCCGCCCGATGGCCCGGCGGAACCATGCGCCGTTCGTGCCCGACGGGTCGCACGGGCCCGGGCAGCCGCTTCGAGCGGAGACGACCGGGCTGCCGCATGACCGTGCGGCGCGAAGGTATGCCGGGCTGCGGCGCGTCGCTCGTGAGGTGCGGGAGGCGGGAACGCGGAAGTCGTGCCGGCGCAGGTTTACGGCCGGGCTGCCGCGCTGCCCGGCGCATATCCCCGCTGGCCTGGATTTGCGGCACTTCATGTGTCGCATTTGCGGTCCGTGTCCGCAGGGCTGCCGACGGGCGGATGACGGCGGCCTGTCCGCTGCCTCCGCCCCGTGCGCAGTTCAGACCACGGCCCGGCAGACCATGTGGCGCCACAGGTAAGGCACGCGGCCGGCGCCCCGGATACGGATGTCGCGGTAGCCGGCCTGCAGGAGCAGGAGCGTGAGGGTGCGCCGCGACCAGAATTTGATGTGTCCGCCCTCCCAAAGTGCGCTCAGGTGGTAATCCATGCGGCCGGCGAGGGCGATCGTCAGGTTTTTGAGGTAGCCGTGGTAGGGGGTGGTGACGATCAGCTCGCCGCCGCCCGACTGCCGGAGCAGGTCCCTGGCGAAGCAGACCATCGTGAGCGGACTGTAAAGGTGTTCGATCACCTCCATGCAGAGCACCGTGCGGAACGGAATCGCACGCAGCGGTTCGGGCAGCTCGGCCGAGCTCACGTCGCAGCGGAAGAAGTGTCCCGGGTGGCTGCGGTTGGCGATGTCGATGCCGTCGGGCGAGGCGTCGATTCCGTAAACCGTGTATCCGGCGTCCAGCAGCCGGTTGGCGAAGTAGCCGTTGCCGCATCCCACGTCCAGAATCGGGGCCTGTTTGTCCGGTAGCAGCCGCAGAATCGGCTGTTCGAGCAGGCGGTGATAGGATTTGGGACATTCGTCCCGCCATCCGAATTTTTCGTAAACGGGTTGGGTCATCGAGAAGCGTGTTGCGCCGGTAAAGCGTACTTGCCTTACTGACAGGTCGGGGGGATCTGTGAACTGCAGCAAATGTACGTATTCCGGACGATCTATCCAATTTCCAGCGGATTTTTTTCACCCTTCCCCTCCATGCCGGCGGCTGTGCGTTGCCGGTTTTCGGGCCGCCGCCTTCCGCGCACATTGAGATCGTCCCTGAGCGCGGGCGGATTTCCGCCGCTCCGCCTCCGCCTGCGGTGCGTTACGGTAAGGTGCGGAGGGTGCGTGACGAGTCCGCCGCCGGCTATGCGCGTGAAAAATAAGCCGGACGGGGCGCAAAAAAGCGGGCCGCACACTTGCTTCTGCGGGCGGTTTATATTACTTTTGTACGATAAACGCTTAACCCGATGGCTTCAGACAAGTACATCCTGCAGGAGGTCGTCTCCCCGCGACTGGAGAGGGAGTGGCTCGACCTGCCGAAGAAAATATACCGGGGCAACCGCAACTGGGTCTGCCCGCTCGACAGCGACATCCGGGCCGTCTTCGATCCCCGCCGCAACGAGCTGTTCGCCGACGGGGAGGCGATCCGCTGGGTCGCCCGCAACGCCGCCGGGGAGGTCGTGGGGCGCATCGCCGCCTTCTACGACCGCGAACATGCGATGATCGAGGAGCAGCCCACCGGCGGCTGCGGTTTCTTCGAGGCCATCAACGACCAGGCGTTGGCCGACCTGCTCTTCGATGCCGCCCGCATGTGGCTCGCCAGCCGGGGCATGGAGGCTATGGACGGGCCGATCAACTTCGGCACGCGCGATTCGTGGTGGGGGCTGCTGGTGCAGGGCTACGAGTTCCAGCCCCTCTACGCCAACCCCTACAACCCGCCTTATTACAAGGATCTGTTCGAGGCTTACGGTTTCAAAAACTACTTCAACCAGAACACCTACATCTGGCGCGTGTACGACGACGACATCAACGCGGCGGCATACGACCGGGCCAAGCGGCTGTTCAGCAACCCCGGCTACCGCTTCGAGCATATCGACAAGGGCAACCTGGAGGATGCTGCCGAGAGTTTCCGCCTGATCTACAACAAGGCGTGGGCCCTCTTCACGGGGGTCAAGCCGATGGACAAGGAGCAGGCGTTGAAGATTCTCAATACGCTGCGCCCCATCATCGACCCCAACATCATCTTCTTCGCCTACTTCAACGACGAGCCCATCGGATTCTTCATCATGGTGCCCGACCTGAACCGGCTGATCGGCCGTTTCAACGGTCGTTTCGGCTGGCGGCAGAAGCTGCGGCTGATGTGGGACCTGAAGGTGACCAAGCGTTGCGACCGTATTTTCGGCATCATCTTCGGCATCACCCCCGAGTTCCACGGCAAGGGGGTCGAGTCGGGGATGATGTGCCATATTCTCGAAAACTACGTGCGCACGGACAAGAACCACTACAAGACCATCGAGTTCGCGTGGATCGGGGATTTCAACCCCGTGATGAACCGCATGATCGAAACCTACGTCTGCGCCACGCGCCACAAGATGCACACCACCTACCGCTACCTATTCGACCGCAGCCGGGAGTTCCGCCGCTGTCCGCGCCTGGGGGTGAAACGACGCGAGTAGCCCGATGCACGAAAAACGCAAAACCTAATACAACCTTATGAAAACCACCGTATTTACCAAGTATCACATCGCCGCCGGAGCCAAAATGGCCGAGTTCGCGGGCTACAACATGCCCATCGAGTTCACGGGCATCAACGACGAACACCTGACCGTGCGCGAGCGTGCGGGCGTGTTCGACGTGAGCCACATGGGGGAGATCTGGGTCAAGGGCCCCAAGGCCCTCGCCCTGTTGCAGCGCATCACGACCAACGACGTGTCGAAACTCGTGGACGGCAAGGTGCAGTACACCTGCATGCCCAACGGACGTTGCGGTATCGTGGACGACCTGCTGGTCTATCGTATCGACGCCGAGACCTACCTGCTGGTGGTCAATGCCGCCAACATCGAAAAGGACTGGAACCACATCTGCGCCGAGGGCAAGGCGTTCGGCATGGAGGCCGGCCACGGCAAGGAGCTGTACAACGCTTCGGACGAAATCTGCCAGCTCGCCGTCCAGGGGCCTCTGGCCATGAAGATCGTGCAGAAGATGTGCGCCGAGCCGGTCGAGGAGATGGAGTATTACACCTTCCGCAAGATGCCCGTGGCGGGCTGCGATGCCATTCTCTCGATTACGGGCTACACCGGGTCGGGCGGCTGCGAAATCTACGTGGCCAACGAGGACGGCGAGAAGCTCTGGAAGGCGCTCTGGGAGGCCGGCGAGGAGTTCGGACTGAAGAACATCGGCCTCGGCGCCCGCGACACGCTGCGTTTGGAGAAGGGTTTCTGCCTCTACGGAAACGATATCGACGACACCACGTCGCCCATCGAGGCCGGGCTCGGCTGGATCACCAAGTTCGCCGAGGGTAAGGATTTCATCGACCGCGCCTGCATGGAGCGCCAGAAAGCCGAGGGCGTGACCCGCAAGCTGGTGGGCTTCAAGCTGCTCGACCGGGGTATTCCGCGTCACGGCTACGAGCTGGCCGCTCCCTCCGGCGAACGGATGGGCGTCGTTACCTCGGGTACGATGTCGCCCTGCCTGCATATCGGGGTGGGGATGGGCTACGTGCGGCCGGAATTCGCCAAGCCCGGCACCGAAATCGCCGTGGTGATCCGCGAAAAGCTGCTGCGTGCCGAGGTGGTGCGCCTGCCTTTCGTCTGATCCGCCTTTCATGCACACGACGGCCGGAATCTCCGCTGCGGACTCCCGCGGCGGAGCTTTCCGGTCTTCGCTTTTCCCTTGCGGCGCCGGACTGCCTGCTCCGCCGCGTAACATTTGACCGATGATTTCCACCGCCGAACTCGAACGCACCCTCGAATACCTGCGCGCCATCTATCCCGAGCGGCAGGCCGAGCTGGAGCCGCTCTCGGAACGGATACGCAGCTCGTCGGGCCGCAGCCTCGCCGACCGCTCGAACAGCGAGGGACACCTCACCGTGAGCGGCACGGTGCTCCATGTGCGCACGGGCCGCGTGCTGCTGCTCCACCATCGGGCCCTGGGCCTCTGGATTCCGCCCGGCGGCCATATCGAGCCCGGGGACGACTCGCTTCCCGCGGCAGCGGCCCGCGAAGTGTGCGAGGAGACGGGCATCTGCGGCCATGCGCTGCGTCCCGTCTGCATGTCGGGCGGATTGCAGACCGCGCTCGACTTCGACGTCTTTACCGTCCCGGCCAACGAGCGGCGCGGGGAGGGGGCGCACCGGCATTACAATCTGCGCTACCTGTTCCTTTACGACGGGCCGGAGGAGGTGCGTATCGCGCCCGACGAATCGCTGGGTTATCGCTGGTATCCGCTCGACGATCCCTATGTGCGGCGGCTTTACGAGAGGATCTGGAGCCGGCTGCGGCAGCTTGTTTCCCTGCCGCGCTGACTACTTGCCGGGTTTTTCTCCGCGCTGCGCGACCGAATTGCTGCGGCAGTCCGGTGCGGAGGGCAGCAACGCTTCGTGACGGCTTCGGGTTTCGGCCGGCACGTGTCGCGGGGGCGGATTTTTCCCGGCCGCCAAGCGGCGGATCGTATTCCGTTGGCCATGCGATCAGGCCGGGGTGCGCTGCTCGCCGCTGACCGGGCGTCATTTTCCGGTTATCGTTCTCCGTCTACCTGTTGCTTGTTCGGTGACGGCCGCTCTTCGCGGTCGTCCCTTCTTGTTGCGCTGCCTGTCCGTTTTCGGTCGGCGGGCTTTCGGGCTGCTGAGCCGGTGTCGGGCTTCGATGCCAATCGCTGCGACCGGGCCGAATGAAAATGCGCCGCAATCCGGCTTGGACCGGACTGGCGGCGCATGAAACGGCTGCGGGATCAGTTTTCCTTGACGGTCAGCGTTCCGTCGGGCCCGACGGTCGCCTCCGCCTCGTAGTAGAGGTAGGTGGTCTGACCGGCGCTGGTCTCGGTCTCTTTTCCGTTCTCGGTGAAACGGACGGTGAACGAGGTGTGCTGCTCGCCGAATTTCTTATTCCGGTTGAAGACGCTGTTGCCGGCGGGTACGGTCTCCTCGATGAGATACCGACCGACCGACTTGAAGGTGTGGCCTTCGGGGATTCTCGTCTTGACCTCCTCGATCCGGGAGGCGATCAGTTGCGGGTCGATCTGCGCGAGGTCGATGCCGACGGTCGATTCGTACTGCGGAGCCTCGAACGTGCGGTCGAGGTCGCGCAGCCGCGAGGGTTGCTGACCGTTCAGGAAGAAGGTCTGGGTAAAGGCCTGGTCGTCCTGATTGACCATCTTTACCACGATATAGCCGAGGTTGTCGGAGAGTTCGTCGGCTTCGGAGAAGTCGAGATGGTAGATTTTGAACCGTTCGCCGTCCACGTTCTTGCGAACGACTTCGATCGCCTTGGCATAGCTCTCGGCCTTATCGGTCGGGTAACCCGTGATGGCGGAGCAGCCCGCCAGGGTACATGCGGCGACGATCGCCGCGAGGATTGATTTACGCATAAGTTGAGTTTTGATGGTTGTTCTTTCATGTGCGCATACCGGCTGCGGGTCTGACGTATCCCTGCCGACAGGAATTCGAGGGTTCGATTCGGACCGCCCGGTAGTGCGACGGTGCAAATTTAAGATAAAAGCGGGTCGGTTGATTCGCGCGGATCGGTTTTTTTGCAGGGCGTCCGGCCCCGGCGACGACCCGTCGGAAGCGTTTGAGGGGCTGACGCCGGCGTTATTCCGCCCGGGAACCCTGCCGCTTCATCGCTGTCGGTTCGGTTGAGCCTTACAGCCTTATCCTGAATCCCAGTTCGATGCTTGCCGTATGCTGGTATTTGTATCGGGTGCCGTTGGCAAACTGAACAAAGGTCGGGCGGTAGCTCAGACCGACATGGAACGTGCCGCGGGTATAATAGTGACACCGAAAGACCAACCCGAGCGAATTGGAGCGACGATCCGCGCTCGCATCCTGCCAGGGCTCGGTGTCGTCCTTCGGTCCGTAATCGACGGTATTCCACGTGTCGTGCGAAAAACAAAGGCCGTAGCCCAGCGAGAGCCTGTTGCGAAGCAGCATGTGGTTGTTCGACACGGCGACGTAAAGCGATCCGTGGTACTCTTCCACCCCGCTGCCGAAATCGACCATTGCCGGAAAAGGCAGCATGAAATTCATTATTCCGCAGCCCGTCACGTTGAGGAACAGGCTGTTCGTGTAAAAACAATCCACTCCGAGGGCTATCCCCATAAAGCCGCCTCCCGACCTGGATTCATTTCCGTATGCCGAACGGAAGAGGTTTACATAGGGGAAACCCAGCTGGAAATTGACGACGCCCCGGTGGGCGTAAAACGTATTGTGCAGATGATTGTTCCGGCTGAGTTTTTCGATCTTTCGGTCGGTTAGATTGAACCGGATGTTCCGTGAAGAGGGTGTCAGCAGGTTCGTATCGGTCTGCAAATCCCGGATCAGCACCAGGGTCACCGTCTCCCCCGGCTTCATGGGGATGAAATTGAGCTCGTCCTTTTGCAACCGCATCGTATCGGTATCGATAACGGCTTTCATCGACTCATGCGGAATAATCGACGTTCCGCCTATCCGCGCGACGTAACCTGTTGCGCAGGAAGACAGGGTGCCGACGCATAGAAGCAGGAGGAATAGTCGCATAGGGGCGGTTTTGATTATAAAGATAATAAAAAAAGGTTGATCCGATGATTCAACCGCTGTATCAGCGGATAATTTTATCTGTTAGCTCTTGCTGCCGCTGTTTTTGTGTCGCCCTTGCTCCCGACTTATTCCGTGATAGGATGCGCCTGTCGCAATATGCAAAAGTCCGCGATGCCCGAACAGGAAAACAACCGTCGGCACTATCAGACCCGACGACCTTTCCGTAACGATGACCATTTGGCACGAGACGGCGCGCGTTTCGCGAATCACGGTGATCTTCACTTGACCCGGCGGTTATCCGTGCCCGTTTCTTCCCGCCTTGTCCTTGCCTTGTCTCGTGCTGACCTGTCCGGTCGGCCTGCTTCGGTGCATCGCGTTCCGACGGCAAAAAAAGTCCTCCCTTTAACAAAGGGAGGATTTAGGAGGGCATGTCGGTATGGCCGGATGGCCTATCCGGACCGACGACTATTTGGCGTACGAGACGGCGCGGGTTTCGCGAATCACGGTGATCTTCACTTGACCCGGAGGTTATCCGTGCCCGTTTCTTCCCGCCTTGTCCTTGCCTTGTCTCGTGCTGACCTGTCCGGTCGGCCTGCTTCGGTGCATCGCGTTCCGACGGCAAAAAAAGTCCTCCCTTTAACAAAGGGAGGATTTAGGAGGGCATGTCGGTATGGCCGGATGGCCTATCCGGACCGACGACTATTTGGCGTACGAGACGGCGCGGGTTTCGCGAATGACGGTGATCTTTACTTGACCCGGATAGGTCATCTCGTCCTGAATCTTCTTAGCGATGTCGTGCGACAGCCCTTCCGACTCCTGGTCCGAGAGCTTGTCCGCCCCGACGATCACGCGCAGCTCGCGCCCGGCCTGAATGGCGTAGGTCTTGACCACGCCCGGATAGGAGAGGGCGATATCCTCCATCTCCTTCAGCCGCTTGATGTAGCTTTCGACCACCTCGCGCCGGGCGCCGGGGCGGGCGCCCGAAATGGCGTCGCAGACCTGGATGATCGGGGCGATCAGCGAGGTCATTTCCACCTCGTCGTGGTGGGCGCCGATGGCGTTGCAGACCTCGGGTTTCTCCTTGAATTTCTCGGCGAGCTTCATGCCGATGATTGCATGCGGCAATTCGGGCTCGTCGTCGGGCACCTTGCCGATGTCGTGCAGCAGTCCCGCGCGGCGGGCCGTCTTGGGGTTGAGGCCCAGCTCAGCGGCCATGATGCCCGCCAGGTTAGCCGTCTCGCGTGCGTGCTGCAACAGGTTTTGGCCGTAGGAGGAGCGGTATTTCATCTTGCCGATCATGCGGATCAGCTCGGGGTGCAGGCCGTGGATGCCCAGGTCGATGGTGGTGCGCTTGCCCACCTCGACGATCTCCTCCTCGATCTGTTTCTGCACCTTGGCCACCACCTCCTCGATGCGGGCGGGGTGGATGCGTCCGTCGGTGACGAGCTGGTGCAGGGCCAGCCGCGCGATTTCGCGCCGCACGGGGTCGAAACCGCTCAGGATGATCGCCTCGGGAGTGTCGTCCACGATGATCTCGATGCCCGTCGCCGCCTCGAGCGCACGGATGTTGCGCCCTTCGCGGCCGATGATGCGGCCCTTGACCTCGTCGCTCTCGATGTTGAACACCGTCACGGCGTTTTCGATGGCCGTCTCGGTCGCCACGCGCTGGATCGACGAGACGATGATGCGCTTGGCCTCCTTGGTGGCGCTCATCTTGGCCTCCTCGATCGTTTCGTTGATGTAGGCTGCGGCGTCGGCCTTGGCCTCGGCTTTCATGTTTTCGATCAGGATGTTCCGTGCCTCCTCGGAGCTCATCCCGGAGATCTGTTCCAGGCGGCTGTTCTGCTCGTGCATCAGGCGGTCGATCTCCTCTTTCTTGTGTTCGAGGTGCTGGATCTGGCTCTCCATCTGCTCCTTGATCCGGGCGTTTTCGCGGATTTTATTCTCCAGCTCCCGCTGCTGTCCCTGCAGGCCAGCTTCGATCTGCTTGGCCCGCTGCTCGCTCTGGGCGAGTTTCTGGTTGCGTTCGTTGACCTGACGGTCGTGTTCGCTCTTGAGTTGTATGAACTTTTCTTTCGCCTGCAGGAGTTTCTCCTTCTTTATCATCTCGCCCTCGGCTTCGGCCTCCTTGACGGCGGCTTCGCAGCGCTTGCGGATCGTGTTCCGGGTCACCAGATTGACGACCAGAACGTAGATCCCGATAGCGGCTACGGCGGCGATGCAGGCAGTTAAAATGATGGTAATCATCACGCTGTTTATTATTTAGGTTAAAAATGGTTATAAAAAAACCGCATAGGATTCCTTATCTTGTTTGATGAATCTGCCGATCAGTCAATGAAGAGGGCTCCGGAAAATCGCAACCTTCCAACGGCACGCCGCAGCGCGCACCCCTTGCGGGGTCAAGGCCTGGTTTTGAAACACCGTGAGTAGCCTCAATGTAAAAAGTGTTCAGTTTCGCAAAGCTTAAGGAATCTATGCGGGTAGCTTTCCTGTATGTAAAGAACGTGTTCGTCCCGTGTGGCGGGCGGACGATGCCTGTTTCCGGGCGCCTAAAGCCGGTTCAAATAGGCGTCTATCCTGTCGTCGAGCTCTTCCAGCCGCTCCAGGTCCTCGCTTGCGAGGTTGCGGCTGCGTGTCAGGCCGATATTGGAAATCGCAAGCTGCAGGGCCGTCAGTGCCAGGTAGTCCTGCGTCGAGAACCCGTCGTAGCGGTTTTTCTCGAGCCGGGCGGCGTATGCGTTTACCTCCCGTTCGGCCAGTCGGTAGAGCTCCTCTTTCTCGGCCAGCGTCGTCGGCTCCCCTTCGTCCCTTTTCAGGACGAACGAGTAGCTCTTGCCGCCGATGTGGAGCTTTATAGCCTGCTGTTCAGCCATTGTCCTTATCTGTGTCAAAATCTCTTTCGGTCTGCCCGCCCTTTCCATGCGGCTCGTCCGCCTGCGGAGCGGCCTGACGGAGCAGCGCGATGCACTTGTCCACCTCCCGCATAAGACGGTTGACGCGCGCTTTCGCCTTTTCCCTGTCGGGACTCTTCCCGGCGAGCCCTTCGCTCAGTTCGACCCGCGCCAGCTCGGCGTCGAGGGCGTGAATCCGCTCCTGCAAGGTGCGGATCTGCGTTTTCAGGGCATCGCGGCCGGCAAGGGCTTCGTCGCGCTGTCGGATCGCCTCGCGGTGTTCGTCGATCAGTCGCAGGATGTGCGCCTCAAGGCGCCGTATCACCTCTTTTTCAGCCATAAGCCTTTGCCGGGGAGAATTTCCCGCTCTTCAAAGGTACGCAATATAACGCGAAAAAACAAATAATTGTTACGCCTCGATGCGGCCGTAAAGGTCGTAATCTTCGGCGGCGGTAATGCGTGCCGTGTAGAACCGGCCTCGCATCAGCCTTTTGTCCGCGGCGGGGATCAGGATTTCCTGATCCACCTCGGGCGAGTCGAATTCCGAGCGGGCCACGTAACAAGCCCCCTGTCGTCCGTCCACGATCACCCGCTCGAGGGTGCCGACCCTTGCGAGGTTGGCCTCCCGCGCGATGTCGTGCTGGAGGAGCATGATGCGCTCCACGCGCGAGCGCTTTACCGGGTCGGGTACGTCGTCGCGCAACGTGCGTGCGGAGCGGGTTCCCTCCTCCTCGCTGTAAGCGAAGACCCCCAGCCGCTCGAAGCGGATGTCGGCGACGAATCGGAGAAGCTCCTCGAAATCCTGCTCCGTCTCGCCGGGATAGCCCACCAGCAGCGTGGTGCGCAGGGCTATTCCGGGTACCGCCTCCCGGAGCCGGCGGATCAGGTCGAGGGCCTCGGCTTTGGTGTGCCGCCGGTGCATGGCCGCAAGCTGGGCGTCGGATATGTGCTGAAAGGGGATGTCGAGGTAGCGGCAGATTTTGGGCTCCTCGGCCATCGCCTCGATCACGTCGTCGGGGAAGCCCGTGGGGTAGGCGTAGTGCAGGCGCACCCACTCGATCCCCTCGATCCGGCACAGGGCGCGGAGCAGCTCCCCCAGCCGGCGGCGGCCGTAGAGGTCGAGCCCGTAGTAGGTCGTGTCCTGTGCGATGACCATGAGCTCTCTCACCCCGGCGGCGGCCAGCGAGCGGGCCTCCTCCAGCAGCCGCTCGAAAGGCACCGAGACGTGGGGCCCCCGAATGAGGGGGATGGCGCAGTAGCCGCATTTCCAGTTGCAGCCCTCCGAAATCTTGAGGTAGGCGTAGTGGCGGGGCGTGGACAGCAGACGCGAGGTCTCCAGCTCCGTGCGGTGCTCGGCCCCCAGCGCGGCGGCGATGCCGGCCCAGTCCCTCACGCCGAAGAACTCGTCCACCTCCGGCAGTTCGGCCCGCAGCTCGTCGGCGTAACGCTCCGCCAGGCAGCCGATCACGAACAGCCGCTCGATGCGTCCCGCCCGCCGCGCGGCCGCCGCCCGCAGGATCATATCGACGGACTCCTGCTTGGCGTCGCCGATAAAGCCGCAGGTGTTGATGACCACCACGCTGTGGTCGGTGCGGTCGCTGTCGAATACGACCGTGTAGCCTGCGGCGGCGAGCTGTGCCGCCAGGTGCTCCGAATCGACCGTGTTTTTGGAGCAGCCGAGCGTGATGACGTTGATTTTCTTCATCGTCCAGTTTCCAGTCTGTTTTTCCATTTCGCGGTATTGGCCCCGAACGGCAGGCTGATGTCGAACCAGATTTCCGATTCGCCGTCGTCGAGTTTCAGGCAGTCGCAGTAACGGCCGTCGTTCAGCACGAGGCTTTGCGATTCGACCTTTGCGCCGCCCAGCACCCAATCTACATAGGCGTATTCGTCCAATACGGTAACTACGGCGATGGGATGCGTTTTCGATCCGTCGCCGAGGAATCCGATCCAGCCGAGAACCTGGGACAACTGCCAGCCATAGGCGCTGCACTCCCGGTAGTCGCGGCCCGCACGGATGGCCGAACGCAGTGCGCAGAGCAGCAGGCGGGGCGAGGCGGGCGTCGATTGCAGTTCGCGGATGATCGAGGGGTATGCCTCCGCGAATTTTCCGGCCGAGTAGAGTCCTTCCCAGGCTTGTTGGCCGTACCCGCCGTCGTAATCCTCCCGAAAGGCGGGCCCGTAGTAGAGAATTAGCAGATCGGAGCCGAAAAGCGTCGTATCGCAGGCTTCAAAACGGCTTTTCAATGCGTGGTATCTTGCCGTATCGCGGGCGTAGCGACCGAAAATGCCATAATCGACATTGCCGTCGGCGAAGGATTCGAGCAGGATGGAATCGGCTGCGAGCCGCGTTCTGAACAGAGCCTCGGGGGTGGCTTCCTGTGCCGACAGGGACATGCACGACAACAGCGCAATTAGGCAAACCATCAGACGTTTCTTCATATCAGGTGATTTTAGTGAGTTGCCGTATTATTTCCCGTCACCGAACAGGGCGTCCACGAAGGCGCGGCGGTCGAAGATGCGGAGCTGGTCGATCCCCTCGCCGATGCCGATGTAGCGGACCGGGATGCGGAACTGGTCGCTGATGCCGATGACCACGCCCCCTTTGGCCGTGCCGTCGAGCTTGGTGATGGCCAGCGAGGTGACGTGCGTGGCCTGCGTGAACTGCCGGGCTTGCTCGAAGGCGTTCTGCCCGGTCGAGCCGTCCAGCACGAGCATCACCTCGTGCGGAGCGTCGGGAATCACCTTGGCCATCACGTTGCGGATTTTAGTCAGCTCATTCATCAGCCCCACCTTGTTGTGCAGACGGCCGGCGGTGTCGATCAGAACGACGTCGGCTCCGTTGGCGACCGCCGAACGCAGGGTGTCATAGGCGACCGACGCGGGGTCGGAGCCCATCTCCTGCCGGATCATCGTTGCCCCGGCCCGCTCGGCCCACACGGCGAGCTGGTCGATGGCCGCTGCGCGGAAGGTGTCGGCCGCGCCGATATAGACCTTCAGCCCCGCTTTTACGAGCTGTGCCGCCAGCTTGCCGATGGTGGTGGTTTTGCCGGCGCCGTTCACCCCGACGACCATCACCACATAGGGCTCGCCGGGCCGGACTTCCAGTCCGAAATGCTCCTGCGAAGCGTCGGACTCCTCCATGAGCGCCGCCACCTCGTCGCGCAGGATCGCCTGCAATTCCGATGCGTTCATGTACTTGTCGCGGGCCACGCGCTCCTCGATGCGCCGGATGATCTTCACGGTGGTATCCACCCCCACGTCGGATGTGATGAGCACCTCCTCCAGATCGTCGAGCACCTCGGCATCGACTTTCGAGCGGCCCGCCACCGTGCGCGCCAGCTTCGAGAAGAGACCCGTCTTGGTCTTTTCGAGCCCGGCGCTGAGCTGCTCCTGAGCGGTCTGCCGTTCGGCGGCCGAAGTCTCGGGCGCCTTATCCTGTTTCTTCCGGAAAAGATCGAAAAATGCCATGTGATAGAGAGTTTGTTTTCTTTGTGCAAAGATAGGGATATTTCGCGATTCGGCGGCAAGGGGGCGGATATTTCGGCGGTGCCTTGCGCGACCGGCCGGTGCGTCGTCCGCGGATTCGGACGACACCGCCCCGTGTGGGTTTACGCCCCCCCCCGTTAGGGTGTACCTTCCTGTCCGCACTCCGGATGGTCTCGACAGGCTGCCCGTCGCCGACCGGATCGGGGTCGGACGATCGCCCCGCGGACAATTCCGTGGTTGCCCTGCGGCGGAAGTGCGGGCGGGGATGCCGGGCGGATTATTCGGGCAAGAGCCGGCAGGCGTCGGTACGCTTTCAGGCGGCTGGGGGGGGGTGACCGGGGGGGGGAGTCCTGCTGCGGGCTCTTCGTCACCGGGCCGGTCAAGGGGGTGCAGACTGCACCTCGGCAAAACAACCTCGCAAGCGGGTTGCTTTTGCTCTCGGTTTGTGCTATCTTTGCCTCAAACCAATCTTGCAATATGAAACGATGGCTTTTATTCGGAATATGCCTGCTTGCGGCGCACGCGACCCGCGCACAGGATCTGATCGTGCGGCGCGACTCCGTGCGGCAGGAGGGCAGGGTCTTTGAGATCCGGCCGGACGAGGTGCGCTACAAGCGGGTCTCGAATCCCGACGGCCCGGTTTACGTGGTGCCGGTGGCGCAGATCGCCTACATCCGTTATGCCAACGGCGAGGTGGAGCGCTTCGCCCGGCCGGAGCTTCCGTCGGATGCGCCGGAGCGCGGCGGGGCGTCGGCCGGGAGCATCGGGCAGCCGGCCGGAACAGCCCCGCAACCCGACCGTCCTGGACCGGGAGTGCAAGAGCCGCAGGATGCCGAGCGCACCTATGCCGTGGGCGACTATTACGACCGCGACGGCGTGCAGGGCATCGTCTGCATGGTGAGCCAGGAGGGACGGAGCGGGCTGGTGATCTCGCTCGACCAGACGTCGCTCGCCTGGTGCCGCGACCGCAATGCAGGGTACGTGACGGGGGCCGACAGCAAGGCGGACGGGGCGCTGAACATGGAGGCGCTCGCCCGTTTCATCGAACGCGAGGGGCTTGCCTGGGAGGACTTTCCCGCTTTCGACTGGTGCAGGAGCAAGGGCGAAGGGTGGTATCTTCCCGCCGTGGACGAGTGGCTGCAAATCGGATTCAACTACAACGGCGGAACCCGCATGAGCAAACGGCGCGGCGACCGCAACCGGTTCAACGACGCCTTGACAGCCCACGGAGGCCGGAAGATGGATCGTATGGCCTACTATTTCTCCTCGACGGAATCCTCGGCGGCGAAAGCCTTTCTGAGCCACCTGGCGCTCGACCCGCCCTATGTGGTCGAGCTGCCTAAACACTCCCACTGGCTCGTGCGGGCCGTCCACCGTTTCTAAGCGGCGGCGGCCTTTCTGCCGCCGTCCCTCAGCGGCCGCCTTTCAGCGGCCGCCTTTCTGCGGCCGCCCCTCTGCCGCCGCCTTTCTGCCGCCGTTCCTCTGCCGGGGCGGTATCCTGTGTTGTCCGACAACGGGCCGGTGCGCCTTCCCCGGTGCGCCTTCCCCGGTGCGCCTTCCCCGGTGCGCTTTCCGCGGGCGACCGTACTGCCGGCCGGGATTCCGGCGCGGGGAAAACACAAAGGGCATCCCGAAAGGATGCCCTTTGTATTAAGCGCCGGCGATGCGGCGGCTTAACACGCAATTATTTCTTTCCCTCGAAGAAATCCTTGACCTGGTCGTTGGCAATCACGCCCTCCTTGAAGATGTAGGCGCCGGTTTTCTCCGACTTGACCATCTTGATGCACTTGGTGAAGTTCTTGCCCGAACCCGTTTTCAGTGTTGCAACTACTTTCTTTGCCATAACGCTCTTACAAACTATTTGATTTCACGATGAACGGTCACACGCTTGAGGAAGGGGTTGTACTTCTTCCGCTCCAGACGCTCGGGCGTGTTCTTCTTGTTCTTGGTGGTGATGTAGCGCGACATGCCCGCAACGCCGCTCTCCTTTTGTTCGGTGCATTCGAGGATCACCTGAACCCTGTTGCCTTTCTTTGCCATTTCCTAAAAACGCATTAGTAAATTTTCCTGGCTGCGGCAGCGTCGCGCATGGCGGCGGCCAGCCCTTTCTTGTTGATGGTCTTCATGCCGGCGGCCGTTACCCGCAGGGTGATCCAGCGAGCCTCCTCTTCCGACCAGAAACGCTTGGTTTTCAGATTCGGGTTGAATCTGCGCTTGGTCTTGTGGTGCGAGTGGGAGACGTAGTTACCCACGACCGCTACCTTACCTGTGATTTCGCAAACTTTCATTTTATTCGATTTTTTATCCCTAAGGGAGTGCAAATATAGATAAAATCGGTGAAAGCGCAATGCCCGGCGGAAGATATTTGCGAAAATGGGCGGCCCGGGGCCGGAAACCGCCGTGCGGACAGCATGTGCCGGTGGTTGCGCCGCACGGCGGTTTCCGGTTTGCGGGCCGCGAAGCCCGCAGCGGGTTATTCGGGATTCCCGTGCAGCCGCAGACGGCTCGGCGTAGAGTCGGTGCTGACCTCCCAGTAGTAGTTTTCGCCCTTCAATTTTGAGTATTGGACGGCAAGAATCCCTAGTTCCAGCGTGCCGCTTTGCCGGTCGAATGTTCCGAATTCCGTGCCGGCCGTTTCGGTGGAACCCCAGAGCGGCCCTGAACCGACGAAAATATAGATCTGGTTGTACCACAGATTGATTCGACTTTCAAACGGCTCGATTTTGACGGCCTCGGGATCGCGAGCGTCGATGATGAAATATTGAGGGCCCCAAGTTGTCATAGTAAAATGTTCCCAAGCCTCCACTTCGGTGCGGACGGATGAAAAGAGATCGGCGATCCGGTACACATCCTCCCCGGTCGCCTTTTCGACGGTAAGACGGTCGATCGTGAGCGGACAAGGACCGCCCATAGCCTTGAGGAATCCGCACTCCAGCGTGGCATCGGTCGAAACGGTTTCCCAGGTGGTCTGCCCTTCCAGATAGGGGTAAACGGGCGCGGTGAATTCGCATAGCTGCGTAATACATTCGCCCTCCGCATTCCATGCTGCCGCGCAGAGGGTACATTCCGCCCCGGAGGACGCACCGGTAAACGGGTAGTGGAATCCGTCGGCGCTGTTGGCCAGCTCCAGGGCCGAGGGAGACAGGGGAGAACCATATATTTTAAAGAAATCCTCGATTGTGAGGCCTGCCTCCTCGATCTGCTTCAAAAGGGTTTCGGCATTCATGCCTCCCCACAATACCAGTCGTGCTTCGACTGCATTGTTGGTCCAAAGGTGTGCTGTGATCCGGGCATAGGGCCTGTCGGGATCGGGAGTCTGCGCGAGCGTGAGGCGGAGCGAGCCGTCGTCGGGCGGCGTGTTGTCGGTGTCAGCGCATCCGGTGCCGATCAGCAGCGCGGCGGCAACCCCCAGCAAAGCCCCCAGAATGGTCGGGGGGGGGTAATTCGTGTACGTGTTTTCATCATGCGTTTGATTTTGAATGATTGTTCCTGTCGGATTTCCGACATTCGGAACAAAAATAGTCATTCGGGGACAGGAATGCAATTTTTTGGCAGGATAAAACACGCGCTATTCGTGCGGAAGCTCCTCGAGCAGCATCTCGATGGCGTAGGCGCTGGCGCGGTCGATCACCTCGTTGCGGCTGTCGCCGGCCCGGTAGAGCACCGTGTAGGTTTCGGCGGGGGTGGCTACGGCGATCCAGACCGTGCCCACCGGCGTTTCGGCGGTGCCGCCCGTGGGCCCCGCGATGCCGGTGGTGGCGACGGCATAGTCGGCACGGGTGATCCGCAAAACCCCTTCGGCCATCTCGCGGGCGACCTGTTCGCTGACGGCTCCGTAACGCAGGATGGTGTCCATATCGACCTCCAGCAGGTTGTGGATGGCTTCGTTGCTGTATGCCACCACGCCGCACTTGAAGTAGGCCGAAGCGCCCGGCAGCTCGGTGAAACGGGCCGCGATCTCGCCGCCCGTGCAGCTTTCGGCGATGGCCAGCGTGATGCCGACCTCGCGCATGATTCGGTGAACCTCCTGCTGAGGGGTCTGCCGCCGGCAGGCCGTGCAGGTCAGGAGCGCCGCGAGGGCGCAGAGAGCGTATTTTCGCATGATCGAGTTATTTTCCGTTGAGTTCGTCCCTGAGCAGCGCGATGGCAAAGGCACTGGCGCGGTCGATGATCTGTCCCCGGTCGGTGCCGCACTGTTTCAGCAGAGCCGTCGTGCCCCGGGGCGAGGCGACCGCGATCCAGACCGTGCCCACGGGTTTGGCTTCCGAGCCGCCCGTGGGCCCTGCGATGCCGGTGGTGGCTACCGCATAGTCGGCCTCCGCCGCGCGGCGGGCTCCTTCGGCCATCTGGCGTGCCACCTCCTCGCTCACCGCGCCGCAGCGGGCGATCACGGCGGGATCGACGCCGAGCAACGCCATTTTCGCACGGTCGGCATAGGCCACCACGCCGCATCGGAAGTAGGCCGAAGCGCCCGGTATGGCCGTGAAGCGCGAGGCGATCCGTCCGCCCGTGCAGCTCTCGGCCGTGGCGAGGGTCAGACCCCGGCGGGTCAGGATTTCGTGTACCAGCTCTTCCGGGCTCGCCCGCTCGAAGCCGATGAAGTAGTGGGGGATCAGACGGCGCAGCTCCTCGAAGCGTTCGTCGATCTCGCGGGCGACCTCGCGCTCGTCCACCTCGTAGGCCGACAGGCGGAGCCGCACCGTCCCCGGCGAGGGGAGGTAGGCCAGGTGCAGGTGGGGCGGCAGGGCGTTTTCCCACGGTGCGATCCGCTCGGCGAGCATCGACTCGGCCAGGCCCGAGGTAATCATCGTGCGGTGGACGATCGCGCGCAGGGCGAAGCGGGCCTTCAGCCGGGGCATCACCTGATCTTCCATCAGGTGCTCCATTTCAAACGGCACGCCCGGCAGCGAGACGACCACGCGGCCGTCGCGCTGGAACCACATCCCCGGCGCGGTGCCGTGGGCGTTGAAGAGCACTTCGCAGCAGGCGGGCACGAGGGCCTGCCCGCGGTTGAGCTCGTTGAAGGCGATGCCGCGGGCTTCGAGCATCCCCCTGACGTGAGCGGCCACCCGCTCGTCGGTCACCAGCTCCGAGCCGTAGAGCTGCGCCAGGGTTTTCTTGGTGATGTCGTCCTGGGTGGGGCCGAGGCCGCCCGTGAGGATGACCACCTCGCAGCGGGCGGAGGCTTCGCGCACCGCCTCGGCGATGCGGCCGGCGTCGTCGCCCACCGAGCGTTTCTCTTCGACGACGATGCCCGCCGCGTTGAGGTGACGGGCGATGGAGACGGAGTTGGTATCGACGATCTGCCCGATCAGGATTTCGTCGCCGATCGTAAGGATGGAGGCTTTCATTGCATTTGCTGTTCTGGTGCGACGGTGCGGCCGTCGGGACGCGATGCCGGGCGTGCCGCCGTCTGACCGCGTGTCATTTTTCGGAGGGTTCCGGTGCCGTGGACGCAGACCCGCGCCCTTCCGTTTCCGCCGTTTCCGTTGCGCTTGCCGCTTGCGGTGTCTGCGGCATTTTCGGCGGAGCGGCGGGGGTTGCCGGGGCGGACGGGAGGTCCGTCGGGGCTGCCGGGGATAGGTCGGCGGTCGCTGTGGGAGGGGAGGCGTCGGCGATCAGGCGACGGCAGATTTTGCGCAGCAGCCGGGGCCCCTCGTAGATGTAGCCGGTATAGAGCTGCACCAGGCTCGCGCCTGCGTCGAGCATGGCGCGCACGTCGTCGGGGCTCATCAGCCCTCCGACCCCGATGATGGGGTAGGCGCCGCCCGACCGCTCGCGGATGCGCCGCACCACCTCCACGGCCCGCCGGGTGAGGGGCTGCCCGCTCAGGCGGCCGTTGCCGATCTTCCCGATGGTGGTGCGGCTGGTGCGGAGTCCTTCGCGCGAGTAGGTGCCGTTGGTGGCCACGATGCCGTCGAGCGGCGTCGAGATCATCGTGTCGGTCACCGCATCGACGGCTTCGTCCGGGAGGTCGGGCGAAATCTTGAGCAGGATGGGGCGGTATTGGTTCTGTCCGCGCCGGAAATCGAACAGGGGGGCGAGGATGCGGGTGATGTTCTCCCGGGTATGGGCCGAACACTCGCGGTTGCCGGTTTCGCAACTGATATTGACGGTGAAATAGTCGGCGTATTCGTAGAGGTTGCGGAAAACCTTGAGGTAGTCGGCCGGCGCATTTTCGGGCGGGGTGACGGTGTTTTTGCCGATGTTGCACCCGACCAGGATGCCCTCGTGGGGTTTGCGCAGCATCGAAATCGTCTTTTCCAGCCCCCGGTTGCAGAGCCCCATGCGGTTTACGATCGCCTTGTCCCGGGGCAGCCGGAAAACCCGGGGCCGCGGATTCCCGGACTGGGGCCGGGGCGTGACGGTGCCGATCTCGATGAAGCCGAAGCCCAGGGCCGCCAGCTCGCGGAACGCCTCGCCGTTGCGGTCGAAGCCGGCGGCCAGCCCCACCGGATTGGGGAACCGCAGGCCGAAGACCTCGCGTTCGAGCGCGGGGTGCTCGGTGGCGTAGAGCTTGCGGAGCAGCCACCGGCCGCCCGGCAGCGCACCCGTGATGCGCAGCAGGAGCATGACCGTGCGGTGGGCGCGTTCGATGTTCATGCTGAACAGGATGGGCTGTATGATCCGGCGGTAAAGCACGTTCGGTGTCTGTTCGTTAGAGGGGTCAAAGATAACAAAAGAATCCCATTCGGTCAAAAGTATTCTTCACGGTAGCGGTACTGGTCGCGCATCGCCTCGAACTCCCCGGGCCGGCGCTTGAGCTCCCGGCTAAGGGCCGCGATGTCGAAATGGCCGTCGATGGTGGAGCAAAGGGCCTGCCACGATAGCGTGCGGGGGGTGCAGGGGGCGACCTCCGACGGATACCACTCCGCGGGCGGCAGGCCGAATTCGCGCGAAAGTGCCCGCACGACGGCCGAGGAGGCGTTGGCCTTGCCCTGGGCCGAATAGCCCGCGATGTGGGGCGTGGCGAGCAACGCCCGCTCCAGCAGCCTGCCGTCGATCTGCGGCTCGTGTTCCCATACGTCCGCTATGCATGGGCGGCCGCTCGCCACGAGCGCCCCGGTGTCGATCACCTCGCCTCGCGAAGTGTTGATGATGACGCAGGCGGGGCGGGTGAGGGCCAGCAGGCGCGCGTCGGCCATATGGCGGGTCGTTTCGTCGAGCGGAGTGTGGAACGTGAGGATGTCGGCCCGCCGTGCCACCTCCTCCAGCGGCAGGAACCCTGCGTGTTCGCGCTCCTCGCGCGGCGGGTCGCAGCAGAGGACGCGGAACCCCCATTGTTCGGCATAGGCCCTCACGAGCGATCCGACGTGTCCCACCCCCACGATGCCGAGCGTGCGTGCGGCAGGCTCCCACCCCTGCGTGCGGGCGAGGTGGACGAGGGCGGCGGCGATGTACTGGAGCACCCCCCGGGCGTTGCATCCGGGGGCGGCGGCCACGCGGATTCCGGCCCGGCGGCAGTAGGCGAGGTCGATGTGGTCGGTGCCGATGGTGGCGGTCCCGACGAAGCGCACGCGCGAGGAGCCGAGCAGCTTCCCGTCGCAGCGGGTGCGGGTGCGCACGAGCAGCGCATCGGCGTCGAGCACATGCTCCTGCCGGATGGCGCTGCCCGGCAGACGGCAGACCTCCGCATAGGGCTCCAGTACGCCTTCGAGGTAGGGTATGGCGCTGTCGGCTACGATTTTCATGTTACGGGCTGTTTGCGCTGGCAAAGATAGCATAAGGCGGCCGCAATGCAAAACGATCGGCGGGTTTTCGCATGCCGTTCGTCTCCTGCGCGTTTCTCCTGCGCGTTTCTCCTGCGCGTTTCTCCTGCGCGTTTCTCCTGCGCGTTTCT
>ERZ1673742.346-NODE-346-length-63984-cov-6.162368_pt1 | contig 63984 bp, 53 predicted proteins | sample MGYA00580208_ERZ1673742 | MGnify/ENA primary metagenome ERZ1673742 (study PRJEB41218, sample SAMN15661774) | gut metagenome | host: Homo sapiens | place: Canada: London | collected 2015-08-20/2019-03-30 | study: EMG produced TPA metagenomics assembly of...
AATATAGTTTTGTATCTGGGTTTGGTGTTACGCCTGGATCTACTGGTCCTATGATATCTTTTGTAAATGTTCCTGTTACTGTTATGTCTTTATCTATTGCTGTCTTGTTATCTAGGGCTGGTGTCCATTTTTCAAATGCGTAGCCTGTTGCTGGTGTTGTTTTTGGTGCTGTTACGTCTGCTAATGTTTTCTTAGCTGTCTTTAATACGTAATAAGTGTTATTCGCATCTACTGTTCCAGTCTTTTCATCTGCTGATACAAATGTTACTGTCCAATATAGTTTTGTATCTGGGTTTGGTGTTACGCCTGGATCTACTGGTCCTATGATGTCTTCTAATTTTGTTGCACTTGCTATGAATCTAAAGTATTCATTTCTTTTATCATAAGCCTTTGATGACTGTGTAACTGTTCTATCTTTTGGTGTCCATGTTACTGGACCTTTGTATCCATCTTTAAATGTTATATCTTTTTCCTGTGGGAAGTCTTTATCTTGGAATACTGTTCCTTCTTTAGCGTATGTTTTTCCAGTTGTTGTTATACTTTTTACACCTGTTGACGCTATAAATCTTACTTCTATTTTTTTATCTGGTAGGTCATCTACACTTGGTGAGGTTGGATCATTAGGGTCTACTTTAACTATATGTTCCCATACATATAGCCATTGATTAGCTACTTCTAATGTTGATCCGTCTTCAAATGTTACTAGTAATTTTCCCTCAAATTTTCCAGAATTTGCTGAGCTTCTGCTTGATTGATCTGTTACTTTTGCATCATCTAAAAGTTGTTGTACTAATCTACTATAAGCAGAATTAGTTGTAGCTGGAGCAACTCCGTCAGACCAATCAACTTTATCGCCCTTCCAAACTTTTATTGTTACTGGTTTTAGTCCGCCAAGTTCTTTTACTTGTTCAGCTGCTGATTTTGTGTATTGTGCATTGTAAGTTGCTGTTTCTACTGCTGTTGTATCAGTTGGAACTGCTGGTGTCCATGGATTTTTTGTATCTTGGCTATATTGTTTTGTTTCTGTGCCCACAAGCTTTGTTCCTGTTGTTGCCAATGCTTTGATTGCATCTTGAAGGTTAGCGTTTGTATAATCTAAACCTTCTTTTACATCAATATATGATTTTTGCTTTCCTGCATATACTCCAGCATTGTGTGTACCTGTAATGCCGTCAGCTTTATTTTCATTTGCATCGAATGTTAAACGAACGTAACCATCTGCAGGAGTTACAGGGTCGCCATTGTTATCAGTTGGTGGTACGATAACATCTTTTTGATATATCATTTTGATTGTGCCGATTTGTTTTGCGTTTGGTGCTGATATATCAAGCTTATATTCTTTATTATCTATAGTTACTTTTTCGCCAGTTGTTTTACCATCAACTTTATAAGTTAAACCATTTTCTGCTTCGTTTAGTTCATCTTCGTCAATAAGTTCAGAATCTCTCATATTGATTTCTCCTGAACTGTTTGGCAAGTCAATTTCAACGTCTGTTAATCCTTCTGCTGTAACCTTTGGCATTGTGCCTGTTGGTAAATCTGCTGAGTCTGTTAATTCTCTTCCATATGGGTCTACATATTCAACGTTAGCTCTTGGTTCTGCAAGTTCTGTGATTGTTATATTAAATAGCAAGCCTCCTGGAACACCAGTACCATTACCAGCATTATATGTTACACGAATCTTTATATTTTGATCAAAATCTGCTTCAATAGATGCTGTTTTTGCTAAAGTTCCGTCAACTGGCCAACCAACATAGTATTGAGTTTCTCCAGCTGCCTTTATAGTTGCAAAAACTTTTGAATGTTCTTGTCCATCTGCTGTCTTCCACTTAGCTGTAAGTTTAAATTCACTGTTAGGAAGTGATGTCCAATCAAATTCTCTTCCGTTAAGTCCTACTGCTGTTAAATTTACTATAGTGTCGTTGCCTTGATTCAATGGAGCTGTTCTTCTTACTCTTCTTTGAGCTTGTCTTTCAGGCAATTCAAAAGTAAATACTTCCTTATTTCCTTCTACTTTTCCTTTTAATTCAGTTGCTGTTACTGAACCTTCAGTGTTTGTATCTTGAGTATTTAAATCATTAGATTCTGAAAATACTGTTCCACTGAAAGTTGAAACTAGCATTAAAACTGCTAAGAAAAATGAAAGTAATCTTTTACTAAATTTCATTTTACCTCCTTTTGGGGAGCTAAGCTCCCCACCTCAACCTACTAATTTCTTTCTTGTATCAATCTATCCTACCTAACTGATTTTTCGTATGGATTTGTTGTATATTCCTTTGTGCCTTCTCTTACTATACCTGATACAACTAGAATGTCTCCTGATTCTAACTTGTTATCAAATGTAATTCTTTCGAATTTTTTAGCTTCATCTAATGTTATAGTCTTAGTTTCAGCTTCTTGTCCATTTCTCATAACTTTTACAGTTACTTGAGCATTTGCTCTATCTGCTGAAACTTTTATAAATTTCTTTCCAGCTCTAACTCCACTTAGAATTACTTCAAGTTGATAGCTTTCTGTGTAATCAACTTTTTTTGTTTCGCTGTTACCAAATCTATCAGATGCTATTATCTTAATTTCAGGAATATTTCCTTCTTCAATTCCCTTCCTTAGTGTAGTGTTAAGATCTTCGATTATATTTTCTTTATTTTCCACTGTAATTTCTTTTAGAATTTCTATAGCAGGTGTACCGTCTTTATAATTAATTATGATCTTAACTTTTCTTCCATCTGGAATTTCATTTATAGTTCCTCTTAGGTCGATAAATCTTCTAAATGCTTCGTCTTCAGCTTTTGCATCTGTAATAGGAGCGGCTCTATCAATTTTTACATATTTACGGTTTTCTTCACCGTTTTGTGGTGTGTATTTTGCATCGCCAGTTCCAGTTGAATCGCTAGGATTAAGACCTGGTTGTTCAGATTTTATTCTTACTATGTCTCCATCTTTTACAGTGTCATCTAAAGTAATTTCTTTTTGTGTTCCCTTGTCATTATCAGAATCAAGAGTTACTTTACCTACATCAACCCATTTATTTTGAGTTTCGTCCCACTTTTGTGCAGTATAAGTTGTTCCCTTAGTAGGTTTATTTAATACTGGGTCTGGAACTGTAAATTCAATCTTTGATTTTCCATCGGCATCATTATGAATTTGTTTCATATCTTCAACAGGTGCAGATGTACCTCTCTTGTTGATTGTAATTCTTCCTTCTGGACCTGTGACTTGTTGTCCATTCTTTTCTACTACATATTTAGCTACGATGTCTTGTCCTGCTTTTCCTGTTAAGTTAAGTGGACTTAAAACAAGTTTGTCGCCATTAGGTCTTGCTGTTATAGTTCCGTCTGAATAAGAACCATCTTTTTGTTTTACAAGAATGGTTTCAGTACCATCAGCAACTTTTAAAACAATCTTTTTAATATCAGCTTTCTTTTCAGCTTCTGTCCAGTGTAATTTTGCTTCTGTTTCATCATCATAAACATTATCAAAAACTGGTTTTATAACTTCAAGAGGAGTAGATGTGTTCCAAATTTCATATCCAATTACTTCTTTATCATCTCCAGTTGTTTCAAGTGCTTTTCTTGAAGTTGCAGATGTAAAGGCATCTACGCCAACTGTAAAGGCTTGATCTTTTGCTACTGGATCGCCATAAGGGTTACCTGCATTTTCGTGTAAGTTCTTTGGTGCGTTAGGATCTTGTGTAGCAGTTGCGTCTTGTAGTCTTATATAAGTTTTTGCTCCCAAATTATCCCAGTTTGGTGATTGGAAGTTTGCATAAGCATCTTTTTTATCATCTGTAACTATTACTGATACATAAGATTTTCTTAGTCCTAATTCGTCAAAGCCTGGAAGTTTCCAAGTTAATGGAGTTTTTGATTTGCCATCCCATGATTTTATTGAAGCTTTTCCACCTTCTAGTGGATAGTAGTTAGCGTTTTGGTGAACTGTTGGTGTACCAAAATTAGTTACAGCAGTTCTGTGTAGCAAGCCTACATTTACAGAATGTTTCTTAGCTTTTTCAACATTGTCCACATACTTACCATATTGTCCTTGATTCTTGTCAATATTCTTATAAGAAGGATAAACTTTTACTTCAAAGAATGGTCTGTAGTTCGCATATAAATGAAGGTCTTTACCTTCGTCAATTGCATCTAAGAAAATATTATATTTTCCTGTTCCTTCATTATTATCCATACTTGGAACATCTTGTGCTCTCAAAGCTAAAGAGAAAGTATTTGGAATATATCTTTCGTATTTGTATTTATTTCCTGTTATATCTTTAATCCATTCTGTTCTCTGTGGAATTCTCTTTGTTCCACCTGCAACCACGCCATTAATTAATTCGCCAATTCTTTCATTATTTTGCCCAGCGATTAAATCTGATTTTTGTGGGTCGTTATCGAATCTATATAGGGTCCAACCAAGGAATGAATGTTTTGGTTTGTTAAATACTTTTGCATTTGTATCTTTAATTTTATCAATTTCAGATTGTTCTCCAGTTACTGGAACTGCTGGAAGCTGTTTAATAACAAGATTTCCTTTCATTTTAGAAATAGTTGAACTTGATACAGCGTCTATAATGTCATTTGTCTTGTCAATATCTGAAATAGTTATAGGAATTGTTATAGTTGCTTCGTCATTAAGATTAGCTGTATTGTTGGAGTGAAGGACGATATTAATACCTTCGCCATACACTGCATAAACTATTCTTTCTTTATCGATTGGAGATTTTGAATCGAAGATATAGTTTTCATTTGCATCTACTTTTTCCCAATCTTTAGCTTCCTTTATAACTTTGTTATTATCTCTAAGTTCGTTAAATTGTTCTACAGCAGTCTTTCCACCAGCTATGTCTGTTAGCTTAGTAGTTGTCCAACCAAGAATTCTCTTACCTTGTGGTACATTTATTTCATCTTTGGTTGGCATTTGTCTCTTTAAGAAAGCTGCCTTTTGATCCTTATTTGTTAAATCATATTCTAAACCGTCATGGTTAAGGATGTTTTGATAAGTTCTTCCATCAACTTCCTTAGTTTTGTTGTTTTCATCAACATATCTAACATAGTCGCCTTCAAAACCTGATGGTTTATAATCTTTGTTTACTTCTCCTGTCAAGTAATCATATCTGTATTGCTTGCTTAGAGGAGCAATCTTTTCAATAACAGGAAGATTTTCCTTTGATTTTTGTCCATTAAGGTCAAATTTTACTTTTGTTTGAACTTGTTCTATTACAGGTTCTGATTTTAAAGAAGTTTCAGAATAAGTTGTAAATACTATAGGTTGGTCTCTTAATAATCCAAGTTTTTCAACATCTTTATTTTCAGTTGCATACTTAATGCTTTCTGCACCAAAATATTGTTTCTTGATATTGAAAGCAAGTCCTGCGTATTCCTTCTTATTAAAAATTCTCTTTTCAAAAATGTCTGATGTGCCATCATTATTTACTGCAAATTTTTGAGGATCTTCTTTTCCGTCAGATCTTAAATAAGCAGTTGTGTCACCAGCATTATTTTCTTCTGTATTAATAAATGATTTTCCTAAATAATGTGTAGACTTAGTTTCTCCTGGGATGTAAAGTTCTGATCTAACTCCACCTTCATTTCTCATAATTCCAGTAAACTCTTTAGAATCTGTGAAAATTTCATCTACTATAGGAACATACTTTTCAATTACGGCTGTTGCACCAACAGTTGAAATTGAATTTTTAAAATACATTGGTGGATAGAAAAGATCAGAGCCATTATTATTAGTAACTTTTTTAAGTCTTAAAAATTTATTACCTGTTAATGATTGTTTATTTTTTAGCTTATCTCCTGATAATCCCTTTTGTTCTCCTGTAACTATATCAAAGTCAACAAAATCAGGATACTTTCCTTTGTTTCCGTAGTCAAGGTTTGGCAAATAAACTGTTATAGGAGTTCCTTTCTTTATAGTCATACCAGTCTTTATATTATGATCTTTCAAATAAAACTGCCAGCCATACATATTTATAGCGTAATCATCAGTATCAGGGAAGAAAGCATGTCCTTCTCTTTTCCAAGACTTCCAAATTCCTTCACTGCCACCTATGTTTAGTACAAAGTCTTCCCTTTCTTTTGAAATTACCGTACCACCCATACCATCTGATATGCTTACGTATGGATTGAAGTTAAGAGTGAAGAAATTGTTTTTGTTAGGTTGTATAACTATATCTTCAGTTGTAGTTGTAGTATACTTTCTAACACCTGTATTGTTTGATATGATATATCTTGTGTCAAACATAAAGTTCTTGGATAATTCTTTATCCTTAACTAAATCCTCGTTTATCTTTTCTGGGTCTATATTGTATTCAAAAACCATGATAGAACCTGAGTCTTGATTACCTCTTCTCAATATATTAGCAAAATCAGTTGTTATCGTTTGAACATGATTTGGATCTGCTGAGTCAGCATTATCTTTATACTCATAACCTGTTTCAGCAAATTGTAAGAATACAGCTCCATCTTCACGGTTAAATGTTGGGTTTCCTTCTGTATCAAGCTTTGCTGAGCCATCTGGGTTTAATTCCAAACCTTCTATATAGCTTGCGTAGATAGGAAGTTTTGTTCCAATTGGTGTTTCATTTTCAGATAGGAAATAGATAGAACCGATTTTATTTTTTTCTTCAGCTTCTTTACCCTTATTACCTAGGTCAAGATATTTAATGAAGTCTCTATCAAGAGTTTGTCTAATTGCAAACTTATCTCCATCAAAATATTCTTCAACTATAACATCTGAAGCAAAAGTGTAGATAAGTCTTACTTTTTTATCATCTCTATCAAGTTGTAGCGATGAGTCTGCTGAGTGGAACTGGTCATTTTGACCACCAGTTCGTGTCATTGATTTAGTAGTTGCTTCCATTAAATCCTTAGGTCTTTTTGATAAATCACCTACAACTGCAGTTTTAGTGTAGGTATTATATCCTAGTGCAGCATAGTAAGCACCCTTATATCCTCCAGCTGTAGAGAATATCTTTAGATTATCATTTTTGCCATTATATAGTCTTAATTGAACTGCTTGTGTCTTTTGTGCAAAAGTCTTGTCCCAATCAGTATCAGCTTTTAAAACTATATTAACTTCTCTGTGACCATATTGAGTACCTACATTTCTATAAGGGAATTGTAGGCAGTTGGCACTTTGTCCCCTAACAGAAGATGCATCTAGTGTGTCAAAATTGTTAATAGAAAAAACTTCTGTCTGTTTCCAAAGTACGTATGAAGCATCCTTATCAATCTTTTGGTATAACTCAGCTGGGAACCTCATAACAAATCTAGACCAAGGATAACTGTCAGCTTGGTTTCTTTGGCTTACTTCAAATTTAAGAACTATTCTTCCATTTTGGTCATAGTATCTGCCAAGATAAGTAAAGCCAAGTGTGTTAAGTGGGTCAGCTCCCCTTTGTCCTTTGATTATTTTTACATTTTCAGGAAGTGGCCAATAAGCAGAGCCATCATCTGTAGCTGCACTGTCTTCTTCCCAGTTAACTGAAGGTTTTCCTTCTGGATCTACTGCACGAGTAGATGTGCCAGGAATTTGTGGTTCTTCTGCGAAAACATTCACTGGCATCATTGTGATTATCATCAAGAATGCCATGACTAGTGCGAATGTTTTTCGCAAGTAATGTTTTTGAAAATTCTTCATAAAATTCTCCTTTCTTATTTCTTGCATAAGCAAGTTATTTTTAATCTTCTGTACCTCTGATGCCGCTTTTAAATCTATAAAGAAACAGACGTGTCGTGCCACTGACTCGTCTGTATAATCGTAGTATAATTGCGTGATTGTTAAGTAAATGATTATAATAAGTAGAGGATTTTTAACTAAGTATAAGCATGCGGTTTAGTTAATGTCCTTTACTTGTTTCGACCTTTTTGATAGCATCTAATGAAGCTTTATCGGTGGCACAGAAGATCGTATTTGTTTGTACATTCATTTTAGCACGTGTATGTCTAAATGTCAAGTTTAAATTATATTTTTAAGAACATTTTTTATATATAGACAGTAGTGTAACCCCCCCCATCTCATTTTCTCGTTTTCTGTCTATAGACGTGTTTATGTACTTTATATGTCTAATGGATGGGCAATAAAAAATGCTAGGCGATTTACTCGTCTAGCATTTGGTTTTCATTATATTCTCTTCCTTATTTATATTATATATAATTATATATGCTTTATATTGTTTTGCAGTTATTGTGTTCTATATGCATTTGAAATTTTTTATACATGCCAGATTGCTCCTTCATTGCGTCCCAAATTTATGCGCTCTTGAAGACATAGCGTTAAGTACTCTAGTCCAAATCTCACTGCTTCTTCCATCTTATATCCCTTCGCTAAGTATGTGGCTATAGCGGTGGAGACTGTTGCGCCTAGTCCAAAGGCGGCTCTATCTACTCTCTTCCTATCTATAATTTTCTCTTTGCCATCTATGACTAATACGTCTTTTAGTTCGCCTTCGAGTGTGCCTCCTGTGATCAAAACGCTTGTGCCATAATCAAGGTGAAGCTTTTGTGCTGCGGCAAGCATTTCCGTAACTGTAGTAACTTTCATCTCTGTCAAAGTTTCTGCCTCTTTCATGTTTGGTGTAAGTAGCGTGACTTTATGAAAGATGTTTTCCTTTATATACTCAAGTGTTTCGCCGTCTGTGTAGACGTGGCCGAACTTTGAGGCTATGACTGGATCTAGGACAACGGGAACCTCTCTAAAGTATTTATCTAATGCGTCTTTCACGGCTTTGGCCTGATTGATGTTTGAGATGAGTCCTACTTTGACGCAGCCGATGTAAAAGTCCTCGCTCGCTGCCTTGATCTGGTCGTAGACCATGGACGAAGAAAGCGCAAGTCTTGAGATGCACCTTTGTGTATTTTGGCTGGTCACGGTCGTTGTGGCGACTGTACAGTAAGTATTTAGTTTTAGTGCTGTCTTAACGTCTGCCTCGACGCCTCTTAGAGCGCTTGAGTCTAGTGCCGAGATTGACAGTATTACGGGCTTTTCTTTTAGCATGGCTAATCTCCTTTATTAAGATGATTTTATTACATTCGCTTATCTTTGTCAAGATGCTTATATTTATGGTGATGGCTGTGCCATAAATATAGTGCAGCATAAAAAAGCTCTCTGAGTTTGTCTCAAAGAGCTTAACATATTTATTTACTTTCTATGAATCTAATAATTTTATATATTGTTAATGCAAGATCTTCTCTTGTGTATGTGCTTGTCGCGTTGTAATTATCTTGACTTTCACCATTAACAAGACCTAGCTCATCCATGTACTTAACTTGATCAAGTGCCCATGAAGCGATCTTGTCTTGGTCTTTGTAATTAAAGTCTTTTACTTTTGGCATATTGATCTTGTGTTCTTTTATGAAATTATAGATGACTGAGGCAAACTCTTGGCGTGTGATCTTTTGTGTTGCCTTAAGTGTTTTGTCTGGGTAGCCTTTGTAGATGCCGTGTGTTAGTGCCCATGTCATTGCGTCTGCGTACCACTCGTCTCCTTTTATGTCCTCGTAGTCGATAAGGCCAACGGATTTGTCTTTGGAGATGCTCATAAGGACTTGTGCTAGCATGGCGCGATTGATTGCTAATTTGCCTTTGAACTCTGTGTCTGAAACGCCGCTAAGTACGCCTCTTGCGATAAGCTCTCTGATTGCTTCACCTTTTTCGCCGTCTGGTAAGTCTCTGTGCTGAACTAGTCTAAGTGCTTGTGCTGGCGCTAGTATGCCGTATTCTTGTTTTGCTTCTGATTTTGTTTCTGTTTTTGTTTCTGGTCTTGTTTCTTTTTTATCTACTTTGTCATTTTTACTTAGTTTTGTATTTTTTTCATTGCTTTCGTTTTTCTTATCTTTATTATATCTATCGTATCTATCATTTCTATGATTTCTATTATTTTCCTTATCTCTTCTCTCTGGCATTTCTTCTTTTTCTTTAGTATCTGGTTTTTTATTATTGTCTTGATTATTATCTTTCTCTTTATTATTTGGCTTTGTATTATTATTTTCTTCTGCTTTTTTATCTTCTTTTACTATTAGCTTTTGATTTTCTAGTGTTAATTCTGTATCGTCTGTGAATTTTAATTTGATTTTGCCAGACTTTTCGCCCGCTGTCTTTGTGTCTCTCGCTGATTCGTCTGTAACTGTAGCGTGGTCTAAGTGGCCTTGGTAACCACCATTTGTGTCTACTACACCGTCTTTTATTTTAACGCCGTCTTTCCAGTTAACATTGTCGTTTTTATTAACTGTGATGTCTTGTGCTTCAATTTTGTCTCTTATCTCATTTACTATAGCGTTTCTAAATGGTATTCTTAACCAGATGAAGGCTTCTTTGTCGTCGCCGGCCTTTTTACTAAGTCTTATTCCGCCTTCTTTGTTGTCTATCGTTCCTAGCTTTCTATCCTTGCCAATTAGCATAGATTTTTCTAAACTATCTATAATTAAAGCGTTTATTTTAGCTTTTCTTTCTTCATCGTCTAAGTTAGCTAGTTCATCTTTTAAATTTCTTCCTTCATCTTTATTTAGTGTAAACTTTAATCTGTCTATCTTATCTTCTTTATATAAATCATTTATAAGCCCTGCTAGGCCTGTCATGTCTAACTCGGAAAATGATTTTTCTTTGTTTAGTATTGTAAAGGATAGTTGATAGTGTGGTTTGTATTCGCTTGGATTTTGATAGTCTTGTGGTTTTTCAACTTTATTTATTCTAAGCATATAGTCATCATTTTTTTCGTTTAAGTCGGATATCTTTTCATCCATAGCTTTTGTAAGCTCGTCTACTGCTTCGTCATGTGTTTGGCAACCAGCAACTGTTTCTGCTTTTACTTCTTCTTTTACTACTTCTTCTGAAGCTACTACCGTCTGTGCGTTTTTCGCATCTGTCATGTCTGCTTCAACGCTCTCTGCCTTGATGCACTCGAATTGTGATAGTGCAAAGGCAATGATGAATGCTAGGGAAATAATTCTTTTTAATTTGTTCATTTTAAAACTCCTCTCTTAAGCCTTAATTTGTCGGCTCGTGTATTAAATAATGCATAAGCGTCCATAAATCTAAGGCTTGGCCCTGCCTTATATATTACTTACGATTGCGAAATAATTATAACATTTTCGGAAGTCGAAATTATTTACAAAATATTTACAATTTTAATTATGCTAATGGCTTTGCCATGTTTATAGTGATGACTGTGCCATAAATATAGTATGGCATAAAAAAGCTCTCTGAGTTTGTCTCAAAGAGCTTCCTATACTAATGTTTTTTATTAAGCATATCGTTTTTAATTGTCCAAAGCTTTTTGCTAAGGTCGACGTAGTACTCGTGCGGATTTTCAAGTCTCTTGACTTCGTCCCAAAGCTTATCGACTTCTTCTAGTGAATACTTTTGCACTTCGTCGATTGTCTTCTTATTATATACTAATTTGCCTTTGTCGAAAATTTTCTTTAGTAGTGGCACTGCTGTGTAGTTTGTAAGTGTTTTCTTCTTCCAAGTGTATAGTGGATGGAAGATCTCGATCTCTTTTGTGAAGTCGATCTCTTCATCATATGGTGTAACGAGGTCGGCAAGTGCCTTTCCTGTTTCGTTGTCGTATAATCTATATAGCTTTTTAAAGCCAGGTGTGGTGATTTTTTCGACGTCGCCACTGATTTTGATCTTGTATATCTCTTTGCCGTCTTTGAATGTGGATACAAGTTTGTATACGCCGCCAAAAACTGGTTCGCTTCTTGATGTGATCAGTCTTTCGCCAACACCAAAGCCATCGATTTGGGCGCCTTGACCAAGTAGGTCCTTGATCACGTACTCATCAAGTGAGTTTGAGACCATGATCTTAACGTCTGGGTAGCCTGCTTCGTCGAGCATCTTTCTCGCTCTTTTCGATAGATAAGCAAGGTCGCCTGAGTCTATCCTGATACCGACGCCTTCATGACCATTTGCCCTAAGTTCATCAAAAACCTTTATCGCGTTTGGTATGCCTTCTTCGAGTGTATTATACGTGTCAACGAGTAAAACACAGGAGTCTGGATAAACTTTCGCGTAGGCTCTAAAGGCTTCTAGCTCTGTATCGTACATTTGTACCCATGAGTGGGCCATGGTGCCTGTGGCTGGAACGCCGAAGAACTTGTCTGTGATAGTGTTTGCTGTGGCTTTTGCGCCGCCGATGTAGGCTGCTCTTGCGCCAAGTATCGCTGCTTCACTCGCTTGGGCGCGTCTCGAGCCAAATTCTGAGATGGCTCTGCCCTTAGCTACTCTAACGATCCTGCTCGCCTTTGTCGCTATCAAGGATTGGTAGTTTATAGTTAGAAGTATCATTGTCTCCATGATTTGTGCTTCTTTAACCGGACCCTTGACTATGATGATGGGTTCCTTTGGAAACACTGGTGTTCCTTCTTCTACCGCCCATACATCGCAGGTAAATTTGAAATTTCTTAAAAAGTCCAAAAATTCTTCTGAAAATATCTTTTTGCTCTTGAAGTAATCTATATCATCTTCTGTAAATTTAAGATTTTCTATATATTCAATGACTTGCTCAAGTCCTGCGGCGATGGCGAAGCCACCATTGTCAGGGACTTTTCTAAAAAACATATCGAAGACTGCCTCTGTATCTGCTACGCCATTGGCAATGTAGCCGTTGGCCATGGTGAACTCGTAGTAGTCCGCAAGCATCGATAGGTTTATGCTTTTATTATCTTTATTCATCTTAATCCTCCCATAGATCTTTTAATCTGCCTTCTAATTTGTATCTCACATGCTTTAGCTCGCCTGTATTGCGTGAAGACGTGATGAGCATGAGCTTTCTGAGCTTATCTGAAAAGCTATTGATATAGTCCGCGCTCGCCTCGTATGAGCCGTGGTAGACATATTTCAAAAGCTCGCCACCGAGTGCAACGACGTCAGCGCCTATAACGTAGGCTTTGAGGGCGTCCATCGCAGTCCTTATACCGCCTGAGGCGATTAAAGTGAATTTATACTTTTTCTTGAGCTCCCTCGCATATAGTATAGAGAGCGCTGTTGGCGTGCCAAAGTCGAAGATATCCGAGAAATCTTCGGCAGCGTTCGCCATGGACTCGATCCTAGCAAAGTTTGTGCCGCCTGCGCCTGATATGTCGATGTACTTGACACCGAGCTTAGCGAGATCCTCGATATTCCTTTGATTCATGCCAAAACCGCATTCTTTCACTATGACGGGCAGCTTAAAATACTTAAGTGCCGACTCGATGTTCTTCATATAGCTAGTGAAATCCCTGTCACCCTCGCCATTGATGAGCTCTTGAAAAGCATTTAGATGTATGCAGATGGCGTTGGCATCGATTAAATCAACTGCCTTCTTCATCACATCCAAATTCGCTGTAGCACCGACATTGGCTATAAGGTAGCCGTCTTTGTTTACCTCACGTGCAATGGTGAATGTTTCAGGGAACTTCTTGTCAACAACAGCTATCTTTTCGCTTCCAAGCATCATAGGTATATTAAAGTCACGTGAGAGCCTAGCAAGAATCTCGTTGATTCTAAGCGCCTTTTCGGTGCCGCCAGTCATCGCGTTTATGTAAAAAGGACGAGAAAAGTTTCTGTTGAAGAATTTCTTTTCAAGCCTAACCTCGTCTATGGAAAGCTCAGGAAGAGAGTTGTTGTCGATGAAGACATCTGAAAGAAGCGTGTCAGTCCCGCCATCTTCCGCTCTTAGGAAGTTTGTTAGATGCAGGTCCTTGATCCTTTCTTTGTAATCAATCTTTTTCATAGTTCCTCCTAGATTTCTATATAATCTTCTATATTAAGTTTTTTATCTATATCAAGAGTCCTTAGACTATGGATATAGATGTCTTTGCCCTTAGTCGTGTAGATGTTGAAGTCGCCTTTTTTAAGTCCGCTCGCGTCAAAGCTATGGGCAAGGAGCTTCGCAGGCTTGATAAAATCTACTTTGGGTATCAGCTCTTTGAAAATCGCGTCAATGAACTCGTAGTGAGTGCAGCCCAAAATCAGCGTCTTGTAGCCGCCTTCGTCAATGCGCCTTTTGTAGTCAAGAACTTCCTCTTCGATGATGTCCCTGTTCTCGTCGAAGTCCTCGATAAGTGCCGCAAGCGATGCGCTCGCCATCTCTAGTAAATCATCTGTGCCAATGGCCTTGAGCCTATTGTAATACTCTTTCGAAGCGATGGTGAACTTCGTCGCAAGTATCGCCGCTTTATTAAGCCCAAGCCTATTTACTTCGTCAATAGTTGGCGTAACTATATTGTAGAGCTTAATCTTATGTGTGTAGCCGGTATTAAGTATCGCGCTACTCATGGTATTACAAGCGACAAGGCAGTCAGTAACGCCCTTTTCGTATAAGAAGTCCAAAATATGCTCCATACAAGAAAGGATCTCGTCACGACTCATATTGCCATAAGGCACCCTGATATTGTCCCCGAAGTAATTTATTTCAATCTCATTATTCAGCTTAAGAAGCTCACGAACAACGGATAAGCCCCCTATGCCTGAATCAATAACTGCTAATTTCTTCATATTACATGTCGACACGATTGTCGATCGCCTTTCTGATAGTTTCTGCGTCGTAGTAGCTTAGGTCAGCGCCCATCGGCACGCCGGTACCTATCCTAGTCACTTTGACGCTCTTGTCAGGGATGTTCTCCTTGATGTAATTCGCTGTCGCAGTGCCCGCAATGTCTGGATCAGTTGCAATGATGAGCTCTTTTACACTGCCGTCAAGCCTTTGGAATAGCTCAGGAATGTTGATTTCCTCAGGTCCTATGCCCTCAAGCATATTGATGGTGCCGCCTAAAACGTGATAAAGACCGTTGTAGCCGCCCTCTTTGTCAAGGCGCATAACATTCTCTTCCTTTTCTACTACTAATATGGTAGAGTGATCTCTGTCCTCGTCAGAGCAAATGCCGCAGATGTCAGCTTCACTGTAGTTACAGCAAATCTTGCATCTGTGAATATTTTCAAGAGTCTCCTCGATGTCCCTCGCTAGGCTCATGGCCTTGTCCCTATTGTTCAAAAGGTAATAAGCAAACTTTATCGAAGACTTCGAGCCAAATTGCGGAAAAGACTCTAAATTGTTAACTAGCTTATCTAGCCTATCCATTATAGTCCTGGAATACCTAGGCCGCCAGTTAATTTGCCCATCTCAGAGTTCATAAGATCGTCAGCCTTAGCTATAGCCTCGTTTACTGCGACCATGATTAAGTCTTCAAGCATTTCAACGTCGTCTGGATCAACAACTTCAGGATCTATAGTGATGGACTTGATCTCTTTTTTACCAGTGATTTCGACCTTCACCATGCCCTTATCTACTTCTAATATAGTAGCTTCAATCTCTTCTTGCTTCTTTTGCATATTTTCTTGTGCTTTTTTAAGCTGCTTCATCATGTTATTCATGTTGCCGCCCATTTGTGGGAATCCTCTTTTCATAATTACCTCCTACTTAATTATAAGCTTGCCGCCCAAGAACTCTTTAAGGTCCTCTCTTAGTTTGAGAGTCTTTTTCTCTTGGTCCGAGCTTTCAATTTTGATATCGATTATATCGTTAAAATATTTGTTAATAGTCTTTAATATGGCGTCCTTGTTCATGTCGACAAGAGCTACACTAGTGTCAAGAGCTATGTCACGAGACTTTTTAAGTACTAGTACACCAGAAACAGTTTTTGAGTATTCAAAATCCGTGAATATGGACTTAAGTACACTCATATCGTCATCTTTCAAGAAGTTTTCGTAAAGCGCCTTGTTCTTTTCAAAGTCCTCTTCGGGTTCTTCGTCTTCATCTAAATCAATGGCTTTCTCTTTTTCAGCGGGGATAATGGTCTTGCCACTTTCGCTGTCAGAGTCACTTTCTTCAGGCTCTGCTAAGCCTTGTGAATTTTGCTCATCAAGCGCTTTTGCCTCGTCAAGTGATTTCGCTTCGTCAAGTGATTTTGCTTTATCAAGTGATTTTGCTTCGTCAAATGATTTTGTCTTGTCTATATTTTTTACCTCGTTTTGTTTTTTTGCTTCCTTTGGCTTTTTTACTTCCTCTTCCATTTCTGTGAAGTAAAAGCCTTCATCTTCATAGTCCACCATGCCCATCTCAAGGCTAGCTAAGTCGTCAAAAGACTCGTCTTGATTATCTTGAGCTATTTTTGACGAAGTGGCTTTGGCATTGCCATAATCATGGTTACCCACAGGATGAGCTAAATCACTAACGGTAACGGATCTATCGAAGTTCATCTTCATGACCTCGCTGTCAAGGCTCATGACCTTAAGTCCAGCCATCTCAACGAAAATCCGCTTTTCTTTGACAAACTTCATCCTTTCAAGGTAATCCATGTAGATGTCGATCGCGTTTATGATGTCCATAAGCTTGATGTCAAAGGTAAAATTGTATTTGCCAAGCTTATTAACTTTGTCGTATAGAATCTCTCTAAGCGCCTTAATTATGCCATCTATGATCATCGCTTCGTCCTTGCCATCAAGGAAGAGCTTGTCTAAATTGGCATAGTACTTTTGGGGATTGCGCGTGAATATCGCCTCTACTATGCCAGTGGAGTAGCTCTCATCAAGCAGTCCCAAGGCTTTGAGTACGCTCTCCTTAGTAAGGGTGTCTGAGTAGCTGATGGTGCTCTCAAGCATGGATAAAGCGTCTCTCATCGAGCCAGCGCCTGCTCTAGCAACGATTTTGACGGCCTCGTCCTCATATTTTTTGCCAATAGTATCAAGAACATGCATTAGATTTTTTGCGATGAGATCCTCGTCTATACGCTTAAAATCAAAGCGCTGAACACGGGAGATGATGGTCTTTGGTATCCTCTCCGGCTCTGTAGTCGCAAGTATGAAGATCAGATGCTTTGGCGGCTCCTCAAGTATTTTAAGAAGCGCATTGAAAGCGCCCTTCGATAGCATGTGAACCTCGTCTATAATGTAGACCTTGTATTTTAGCTTAGTTGGTAGATATATAGCCTTGTCACGAAGCTCGCGGATATTGTCGACGGAGTTGTTTGACGCAGCGTCAAGCTCTATGATGTCAACGGCCTTGCCACCAAGCGCCTCAAGACAGTTCTCGCAATCATTACAAGGCTCGGCATCGTGTGGATTAAGGCAGTTTATTGCCCTCGCAAAAACTTTTGCAAGAGAGGTCTTACCTGTTCCGCGCGTACCGGTAAATAGGTAGGCGTGAGATAGTCTACTTTGTAGTATTTGATTTTTAAGTATGGTTGTGATGTGATCTTGACCGATGATCTCGTTAAAAGTCTTGGGTCTAAATCTTCTATATAAAGCTTCGCTCATCCCTTGCCTCCTTTAAACTATAATTACAAATATTATATCACAAAAATAAAAAAAAATAAAGACGTGAATGGTCTTTACGAAGTGGCTAGTCCATAAACATGGTTTTGGCAATAGAAAAGGGCTCTCGTGTGAAAGCCCTTAATAGTTATTTAATATATTTCTTCAATGCTCTTTCATATTTTTCGTAGAAACCATAGGCGCCAACGCCAATAAATGTTTCAAGTATATTACCTTCGCTATCAAAGATAAAAACTGTTGGAACGGCTTTTATCTTGAAATTAAAATACTTCTCAGCCGCTTGACTAGGACATAGATTTTGATATTTAGCGTCTGCTTTTTCTAATAAGCTCTTTGCTTTAGCTATATTTTCTTCTCTAGTCTTCTTGTCATAATCACTTGATGTGATAGTAAGAGGCTCAATGTTATGAATAACGCCAAGGAAGCCAGCTTTGTCTTTATAATCGTTTGCAAGCTTTGTTAAGTCAGGAAGTTCTTTTTTGCATTGTGCATAATCAGTCGACCAAACATTAACTAGAGTGTATTCATGCTCAGCTAATATATCGGCAATGTTACGTTTATTACCATCGAAGTCTTCTAGCTCAAAATCAAGTAAGCAAGACATTTTAACTTTATCTGATGTAATTGCTACAGTTTTTGTCTTTGCGTTATAGCTCACGTCAAAACCCATTAGCTTAGCCAAATCTCTTAGTTCGATGAAATTTGTTTCGATAATAAAGGCAGATTTAAGTTTTTTCTCTTTGCCATCGATAAGGACATCCATATTTTTCATAGTTGCCCAAAGCTCTTTTTGAGATGAATAAGTCTTGATATCTGATAGGTCTTCATATGGCTTATTCGTTTCGATACTAACAAGATGCTTGTCGTTGTCGTAGTCAACGTAGAATTGTGCCTTTGTTCCTCTAAGTGCAGCGGCTGCATCACGAAGCCTTAAATAATTTTTGCCCTTAATAATATAAGCTCTAATCTCAAACGCCTCACCGTTAACTGTAAACTTTTGAGTGCTTTCCACTGCCTTTTCTTCACTCGCAGCCATTGACATAGGCATAAATGTCACTAGCATAAGAACTACTAATAATAACGAAATTTTCTTCTTCATTTTTTTCCTCCTTGATTTACCCTGATAACAAAGTATATTGCTTATAAATATATTATATCACTTAGAAAATATTTTGCAAGAGAAAAGGGCTCTCGTGTGAAAGCCCTTAATAGTTATTTAAATTGTATTTATAATTATATGGTCCATATTTTTGCTCAAAACTAAGCTTGAATATAGGTCCATCCCACTTCACTTCATATATGCCAGCTCCCATGACATAGCCTTGATCACCCGTGAAAAAATTGTCCTTGATCTTGCGAGTGAAAAAGGCGTTCTCTCTCTTATATAAGTCAAGGCTTGTACTAAAAAGAAAACTATCTTCGTGGACTATGGCTACGTTTTTGCCATCATCCGACTTGAACTCGTAGTAGCCATTGTCAATGCGTGAGAAAAAATAAATGACGCAAGCAAATAGCATAAATAGTATCGCGAGTCCCATAGATATGGATATGATGATTTTGCTAATATTCTTTTCGTAGCACTCCCAAAGCAGTCTAAGCAAGTAGATAAACCATATAAATAATATTAGGCAAAGTATAAAGACTAGATCTATAAAAACTATATGCGCTGAAAAAATTTTTATATTTAAGTCAAGAGAAGTAATCGACATAATCACTTTCATAAGCACAAGAAAGCCTATATAAATAGCTGTTGCCAATAGATAGGCTTTAAATTTGCGTTTTGCAAATTGTTCTTTGAGTAAATTTAGCATTAGTCTAAAACTTCTACTTTTTCTATAATGTATCTCATGTACTCATCTTTTGACATAGATCCAGATGCAAGGCTTAGACCTAAGTTTATGATATCTTTATTAGTCAAAGTATGATTAATATTATTTACTTTTAATAAATATAATAAAAGCATCATTGCAATTCGCTTATTGCCATCATAAAAACAATGATTTTTTATTAATAAATAAGATACTGTTACTATTTTGCTTAAAATTGTTGGATAAAGTTCTTTGCCGTCAAAAGTTTGATAAATACTTTTTATTGATGACTCCAAAAGGCCAAAATCTCTTATACCTTCTAAACCACCATATCTATTAATAAGCTTTTCTTGAAGCAAAATTACTTCATCTACACTTACGTATATCACTTTGAAAGCTCCCTAAATGCTTCATCATACTCATTCATAATGTCTTCACTTATCTTTTCTGTATTATTGATCTTTAAATTCAGTGGCAAAGCATTTTCTCTAATTGATTGCTTTACAAACATGTTTATAGCTGTCGATACGTTTAGTCCAAGTTCATCAACTAAGTTTATAAATTTTTCTTTATCGTTCTTATCCATCGCTATCGTTAAATTGCTTTTTGACATAATATCACTTCCTTGTGTATATTATACAGCTATTGCACGTGAAAATCAAGTGTATTCTCAGTATTTTAGTCTAGAACTTCTACTTCGTAAGCTGAATCGATTGTAACAAGTGCACTCGATTCCAGCTCTGTATTATGAGCTGTGCCGTCGAAGTAGACTATAACTTCCTTACCTTCAATATCTTTTGGATCAAGCGGCTCTCTGTCCTTTTGAACGACTACATTATCAAGCTTTACCAAGAATGGATTTGGATATTCGGTATTTTTACCGAAGATATATTTAAACTCTTCTGGCACGTCAATATCTTTTATTCTAAGCATAGTAGCATCCTTTGTAGTCTCGTCATAAACTACTTCCTCTACAGTTCCTGTGAAATTTGCGACGTATTTTTTGGTCTCGCTCCAATTGTCGCCCGTAGAGAACAAAAGGTATTTTCCTTCATAATAAATAGTTATGAAGCCCTCGTCAGCGTATTGGTACTCGCACTTGTCAAAGTTTGACTCGCCGTCATTCTTTGGAAACTCATTGGTAGGAACAACTTTGTCAATCTTGCCGTCCATGGTTCCGCAAGTGACTAGATTATTTAGACAGCCAGTATCTTTGTATAATTTTCCGTCCACCATAACAGCTGAGATTATAGCTCCTTCGTCAGTATGATCTGGCTCGTCGATTTCGTTTGCTTCATTTGTTCCGTTTGCTTCGTTTGCTTCGCTTTTTTCGCTTTTTTCATTTGGCGCCTCATTTGGCTTTTGACACGCAAAGGCACTAATCAACATTAGCAAAGACATTATTATAAGCAAAAACTTTTTCATATAATCACTTCCTTGTCTGTATTATATCACAATAAAGCATACCGTAAATGGATTTTCATTAATTGTTACTATTTTGTAAGAAATAAAAGGGCCCATAGCACTGCCATGGACCAAACGTAAAAACTATTTTTCTAAAATCAAAACGCCTGAGCAAAAACTTATTTTTTCAAAAATTGCCTTTGGAAAATCTTTCTTGATGCTCTCATAAACAATGTAGTGCTCATCGTCATCCCAATAGTCTTTTGACTTTTCCCTACAAGCCTCTAATGAAGTAAGGTCTAAAAAACTCACGTCGCCAATGAAAACTTTGCCACCATCGTTTAATAAAGCAAGTAAAGCCTTTAAAAAATCTTTTTTCTCAGAGTCAATTATGTGATGAAGTGAATATGTTGCGAGTATCGCGTCGTATTTTTCACTTAATATCTCCTTGTCTAGTGCTTTTGTGAAATCGCCTTCATATAATTTTGCCCTCGGCATCTTTTTTTGCGCTATATCAAGCATATTCTTTGAAAAGTCTTGACCGTGAATCTCAAGGCCGTCATCATAAAGCTTTTTCGTTAAAACTGCCGTGCCGAAGCCTATGTCAAGAACTTTTTTTGCCTTCTTAGTTCTTACTGCGTTATAGATGTATGCAAGAACTTCTTTATATCCAGCAAAGGGATAAGTATCCTCACTCTCAGAGATTTCAACAGTTTTGTCGTAATCCTGGGCCCATAAATCAAAACCAAATTTGTCTAGCATATGTCCTCCTTATATAATTATAAATCTATCGCCTTATCATCAAGCAAAAAGTCTTCCAAGCCTACATACAAAATTCCAATCTCATCGCGTCTTGGAACTATCTTATCTTTAAGCACAACTACTTTTTTAAAAGAATCATCTATCTTTTTTAATGAATTAGTCTCTTGCTCTCTCTTTGCCTCGCTATCAACGTTAAGCGCGGACTGTATATAATAACGCTTACTGCCTTTATTGACAACAAAATCAACTTCTAACTGAACTTTTTGTCTCTTGCCATCAACGAGCTTTTCTGTTTCAACCACACCAACATCAACATTGTAGTCCCTTCTCTTGAGATCATTATAAATTATGTTTTCCATAATGTGATTTGTCTCGATTTGCCTAAAGTTTAGTAACGCATTTCTTAGACCAATATCTGAAAAATAATATTTATTTGGTGTAGAAAAATATCTTCCGCCCTTAACATCGTATCTTTCTGCTTCTGATATAATGTAGGCTTCCTCAAAATACTTTAGATACTTGGCTATGGTTGTCGACGAAATACTTATATGTTTTTCTGATGCAAATCTATTGGCAAGTTTATATGGATTTGTAAGTGAGCCTATGGACGAAGCGAGAAATTTTAGTAAAGTCTCAAGAATTTCATCTGCACTTTGTATAATATTTCGCTCAAGTATATCCTTTATATATGTCTGTGAATATAAATTTTTAAGGTAAGTGCTCTTTTCTTCATCTGTTTCTAAAGCAAAAATGCGAGGCATACCTCCATAAACAAGATAAGTCTCTAAGGCAGTGCTTGAATTGTCATATAAAGGAGCAATTTCTTGAAATGAAAGTGGCTCTACATGTATTTCGTCTGCTCTGTCACGAAATTGAGTTAAGATGTCCTTAGAAAGCATCTTTGAATTGCTGCCAGTTACGTATATATCAAGGTTCTCCTCCTTAATTAAGCCAAGCAAAACATCGACGAAGCTAACAGTCTTCTCATCGCTCTCTAGGTATGGATTTGCGACCATCTCTGAGAATTGCACCTCGTCTATAAAGATGTAATAGTCTTTAGACTTATCGGCAGTCATTTCTTTGATAAAATCATTGAGCATAAAAGGGTTTCTGTATTTAATGTTGTTTATGTCATCTAGAGCGATGGCGATGATCTCGTCATCTTTAACGCCATTTTCTAATAAATAGTTTTTGTATAAATTAAAGAGCATAAATGATTTGCCGCAGCGCCTAATACCTGTTATGATTTTAACTCTGCCACTATTTTGCTTCTTAATAAGCTTATTTAGGTAGTAATCTCTTTTGATTATCATAATATCAGCTCCTAACTCGAAGAATTTAGGTGGGTTTCCACCTTTTTTCTTCGTCTTTAACTATATATTAGCACAGATGAAGTCTAAAGTCAATATTAACTCGAAGAATTTAGGTGGGTTTCCACCTTTTTTCTTCGTGTGCATGTCAATTTCGGTCTATTAAGTGCGTATATATGTTTTGACTAGCATAAACATGTCTCTTGCATCTAAAATAATTAATAATTTAGCAATTATCTACGAAGTGGCCCAGCCATTCTCAAGGCATAAAAAAAGTATGCACCAAATGGTACATACTTCGTGTAAATATCTTAGTCTTCTAATGCTGCATCGATCTTAGCTTTATCAAAGCCAAGTATCTTTTCATCACCTATAATGATAACTGGTACGCCTGTGAAGCCCATCTTCATCATTTCCATCCTAGCGTCTTTATCTTCTGAGATGTTCTTTTCTGTGTACTTGATGTTCTTTCCATCTAAGTAGTCCTTAGCCATGTGGCAGAATGAGCATGTAGTGCTTGTATAAATTGTAATGTCTTTCATTAATATCCCTCCTAAATTTTGTCTATGAATTGTCACTAGATATATACCCATGGCTTAGGCTTTTAAAACAAAAAGAGCAGAAATTAATCTGCTCTTTGATATATTTCTATTACTTAGAAATTATTGTTCCAGTTTTTCCTTCGATACCTTCGCCTGCTTTTTCAAGTGATGTGATTAAGCTGACTCTACCAGGTTTGGACTCTGCAAACATGATGGCTGCTTCAACTTTTGGAAGCATGGATCCTTTTGCGAAGTGACCTTCTTCTGAGTACTTTTTCATCTCATCTACTGTCACTTTATTAAGCTCTTCTTGGTTTTCTTTACCGAAGTTTATGGCAACTTTTTCTACTGCTGTTAATATGATTAATTGATCTGCATCAACTATCTCAGCTAGTTTTTCTGAAGCGAAGTCTTTATCGATAACTGCTGCTACTCCTTCGTAGCCGTCGCCGTCTGCGATAACTGGGATTCCGCCGCCGCCAACTGTGATTACAACGTCTCCTGCTTCGATAAGATGACCGATTAGATCCTTTTCTACTACGTCAATAGGCTTTGGTGAAGCTATAACTTTTCTGTAGCCTCTACCTGCGTCTTCAACGTATGTGTCGCCTGTTGCGTCCATAAGCTTTTCTGCTTCTTCTTTTGTATAGAATAGGCCGATAGGCTTAGTAGGGTTTTGGAATGCTTTATCATCTTTATCTACTAAAACTTGTGTGATAACTGTAGCTACGTTTTTCTTGATACCTCTTCTCTTTAGTTCTGCCTTGATGGCATTTTGTAAGTGGTATCCAATGTAGCCTTGGCTCATTGCGCCACACTCTGCAAATGGCATATCGCCTTTGAATGCGTTGTTGATAAGGCCTACTTGAGGGCCATTGCCATGAGCGATGGTAACGTCGTTACCTTGTTCGATTAAGTCGACGATTGGTTTTGCTGTCTTCTTAACTAGTTCTTTTTGCTCTGCACAAGTTTTTCCTAGAGCGTTGCCTCCTAATGCAACTACTACCTTCATTCTATAGTTTTCCTATAGTGGCAACGATAACTGCCTTTATAGTGTGCATTCTGTTTTCAGCTTCGTCAAATACTCTTGAGTACTTGCTTCTGAATACTTCGTCTGTAACTTCCATTTCTTTTAAGCCGTATTTTTCACCAATTTCAGCACCGATCTTAGTGTTAAGGTCGTGGAAGCTTGGTAGGCAGTGTAAGAAGATAACATCTTTGTTGCCTGTAGCTTTGATCATCTTCATATCTACTTGATATGGTTTTAGAAGTTTAATTCTTTCTTCGAATTTATCTTCTTCACCCATTGATACCCAAACGTCTGTGTAGATAACGTCTGCGCCTTTAACTGCTTTCTTAACGTCTTCTTCGAATTCGATAGTTGCGCCTGTTTCTTTGGAAACTTCTTCCATTTCCTTAACAAGGTCTTTTGATGGCCATAGTTCCTTTGGAGCTAAAGCTACAAAGTGCATACCCATCTTAGCAGCGCCTATCATTAGGGAGTTACCCATGTTGTTTCTAGCGTCGCCTACGTAAACGAATTTGATTTCGTTAAATGGCTTTGGTACATATTCTTGAACTGTCATGAAGTCTGCTAGTATTTGTGTTGGGTGATAAACGTCTGTTAAACCGTTCCAAACTGGTACTCCTGCGTGTTTAGCAAGTGTATCAACTGTTTCTTGTTTAAATCCTCTAAATTCGATACCATCGTAGAATCTGCCTAATACTTTAGCAGTATCTTCGATTGATTCTTTCTTGCCCATTTGTGAGTCTTGTGAGCCTAAGAATGTAACTTGGCCACCTTCGTCCATACAAGCAACTTCGAATGAACATCTAGTTCTTGTACTAGTTTTTTCAAATAATAGTACAATATTTTTTCTTTCTAGTAAATCTCCTTTAATACCTGCTCTCTTCTTAGCTTTTAAGTCGCTAGCTAGGTTTAATAGGTAATGAATTTCATCTGGTGTAAAGTCTTTTAGTGTGATGAAATTTCTTCCGTGTAAATTAACTGCCATTAATTTTAACCTCCGTAATTTAGAATTTTATTAATATATAATTTGACTATTTAACGTCTTCTCTGTAAAGTGGCATAGACATACATCTTGGGCCGCCTCTACCTCTTGAAAGTTCATATGATGGCATTCTGTGTAATTTGATTCCTTCTTTTTCAAGTAAATCATTTGTTACTACGTTTCTATCATATACTACAACTTCGCCTGGAGCGATTGCTAATGTGTTTGAACCGTCGTTCCATTGTTCTCTTTGAGCATCAATTCCTAGTCCGCCGCCGCATCTGATTAAATCAACTTTGTCTAGGCCTAGGTAGTGAGCTAATATTTTATCAAGTGAGTTCTTTTCTTCTGTAATTACAATCTTGTCACCGTCTTTAACCATTGAATAAACTACTAGAGGTCCTTCAATTTCTGGGTGGATAGTGAATTTGTCTTTGTCGATCATTGTGAATACTGTGTCAAGATGCATGAATGCATGTGATTGAGGGATGTTAATTGCAAGAACTGTCTTGAATTCACCAGCATTTAATACATTTTCACCAAGTTTTTGTAGTGCTGCTGCTTCAGTTCTTTGTGAGATACCAACTGCTAATACGTCTTTAGTAAGTATTAGTTGGTCTCCACCTTCTGTGTGATACTTTTCTTCTCTGTCATACCATCTAGGTACATCTACTCCCTTAAACATTTCATGATGGTCGTAGATATATTTACCAAATAATGTTTCTCTTCTTCTAACGTTCGACCACATCTTGTTGATGGCAACACCGTGACCGATATTTGCGAATGGGTCTCTTGTGAAGTAAGCATTTGGCATAGGTACAGTTAAGAAGTATCTTCCGCTGTCTGCAAAGTCTGCAAGTGTTTCTTTGCTTCTCTTAGTAAGCTCAGTCATTCTAGTACCAGCAATCATCTTCATAACTAAATCCTTTTCAGACTTTTGTTGTAGAAGGATGTCTTTCATGATGTATCTTTCATTTGCTGTGTGTAGATCGGCTTCATCTAAGAATTCTTCGATTAAGCTTTCTTTTAGGTTTTTGTCCTTAATTACATCAGCAACTAAGTCTTCTAGATAATAAACTTCGCAGCCATTTTCTTTTAATAGATTTGCAAAGTAATCATGTTCCTTAAGCGCTTGATCCAAGTAAGGTACTTCGTCAAAAAGCAATTCTTGCATAGTATCAGGTGATACATTATTAAGTTCTTCACCAGGTCTATGAAGGATTACTTTTCTAAGTTTACCAATTTCTGAATAAACTCTAACTCCTTTTTCCATAAAATCACTCCTTTTTTATTATTAGCTTACGCTTATATTCTATCACAATGGATATCTTTTTACAAGAACTATTTACCCATTCTATTAATTAATTAAACTAAAACGATAGTGAATTTATTCTATAAGAATAATCTTTGATATACATATAATATGAAAGAAGTTTTAAAATTGTGCTATTGTTACTATTTTGTAAACATTATTTAGTCCAATTGACTTGTAAAGAAAAAATTTATATTGTATAATTGTTTTGTAATTCGAAGAAATCATTTTAATTTTATGGAGGGAAAAATGAAAAATCTAAAAAAACTTTTAATTTTATTAATGATGACAAGCTTATTCTTATTTAGCTGCAATAAGTCATCAGGAAGCGATTACGTTGTTGATCAAAGTGAGATCAAATCGACTGAAGAAGACATGGACAAAGGTACTGTTGCCATCAAGACTAGCGGTGTTAAGTACACTTTAAACCCTGAAGTTTGGGGCAAGCCTTTCGAGAACATCCACGTTTACAACGAACTACTTGAAAAGAGAGACCACGCTGGCGACATCTACGGCGGCGTTAAATCAAGCTTTGCTAATACTGAACAAGCAGATGCATACGCAAAACTACTTATGGATCAAACACTTAGTGAAGAAGATAAAAAAGCAGAACTTGATAAAGTTATCAATGAATTCTCTAAGATGTGGGCTATAAACGTTATAGCTGATGACAAGATGCCAAAGGACGACGAAGGCTTAAAGGCACTAACAGGCTTTGACAATAACGAAAAGCTTGCAAGCACTGACGGCTTCAACTACGTTTGGTCATACATGAACAAGGCTGAAGGACTTACAGGCGAAGATCAAGAAATATATGATAAATTATACGAAGACCTTGAAAATGTTAAAAAATCTATCAAAGTAGCTAAGCCACTTAGCGTTGACGGCGAATCAGGTGCGGCTGCAAAATTCGATTTCGATACAAAAGACATCTACGGCAAAGACTTCTCTGCTAAAGAATACCTAGCTGAACATGAATACACAATCATGAACGTTTGGGGAACATTCTGCGGACCATGTAAAGCTGAAATGCCAGACCTAGCTAAAGTTTATGAAGAATACAAAGACAAAATCGGTTTCTTAGGCGTTGTATCAGACGTAGCTCCAGAAGATGATAAGATGAGCGACGCTATGAAACAAAATCGTGACGATATTATCGCACTTGGCAAAAGAATCATTGAAGATAAGGGCTGCGCTTATCCAAACCTAATCCCAACACAAGAGATGAACGACAAGTTCCTAGCAGCTGTAACAGGCTACCCAACAACATTCGTTCTTGATAAAGAAGGTAACATCGTTGGCTCACCTATCATCGGTGCTCAAAGCTACGAACAATTTAAAGAACTTTGCGAACAATTCGTTCCGAAAGAAATGAAATAAGATGAAGAAGAAAAAAGTCACACAATATGTATTCTTAGCCATGGCAATAGCTTTTTTATTCATTGGCGTGAAGAGACTTGACTACTTGACAGTTTTAAAAAAGGCAGCCAATATCTGCTTTGAATGCATAGGATTAGGTTAGAATTATGAAGATAGTTAAAAAATCAAAAAGATGGATGTCGCAAGTCTTATTCTTCTTCGCATCCAATCCAATACTTCCAAATTATTTAAAAGGCAAAATATATCAAGGCGATTTGAAGAAGTACTGTGTACCAACACTGAACTGCTACTCATGCCCTGCTGCGCTTGGAGCCTGCCCCATAGGCTCCTTGCAAGCATCCATTGGCTCGCCAGCACACGCAATAGCTTTTTACGTACTAGGATTTTTATTCTTATTCGGAATACTTTTAGGTAGATTCATCTGCGGCTTTTTATGCCCATTTGGACTAGTTCAAGACCTTTTATACAAGATCAAGACAAAGAAGCTTGTGATTAAACCAAAAGTCGCTAAGTACCTAAGCTACATAAAATACGTCGTGCTAGCAGTCTTTGTAATAGGCATGCCACTACTACTAAAGGATGATTATGGAATGAGTAACCCATACTTCTGTAAACTTATCTGCCCACAAGGCATATTAGAAGGAGGACTACCATTAATCGCTAAAAATGCAGATCTAAGAAGCATGCTAGGAACACTGTTCTTCTCAAAACTTACTATTTTAATAGTAGTTGTCCTAGTAAGTATATTCTCATACAGAGTCTTCTGCCGCTTCATCTGCCCACTAGGCGCTATATACGGCCTATTCAACAAGATAAGCTTCTATAACTTCTCCATCGACTCATCATGCATACACTGTAAAAAATGCGAGAAAGTTTGTAAGTTTGGCATAAAGACATATGAGAACCCTAATTCACCAGAGTGTATCAGGTGTAACGACTGCGTAAGACATTGCCCAGTAAATGCAATAAAAGTAAACCATCTATTCGGTCAAGTAGGCTGCAAAAACTGCTCAAAGAAAGAAAATTTGACAAAGTAGCTACTTTATTGTATAATAATATAATAATACTATTGTAAACACTTGAAGGAGGATACGATGGACGAGATTATTCGTGATATTGAACTATTCTTAAGGAGAGCCGACTTTGCAGTCAGAGTCGAAGGTAGAAAGGTTTTGTCAGAGATATCAGTGACACCACCACAATTCTCAGCACTTCAATTTATAGTCAAAGAAAAAGACAATCCAATCAGCATAGGCGACTTAAGTAGATCCATGGGTCTTGCATTTTCAACCGTAACCGACCTTATCGATAGGATGGAAAAGCTAGGCTTTGTTGAGAGACGCAAAGACGAACACGACAGAAGAGTCATACGCATCTACCCGCTTGAAAAAGGCATAGACGTCTTGGACCAAGTAGTTGCTCACAGAGTTAACTTTGTTGAGGGCGTTATCGATGGCCACTACACAGACGAAGAGAAAGAGCACTTACAAAGAGAGCTGCAAAAGCTGTCCGAGCTGCTTAGAGAGAGCAAGAATAAATTAGAAAAGAAAATTTAATATTTAGATGAAGAGTCATGCGAAAGTGTGGCTCTTTTTTTGTCTTGATGATGGCCGGAGAGCGATTTTACTAAGATGAGTAATTTTAATAGAGAAAGTGATTTTATTAGAGATAGTGATTTTGTTTGAGCAAACGATTTTAATAAAGATAGTGATTTTACTATGCTTAGTAATTTTTGATAAGATAAGAAAAATGATTTTCGTGGCAAAATAATTATCGTGGCAAGACCATAAGCGTGGCAAATTAAAAGATCCCGAAAATAATCGGGATCCTATATAGATATATTAAACTAAATTAGATTGAGCAAGGACTATAACCACAGTCTTGGCACTCTCTGCAGCCGCCTGAGTGATTCATCTTGCCGCCACACATTGGGCAAACATCAGGGTTTTCAGCAAGCGCGCTCTTTGCAAGTGCATCGATTTCGCCTTGTAGTTCGTCTATCTTGTCTTTAGTAGATTTCTTATTGTTCGAGATCAATATACCGGCTCTTTGACAACCATCTCTATAGATAGTTACGCCCTTAAGGCCCTTTTCCCACGCAAACATGTATAGCTCTTCGACTTGCTCTACTGTAAACTCGTTTGGAACGTTGCATGTTGATGATATTGATGCGTCGATAAACTCTTGCCAAGCTGCTTGAACAAGTATTCTGTCTTTGTAATCAAGGTCTTTACTTGTTACGATAAAGTCTGGAAGGTCCTCTTCGTCTCTAATGCCATGTGCGTCCATGTATTCACGAACGATTTCTGTATAAACTTTGTAGTAAGTGTCTTCGTTATTTAAACTTTCTGTTTTTCTTGTGTATGATATTTGGAATATCGGCTCAACACCATTGGAGCAGCCAAGAAGTGTTGAGATTGAGCCTGTTGGCGCCATTGTTAATAGCTGTGAGTTTCTTACACCATATTCCTTAATTAATTCGATTACGTCTGGATCGGCGTTCTTTTGAAGGAATTTTGATGCTAAGAATTCTTTTTCTCTATACATTGGGAATGGTCCGTCTTTTTTCGCAAGCATAGCTGACTCTCTAAGTGCTTCATTTATCATGACTTTACCTATCTTTTTGATTAGGTCAATGGATTCGTCTGAGCCGTATCTGATGCCCATCTTGATAAACATGTCAGCGACACCCATAAGTCCCAAACCGATTTGTCTTAGGTTTTTAGCTACTTCTCTTTGCTCCTTAAGTGGGTGAAGCTCTGCGTTTTCGTCAAGAACACCATTAAGATATCTAACGCCATGTTTAACGGCTACTTTAAAATCTTCAAAATCAAAGTAAGCGTCTTCTTTGAATGGATACTTAACGAAGTTTGAGATATTTATTGAAGATAGATTACAGCTACCAAAGGCTGGTAGTGGCTCTTCTGCGCATGGGTTTACGCCTGCAAATTCAAAATCGTCGAACTCGCTCATTAGGTGCCACGAATCAATTCTGTCTTTGAATAAAATGCCTGGCTCGGCGTCGTTCCAGTTATTGTAGGCTAGCTTTTCGAATAAATCTTTCGCTCTAACTTTTTTGTGTATCTCTTCGCCATTGGCTTCAACAGTGAAGTGTAGATTATATTCTGTATCGTTTTTAACTGCTTTCATGAACTCGTCATCAACATTGACAGAGATGTTTGCGTAAGTCACCTTGTCAAGGTCATTTTTCACGTTGATGAACTCTTCTATATCTGGGTGAGATGAGTCCATGTTTAGCATAAGTGCGCCACGTCTACCTCGCATACCTATTAGCCCAGTAACTAAGCTGAATAGGTCCATAAATGAAACAGATCCAGTCGTAGTAAGCGCTGCGTTATTGACTCTTGCTCCCTTTGGACGAAGTTTGGAGATGTTTACGCCGCAGCCACCGCCATAACTATAAGTTCTAGCAAGGTACTTTGCTGTGTCAAAGATAGATTCGATGCTGTCTTCGACCTTCGGCATTACATAGCAGTTCGATAGAGTGATCTTTCTGCCAAGCTTGTCAAGGCCGCGTCCTGCAAGTATCCTGCCCGCTGGCATAAACTTTTTATCGCTAATAGCCTTTTTTATATATTCATTGCCGCCACTAACCCTAGTAAGGAAATCGTTGAAAGTCTCGCTGTCGTAGCGATATTTCTTCTCGTAGATGTCCCTTTGAAGAGCACTCATGTCCCAGCCCTTTTCTCTAAGCTTAGTTCTTTCTTGTCTGTAAAGAATGTATTTCTTCGCAACCTCAGGTCTGTACTTCATTAGAGCAAGTTCAACTAAGTCTTGAATGTCCTCTATGTTGACAAGGTCCTTGTCCTTAACCTCTTCAAATACTTCACTCGCGATCTTTGATGAAACCTCTTCATCGACCCCTTTTTCAGTTTCCTTCATCGCCTTTTCGATGGCAATTTTGATCTTGTCTTGCTCAAAATCGACCACATTGCCATTACGCTTTTCTACCTTTAACATAAGTCCTCCTATCTATATATTGTTTAAAAATTATAACTATATACTAATTATAGTATAAGCAGCATGATTTTTCAAGATAATAATTATGAAATTATCTTCATAAATTTATAGATAGATCAGCTTTATGCTAATGGCCTTGCTTGTAGAAATTAGAGTAAAATAAAAATAATACTAAAGAATGATTTTTTGATTTTTTGCGAAAATGGATTTCCTACTTCCCAAAGTCAAAAATTTTTAGAGTTTGGGAAATAGGAATGGTGAAAGCTGCTTGATCGCTTGTTTGTAAAATAAAAAAGAACCTAGTATTAACTAAGTTCTTTAACTATAATCAATCTAACAAGTTCAATGGCTCAAGTACGAATCACCAAAGTTCTTGGGACTAATCCAAAGCATCGCCTTGTACTTACACAATACAAATTTCGCAGATAAAACGAGATGATTGGACGATGTGGACTGACGAGGCAAGCGGAATGTATAGATCATACCTGAGCATTGCCGAGGAAGGAACGAGCGCAAGGGCGCATTTGAATGAAAATTTAGCAAAAAAAGTAGTCCTTATATCATATAAGGACTACTTCACATATAATTTTTTAATTATTTATCAATATAGGTAACACTATCGACAAAACCATCACAACACAAAGTATCATTGCGAATGTTCTTGCGAGTGACTTACTCTTTCTCCATTTGCGTTTCAATTTACTCATACTCTCCTCTTCCTCTGTTTTATTCTAGTCTTTATTTTATCACAGAAAATATTATACTATGTTTATAAAATTTGTCAAGGCTTTTTACAAAATATTTTCGCAAAGCTAATAATTTTTACAAATAAACAAGTTTTATTAATTTCATGTAATTATAGTCGACGATGACGTTGTAGTAGCCAGCTAGGTACTCGTTTGTCGCATCGTCACCTGTGTCTGCGAGCAAATTGCCGCCGGCGATGTTATTGATCTTCGACTGTGTCGCGATGACTATAATATTTTCCTTGCCAACTTCTCTGATTACTCTCGAGGAAAATTGCTGATTGCCACGGCCAAAGATGTAGCCTTGTCCACCAATAATTGTAACGATAATTTTTCTCTTCGGATACTTCATAAGCGCTTCGTAGATGTCCTTTTCGCTCGCATCTTTTTTGATGAGCTCCTTATTATATACAAGGTCGACGCCAAGCAGTGAGTTTTCAAGGCCTAGAAGGTTCATAACTGGGCGAATGCTTGAGCCACTTCCGACTATATATAAGGTGTCGTCCTTCATCTCATCAACGACATATTGAGCGATGGACTCAAGATCTGCGTTCTCTGATGCACTTTGAGGGCTCTTTCCGACTTGCATCATCCTTCCCTTGTTAACTACATTTAGCGCGCCATATAGTTTCACGTTCAAAACTTCGTTTCTGAACGCTTCCTCATCTATATCCATGACTTCTGACTCAATTATCTCGTAGGATTCATCTAGTAAAAAGGCTCTGATGACTTCTGAAGCGGACTTTGGTGAAACGCCAAAGACGGAGCTATGCATCTTAGTGCCTGCAGGTATCCCGATTACAGGTTTTCTAAGGCCCACAGCGTCGTAAACGTCACGAGCTGTGCCGTCACCACCTGCAAATACAATTAGGTCCACGTCCTTCTTAAGTATCTCTTTCAAAGCCATTTTCGTATCTTCCGCCGTAGTACTGGCCTCTGTCTCGTAAACGACCTCGTAATTCAGTCCAAGCTTTTTCATCTCGTCCTCGCCGAGCCTGTGATTGCCCGTATAAACCTTGAACTCGTCCTTTATATCAAGTAAATGGCTGAAGGCCTCTTCGCACCTCAAGTGCGCTTTTTCACTCGCGCCACGCTTTATAGCTTCTTCGTATATAGCCTCGCCGTCCGAGCCCTTTAAGGCAACCGAACCGCCGACGCCAGCCTTTGGATTAACAATTAAACCTATTGTCTTCACTGTAAACCACCTTTCCGTCCTTTATTGTGTACTTCACCTTTCCCCTTAATTTTTCACCTATGAATGGCGAATTTTGGGACTTAGATGAAGATTTTTCATATATATACTCTTCGTTAATGTCAAAAATCACTAGATCAGCCCTCGAGCCGACCTTTATCACGCCCTCTTCAAGACCATAAAGCCTTGCGGGATTAACAGTTAGCATCTTTATAATTTTTACTAGATCAATTCCATGCTTATGGTGAAGCTCATCTATTGCAAGTGGCAGAGCTGTTTCAAGGCCTATGATGCCGCTCGGAGCGCTGAAGAAGTCCTTCGCCTTTTCCTCATCCGCATGAGGCGCGTGATCAGTCGCAATTATGTCAATGGTACCGTCCTTGATAGCGCGGGTGATTGCCTCTCTATCGGCCTTAGTCCTTAGTGGCGGATTCATCTTTGCTAATGTTCCGTGCTTTTCCACAGCTTCCTCTGTTAATGTAAAGTGATGAGGAGTGACCTCTGCAAATATTTTATCCGTGTATTTTTTATAATTTCTGATTATTTCAAGTGCATCCGCAGATGAAATGTGTTGGAAGTTTAATTTTGAGTCCGCTTTTACTGCTAGATACGCATCGCGCGCCACCATAACAGCCTCGGCAATGGCTGGAGCTGTTTCGTTTTTGCCCGCCTTTTTAATAAAGAATGGATCTTCTTCATGTAAACTGATTGGCGCATCATATTTTTTCGCTTCAATTAGAGCGTCGTATAAGAGTTTCGCCTTCATGATTGGCTTGCCATCATCAGTAAAACCGATAGCCCCCGCCTTGTAAAGCGCATCCATATCTACAAGCTCCTCGCCCAGCATGCCCTTAGTCACGGTAGCATTTTGATAAATCTTTACGCCTAAGTCCTTTGATCTAACTAATATATCTTCTAGCGTATCCACATTATCAACTACAGGCTTTGTGTTCGCCATAAGAAGTACTGAGGTGTAGCCGCCTCTCTTAGCTGCAGCCGCTCCCGTAGTCAAATCTTCCTTATATGTTTGACCGGGGTCCCTAAAGTGCACGTGCGTATCTATTAGCCCGTGTGAGATATATAGACCCTCGCCATCGATCACGCAGGGATCATCTTTTTCAATACCCTCTTCAATGGCACTCACTATGCCATTCTCAATGAGCATATCGACACGTCTTATGCCATTTGCAATTGTATCAATAAAATTAATATTTTTAATTAACATAAAAAACCTCCATCAGCATTTTAATATTTATACCCAAAAGGGATGAATTTTGTGCGCCTTTATGTTATAATATAGAAAAAGGAGGAATTATAATGGCAGAAAAAATTTCATGGCTAAGCCTTTCAAACGATGTGCTTGAGGACGTTACAAGCTACAACGAAGAGTACAAAGACTTTTTAACAAAAGCAAAAACTGAAAGACTAGCAGTTAAAGAAATCATACGCATAGCTGAAGCTAACGGTTTTAAGGACTTAGAAGAAGCTATCAAAAACGGAACTAAAGTTAAGAAGGGCGACAAGCTTTACTTAAATAACAAGGAAAAATCAGTTTTAATGTTCGTTATGGGCGAAAAGAAACTTGAAGAAGGCCTAAGAATAGTTGGCGCTCACATAGACAGCCCAAGGCTTGACCTTAAGCCAAATCCACTATACGAAGCAAGCGAACTTGGCTTTTTAAAGACTCACTACTACGGCGGAGTTAAGAAATATCAATGGACTACAATCCCACTAGCTTTACACGGCGTTGTTTATACAAAGGATTTAAAGAGAGTAGATATATCTATAGGTGAAGACGATGACGATCCAGTATTTACAATCACAGACCTACTAATCCACCTATCACGTGAACAAATGCAAAAGAAACTTGCTGAAGGCATACTTGGCGAACAATTAAACGTGCTTATGGGCTCAATACCATTGGCAGATGACGATGACGACGATGACGATAAGAAAGACAAATCAAATCGCGTTAAAGCCAATGTTATGAGAATCATCAGCGAAAAATATGGTATAGAAGAAGACGATTTTAAAGTTGCCGAAATCGAAGTAGTTCCAGCAGGCAAGGCTCGTGACCTTGGTATAGACAGATCCATGATCTTCAGCTATGGCCAAGACGACAGAGTTTGCGCATTTGCAGGACTTAAGGCAATACTTGACATGAAGCAAGGCGAGCACACAGCTCTAGCTATGTTCATGGATAAGGAAGAAGTTGGCTCACAAGGCAACACTGGTATGGCAAGCTACGTTCTTGAAAACGCTCTACATGAGTTAGCAACACTAGAAGGCGAATACTCAGCTCTTACAGTTAGAAGATGCCTAAAGAACTCTTGGGTACTTTCATCAGACGTAACAGCAGCTTATGACCCTAACTTCGACTCAGTTTATGAAAAGAACAACACAGCTGTATTAGGCGGCGGTATCGCAGTAGCTAAGTACACTGGATCAGGCGGAAAAGGCGGCTGCAACGATGCAAACGCAGAATTCTTAAGAGATGTAAGAGATATCTTTGACAAAGCAGGCGTTGCTTGGCAAACAGGCGAACTTGGTAGAGTTGACGCAGGTGGCGGCGGAACTATCGCATACCTACTAAGCAAGTACGGCGCAGAAGTAGTTGACTGCGGTACAGCAGTTTTAAACATGCACGCACCAAACGAAGTTACTTCAAAGTTCGACACATACATGTCATACAAAGCATACAAAGCATTCTTTGAATAAAATACATGAGGCACCTTAATTGGTGCTTCTTTTACATATTATATACGAGGATAATTATGAAAGATTATAAGATTATAGATGAAAAATATTTGATAAGCACTTACCTAAACGACTTAGGCGTCACAAACATCATGAGCCTTAAGCCCATCGACATAAAAGGATATGAAGACTACTTTGTAAAAGAGCTTCCAAAAGTCCTTGAGCATATCGGCCTTGATTATAGCAGCATAAACGTGACACGCCAAGTGCACTCGAACAATATCGCGCTTGTAGCTGGTAATAGCGGGGTAAATTTCTACGACGAGACAGATGGACTTATAGGCGACCATGGCGATGTCCTCGTGATTAAGAGCGCAGACTGCCTACCCGTAATAGTCTACGATAGCGTAAATAAACGCATCGCCGCCGTTCACTCAGGCTGGAAAGGCACAGCAAACTCCATAGTTAAAGAAGCAATCACGAAGATGCTCTCTTTAGGATCAAAAACATCAGAGCTAAAAATTTACGTCGGACCGCATATACAAAAAACTTCATTCGAAGTGATGGACGATGTAAAAAATGTATTCGAGAAGAATTTTAAATACAAAGACATTATTTTTAAAAAAAATGAGAAGCATTACCTTATAGATTTAGGAAAAGTAGTTAAGCTCGATGCAATAAGTATGGGAGTTAAAGAAAAAAATATATACGTCTCAAGCCTAGATACAGTCACAGACGAGCGCTTCCACTCGTATAGACGCGACAAAAAAGATTATGGACTGATGTATACATTAGTTTGTATATAAAAATGAAAAAATTGTCGCGAATATTGTATCATATTCGCGACAAATCACTCAAAAATCAATGCTAGCTAAATTAACTTAGCTAGCATTTTTATTTTTTCTAATGCACTATAAACGTCTATATCAAGGCATTCTATAAATCAATCCGTGTAAATGGCACGTTTTTATCCAAGTGTTTGGCGCGTTTTTATTCATGTAAATGGCGTGTTTTTATCCAAGTGTTTGGCATAAAAAAGAGCAGCTCACACTGCTCTTACAAATACATCTATTCATTTGTTATGTTCTTGATCCACTTCTTCGAAATTACTCTCGGTAGTCCTATGGCTGCCTTGGCAAATTCTTCGCCGCACGCCATCAAGTACACGTAGTGAAGCGGTAATTTTAATACTACTGCGCCTAAGAAGGCTAGTGGCACACCTATAAGCCAAACGCAGCTCATCTCAAGAGCCATAGAGTATCTTGTATCTCCGCCGCCTCTAAATATGCCGACTATAAGGGTCGAGTTATGTGTCTTAACGAAGAGAGCAATACCCATGGTGATGAATAAATCTGCGGCTATGGCTTTTGATTCTGGCGTTATGTTTGGGAAGATAACGAAGAAGGACTCTCTAAATATGATCATCAAAGCGCCGAGTACAATTCCTGTCAAGGCTGAGAGCTCTAGTAACCACGTTCCATATCTATACGCCTGATCCTCGTCGCCCGCGCCGATTGAGTTGCCGACTATAACTGTACAAGCACCGGCTAGTCCTCTAGCTAAAACGAAGAAGATGTTTTGCACTGTCATACCTATCTGCAAGGCTGTAACGCTTCTTGTGCCAAGCTTTGCGTAGGCTATCTGATAAATTATTTGTCCTAAGGACCAGAATGTTTCGTTCAAAATTACTGGACCCGCTGTCTTTAGGTAAAGTTTTTTGAAATGGCTGTCGAATGTAATGAAGTCCTTAAGTTTTCCTGTAAGTGGACTTCTGTGCTTTTTAAGTGTTATATATAAAACGATAAATTCAAGTATACGAGCAAGGATAGTACCTAGAGCGCCACCCGCTACGCCCATAGCTGGAAAGCCAAGTTTACCAAAGATGAATACGTAGTTAAAGAAGGCGTTTCCGAAGAAGGCAAATGTCGATGCAACTAGAGGCGTCTTTGCATTGCCTATGCTTCTCATTGATACTGAATAAATGAAGTTCACTGCTGTAAGTATATATGAGAAAGAAACTACTCTAAGGTATGTAACGCCGTAAGGGATTACGTTTGCGTCATCTGTAAAGATTCTCATCAGCTGTTCTGGTATAGCTAGCGCCAGTATTGTGAATATACTTGCCACGATCACGGATAGCATCAAGGCCATACCATGTGATTTTCTCACGCCTTCGTAGTCTTCCTTGCCATTGTATTGAGCAATCATAACTGAAGTACCTGTCGCTATACCGAAGCAGATAATTGTCATAAAAAAGAAAATCTGGTTTGCAAGACCAACTGCCGATATCGCATAGTCCCCTAGTGACGATATCATAGTCGTATCCAGTGTATTAAGTACACTTGCGAGTAGATTTTGAAGTGCGACTGGCACTGCAAGGCTATATACTAATTTTAAAAACTTTTTATCTTGAAACATTTCACGTAAATTTTTCATATAACTCATCCTTTCAATTCAATAATTTTATCATTTACGAGATGACTTGTCAAGACATTTCGCCTTACGAATGGAAAAGATATTCTATTATATATATAGATGTATTTTGCAAAGAAAAAAGAGCCTGGCTAGAGGCTCATATTTCTCATAACTAATTAAAAATTACTACTTTTCTTCCATTACTAGTATTTCTTCATCAGCTTCGTTTTTTGCGTCTTCAACAGCTGCTTCGTAAGCTTTGTAAACTTTTTCTTCGATGTCAGCTCTTGCTTCTGTGTTGATTGGGTGGGCTACGTCTCTGTAAGTACCATTAGGTACCTTTCTTGAAGGCATTGCAATGAATAAACCTTCTCTTCCTTCGATAACTTTGATGTCGTGAACAACAAAAGCGTTATCAAAAGTAACTGAAGCTGTTGCCTTTAAGTTTAAACCTTCCTTGTCAACTAGTCTTACTCTTACGTCTGTGATTGTCATTTTCTCCATCCTCCTAATTCAGCTAAAATTTGCTTGATTTTTATCATAATATATATTATGATAGTTATATAAGCGAAATTATAAAATAGCTTATATATATATTATACTAAAGAGTTGAATTATTTTCAAGTACTTTTTATATATTTAGGAGGAAAAATGGGATTTTTTTTAAAAAAACACAATATTGATAATATATTTTTCATAGGCATAGGCGGAATAGGCATGAGTGGACTTGCTGAACTACTTATCTCGGAGGGCTGCAAAGTTAAAGGCACTGACACAGGTGAATCGCAAATCATAGAAAGACTTAAGAAGATGGGCGCCGTTGTATACAATAAGCACGAAGCAAAAAACGTAGAGTCATCAAAGGTAGTTGTTTACACTGACGCGATACGCCCAGACAATCCAGAGCTTTTAAGAGCAAAAGAGCTTGGCCTTGAGATCTATGACAGAGCAAGCTTCTTAGGCGAAGTGATGAAGCTCTTCCCTAACTCAGTTTGCGTTTCAGGCACACACGGCAAAACTACTACAACATCGATGATTGCCTCAATCACAACGCATACGCAAATGGATCCAACCATACTTTTAGGTGGCGAACTTGACGAGATTGGCGGCAATATCAGGATAGGTAAAGAAAACATCATTGTCAGCGAGGCCTGCGAGTACAAGGCAAACATCTTAAAATACAATCCTACCATGGCCATGATACTAAACATCGACGAAGACCACTTAGACTTTTATAAAAACATCGAAGACATCATCGCCACATTCAAGAAATACGCTGACGACGTACCATCAACTGGCTACGTTCTATATAATAAAGACGACGAGCACGTCATTGAGGCCATCAAAGACGTTAAGGCCAAAACCATCAGCTTCGGCATCGACTCAGACGCTGACTATAAGGCTGAGAACATCACTTATGATGACAATGGCTGCGCGAACTTCGATTTAATTCACAACAATGAAAAAACTGAGATCAAGCTAAGCGTTTTAGGTAAACACAACGTTTATAATGCACTTGCTGCCATCGCCATGGCGAATACTTATGGCGCTTCACTACAAGATATTAAGAAGTACATCCTTCTATACGCTGGCGTTCACAGAAGGATCGAGACAAAGGGCTATATAGGAAGCGTGCGCATCATAGATGACTACGCACATCACCCAACAGAGATCATGGCGACACTTGAAGCCGTGAAGAAGATGGCTAAAGGTAGGATCATCACCATCTTCCAGCCGCATACCTTCACTAGAACGCAAAAGCTTCTAGAAGGCTTTGCCGAAGCGTTTAAGCGTAGCGATGTAACCATCATCACAGACATTTACGCTGCGAGAGAAAAGGATACGAAACTCGTTCACTCCAAGGACCTGATCAAGTCGATGAAGGATCACGGCTACGATGCGATGTATATCTCGAAGTTCGAGGACATCGAAAATTATCTTCTTGACAATTTAAGGGAAAACGACATCATCTTAACTGTCGGCGCTGGCAATATCTACAAGCTTGGCGAAGACCTTTTAGAGATTAAGGATAAGTAATATAATAGAATAGTTTTACTAAGCACACAGGTTTTTGTGTGCTTTTTTTATGCTTATGGCTTTGACACGATTTTTATTTTTGCTAATGGCTTTGATACGATTAGTAATTTTACTTTTGAAAGTAATTTTGCTATGCTTAGCAATTTCGCCATATCAAAAGCCCGTCATATGCCATTTGCCCGTCATATGCCATCTGCGCGGCGGACTACAAGTGCTCGTCATATGCCTTATGCTCGTCATACGCTTAATATAAAAATCAATTTACGCGCAAAACGATATGAGTGAATTAAGTAAAGGCGCCCCACCATTATCACGGCTACGCCATTCGTAAAATTAATACGTAAGGCGTTAAGTATAATAATTTCTTATGCTATTAATAAAAATTTATCATCTCTTAAGCTATTTACACTATAATTACTTCTATGTTATAATAAAGAAAAGGAGGGAATAATATGATTAATACATATTTAGCATTTAAGCTAGAGCCCATCGTCAAGGCGATCAACAGCGTTTTATGGACAAAGTTTTTGATGTATGCGCTTTTAGCTTTAGGTATATTCTACACTATATATCTAGGTTTTCCGCAGATCACTAAGCTTGGTCTTATGTTTAAATACGCTTTCGGAGGACTATTTAAAAAGAAAGACAAAAAAGAGAAAAAAGATGATGGCGAGGTCGAAGTAAACTCGTTCCAAGCGCTTGCTACGGCGATTGCCGCTCAAGTTGGTACTGGTAACATCGGCGGTGTTGCTACTGCTGTTGCATCTGGTGGACCGGGTGCGATTTTCTGGATGTGGGTTTCTGGTATACTTGGCATGTCAACTATATTTGCTGAGGCGGTTCTTGCTCAACTATATAAGGAAGAAAGAGACGGCGAGCCTGTCGGCGGACCATCTTACTACATTTCTAAGGGACTTAAGTCAAAGCCACTTGCAATAATATTCTCAATAACAATTATCCTTGCTCTTGGCTTTGTCGGCAACATGGTTCAATCGAACTCCATAGCCCTAGCAATGTCGAACGCTCTAAATGTTAATGCGCTTTATATCGGTATCGGACTTGCGGTTCTTGTTGGCTTTGTCATCATGGGCGGCCTTAAGAGAATTACGACTATGGCTGAGCTTGTAGTGCCTTTCATGGCGCTTATCTACATCATCGGTTCAGGCGCTATCCTTTATATATACAGAAATCATTTGGGACTAGTTTTCTCTGGCATATTTAGAGAAGCCTTCTCAACTCAAGCTGTTATCGGCGGTATGGCTGGTACTGTTATGAAAGAAGCGATTAAGAATGGTGTTGCGAGAGGACTTTTCTCGAACGAAGCTGGTATGGGCTCAACACCTCATGCTCACGCGACTGCAAAGGTTAAGGACCCTTGTATACAAGGTTTTGTAGCGATGGCTGGCGTTATTGTTGACACTATCGTTATCTGCTCAATCACTGCGCTTATAGTTCTAGCAACTGACGCTCACATGTCGGGTGCAAAGGCTGTTGCCATCACTCAATATGCGTTTACATCGGCTTTTGGTAAGGCTGGAACCATATTCCTAGCAGTGTCACTAATGTTCTTCGCCTTCACAACCATAGTCGGTTGGTACATGTTTGGTGAGATGAACATCCGCTACTTATTCAAGGGCAAAGGGGCCATAAACGTATATAGAGTACTTGTGCTTATATGCATCGTTGTTGGGTCAAAATTTGGTAACGACATCATTTGGGATTTAGCCGACACATTCAACGGCTTCATGGTCATCCCGAACCTTATCGCTCTATTCTTACTTGCACCTCAAGTAAAAAAGGCGTACAAAAACTATTTGCGTAGAAAAGATATGGGCGAATTGGATTAATTTTGTATATTGAAAGGCTCTCAACATATGCTGAGAGCCTTTTTTATGTGTAAAGAGCTATAATATTAATATAAAACTATTTGTCAAAATTTGCTTTTAGTAGAGCTTCGATGCTGTCGTAGCCGGATGGATCAAGCTCAGTCATCTTAGCAGTATATTCGCCTTTTGAATCGATGACAAGGACTTTATTTTCCTTATCAAGCTTGTATTTAAAAGCAAAGATGCTGCTTAAGTAGTCTATGTCAAAGTAAAGAGTCTCACCTAAGACCAAGGCTTCTTCAGGCGCGTGCTCTTTGTAAGAAAAACTATATATCCCTTCGTCATCGCCGGCGAAGCTGTAGCTGATATTGTAGCTTTCGTTATAAGTATAGGAAAACTCCATGCTTCCAGGGTAAACGCCGTAGATAATTTCGTTGTCGTTAAGTAGTTTTGAGTAGTCAGTAACTTGATCTAGTGCCTTGTCATCAGCATATTCGCCACTCTTCCAAGTGCGAACCATGATCTTGTTAATGCCAGATGCGTTAAATAGTCTTCCGCCAATAGTCTCTACGTAGCCGTAGTCTTCGCTGTCAACGCTTACAGCGTAGTCGATTTCTGCGTCTTCATCTATTTTTTCTTCTGTTTTTTCATTTTCCTCGTCAATAGGCTCCTCGCCCTCTCTGGTCTCAGTCACTGCCTCTTCATTTGCATCCGCCTCTTCTATAGCCTTCTCTATAGCCTCCTCCTTGCTTGGCCCCCCGCACGAGACCATAAACATGGATAGAGCGAGCAAAATTAATAATATTTTTTTCATATAATCACCTCTTATATTTCTTAATTAAATAATACCACGAAATGCACTAAATGTAAAGAAAAAGTGACCTATTATAACTAAGTCACTTTGATTATTGTTTTGAGTTATCCTAAAATTTCGGATAACTCATTTCCTATTTCAGAAAAGTGCCATTATGGCAATAATTCTAAATAGAGACTAAATAATTGTATCCAAACTGTCTTTATTTAATAAAAAATCAAATAAATTTATAGTCACTATACCATTGTCATCTAAAAACGCTTTTACTCTGTCTTTAACTATGATTATCTTTTTAAATGAGTCATCAATATTTAATAAAGACTTCTTCTCCTGCTCTGCTTTTTCTGCCGATGGAAGTGAATACGCTGACTGGATATAGTACCTCTTAGTACCTAAATTAGCAATAAAATCGACTTCCCTTTGCTTTCTTACGTCCTTATCATTCTTGTCCTTTTCTCTAGTCATTACAACGCCAACGTCAACCATGTAGCCGCGGTGTCTAAGCTCATTATATATGATGTTCTCCATCAGATGCGTTGGCTCTATCTGCCTAAAGTTTAATCTTGCATTTCTAAGACCCACATCTTCAAAATAGATTTTATAAGGCGTTCCTATATATTTTCTGCCCTTCACATCATATCTATAAGCTCTTTTTAAGATGAATGAGTCTTCAAAGTATTCAATAAACTTGTCAATGGTATTCGCGCTAATTTTTGTCTGTTTACTTGATTCAAATGTTGCCTCTATCTTTGATGGATTTGTTAAACTTGACATGCCCGATGCTAATACATTTAAAAGCTCCGCTAATTCACTATCTGAGCGAATGTCGTACCTATTGACAATATCTCGTAAATAAACATTGTCAAGCTGAGTTTTTAAGTAATTCATCTTATCCTCGTCGTTATCCATAGAGCAAAGTGCTGGTAAGCCTCCAAAAACTTGATACTCAGCGAAAGCATCTTCCTTGTCTAGGCTAGTCGTTTGCATATACTCCGAAAAGCTAAAAGGCATAACATGAATTTCATCGCCGCGGCCTGCAAACTCAGTTATTATGTCCTTCGATAAAAATTTTGAATTGCTTCCAGTAACGTAAACATCAAAGTTGTCTTGACGCAAAAAACCATTTAAAACTTGCTCAAACGATGCGAGTAGCTGCACTTCATCAAGAAGTATATAGTACTTGTCCTTAGTTTGTGCCTTGTCCTTGATATAATCTAAAAACTTCTTTGGATCAACAAGCCTCTCCCCACTCAAAATATCTAAGTCTAAAAGATCTTCACCAATCTTAAGAAGGTCATCACCCGAATCAAAAGCGAATTTAATTATATGCTCCTCATCTACACCTCTTTCAATTAAGTAATTGTAGAAGATAGTGTTTAATAAATATGACTTACCGCACCTTCTAATTCCCGTAATAACCTTAATAAAGCCGTTGTTCATTTTGCGAATTAATTTATCTAGGTAAAAATCACGTTTAATTTCCATTCTTTCACCGCCATTCTATTTCAGAAAAATGCCATTATGGCAATAATTCTAAATAGATTATATCACATTGCATAAATAATAGCAATCCTATTTCAGAAAAATGCCATTATGGCAATAATTCTAAATAGGATTTATTTAAAGCTAATTAATTCTTCTTCTTTTAATTCGTAGTAAACAATAGATTGCTTCTCTCCAAGCTGATTCGTCCACGAATCATAATCTACACGAATTTTCTTAAAGCCAAGCTTTTCGTAAACATGCTGAGCTCTTTTATTATTTAGATTTGTCGTTAGGAATATGGTCTTCGCGCCCATTTTGAAGAGCTCTTCTATAAGCAAAGTAAGTATTACTCGTCCAAGTCCCTTCTCTTGATAAGTGCTATCGCATATCTTTATACCTATCTCGCATCTATCATCATCAGAAAACTCATAATTCATCTCGCCGATGGCCTTGCCTTTGTACTCAATCATCAAAACTCTGTGAGCATCAGTGTAATTTTTGATCTGCTTCTTAATCCTCTCTTCGTTAGTGTTCACTCCATTCGGGAAGCCAGCGTGAGCCATGACAGAGCCGTCGTTCCACCAAGATGCGAGCTGAGATGCATCAGACTCTTCTGCGTTTCTAATTAATATGTCTTTGTAAATTATATTCATTTGTAAGTTTCCTCCTTGATTTATATATTCTTCTTGTAATATATAAATAATACCACGAAACGCGCTTAAAGTAAAGAAAAAGTGACCTAGAGTTAACTAAGTCACCGTGATTATGGTTTTGAATGTCCGATTTTTTGTCTCCAATGTCCAATTTTTATTCCCAATGTCCGATTTTTTATCTCAAATGTCCGATTTTCATCTCCAATGTCCGATTTTCTATTTCAGAAAAATGCCATTATGGAAGTATTTCTAAATAGCTTTTTTAAAATTAATCCAAATACTTAAGAATTACTCTCCACTCGCTTACTAGATCATCCAGCCTATACCTCGCATTTGCTGGACTTGTCGATGGCAGCTTCACTCCCTCGAGTCCCAAGTCCTTCTCGTGATACTTTTTATAATATTTATACGAAGTTGCTCCATTAAGAAAAACTTCTTTAATATCCGCGCCTTTAATAATGCGGCTTAAGTCCGATGGAACCACATTTTTTATGCTCGCATCACTTGATCCAACTATGTCACACTGGTAAATGGAGTCGTAGAGAGCAATTTTCTTTCTCGATAAAAAGTCTTTGCGCGTGGCAATGCCATTAGCAAGGTCTTCTTTAAACAAAATCTCCATAACGCGCCAAAATCTATTCTGCGGATGGCCGTAAAAAAAGCCATATTCACGAGTCTTGACCGATGGAAATGAGCCAAGGATCAGAATTTTCGAATCCTTTGTAAAGCATGGCTCAAGCGGATGGACTATGGTTTTGTAATTATTATCTGTCATAAAATTATCACCTCTATATTAAAAGAAGGCAAATATATTTACTTAGCCTTCTCATAATTTATTTTATTCAGCACTTAAGGCTTCTACTGGGTCTTTCTTAGCTGCTATGCTTGATGGTATAAGTCCTGCTATCAAGCTAAGCGCAACTGATATTGCTATCAAGATAAGCGCCGCTTCTTTTGGAAGCGTGGAGCTAATAGTAGCAATGCCCGTTTTCTTAACCATAATCTTTGTTATGAATATATTTAAAAATGAGCTTATGCCAACACCTATGAGCCCTGATAGAAAGCCTATAATTAAAGTTTCTGACATAAAAACTTTGTATATGTCGCCCTTGCTTGCACCAATCGCCCTTAGTATACCAATCTCTTTTGTTCTTTCAAAGACGGATATATATGTGATGATCCCTATCATTATCGATGAAACGATAAGCGAGACGCCTACAAAGGCTATCAAAACGTATGATATGGCTGCAAGTATGTCTGTGATGGATTTTGAAATGGAGCCGATAAAATCGTTAAAGTTAAGTTTTTGTGCGCTTTTCTTGCCTTCATTGTATTCATTAATAAGCTTTTTGACTTTATCTCTATTTTCAAACTCATCCACATATATCGATATCTTAGATGGATTATTCTCATCGATATAGCCGAGATTTTCAAGGTTTTTCTTATAAGAATAGTCTTTCAAAAATTCATCATAAACGTCTAAGTAGTCTTTGTCTTTGCCTTTATTAAGCATATAGTCTAGCATGGCTCTGTCATTTGACTCTCTTGTCTTAGGCGCATCTGGAGCTTTGGCGCGCATCTGCATATTAAGCGCTTGCATCTCTGCTAGCATCTCTTTCTTGTTTTGCAAGATCCACGCGTTAAAGCTAGTAAGGCTCTCGTCTGGTAAATTCTTTAGATAGTCTTTTGCCTGATCTATCTTTTCTTTTTCAGTATCTGCCTTGAACTTAAGTCCATTTAAAACATTTATGTCCTTCTTATCTAATTGCTCCTTAATAATTTCTTGCTCTGAAACATATTTAATCATCGCATCAGTAAATTTACTGCTGTAGGCAAGCGGCGTTTGACTTACATTGGAGTCGTTGTCAGCCTTTTTCCTAGCAATACCAGCTATATGCATGCTGATGGCGGAGTCTATAAGCTTTTCTTTCTTCTCTTCATCATCCTTGATGCTAATGTAGCTAGCATCCTTCTTTTCGTAATAGTCCGATGGAGTGACTACCTTGTACTCATGACCGATGATTTCCTTTGGATCAATCTCAACTCTTTTTATATCTACCTTTTTATTATTGTCCATATCAGACAATATTTTCTTGTATTCTTCTGAGTCTAAAAAGCCTAGCTCGTAAAAATTACTTCTTAAAATCTGATTATTATAATCAGTAAATAATACTAATTCATCCTCTTTTTCAGGCCACTTGCCCTCGATTAGCTCATATTCGTCTAAGACCATTGGCGAAATATTGCCGTCTTTGTCGCTAATAATCTGCGAAAAATTGTCATTGCTCTTTGATGCTGACAAGCTGAAAAATTGATTAAAGCCAAAGCCGCTCTTCTTTTCAAAATCAGAGCCATTAGTATTAATCACTTTGCCCTTAGCATCCTTTGTATAAATATCAAAGCCTCCATCATAAGCGTAAGAAATAAAGTGCTTGCCAACCTTTTCGTCTAGCTTCGCTTCATTCTTGTCTAGGTAGTCTTTGAACGAAGCAAGGTCATTCTCATAGCCGCTGCCTGATAACTTTGACCTATTTGTAAGACCGATGTCATTTGAGCTAAGTTTAGATCTATCTGTAGTCTTTGAAACGTTGTTATCAAGCTTTGTAAGACTAGATAGGTCGATGGATTTGCTCTCAATATCGATTGGGAAAGACTTCAAAGCATTCCTTTGATTGTCAGCAATGTAGTCACTTGCACCATTTGATATAGATATGATGAGGGCAATCCCGATGATGCCGATGGATCCAGCAAAAGCTGTTAGAAGCGTTCTTGCTTTTTTGCTCAAAAGATTGTTAAAAGATAGTCCCAGAGCCGTTCTTAGCTTAAGAGCTATCTTTGAAATTTTAAAGCTGTCGCCCCTTTCTTCCGCTTCATAAGGATCCGTATCAGAAATTATCCTGCCGTCCTTTATACCGATTATCCTTGTCGAGTACTCTTCCGCCAATCTTTTATTGTGCGTAACCATGATGACAAGCTTATCCTTAGCTAGCTCCTTTAGTAAGTCCATGATTTGTATGGATGTCTCGCTGTCAAGAGCACCCGTTGGCTCGTCCGCAAGTATGATTTGTGGATCATTAACCAAAGCCCTAGCTATGGCAACCCTTTGCATTTGACCGCCAGATAAGGCACTCGGCCTTTTGTGTATATGCTCTTTAAGGCCGACCCTTTCAAGAGCTTTGATAGCCCTTTCTTCAGCATCGCCAGTATTTTTATTCGATAAAGTCAAAGACAGCTTTACATTGTCAAGTATACTTTGATGATTGATTAAGTTGTATGATTGAAAGATAAAGCCTATCCTAACGTTTCTGTAGTAGTCCCAGTCCTTGTCCGAAAACTGCTTTGTAGATCTGCCATCGATTATAAGGTCGCCCTCGTCATAGCGCATAAGACCTCCGACTATATTTAAAAGAGTAGTCTTGCCTCCACCCGATTCACCAAGTATAGAAACAAACTCACTCTCTCTAAACGAAATCGATACATTGTCCAAAGCCCTTTGCGAAAAGCCTTCAGTGTGATATATTTTTGAAATATTTTTAAGTTCTAACATATTTGCTCCTTTCTTACACTTATTACCCAATAGCCACCTTTGATAAATATATGTTTTCATAAGCATAGATAAAAGGCAAACGAAACAAATAAAAAAGAAGAAGGCTCTTAACCTTCTTCAGATTGATTTAAATTTATTATCACTAGTTCCGGTCTATTAAAAATACGTGGGATACGTGTCGACTCTCTTGCAAGTCCCCTACTAACTATCATCTCACTGCCATTGTCAAAGCTATATCTTCCTCCAGCAAACTTCGGTAGCCAGCCCTCGTCCGGCGCAAAAGTACCGTTCAAAACGCCTGGTATGCGCCACTGACCGCCATGTGCATGGCCCGCGAGTACTAGGTCAAAGCCGGCATCCTTATACAAATTCACAAAAGACGGACGATGAGTCAATAGCATCGTAAAAGCCGTATCGTCTCTTTCGTTTTTAGCGCGTTCAAGCTCAGTCACCATGCCATCGCCTTTGCCTGTGTAGCGCGCCTCGTCTGGATCGTTAAGGCCCGATAGACTGATCTCATTAACATTAACAGCCGTGCGAATGGTCTTGCCACCGATGTCCTCAATGCCATTTGCTTCAAGCCACGCAAGCATCTCGCCCACGCGGCGGCTCCAGTACTCGTGATTGCCAGTGACGTAGTAGCACGGGTAGCGCTTCGCCATAGCTGTGAGAAAAGTTTTCGTGTTATCATCGGGTATCTCGTCGTCGAAGATGTCGCCGCCCAAAAGAATCATGTCCGGCTTTTCTTTATCCACAGCATCAATCAGCGTTTTTTGATTCGCGCCATATTTGCACGAGTGAAGATCCGTGATTAAGGCTATGCGCATAGGAGTATTGATTTTATCTGAAGTGATAGTGTAGTTAACTATTTTTAGGCGCACGTCAAAAACTAGTAGCGCGAGAGCTATTAGCATGATGAAGATGATGTATTTAATGTGTTTTTTCTGTATTTTCATTTATTGCTCCTTTGCTTAATTATACCACAACGGCTAACATTTGCATATAAAAAAGCACCTACACCGTAGATGCTTTGTGTAAATATTTAATTGTTCTTTAGCTCTTCTAAGTTATTGTTGATCTTGTTTAATATCTTAATGATAATAAAATTTTGCTGCATAAGTCCTGAAACAAAGCTAAAGTCAGATGTTCTGTAAATGTCGTATAGCTCCTTGATATCGTCCTCGTCGAGCTCTTCTAATTGATAGCGTTCGATAAACTTTTGTAAATCCTCCACTTTCTTCTCTTCCTTTGCTCTCTTATCTCCAAACATTGATTAACCCCTTTCTATATATTATTTACTATTATAAATCTCGTCATACGCCTTGTGAAGTAGGTACGAAAACTTCTTTGACTTCGACTCCATAAGACCATGCGATGTATTCTTCATTATGTAAGTGGCTTTGTAGGGCGCATTTACATCATCGTAGTAATCTTGTGCGAGCTTATAATTTACCTGGTAATCCATATCACCGTTGATGTTTATGTATGGCACTTGATAATCATATCTACCCTTGAGTGAAAATGCCTTAAATTCATCCGACTTATAAAAATCAAGATAGCTTTGTCTATCTCTATGGAAATAAGAAAGCCAGTCTTTTATGCTGTAATTTGGATTGAACAAGATGGTGGCGAGAAGAGAATAGTCCGATCCATCTTTCATCATACTGAGCCCGTACTTATTTAAAATCTTGTTCTTCGCTTCAATCGACTCCAAGCTGATTTTTTCTGGGTTTATCTTTTCAATGAGCTCGAGCGTTTCTTCATCGCCCTTCGCCCATTTAAGCGCTTGTGTCTTAAAGGCTTTTTCATTTTCCACTATATCCACAAGCTGTCCAGACCCGATAAGTGCCTCATAAAGCTCTGGGTAGTCTAAGACGAGATTTGCTCCATATATAGATCCCCACGAGTGCCCTAAAATACTTATCTTCTCTACTCCAAGGTGCTCGATTAAAAACTCAGTAAGTTCCTTAGCGTCCTTCATAAGCATCGCTTTTGTGAGCTTATCAGCATTTTGACTTTTATCATAGCTTTTACCGCAGTTCCTTTGATCCCATGTCACTACAGTGTAGATGTCAGCCCATTGGCGTGTGAAAGCGTAGTCAATCTCACTTGTTGATGAGCCAGGTCCGCCGTGCAGGTAAAGTAGAACCGGATTGTTTTTACTCTCGCCATAGATATTAATCCACTGCTTTGTGCCGTTGATGTCGATGTACATGGACTCGTTGATGCCGCCCTTAGGAGTGCGATTGTTTATAAAGTAGCCTATGGCGTGCGCCGCGAGTATTAGTAGCACAAGCGCAAATAAACTTAGCAGCAATACTTTTATAATTTTAATAGCTTTTTTCATTTTTATAGCATCCAAAATTTATACATGTCGAAACTCACCATGACCAAGGCTTGTGTTATAGCAAGTAGCGAAGACATTGTAAATTTGCGCTTTTCATCTTTTAATGCATCTTCGTAATTATTCTTATATCCAAAAAATACAGTTGCTGCCAAAAGTATTATCAAGACTAAAAAGATTATGCTTTGCACTTTATAAGATGCTGCGCTTCCGATGTTGCCTGTCCTATAACCTTTGCTTAATCTAATAAATTCCACTAGTAAATTAATTAGCGCAAGTGCCATCATAGACGAAGTAAGGTACGAATATTTACGAAGTGGCTCAACCATTATTTTGCCCTTTCTCTTTTTTATTGGGTCAATTATGACTCCCCCGATAAAGATTTTTAATAGTCCATATACCCCAGCTATTATAAAGAAAAGCATGCATAAGACATTGCAGATGGCTTTAGGAGTAGAGACGACAAAGTCTGAGAATTGTGTCTCAACAACGCCATCTTCCTCATACCACCAAGTCTCTAAATCCTCTTCACTGTATGAGCTCACGCCCAGCGCGCCCAAAAAGGACAGTGGCCCTTCTATAATCCCACGAGTATTGAGAATTAGCCCTTTAGGTACAGTTCTTTTAGTCTGAGCAAGCTTTGAGTCAGTGAACTTGCCATAGACAAGCTCGTACATATCGTAATTGTATGTGCTCTCGTGAGCTTGGTTAGTCATCACAAGCATGCCAATCCCGCTTATTGGGTCAAATTGCAGCATAGACGAGCACCCAAAAGTGTTTCCTCCGTGGCCAATGGTCTCGAGCGCATATTGACTTGAGAAAAAACCGTGATAATTCTTGGGAATATTTGTCGATCCGTAAAAGCTAGTCGCTGTATACATCTCATCGAGCGTACTTTGCTTTTTAAAAAGCGGCGATGGATGTGCCTCGTCAGGTGTAAGCGCACGCGCAAATGTCTTTAAGTCAGCAATAGTTCCGCACGCACTTCCCGCTGGGTAGAGATGAATGTAGCAGATGCTAGGCCCGATAATCGCCTCACCAGCAGCATCGTAGCACTTTAGCTTCAGTCTTTCGTCAAGCATCCATGGCCTGTCATCATAAGTCGGACTTATCGAAGTATGCTCCATATTTAAAGGATCAAATATCGCCTTGTGAACATAGTACACATAATCCAAGCCAGAAGCCCTCTCTACAATGTAGGCAGCAAGCGCAGCAGACCAGTTTGAGTAGGCAGTGTGCTCGCCCGGCTCATAGATTTGCTTAGGCTGACTAATTGAAAGCGCCTCCTCAAGCGTCCCTATCTCACTAGGCTTAGTAGTTTGAATGAAGTATGTATCTTGAAAACCAGCCTTGTGATTCATCAAATCAATCATAGTGATGGGCTTGTCAAAACTTAAATTCTTAAGAAAATTATCAGGCAAATAGTTTTTGATGTCCGCATTTAAATCAATAAGACCCTCCTCATATAGCTGCATCACACTCACCCATATCAATAGTTTTGATATAGAGCCCCAGTCATAAACAGTATCCATCTGAGATTTAATTTTTTGCTCTTTATCCATGTAGCCAAAAGCGTTTTGATATAAAACTTCGTCCCTGTCGTAAACAATCACATTCATCCCACAATTAGTTTTTTCATGTTCATTAAAATAATTTTCGATAGCTTCAGAAATTTCATCGTAGTTCAGCCCAGACGGCAAAGACTTCTCCGCAGCCTTTAAAGTACCGCCTTGCATAATTATCAGATTGATAAATATTGACAAAAGCAAAAGCTTCGATACAAATTTACAAATACCCTTCATGATACACCTCCACCTTATAATTAATCTAATTGTATCAATGAAATGTATGTGAAGTGTTAAGGAAGTGTTAAATATCTTAGTGGATTTGCATAAAAAAGAGATAGGCGTAAAACCTATCTCGTAGACTATTTATTCACTTTAAAAACTATCGTGTACTTCACTAGCTGAGCAGAGCTCCACTTTTCATTAAGTACAGGAACTATCTGAACTAGCTCCCAGCCTTCACTTGCCTTTTCCTTGATGATTTTTTTCACTTCATCAAAAGTGTCGGTTTTGCCAGCCTTTAGGCCGCCTTCAATTTCTACGTCAATAAATTCGTACATAATATCCTCCTTCGTTTTGTTTATGTTTATATTATAATATGATAAAAACAAATTTTCAATATTTATTTCTTTTTAATGCTCATGCCGATAGCCATGCCAAGCATCATGCCAACAGATATGCCAATGGCAAGATCACCATCCATTGCAGTTGAAGCGGCAACACCTAAGCATATACCTATACTCATTCCCTCAGACATGTAAGTTTCTTCTGTTTTTTCGCCCTTGTCATCGCCTTGCCTTTTCTTAGCTGTTTGTATGATGTAGACCACTACTACACAGACAATGAGAAGAGGAAGAATAATTCTTAAAATTTCCATATTTTCATCTCCTATATATCTTACTAATTTTATTTTATCATTTTTATCGGAACAATAGCAAGGGTATCAGACCAACACCCCACTCATTCACTCTCTCGTCATATAATACTCATCGCAAAACTTATCCCACTTATCTACATATTCCTCATGTTCAAGCAAAATCAAGTCTTTTGCTGCGTATATATTTCTTTTTCTTGCTTCATCAAAGAAATAGTCGAAGCCATCGAAGTCTTCGCTAAAATAAGCGTAGACGTGCTTAAAACCAAGGATATAAGCAAGGTAGAGGCGTGTGTGGCCATCTAGGGATACGTATATATCATCGTGCATCGCAACTGGTATGATCACGTCTTCTTCGCCACCCACAAAGCTCTTTACTGCTTCTAATTTATCTTTATCGACAAAGAACTGTATTGGCTGGATTTTATCTATGTCAAGCTTAAATAGCTCTATGTCTTTGAATTTCTTGACAAGCTCACCGCTCTCGTCGTAAAATTTTGTGATATTCTCTGCATTGAAGCGAAACTCGTCTATGACCTCATCGAAATAAGTTTTATCACCTATTACAATAGCATCGCTCTGTGATATGATTTTAATCTCTATGGGTGCATCGCCATTTGCAAGGTAGCATCCATGCTGATTAAGCGCTTCTTGACTGAAGCGATGGTCGTCGTATGTGTTGATTCTAGTTATGTTCATTAACTCACCACCTAATTTACTTCTTAAGTCTATTTTCTAAGTATATAATTTATTTTATCATTTTATCGGAACAATAGCAAGGCTATCGGAATGATATATCTCATTTTGCGGAACAATTGACATGAATATGCTAAAGTAGTATAATAACATAAAGAATATCATAGTATTTATAGGAGGCGTTTTATGTATAAATCTAGACGAATTATTGCTTTTCTTCTTTCTTTGATGCTTATAGTTTTAACATCTGCTGCGTGTGCGAATAAAGATGAAGACCGCTATACAAAGGCTGAGCTTGAAGCGATGGATGCGCATGAGCTCTATGAATTATTAAAAAAGAATGGTTTAGAAGTGGGCGCTGACATTAAGGAAATTCTTTCTGACAAGCAGCTGGAAGAGTACATCAAAGAGGATTTTGATTTGCTTATAGAGGGTGCTTGCTCAAGAAGTGATAAGGCGTACAAAAATCTGGCTGATGAAGTCAAGAAAGTTTACAAAAAATTGATTAAGGAGTAGTTTTTACTTAGTGGTCAACACATAAAAATACCCTCTTTACTGGACAAAGCAGTAAGGGAGTTTTTTATGAAATATGACTATGAGTTCAAAAATCTTTTCCCATCTACATTTTTTGTATTTCTAATAAAAAATATATGGTCTAAGTTTTATCTCTTAGACCATATATTTTAAGTTCATACTTAACAATACTTTTTAAGCACTAAAATTTTAAGATAAAAATCTTAATAAGTGTTGTTAAACATATATTAAATTATTTTTCCTCGCCATAAGGTGGTACTGGGAAAGTAAATCTCTTTCTATTTAGTATAATCCATCTTTCACTCTTAGCGTCAAAAAGTCTTTCATAGTCATGTCCATTCATTGCTTCTACTACTGGACCATATGCCCAATGAGTATAATACATATCAATCATAGGTGCAAGCTCTTGTACATGAGCTTTTGCAAAATCTAAATCTGCATATCTATTCAAAATCCTGTTTGTTAAGCTTACGACTTCTGCTCTTGTTATATTTTTTTCAGGTTTAAAAGTGCCGTCTGGATATCCGCTTATCCATCCCTTTGCTTCTGCTGAATATATCACCTTATATGCCCAATGACTCTTTCTTACATCACTAAACTTAAGATTAGCATTATCAGTAGCTAGCTTATCAAACCTTGATGCTATTGAAGCAAACTCAGCTCTGGTTATCGGTTTATTTGGTTTAAATGTTCCATCAGGATAACCAGAAACTAATTTCTTTTCACTCATAAATGTTACAGCGTAAGCATACCATTGATTTTCTTTAATGTCTTTATAAGGCATAATGTATTTTCTGCCTTTTGCTGGTCTTTCTTTTAATAATCTAGCAAACATCATAGTTACTTCTGCTCTGGTCATTGGCTTATCAGGTCCAAAAGTTTTATCAGGATAACCCTTCATATAAGCGTAATGGTCATCAATATTTAGGATCGGTTCCTCTGTTTTTTCATGATGATCATAATGTTTGTGCTCAGGTTTTGGTTCAGGTCTTGGTTGCGGATTTGGTTCTGGATTTGGTGTAGGTTTAAATTGATTTTTTACAAGTATTGTATATTGGATTGTTTTATTATCCTTTTGATTTTTGATAATAAAGTCCTTACCATCTTCAGTTTGTTCTGCTATCCATTTATAATTATAAACTTCCTTTTTACCGGATTCTGAAGTAGCTTGTCCTTTAAAATTACCATATACATAACCTACAACAGTTAACTTGCTTCCATCAGCTACCCTATCGTTAACTTTAATTCCAGGAACTTTTAAATCTAAGGTATCTGGAACAGATGTTACATCATTATATAAATCATCAAATTTAGTGTAATCTTTCTTCAAAGTCATTTTTACAATGATTTTATTTCCGTCACGCTTAACATCGTCAGCTTTGACTTCAAAAAGATTATTTTCTGTTAATGTTGCTTTTAAATCAGCAGGAATTTCTAATCCTTCTGGGATTGTAAGCTCTGCTGTAAATTCACTTTTAATATTCTCTGTTGTTATATTCTCAGAATTTCCTTGATAACTACCTTCTAGAGATTGTATTTGATTTTTTATACTTCTTACATCAAGTCTACCTGTATATTCAAGAAAATCGCCAGCCTTAACTTCATGTAAAGCATCATGTTCAGTATCTTCACCTATTAAAATGTCTCCACCTAAAGTTAATTTTTCAGGTAATTTTAAGGTTAATTTAATTTCATCACTGCTTGGATCTTGTTCTGAGTCTTTTCCATCAGCATCTTGCTTTGCTTCCCAAAGGAAATTAAATATTTGGGTAGTACTACCTTTAGTTGCTTCACCTTTAAAACTTCCACTTACACTGCCCTTTACAATAAGTGTATTAAAACTTAAGTTTTCTTTTACCTTAATTCCTGGCACTTCAACCTGAAGCTTATTAGGTACTGCATTATCTCCTGCAACGTCTTTAAATAACTCATCAAATTGAGTGTAATCTTTCTTTAAAGACATCTTTACAATAACTTTATTGCCAATGGCTTCTGTGCTTTTAACTTCAAATAAACTATTTTCAGTTAAAGTAGCTGTAGGATTTTGTAGTATTTCTAAAGCTTCAGGAAATTCTATACTTGCTTCAAATTCACTTGTTACATTCTCTGTTGTTATATCTGATGTGTCATCTTGTTCATCTTTAAGTTCTTGTATTTGATTCTTTATAGATGTTACATCTAATTCTCCAATAAATGTTAAAGGATCACCTTCATCAACTGGATATGGAGCATCTTTTGTTGTATCTGCTTTTTTGTCGTCTTTACCCTTAACTAAAAGGTCGCCATCTAAAGTTAACTCCATTGGTTTTGATACAGTTAAATCTAAAGTTAAATCTTGTGATGTTTTATAAGAATTTACAAAATTTTTAATTTCATTTTCTGCATTTACAACTGCTTTTATTGAGCCATTTATTGAAGATTTAGCTGTAAATTTAGTTTTATCTTTAATAGTATCATAATTCTTAAGTTTTAAACCATTGACAACAATAGAAATTTTATCATCGCCAACTGATCTTTCTCTTGGATTTGTGCCTAAGGATTTTACTGCATAATTTAAAGCTTGGTAATTTGTAAAGGCTTCTTTTATTCCTAAATTAACTGTTACTATTACGTCATCTGTCCAAAAATCTCTTGTACTTTTTACGCTATCTATTTTTAATAAATTACCAAGTCCATTTACTGTTACACTTGGATTTTCAGGTACTTCTATATCTTTAGGAATTACAACTTTAATCTCGAAATTTGAAGATACGCTTGATAAACTAATTTTATCTTCTTCTTTATCTTTATAACTATTTTTTATATTTTCTATATCAGTTTTTATTTTATCTGTTGCAAAATCTGTTGTTAAAGAAAATTCCTTGTTATCATATAAGACTATAGATTTTTTACCCTTGTTGTCATTTTCAGTAAATTCAGCTTCTATATTTTTATTATTTTCATTTTCTATAGGCTTACATATACCACTATTATCATCATCCCATAATAAATAATAAGTTGTATCAGATGTTATTTGTGGATTTTTACCTTTCACTGTGCGTGAATGTCCAAGAAAAGATACAGTATAATCATCAAATCTAATTGCCTCACCGGAATTTTCAGAACTAATATACCAGTAATCAGCACTTTTTAATGTATAACAATCTTTTTTTGCATCTTTGTCTGGCTTTAAACTGTTATGGTCAAGTCCGTTTAATAAATCAAATAACTTATCATTATATTTAGCCCTTTTATTTAGTACTGCAACTTCGCCACCATTTGCATCTTTTTCAATTTTAAAGACATCTGTTTTAGTTTTAAAGATTGACCCTTCGCTAAAAGTTCCCCCATTTGCTGAAAAAGAAACTTTATATTCATTATCAGTGTATTTTGCGTATAAATCTATTTGACTTTGGCCTTCAGTAAAGTTTATTTTTTCTTTTGCACTATAAACTTTTCCGCTTCCATCAGGAGATGTTGTCCAGCCTGCAAAATTTTTACCTACTACATTAAAGTCGGCTTTTTCTTTTACTATATCTTCAAAAGATAAAACTTCTATATTTTCTGCATCTTCACCTACAGAAGATATATAGTCTTTTCCGTCTCCATTATGATAAATAACTGTTTTTCTTTGCCATTTTGCATAAACTTCTATATCAGTAGTTAGTTTTTCATCCCAATTAAATTCTTTTTCTTCGCCGGAAGCTGTCTTGTAGAACCAGCCTAAAAAATTAACACCATTTTTATCTGTTGGATTTTCAGGTTTAACATTTCCTACAACATCATCAAGTTTATAACCTCTTATTGTCTTAAGTTCTTTGTCTGCATTAGTACTATCAGCAAAACTTGCATCAGCATTATTTAATTTAAAAGTTACTTTAGCTGCTGGAGTCCAAACATATTTATTTCCATCATCAGATGGATTTTTTACAGAATAATCATAAGTTTTTCCATTTTTATTAATTGGATCAAGCTTATCTATACTTTTATCTGTTAATTGAAACCAAGTAAGTTTTTCATTGCCATTTTCTTCTCCATTAACTGGAATTGCAAGTCCCCCTTGATAATTAGGTGAGTACTTAACTTTATGTGAACCCCCTATAACAATGTAGTTTGTTCCGCTTTGACCAAGTCCGTTATCAGTATCAGATGTCATCGGTGTGTTTACAACTGAATCTGCTCCGAAAACTATCTTAGTATCTGCTTTATCTTGTGCTCCAAATAATGAACCGCTATGTCCTTCTCCTTCAAGGTAGCCACCATTGAAGGTTGCTATACCTTGATTATCGTTAAAACCACCGTTTCCATTGTTTTTAACAACTATTTTAGCCTTATTATCTACAAGCACTTTATTGCCATAACCAAAAGTTATGCCTTTTGCTCTCCAATGTGTATTAAAGTTTTTTACCTCAAAAATAGAATTATTTGTAAAATGAAATACTCCTACTTCCCAAGAGTTTTCAAAATATGCTCCTGTTTGATAGTTAACACCTGTTCCGTCAATTACAAATTTTGTGTTGTCAAGGTACAAAGGACCTTTTAAATATACTGGTAGTCTATATAAATTAATCTCTGAATCAAAAGCCTTAAAGCCGTTCCATTCATAAAGTTGCCACTTGTCATCATCATATCTTTGATTTATAGTAGCATTTCTTAATTCATTATCTTTACTATGGAACATAAAATATCCATTTGTTATATCAATAGTAAGCTTATCTTTAGATGAACCCACTATATTTCCAGAAGTTTCAAAAGCAAAACCGTTATTAGGAAATTTAAAAACATAATTTCCGTCGTTTATCTCTGCTCCTTTTTCTACTAAAATTCCTTTATTATATCCATTGATATTAAGCGTTTTTCCTTCAGCTACACAAAGATGTGCACCATCTTTTAAGGTAATAGCAGTTCCAGTTCCTTCCATAGTTACATCTTCAAGAAAATTTAATGTTATTTGTTTATTAACTGTTATATTTGTTTCAGCTAAGCTAAGAACATTGAGAGTCCCCCCCCCCATCATTAATTATGTCCATTGCCTTAGCGAATGTTTTAACCGGATTTCCTTCTGAACCGTCATTACTATCATCGCCATTTACAGAATCTAAGTAAATTTCTGTTAGATTATTTCCTCCAGGTGCTTTTTCTGCACTCCCCATAGTTTCCGGATTTTCGGTTAAAAGATTATCTTCCGTATTAACTTTTTCTTCATTCTCACTAAGTTCATCAGTAGTTTTAATAGTATTATCTTCTTCTAACTTTGTACCACTTTCCTCAGTTTCAAACTCATCAATAGGTTTCGTGCTTATATTTTCACTCTCTGCATAAGCCACATCTATAGATGGACCTATGATGCCTATAAGCATAAATATTGATATAAATAAAGAAATAATTTTATTTCTCATAAAATAGTCACCTCTTTCTTAAATTTTTTTACTTATTAATTATATCATATTTATAACATAATATCAATCCTAAAATAGTATTATAAAGGATTGTGAAATAAATATATTTTCATAAAAATTTTTTATCGTGACAATAGCAAGCGTATCGAAACGATATATCTCATTTATCGGAACGATTGACATGAATATAGTAAAGTCTATGTAAAAATGGCGATAGATTTTAATTTCTATCGCCTCCTTTGTTTTATTAAAAATTATATTACAATTTAAATAAAAAAGCCATGACTACAAAAATCAATACAAAGATTACTGCAATTGATAATGATAGTACAATTTTTTGATATGGCCTTTTTGCCTTTTCTTGAATTTTTTGTATCTCGTCTAATCTTTTGCCTTCGGTGAATGCTACAATCTCCTTGTATGTTTGAATGTCATTGTTTTTCTTGATTTTCTCAATTTTTAGTGCAAAAAACATAGCGCAAGCCATTAATATAAAATATGGAATAAATCCATACAAGCCAATGAATTTAAGCATTGGTATCAATGAAATTATTGCTATTAAGAAAATAATCACCGCCATCCAAGAATAGAAGTTCAATTTTTTAACTTCTTCTGAATTAATTTCCTTTTTCATTTCTTCAAGATCTCCTTTAATTAAATTATCAATTGATACTTCAAAAATTTCACTTAGTAATACAATACTATTTATATCGGGATAATTTTTATTGTTTTCCCAATTCGAAATAGTTTGTCTCGTAACATATACTCTTTCTGCAAGTTCTTCCTGAGATAGACCTTTTTCATTTCTGTAATGTTTAATATGATTGCCAAGCTCCATAAAATCTATACCTCCTTTCATGATAATTATATTAGAGATCTTATATTATTTCTATCAAAGCTTCTTTACATTTGTATACTTTTTCTGTGTCAAAAGCTTTTTACATTAGCTATATTGCTAAGTTAGCAGTGTTTTCTAGAGTATCATCCTTCTTGATTAATTCTTCATATGCTCTTCACTCACCCAAATACTTTACATATATTTGACAAGGGTTCCACTCGTCCCATAAATCCGGAAAGACTTCTAATTCTTTATATCCGACTGCTTTGTAAAATTTATTCGTTATGTCGTACTCATCGTAATGGCCGGACTGAACGGTTTTTACCTGTGTGTATGTGTAGCCCAAACTCTTTGCTAAGTCCTCATATGCTTGGTTTAGCTCTCTTCCAGCGCCATGATGATGGAACTTTTTCTTAACGCCCATAACAAAGATCTCTGCACAGTCTGGGCTGCTTGTGCCAAGGACGACAAAGCCTACTAGCTCGTCATTATAAAAACTTGCTAGGAATGGCTTTTCTTGTGACTCTTGAATGTAATTTTCTGTGCTCTCTGGCAAGCCGAACCATTCTGGCAAGTCATAAAGCACTTCTCTTGCGATATTTTCTTTTTCTTTTTTATCTATAATTTCTTTTACAATAAATTTCATGCTATAACTAGTCCATTAAACCCTTTCATCTGTAATTATATGCTCTACGCCTTTATGCTCTGACCTAAGATATTCTTTCATAAATGTCGGGTATGCCTTGCATTTATCAAGCTCATCTATCGGCACCCAATGCATTGTCTCTTTAACACCTGACATTGTAGTGCTTTCGCTCGTAAAATCTCTTTTACCCATGGGCTTCATCATATAGTAAAATGTAAGCTCATGGAAGTCCACACCTTTTAAGCCAGAGCTTCCGATAAAGAAGTTCTCGTGTATTACGGCAAGTTGATCGACTTCGTAATTAAGGCCTGTCTCTTCAAATACTTCTCTCTTCACGGCTTCTTCTGATGTCTCGCCCATGTGAACCGCTCCGCCAACCGAGTAGTAATAGTCGTCCTCATCATTTCTTGCAAGTAGCACAGAGCCCTCTTCGACTATGATGGCTGCTGCTCTATATCTAAATGCTTTTTTATCGTTAATGATAGCACAATTATGCTCCATAGTTTACTCCTTCATATTTTTCATCTAACGACTGTAACTTATGGTTCAAATGCAAACAAGTTCCCAAGCTGAATTGAAAATCCAAGTGATTTATACATTTGTATATCGCATTGTGCACAAGCAACAGTCATTGAACTTATAGCACTTGACTTATATGCAAATTGGACTAGCTGGCGTGCTATTCCTTTATGACGAAAGTCAGGGCATATAAAAAAATCTTCAAATATTCCACTTGGCATATAGTCAAAAGTTGAAAAACCAACTGTTATTGAACAGCAGCCTACCAATGCATCACCTTCCCATGCTCCGAAAAATAATATTTTCCCTTTGCTGATTGCATCTTTCAGACGTTTCTTGGATATATCATTCGGTATATCCTCTCCTATTTCTGCTTTATATTGCTTTTGAAGTTCCCACAAAAGATCAATTTGTGAAGCGTCTATTTTCTTATAATCCATTCATAACCTCCAGATAAACTCCTATTATATTATAAATTCAAATTCTTATTTTCTTGTACAATAATGCTATAGTCTACACATGGCTTGGTGGTCAGTATTGATAAAATTATATTTTCCAAAATCTTCGTAAGTTGAAATATATTTATTCTCAATTATTTCTAAATTTTTCTAACATTTTATTGAGAACTAATGCATTTTCATATTCTTCAACAAATGCATCTTCTTTATACTGAGGGAAATTTGGGATATTTGGTACTTTTAGATTCTTTAAATACTCTTTTCTATTATACCATTTATTCCTAATAAATTCTATACGCTATTCTTCCTATTCAAATAATAGTACTACTTCAAAGAATTCCTATCTATAGAACTATTACTGTAGGCTTCTTGAAAAATGAAAGGTAGAATTTGTGAAATTTATGACTATATATTTAGCCAAACAATAAATTTAGAAAAGGTATCATCATATTTATCATATTATTAAAAATAAGGAATTAAAAAAGCGATAAATGTAAATCAATGATACCCTTACAAATCGTACTGGGAATAAATTGGGAAAAACGCAATAATCGTTGCTTAAATTTATTAAAAAGACTTGACATATTTCGTTTACAATAGTATAATTGTTTTGAGCATGCTCGTTTACATTTGTAGACAACAAGGGGGAGAGGAAAATTAGCACAATAGAACTTAATACTTATATCACAGATGCTGAATGGGAAGTCATGCGTGTAGTTTGGGCAAATGATCGAGTAACTAGTAAAAAAGTCATCTCTGTATTGAAAGAAAAAATGGACTGGACACAATCCACTATCAAAACTATCTTAGGTCGATTAGTTGAAAAAGGCGTACTAAATACAGAGCAAGAAGGTAGAAAGTTTATTTACACTGCCAATATTGAAGAGACAGAAGCCGTAATGGATTATGCAGAAGATATTTTTAACCGTATTTGCAATAAGAAAGTCGGA
>ERZ1673742.349-NODE-349-length-63771-cov-14.392288_pt1 | contig 63771 bp, 59 predicted proteins | sample MGYA00580208_ERZ1673742 | MGnify/ENA primary metagenome ERZ1673742 (study PRJEB41218, sample SAMN15661774) | gut metagenome | host: Homo sapiens | place: Canada: London | collected 2015-08-20/2019-03-30 | study: EMG produced TPA metagenomics assembly of...
TTAACGCATCTTTTATATTATACCAAATTTTATTCCTTTTGTCAAGAATTTGATATTTATATTTTTTCTTTCTTTTTTCAAGAATTTTTAAATATCTCTCTTAAGAAAGCATATAGAGTATACCAAATTTTACAGTTTTTGTCTACACATATACACTTTTTTATTTTTATTGCACAAAAAAGAGGATATTTAAATCATCCATATCCTCTTTTTATACTATTTATTTTAATAATTTTACTGCATCGTTAATTACTTGATTTAATCTATCTGTTCTAAATGTTTTTTCATTTACAAATATTTCGCTTATCTTTCTTCTATAATTTATTACATTTTGCGCACGTATGATTCTTCTTGAAATTCTTAAATTATTTCCGTCAGACAAACCTCTTGTATAATAAGGAACATCTATGATTTGTTCTTCTTGGCTATTATATCCATTTTGATTCATACGTATACCTCTTTTTATTTTTTATTATATATAAATAAATCACTTACTGGTTTGTCGTCAATAATGTTTAAGATACCTCTACCTAGTAATGTTGCAACGGATAACACAACTAATCCTTTTATATGTTTTTTATCTTCTGTCAATTTAGCAGTATTTGTTACAACAAGTTGTTCAAGTGGAGCATTATTTAATCTTTCAACTGCAGCACCAGAAAGTAATGCATGAGTGCAACAAACACGTACTGTTTTTGCACCACGTTCTTTTAAAGTTTTAACAACAACAGAAACGGTTCCAGCTGTATCGATCATATCATCGATTATAATACAGTTTTTACCTTCAACTTCACCTATAACATTCATAACCTCGGCAACATTAGGTCTAGGGCGACGTTTATCTATAATTGCCATTGGTGCATCTAAAACCATTGCAAGTTTTCTAGCACGAGTTGTACCACCATGGTCAGGAGCAACAACAACGATATCCTCAATTTTTTCTTTTACAAAGTAATCAGCTAAAATTGGTAATGCTAAGAAGTTATCAATCGGAATATCGAAAAAGCCTTGAATTTGATCTGCGTGCAAGTCTAAACACATTAATCTTGATGCTCCAGCAACTTGTAATAAGTCAGCCATTAATTTTGCTGATATAGGTTGTCTTGGTGCAGCTTTACGATCTTGTCTTGAGTAACCATAGTATGGCATTATAATATTAATTTGTTCAGCAGATGCACGTTTTAAAGCGTCTATCATTATTAACAATTCCATATAGTTATCATTTACTGGTGCATTTGTAGATTGTATTACAAATACAATGTGTCCACGTACAGTTTCTTCTATATTAACTTGTACTTCACCATCGGAGAAACGATTAATCTCGCACTTAGATAGTGGGACATTAATATAATCAGCTATTTCTTGTGCCAATTCTAAGTTAGAGTTTAATGAAAAAAGTTTGATTTTTTTACCATGTAAAGTTGCCATTGTTGTTTTTCCTCTTTTTCTTTATTTATTTAAATTTTTCTTTACAACATTATATATATCATTTGATGTTAAATGATAGTAGTTAAGTAATTCGCTATATTTACCTACTTGTCCAAATTGATCCATAACGGCAATTTTATCGACATGTAATGGATATTTTTCTATTAACATTTCACTAACAGCAGAATAAAGTCCGCCTATTACATTGTGATTTTCACAAGTAACAACATGATTAGTCTTTTTAATAGAATTAAGTATTGTTTCTTCATCTAATGGTTTTATTGTATTAGCACTAATAAGTTCTGCAGATATGCCTTCTTCTTTTAATTTTAAAACTGCTTTTAATGATTCTGCTACCATAATTCCTGAAGCAACGATTGTAATATCATTACCTTTAGTTATAACATCAGCTTTATTTAAAGCGAATTTATAATTTTCATCATAAACTGGTTGAGCAGCTTTTCTAGGCATTCTTATATAGCATGGACCATCAGTATTCATAATTTGCTTAATAGCTTGATATACTTGAGTATCATCTACTGCATCATATATTGTCATAGTAGGAATACTTCTTAGTGTTGCTATATCTTCAAAACTCATATGAGTTCCACCATTTAATTCGGCAGTTATTCCAGGGTCAGTACCAACAATTTTAACATTTTGTTTTGCATACGCAACTGATACAGCAATTTGATCACAAACACGTCTTGTTGCAAAAGGAGCAAAAGTTACAACAATCGGTTTATAGCCGTATGCAGCAAGTCCTGCAGCAACTCCGACCATATTTGCTTCCGCAATCCCTACATCAAAACATCTATCAGGAAATTCTTTATATAACGAGCTAGTACCATTGGGTTTTGATAAGTCAGCATCTAAAACGCATATTTTATTATCTTCTCTCATTAATTCAGCTAAAGCTTTTGCTAATGCTTGTCTAAATTCCATATGTTTTCCTCCTATTTTAATTCTTCAAGAGCTTCTTCTAATTGCTCTTTAGAAATAGTAGTTGAGTGATTTGCAACACCTAATTTTTCAATGAAAGACACTCCTTTACCTTTTACAGTATTAAGTACAATTATAGAAGGTTTATCTTTTTGTTTTTTAGCGTTATCGATTGCTTCGTCTATTTCACTTATATCATTACCATTAATAGTTTGTGCATAGAATCCAAAACTTTCCCATTTTTTTGCAGGATTGATTAAAGAATTTATTTGGTCTGTATAGTTATCTATTTGCATTCCATTATTATCTAAAAATAATATAAAATTATTTAGTTTCTTTTGACTAGCATACATACTAGCTTCCCAAATTTGACCCTCTTGAGATTCACCGTCGCCAATAATACAATAAATAGTTGCATTATCATTTGACATTTTTGAAGCAAGTGCCATACCTACAGCGCAAGAAATTCCTTGTCCTAACGAACCTGTTGTCATGTCTACTCCTGGTGTCTTATTCATATCACAATGGCTTGGTAAATTTGTGCCAAATTTATTTAATGTAAGCAATTCATCGTGAGAAATATAGCCTTTACGGCATAACGTTGCATAAACGGCAGGTCCTGCATGTCCTTTTGACACAACTAAGCGATCTCTACCTTCCATTTTAGGGTTGTTAACATCAACATTCATTTGTTTGAAATACAAAACAGTAAGTACATCTACAATAGAAAGACTTCCACCTATATGGCCTTGGCCTAACGATGCGATACATTCGACTGTAAGTTTTCGAATTTCTTTAGCTATTTGTTGCATAGCATTTACTCTCCTTATAAAATTCTTTTTTATAGTATAACACATTTATTTATTTTTTGCACATATAACGGTTAGCATTTTTTTGGAAAACGTTTTTAATAAAAAAGAAAAATGCTATTTTTAGCATTCTTCTTTATATTTTGATATTATCGCCTCTTCAAACATTTTACGTGTTGGTTGATCAATAGGATGTACAATATCTCTAAAAACTCCATCTGTAGTTTGTCTGCTTGGCATAGCAACGAATAATCCTTCCTTTCCTTCAATAACCCTTAATTCATGAATCGCAAAGCAATCATCTATTGTTACAGAAGCAATGGCTTTTAATCGATTACCCGTTTCTACTTTCTTAATTCTTATGTCTGTAATTTGCATATATGCCACCTCTTGTTTCTTTTTATAATACAATTGTACCATATGAAAACGTTTTCGTAAAGTAATTAAATAATTTATTTATATTTTAGTATTATTTTACCAGGTACTACATATAATATAGTACAAAGATATTTATATCTTTTACATATAAAAGTCAGCGTTTCTTAGCGCTGACTCTTTTTTACTATATTGTTACCAAGTTTTTCTTTTAAAAACGGAATGAAACGATCATCATTAATTTCCGATATTTTTATAATGAAAAAAACTTGTTTACTAACTGTCTTGATTATTATGTATTCTTCGGTAACTTCGGCTTTTTTTATTAAATCCCATTCATACGGAAGAGTATCATTTGGTTCAGATATGAAACGATATATAATACCTTGTTCATTCAACGATATTACTAATGGTTCTAAATCTTTAAATTCTGTGCTTTCTATTTTTTTAATTACTAGTTTTTTTGCGAAAAACACATAAAACAAAATGCCCAAAACACCAAGTGTTATAAGAATAATATCATATGCCATACTAGATTTATCTTTGTTAACTAATAAATTTATTGCACCATATACAATTGCAATTATTCCAACTATCAATGTAATTATATTTCTTTTAGTACTTAATAATAAGATATTAACTTTTTTTAGATCTTCCGCAGTTAGTGTTTCTGTTATTTGAATGCTGTTTTCTTTACTTTCAGAATTTTCTTGAATAGTACTTAAATCTTTATTGTCTTCCATTTTCTACTCCTCAATTATTTTTACTTTTTTAATCCAGTAATTTGGATATTTTTCTTTACATTTTTCATATTCATAATCAACATCTTTTGCGAAAACTAAAATACTAGATCCGCTACCACTCATTAATACTATATTATTAATAGATAGATCTTTTATTAAATGACTAATTTCTTTATATAATGACATCGTTATATCTTGTAAATCATTTTCTAAAACTTCTAGATTTCCTTTATTTATATTTTTTATAACAATATCTAAGTTTAAGGGTTTTGATATATTATTGCAATTTTCAAAAATCATTTTAGTAGATGTCATTACGTTAGGATATATACATATAAACTCTTTTTCATATTTAATATCTACTGGTTCAATTATTTCGCCTATTCCTGAAACTTTGCAAGGTTTTAAATATAAAGCATATGGTATATCTGCACCTAATAACTTTACTTCGTTAATAAACCTTTCATTATATATATCAACATTATGCAAGCTTGCAACATATCTCAATATTGTTCCAACATCGCAACTTCCTCCACCAAGGCCTGCTCCTATTGGTATTTCTTTTTTTACAACGATATCATAGTACTCATCTATGTCAAAAGATTTTCGAAATAAATTTAAGGCCCTTATAATTAAATCATCTTTATTTGGATCCAAATTAGTGTTTTCGTATTTCAAAACATCTGTCTTTTTTTTATTTACGTTTATTGCTATTTCATCAAAAACATTTATTCTTACATTTAACATTTGTAATAGGTGGTATTTATTTTCTTCACCTATTACTTTTAATATTAAATTGGCTTTTGCGAAAGCTTTTAAGTTCATATAATTACCTACAATAATACTTTCATTTTTCCTTTAGTTTCTACACCGCCAAATGCGGCACGTTTATTTTCAATATACTCTAATATTTGATTAAAGTCTACCACTCTATTACAAGAAGTTGTTGCTACTTTTATAGCAATTATAGCTGGATCATACGTATGTATATTTATTCTTTTTGGTGATGAAGAAAAATTAGCGCCTGATGCTATAAGTGCTTCAAAGTGTGACCCACAAGCTCCAACAATGATAACAGTTGAATCTGGTCCGAAGTGTTTTCTTATTATTCTCACCGCATCAATAAAATGTTTAGAGTTTTCATAATTATTTAAGTCTTTTACGCCTTTACCATTATATACATCATGACCTGTTATTACAATGATGTCTGGTGTGGTTTTTAATAATATGTTTTCAATTTTATTTTTAACATCTGGTTCATTTATATATATACCATCAGCAGGTATGTGCATCTCTTTATATAAAGAAAGACAACTTTCTAAGAAATCTTTATCTCCATCAACGTGTAATATTCTTCCATATAAAACCACTTGTTTACTTCTTTGTGATTGATTTCTAATTAATTTTTCTTTTACCTCATTTGTATATATATTCTCTTTTTCAATGTCTTCTTTTTCCGCAAGTTTTATATCTTCTACATTAACAAGTTTAATAATTCTATGTGTATAACCTTTTATGCATACCTCATTATCTTTTATATCATCTATTATATATATTTCTTTTTCATTTAATAATTTAACAAAGTCTCCTTTTTTAAACTCCACTGTATTTCACCCATATTATTATATGGTTTTTTGCCTCATTTGTTAACCGTTAATGTAAAAATCGTTAGCAAGTTTTACTATTTGGCTAACATCTAATTCCTCAGAGCGAACACTTTCGTCTAAGTTATTTTCTTTGATAATTTTCTTTATTAATTCTTTGTCATAATTATATGCTTTTTGAATATTGTTATATAAAGTTTTTCGACGTTGTGAGAAAATATTTCGATTAAATTTCAAAAAGAAATCTAAATTTTTTACTTCCAACAACGGTTCTTCTTTTTTTTCAATCATGACTACACTACTTTCAACATTAGGCTCTGGAAAAAATGACTTTGGACTTACATTAAATATTATTCGTGGATTGGTAAAATACTGGATTAAAACACTTAATGCATTATAATCTTTTGTCGATGGTTTACCACATAGTCTTTTTGCTACTTCAGTTTGCATCATTACAATCATTTTATCGATTCTTGTTGTTTCTTCTAAAACTTTTAATAGTATAGGTGTAGTGATATAATACGGCAAATTAGCTACTAAAGTAATATTATTTGAATTGTCAAAGATATTTTTGAAATCTTTATTTAAATTACGTTTTAGAAAATCATCATTTATTATACTAATATTGTAATTAAGTTCATTCAAATGTTCTACCATTTGTTCATCAATCTCATAACATAATACATTTGTTGTTGCTTGTTGCAAATAGTTTGTTAAGAATCCTAACCCAGGTCCAATTTCAATGACATTAGTATCTTTTTTTAACTCTGCACTTTTTACAATATTTTTTAAAATATTATCATCAAGTAAAAAGTTTTGCCCATATTGCTTTTTTACGATAATATCATTTTGTTCTAAAATTTTTTTAACTTGTTCTTTTGTCATACTAACACCTTTTTAAATATTATAACATAAAAATAAAAAGAAAGTTAATTATAACTTTCTTATTTGTTTTCATCCTCATCAGAATCTTCATCGTCAACAACAACCATGCCACCGCCAAATTCTTCATCAAATGTTTCAAATGCTTTTGCTAGATCATCATCTTCATCTTCGTTGTCATCGTCATCATCGTCGTCATCATCATCAGTATCATCGTTGTTATCATAAATGATGTTTTTGGAACTTTCCTCATCAAAAATTTCATCTTTCAATTCGTTGTTCTTAACATCTTCATCATCTTCATAGATATCTTCATAATCTCCACCTTCTTTGTCTAAAACAGAAGTAGGTTGACGGTCTTTTAAGTCCCATGTATCATCGCCACAATATACAAAATAACCTGATTGCATAAAATCAAGAATAAATTGTGGAGCTAATTCTTTAACTGCGGAAGATTTTATTCCTTTTAGTTCCATTACTTCTTTAACGATTGTTAACATTTTTTGAGGCTTTTTCTTTACTTCTAGAAGTTCTATTGCAACTTCTAATAATGATTTATCTTTCTCTTTTATGCCCATATACCCTCCAATGGAATTCATTGTTTCTTATTATACTACACTTTTTTCTTTTTTGCAAGTTATATAACTATGCTATTTTTTTCCATGTTATCAATAATTTGTGATGACCACCTTGTTCTTTGTCAGATAAGGTTTGATATGTTATAGCAAGCAAATTACTTTCTATCCGTAATTCATGTGTATAATTGCTCATTGAGACTTCATAGCCGAAATCTGTTTTTAAGGTTGCTAGAGTTTCTTCATTTAGAATATAAACCATTTTTGTGTGTATTTTTCCAAACCTGTTTATAATTACTCTATTATCATCATATATATCTATTACTGTTTTAGCATTATCGTCACTTGGTTCAACGAAAATAATTCTTTTAAAATGCACATGTTCTTCAACAAAACCATCAACATTAAACAATGTTGACGATCCGTTTATTTGCCCAAGTGAGAAATGAATCTGAATTTGCTTTTTCATTGCTTCACCTATTTTATTAATAATAAATAAATTAGTATCATAACCAGCCCTGGTAATCTTAATGTTCCAATTATTGATAAAGTATATATATTAACTGGGATATTTAGATTAATAAATGCTCCTAAAATGTTAAAAAGAAAAAGTGTTGCACACCCTATTATAAATGATTTTAACATCCATTTAATAAAATTTAAAAACTTCACTTTTCCTCACCCATTTTATTTTATTAAATAGGTTACGATATTATGCTTTATTTAAGTGTTTATTATAAAGTATATAATCAGTTCTATCTGTTGTAAGATAAGTAATTGATACTTTTTTATCATTAATTGCAAATACATCGGTAGTTTCATCATTATTTCTTTTTTCTACCATAATTCCCTCAAGATAATATTTGCCATCTTGTTTTTTAACATATGTAGATTGGAATGGTAACTCGCCTTGTTTGGTTATTTTAAAACCAGTTACTTCCTCAGGAATATTTATATTTAAAATACTTAATTCTTCTACTAATTTATTTTCATATATGTATTCTAATGTTTTTATGATATTATCTTTTTTTATTTCACTGTTGTATTTGCAAGAAAAAGCGACAGCTTTACAACCATATAATCTCGCTTCAAAAGCAGCTGCCAATGTTCCAGAATATAGAATGTCATTCCCTACATTATATCCATTATTTATTCCTGTAAAAACAATATCGGGTATATAATTTAAATGATTATATGCTACTTTTACACAGTCACAAGGAGTTCCTTCAACTGCATATGATTCTATGCCATCAACAATATCTTGACGTTTTTCAATTGTTAGTCCTTCTCTTAGTGATAATTTTTGAGAAACAGCGCTCATTTCTGTGCTTGGCGCAACTACTTTTATTGTAACATCATTTTGTTTAAAATACTCTTTAATACAATTGCTTAAAATATTTATACCTTTTGCGTTAATACCATCATCATTTGTAATTAGTATTTTCATTTATAGAACTCCTGGATTATTTTCTTTATAATTCTTTAATTTTTCATCAAGTTCTTTTAATAATTTATTCTTTTCTTTAGTAGAATAAATTGTTGCACCTGCGGCAGTTAAATGTCCACCGCCACGATAATTTTTGGCTATATCATTTACTTCAACAAATCTTGATCTAAGTCTTACTCTTATTTCATTTTCCGGTCTTTCAAGTTTATTAGTACAATTTGGATCTGGTTCTAACATTTGATCAACAAAAACAACCCAAATTAAGGAACCTTTAATGCTATCTAAACAGTTTACTAAATTAGCGGCATCTTCTTTTGTTACATTAAACTTTTTAATTAGTTTTTCAGTAAAGTGTATATATGCAACGCCATTTTCAGTACGTTTAAAATTTAAATACACATATCCTTGTAATTTATAAATTAAATCTTCTTTTAAATATAGATTAGTATATAGTGATTCAGTATCAATACCATGTGATAACAATTTACCAGCTTGAATAAATATTTCTTCGTTTATACCACGATATCTAAAACGACCTGTATCTGTAACAATTCCGAAAAATAATGAAGAAGCAATTTTATCATTTATTTCGAAATTCCACATATTCAACAATTTTGTAATTATTGCGGCACAGGCAGGGATTTCTGGTAAAACATAATTTATATTGCCATATTCACTAGAATCATCATGATGATCGATTTTTATAATATAAGCACCTGTTTTGTATCTTTGATCACATATTCTAGAATCCGTTGCGGTATCTACAACTATTACTAAAGCATCTGTATACATATCATCTTCTACATTATCTAATATACCATATGGTGTACAATATTCAGGAATTATATCACCAACTGCGTAAACTTCCTTTTCGGGATAATTTAGCTTTATTGCTAGTTTTAGACCACTTTGTGAACCAATGCAATCACCATCTGGTCTAATATGTCTATGAATAATTATTCTATTATATTGTTTTATCTTTTCTAATATTTCAAACTCTATCATTTTTTATATATTCCTTTGCTACTTTATTTAATTCTTTAACAACAGCTTTGACATCATCTAAACTATTAATAGTGCATCCACTTGCTTGAAGATGACCACCACCACCAAATTTTGTTGCGACTTGGTTTATGTTGGCACCATTTGATCTTAGTTCGACATATACATCGCCATTTGTATCTTCTGTAAAATTGGCCCATATATATATTCCTTCAATGCCAGCCATTATGTTTACCATACCTCTAGATATGTCAAATATTGGTAATTTATAATTTTCAACATCATTTTTGGTATTTACTAAATATGCAACGCCTTCTTTAGTAGTTTTAAACTTAGTTATGAGCTTTGCTCTAAGTTTTACGTTTTCTAATTTCTCGGTGTATAAATTGCTATATATATACTCTGTATCAATTCCACAATCAATTAGTTTTGATGCGACTTCTAATGTCTTGCCATTTGTTTGCGAATATCTAAATCTTCCGCTATCAGTAACAATTCCGGTAAAAAGGCACCAAGCGCTATCTTTATTTAAAACTAATGGCGTATTTATTATCATTTCCGCAATAATTCCAGCACATGATTCTCTAGTAGTATCAACATATGCTAAGTCTCCGTATTCGCCTTGAGGAATATGATGATCTATTTTAATTAAAAATTTGCCATTCTTATATCGTTCATCACTAATTAATTTTTCAGAACCACTATCACAAACAATAACCAATGCATCTTCATATAGTTCATCGTCTACGTTATCCATTTCTCCCATCCAGTTATAACGTTCTATCATATCCCCTACTACTTTTACACACTTAGTAGGAAAAGTCGCTAGAATGGCATTTTTTAGCCCTATTTGTGAACCTAGCGCATCACCATCTGGTCTATTATGGCGATGAATAATAATTGTATCATATTCTTTTATTTTATTATATATTTCTAAAAACATAAACTAATCTCCTAATATGGTATTATAACATATCAAAAAAAATATAGCAAAGAAAAGAGTTACTAATAATTTATTGTAATGGAAAAATAAAAGAGTTAACACCTCTTTAGAGAATGTTAACTCCATATTACTACTTATTATTTTTCGTAAATTGTGATTGATTCAACATAACCAGCACCTTTAGTACCAGCAGTTTTGTTTATTTCAAGAGAACCAGTAACTGCAGTTTCTAATTCAACTGTTACTACATATTTATATATATCATAGTTTCCTTCTTTTTCGCCTGTTGCAATTTTTTCAACTGATGGTGTTACTGTTTTACCAGCTACGATAAACGTATAGTTGTCTGAATAATCAAATGTAGAATAAGTTACTAATACAATCTTTTTAACTGTAATGTTTTCAGTTTTAATAACTCCTGTCTCAGCTTTAAATTGGAATAAATCTTGCACATTATATCTTGTATTTTTTAAAACATTTTCAGTAGTGAATGTGTAACCACCTAATGTATGTTCACCGTTATATGTAGCATAACTTGTTCCACTTAATCCAGGGAATAATTCAGTTGCAGTTAAAACTAATTCGCCTTCAACAACAGTTTCTTCTTTTTTAATAACTAAAGTGAATTCTTTACTAATTTCTGCTTCGCCTACTTTTGCAGTAGCAACTAATGTTATAGTAACATCTGCAGTTCCACGAGTAATAGTTAATGCATTACCTTCAAGTGTTGCAGCATCACTTGCTTCTTTTAATGACCAAGTTACGTTTTCAATTGTAGGTAATTCTACGTTTTCAGTTACGCTTTCAGCAACATTGATAGCATCTAAAATAGCTTTTGCTTTATCTTCATCAGTTGCTTCATGAGTTTGGCCATCAAAACTAATTGTGATTGATTCAACATAACCAGCACCTTTAGTACCAGTAGTTTTGTTAATTTCAAGAGCACCTGTAACAGCAGTTTCTAATTCAACTGTTACTACATATTTATATATATCATAGTTACCGCTCTTTTCACCAGTTGCGATTTTTTCAACTGATGGTGTTAATGTTGTACCAGCTACGATAAATGTGAAGTTATTATCATAATCATATGTAGAATAAGTTACTAATACAATCTTTTTAACTGTGATGCTTTCTGTTTTGATAACACCTGCAGTAGCTTTGAATTGGAATAAATTTTGCATATTGTATTGTGCATTCTTTAAAACATTTTCAGTAGTGAATGTATAACCACCTAATGTATGTTCGCCATTATATGTAGCATAGCTTGTTCCGCTTAATCCAGGGAATAATTCAGTTGCAGTTAAAACTAATTCAGTTTTAGAAACTTCAGTTGTTTTGTTAATAACTACTGTGAATTCTTTTGTTTCTGTAGCTGTACCAACTGTTGCTGTTGCTACGAAAACTACTTCTACATCTTCACTTCCACGAGTAACTGTTACTTTATTTCCTTCAAGTGTTGCAGCATCGCTTGCTTCTTTTAATGACCAAGTTACGTTTTCAATTGTAGGTAATTCAAAATCAACGATTGTACTATCAATTAATGAAATACCAGATAAAATGATATTTGCTTTTTGTTCATCTGTTAATTCAGGAGCACCAGCTTCTGTAAGTTCAGAACCATCCCAAACAACACGGTAGCAATTATTTGTAGAATATCTATCAAATGTAACAACATTAATGTTAATATATTTACCAACGAATTTTTCCATCATTGCAGTTTGAGTTTCACCATTTGTAGTATACTTGTAGATTGAAACTCTTGTTCCAGTAACTGGATCTTCTAATGCATAAACGTCACCAGGAGCAGCTTCTACTTTAACAAGTTTTGCATATAATCTATATGTTGCACCAGAGAAATTTAATAATTTTTCAATGTCAACAATTTTCTTTTCTTCATCATTGTTAACGCCAGCAGATAATGCTTTAGTATATGCTTCAATTTCTGCATCTACATATTCACAAACTTTAATATTTGCATGTGAATCAGTTTCAGGTAAAATTTCAACTTCTACATTATTACCAAATTCAATATTTCCATAGTATGAATAAACGTCACCTTTAACTTTTACTAATGTGTTAACAGGATATTTTGTTTCATCAAATGTACCAAATACAACGATTGATTGAGTACCATCAGAAACTATCATTGATTTACCAGGAACATGCATTAATATACGTGCATAAGTTTCATAATAAACTTTTGCATCTTTATCGTTTGAACTTAATGCAACGCCTCTTTCTTGCATACTTGCAAGAACAGCTTTTTTGATGTTAGCGATTGTAGCTTCTTGTGAATCTACTGCAATTACTCTAAATTCAATAGTTTTTTTACCAGTTGCACGTTGTGTACCTGCATCTTGGTAAGCAACTACTGTAAGAGTTACTACAACATAATCTTTTCCTTCAGGAATACGAGAATCTGTTGTTGAAGGTCTTGTAACTTTTGCAGTTAATTCGCCTTTTTCTTCATTTTTTTCAATAGCAATAATATCTTCTTCACTACTAGACCATTCAATAACAACGTCTTTGTAACCTGAGTTTTTAGAAGCAAGTGGGAAAGAACTTGTTATGTTTTCTCTTGTTGTAGGATCGAATATAATTTTGCTTAATACAGCATCTACGTTTTCTTGTGCTTCTTTAAGTGTTACTGTTTTATCATCATTTTCATCTAAACAACCAGTTAAACCTAATAATAAAGCAAATACAGCAAGAAAAGCAATTAATTTTTTACCAAAAGTGGTAATCTTCATACTTTTTAGCCTCCTAATTATTTTTAAAAGTATTTGATTTATTTAATCTTTCTTTGAAAGTTTAAACCATTTTTATTTAAATATTACATCATCCATGCTAGATAATGCAAGTTGCATATGACCATTACTATATGGTGTTTTATCAGCACCGTTGTAATATGCAAGCATACCAGTAATTGTTTCGAACGTTTTACCAACAAAATATTCACCTGAACTAATTTGTTTTTTAGTTATAGGATCATATAATGCGATTTCTTTAGCAATTCTTACATTGAATTGTTTTTGATTTCCATTTTCATCAATATAATGACATTTTAATGTTGTTGCGCTATTATTTTGAGAATCATTATAATCATATACTGTTAAGTTATGTAATGTAACTAATGAACCAATTTTTGAATAAGCATAAATATCATCAATGTTTGATATTTTTTCTTCACGAGTAACAATTTGGTTCTTATCTACTGGAGAAAGAATTGAAATTTGAGAATCTGAATTAATGTCTGTGATTTGTAATGAACCATAATAATATCCAATTTTACCAGTAATTTGTACGCTGCATCCTTCAATTAAATTAGTAATTGAATTATAGCCACCGTAAACATAAATGCCATAGTATTGATCATCTTCAGCATCATATTGTTGAATATAAGCATTTGCGCTACCGCTCTTTTTAGCAACAACGCCTGTAACTTTGATTAGAGGAGAAACGAAACTTGAATCGCCATTAACTCCTGTATTTTCATTTACAGCTTCTTCTGTACCATACGTTTCTCTGATTTCTTTGATTGTCATTTCTTTTGCTTCGTTAGAATAATCAAAGCCAGGATCTTTTTCACCATATACACGCAATTTATATTTAGAAATATCATACATAGCATCATTGAAATTCTTTTCATATTGTGTGCCAGATGCATTTTTAACTAGACCATAACCTAATTCAGCAAGTTCTAAGTTAACTAATCTAGAATCACCATTAGGGAATACTAACCAAATCCATGCTAAATATCTTGTACCTGTAGTATCTACTCTATCACTATTAGGTTCAGCTTCTAATACGATTTTTGCACCTTTTGCTAGAGCGTCAGCGAAAAGTTTTTTGTTATATCTTGATGCCGCATAACCCCAAGGTTCAATACGATATGTAGATTCTGGAGTGTTAACACCATTATAACGAATAGTTACTTCTTTACCATTTGCTAATTTAAATACTGTTGTATCGCCATCAACATAACGAACTACGTTACTTACTTCACCTATACCATCAGTTATAAAATCTTTACCAGCATAATCCTTTGTCAATTTTAAAGAATCAGTTTGTGTTGTAGGCCAAGGATATGTATCACTTGTATATTTTGTGTTTTCGTTTTTATTACCACCAGTTGTGTCACAACCAACGATTGCAAAAACGCAAACTATGCAGAACAACAATACGCTTAGTTTTTTAAGCATGTTTTTCATTTTTATTTTCTCCAAATAAATTAGTTGTTAATAATAGAATCATATGCTTCTTTATAAGCAACTTCTACACTTACTGCAGGAGAAGCATAAAGAATTCTTTCAACGATTGTTTCAGCTTTATCACGAGCTTTTGATGATCCAGGGAATGCAACGTTAGTGTAATATGCATCACTTTGTTGTGCACCAACTAATTTTGCTTTAGCACCTACTGTAGGTTCAAGACGAGCGATTTCATTTCCGTTTTGATCACGTTTAATACCATTTAAGATATCTTGATATTCTTGAGATTCCATAACGTCTTTTCTGATTGCGAAGTAGTCAGTTTCAGTAGCCCATAATAACGCAGATTCATAGCTTACCATATACTTTAACCATAACCAACCGCCTAATTCTTCTTCTTCGTCATCACATTTGAATAATGAAATATTTGTACCTTGTTGGATAACTTGTTTATTATTTAAATCGTGTTGAGGAATTGAAGCAACACCAGTAACGAATTTGTCAATAGTTGCATTTTCACCATTGTTGTGACTAGCACCAGCACTTGAACCAATTGTCATTATACATTGACCATTTAAGAATGCTGTAGAGCAATAACCATCTTGACCAGCACCAAAATCGATAGGTGTAGCAAAATTCTTTGCTTTATTTTGTTTAGCGAACCATCCTAATGCTTCTTGAGAAAGTTTAGTATCTTTTTCAACTGCACCAAATGCATTGAATTGACCTTCACCTTTTTCATTAAATGAAGTATATTCAGCACCCCATTGTTGAGTTAATGTAATGAATAAGTTTGGACGAGAGTCATAACCTAATACGTAAGCAACACCATCATTTTTGTCTGAAGCGGTTTTGTATTCTTCTGTTTGTTTATATTTTTCGCAAATTGCTAATACTTCATCCCAAGTTTGAGGAACTGACCATCCGTATTTATCAAAGATTGTCTTGTTATAGAACATAACTTCTGTTGATTTGTTGAATGGTAATGCATAACGAGTACCAGCAGCATCATAAATTGTTCCTTCATTCCAGAAACCTTCGATGAATTGTGCTTGTTCTTCTTTTGACATACCATATTCAGGATTATTAATATATTTGTCTAAAGATTGTAAAGCTTCACCATATAAGTATAATGCAACATGGTCAGGATAAGTTTGAGCAGCTGTAGGAGTATCACCAGATGAAATAGCTGCAGCAAGAGTATCTCTTAAATTATCATATCCTCCATATTTAACTAAATTAACTTTATATTTACCTTCATATTTAGCTTCGAAATTAGCTTTAATTTTTTCTAAAGCTGTTTCTAAAGCAGCACCATTACCATGCCAGTAATTGATTTCGATAACATCGCCATCTGTTTTGCCGCCACCACTATTGCCTCCGCAACTAGCTAAGCAAAAAACAGATAATGCAATTAATGCCATAGCAAAAATTTTACTAATTTTTTTCATTTTCTTTTTTTCTCCTTTTATTTTTTTTATATATCTAAAACAATAAATGTTTGTTTTAGCCCTTAATACCACTACGCGATACACCTCTCATTAAATACTTTCTTAAGAATATGAAAGCTATAAGAAGTGGCATAGTAACAGCAAACGCTGCGGCCATTTGATAGCCTTGGTTTGTACGTCCTGAACTATCACTGAATGAAGTTCTAAGACCGTTACTTATCAATTTCATTTCTTGTTTACGTGTTATCATTTCTGGCCATACGTAAGCATTCCATGAACCCATTAGTTTCAAAATTGTAATTGTTATAATTGTTGGCATTGCAATTGGAATCATAATTTTAATTAAATATTTAAAATCACTAGTTCCATCTACTTTTGCCGCATAATATAATTCATCAGGAATTTGTTTGAAATTTTGTCTTAATAAATAAATGTAATAAACACTAATTAAGAATGGAACAATTAAAGCCCAATATGAGTTTACACCTGTAAAATTCTTAATTCCAAATAATGTTTTAGCAACGTTTTTAGCAGTTTTAGTAACTGTAATATAGTTTGTTATAACCATCATTTCACCAGGAATCATCATTGTAGCTAGGAATAAAGTAAAGATTACTTCACGTCCTGGGAACTTAATTCTTGAGAAAGCAAATGCTGCCATAACTGTTGTTATTACAGTCCCAATTGTTGATATAACACCAACAATTAATGTGTTATACATATTTCTCCACAAATAGAATCTAACCGTACCAGAAACTCTTTTTTGATATTTTTCACTAAAAATGTAATAGTAGTTTTCCCATGCTATTTTTTTTGGAAACCATGTAGGTTTAGGAAAATCTATTTCTTCAGCAGTTTTTAATGAAGTATTAATCATCCAATAGAATGGAACTAGCATAAATATAGCTAATAATCCCAAAAAAGTGTAACAAATAATATATCTAATTATTTTTAATGTTTTTTCACGACGCAATGATTCTTCAACTGTTTCAGTAAATGTTTTACCGTTTTTGCATCTTTCTAAGATGTGATTGTTTCGTTTTTGTAAGACAGTTACAATAACAAAAGCGATTATACACAATAATAATACTAGCATATTTTCACCTCTAGAAATGAACTTTCTTTTTACTGATAAGATTTTGAATACCAGTAAAAATCATTATAATTATAAATAATATAACCGCACCCGCTGCAGCATACCCCATTGCTCCAGGACTTGTTGCATTGCTACCTTTAATGTAAGAATAAATGTACCAAACTACTGTAGCCATATTATTTTCTTGACCGATTGATTGCGCATTAGCACCAAATATAGCAACTACTGATGTATATTCTTTGAACGCACCAATAAATGATGTGATTAATAAATAGAATATTTGAGGTGATAATAGTGGTACTGTTATCTTAGAAAAAATTCTAAATTTTGATGTACCATCTATTTGAGCAGCTTGATAATATTGTTTATCAATACTTTGAAGTGCGCTTAATAAAATTAAAATTTTAAATGGTAGGGAATTCCATACGATATAAACTAGCAAAACTATTAAAGATGTAAACCATTGTGCACCAAAGAATGTATCTTTAAAGACATCTGTTCCTAATAAAATTGCATTAGGGTTTCCTCCTAGCCAGTTTACTGAACTTCCACCAAGTGATTCGATAATTGAGTTAACTAAACCTTGTCTACTTTCAAACATAATTGAGAATACCATACCTATTGCAATTGTATTTGTTACATATGGTAAAAAGAAAATTGTTTGGAAGAATTTTTGTAATGACTTAATAGAGTTTAATGCTACCGCAATCAATATTGATAATGTGATTGAAATTGGAACGGAAACGAAAGTCATTACCATAGTGTTAATTAAAAATTTGAAAAATGAATTTCCTGGTTGGAATAATTTCGCATAGTTACCAAAACCGATTTTTTTATAACTACCAACCATATAGTTGTAACTTTCTTTGAAAGAAATTATAAACGTATTAAACAGCGGATAGAAAGTAAATATTCCCATTAGAATGATCGCTGGTAATAGGTATAAAATTCCTCTTATGAAATTAATACTCTTCTTTCCTTCTACCATACTATTGTATTCTCTTTTCTGTTAATTTATCAAATACGAAACATTTATTAGGTTTTACTGAAACTGCAATTGTTTCGCCTTCTTTTACATCAACGCTTGCTTCAATAATGATACGGAATGTATCTTTTTCAGAATTAGGATTTGTAGCAACAATTGATTTGTCTCGACCGATGTATTCAACATGTTTTACAACAATATGTAAGTTAGCTTCTGGATTTACTTCAAATCCTTCAGGTCTAATACCGATTGTTACTTCTTGGTCGTCTAATTCGCTATTACCAATTCTCTCATCACCAATGTAAAGGCCACCTTTTTCAACTTTTCCTTTGAAAATGTTAATAGGCGGAGTACCTAAGAATTTTGCTACGAATTGGTTTACAGGTTGATCGTAAACGTATTGAGGATTTCCTCTTTGTTGTTCAACACCTAGTTTCATAACAACAATTTCATCAGAAATACTCATTGCTTCTTCTTGGTCATGAGTAACGAATACTGTTGTTATGCCTGTTTCACGTTGAATTCTCTTTATTTCTTCACGTGTTTGCAAACGTAATCTAGCATCCAAATTTGATAAAGGTTCATCTAGTAATAATACCTTTGGTTCTTTAACTAGTGCTCTTGCGATAGCAACACGTTGTTGTTGACCACCAGATAATTGTTTAGGTTTTCTATCAAGTAACTCTTCAATACCAACCAAACGTGAGTATTTTACTGTTCTTGCAAGTATTTCTGCTTTTGGTAATTTCATGTTTTGAAGTGGGAACATGATATTTTGACGAACAGTCATATGAGGATATAAGGCATAGTTTTGGAAAACTAGTCCAATTCCTCTTTTTTCAGCTGATAATGCAGTTACATCATCTTCGCCAAAAAAAATTTGGCCCGAACTAGGTTCTAACAAACCAGCAATCATATACAATGTTGTTGATTTACCACATCCTGATGGACCAAGTAAACCGATTAATTTTCCTGAAGGTATCGTAATATCTAAATTGTCAACAGCACGGACTTCAGAATTTTTATCGGCAAAAATTTTTGTCAAATTTACTAAGCGAATATCCATAAAAATTATCCTCCTAATTTTCTCGTTGATTCCTCGTTGAAAGTTCAACTAAGTTAACTTTATTCACCATACTTATTGTATCACGTTTTGCTTTTTTTTGCAAATTAAATATATAATAAAAAGTTTTTTTTAGAATATTTTATCGAAAAAAGAAAAAAACCCATCAAAAAATAGGTTTTTTGCTTTATGATTATTTCCTATCTGCTTATTATTAACCATACAATTAATACGATTACAAATAAGCACGCTATCCCCACAACTGTCTTTAATGCTTTACGTGCAACACAAATGGCACCAATCACTATTAAAATTGCAAAGCCGAAAGTAACTAACATCTTTATGAAACCAGGTAAACTCGTGAATGGTTTTAATATTATATCTGCTATTTTTTCTCCAGTTTCATTCATCCAATCAATGATAAAACCAAGCATATTTATATTTATTATTTTCATAAATACCTCTATTTAAAATGATCGCTTCTAGAATCAAGCGCTCTTTTTAAAGTCAGTTCATCAACGTATTCAATATCTCCCCCTGCAGGAAGGCCATATCCAATACGCGATATCTTAAGACTGTCTTTCGCAAGAATTCGTTCTAGATAAAGTGCTGTTGTTTCTCCGCTCGGGGTAAAACTTGTTGCAATTATTATTTCTTTTATTTCATTATTGTTAATTCTTTTTTCGAGACTTTCGATATTTAGTTCATCAGGACCAATTCCATCAAGCGGTGAAATCAAACCATTTAGAACATGGTATAAACCATTATATTGATTAGTTTTTTCAATCGCTAGAACATCCTTTGTATCTTTAACAACCATAATTTGTGTTTTGTCACGATAGTTGCTTGCGCATATATCACAAACATCTTTGTCATTTAAAAGTCCACACTGTTCACAATGTCTAACGGATTCTTTTGTTTCAATTAAATCTTTAGCAAAGTTTTCAACATCTTCTTTGGACATTTTATCTGCAATATAATACGCATATCTTTGAGCTGTTTTTTTACCAACACCAGGAAGTTTTTCAAGGTGATTAGTAAGTTTTTCTAAAAACTTTATCTCGCTCATTTCTCTTCCTTATATTACAGAAATTTTTTAAAAGCCAAATCCACCAAGCAATGCTTGATATTTTTGCATTTTTTCTTCTGTAAATTTCACTATTTCTTCTTGTGCTTGATGAGTTGCGGCAACGATCATATCTGAAAGCATTTCTAAATCTTCTTTATCCGAAGGCATAAACCCTTCTTCAAAAGAGATTGATTTAATTGTATAATTCCCCATAACTGTCACAGTTACAGGCCCACAAGTTATTGTAAACTCTGTATTTGCAATTTCTTCTTCTGCTTTTTTCATATCTCGTTGCATTTGTTGAACACGTTTAATCATATTAGAATTCATTTTATTCTTCCTCCTCTTCTACTACGTCACCACCAAAAAACGCTTTTGCTTGTTGAAGTGGACGTTTTTGCTTTTGTTCAGTATCCTCATAATTTGGGATTACAACATTTAATTCAGGGTTATTAATAGGTTTTAGTCTTGGTTGCTTAATACCAATACTATGTTGTCCTATATATTCAGCCCTTTTTTCTTGCCATGTATTTTCTGGCAACGCTAGGAACTCATAATCTTTACCAAAAGTTATTCTTATTACTTGTTTAGCATCATTATAATTCTTTGGTTCCATTAGATGATTACAAATTGTTGCGCTTGGATAAACTATTAGTAAATCAGTTTTACCGTTTGCGGCAAGTTTACCATCATGAAGTATTTTAGCAACTGGCGCTAATACATATCCCACTTTATCTTCTAGTTTTTTCCAACTATTAATTAATCTAATTTTTTCTTCTCGACATTCTATTCCCCAAGAATCTTGTAATATTCTTTCTACTATACGAATATCATACACATTTTTAACTGTTTTTACTGTTTTAGTTTCATTAGTTTCAATAATTTTTGGTTCAGGATTTGTAACAATTGGTTCTTTAGGCATATCAACTACTACTTCTTTGGTAGGCTTAGCTGGTAAAATTTCTGGTTTGTGAACTTCTTTAGTAGCCATCTTTGTAGTTAAATCTTCTATTTGTCCTTTTATAACAACAAATTCGTTTTTCAATTCATTTAAGTCCTTGTTTTGAATTGACTCTAAAGCGGCTACGGACTGTTTGTTTTCCTTTAATTCAGCTAGAGCACTATCGAAGTTAAATGTTTTTTCTTTTACATTTTCTATTTGTTGTACTAATAATTCTACTTTTTCTTTAAGAACTAATACATCTTGAATTGAATCACTTGCAACATTTTGTTCTTTAACATTGTGAATTGTTTGTACTAAAACCGCGTAATTTTCTTTTAATTCAGCTATTTCTTTATTAAATTCCTCATTAGTAATATATGTTTCTTTAAATTTTAATGCTAAATTTGATATTTCATGAGCCAATTTTTCAGAAAAATCTTCAATTGATTGTAGTCTTAATTCAAAATATTTTGATAATTCTAATATATTTTCGCTCGGTGTATTATTACTTTTAATATTATTTACTGTTACATCATTTAAGCGCTTTTCTATTTCTAAAATCCTATTTTTTATTTCTTCGTCACTATTTTCATTTTTTTGCGATGTGCCGCTAGATAAAACGAAATCTTCTAGGTCTGCTATTTTCTTTTTGATCTCTTCTAATTCAGCTTTATTTTCTTGAGTTTTTTCACCATTTAATGTTTCATTATTTATTGGTTGACTAGTTATTTTATTTTCTAATTCTAATAATTTTTCAGAAAGAGCTTTTATTTCATCAGCATGAGCACCTTTCGTATCAATACTTAACAAACGGATTTTATCTTCTATACTGTCAAATTTTTGACTTATATCTGTATCGATTGTAGCACCTTTAGATGCAACATCTTCAATCATTTCCATTTTAGATTCTATTTTTTCTTTAAAGTTGTCTAAATCAGCTTTTTCTAAATCAGATGTTACTTTTCTAATTTTGTTATCTATATTGTTTAATCTATTTTCAATTTCGCCATTTGGTACATATGTTGAAAGACCGTTTTTTTCATTTGCGGTTGTTTCTAATTTATGAATTCTACCTAAAATATCGATATCTTCTTCGGCAGAATTAACAATTTTTAAAAGTCCTACCTCAAAATATATTTTTTGAGAGTTAGTAAATCTAATTTTATTTTGAATGTCAACTAAAACATCGATATAATAAAACAATTCTGATTCACTTAATTCATCAACTAATTCTTTAAAGCTATCACTTTTATATATTTTTTTTGAATTTTTTGTATCAATATCATTTTTATATAATAAGATATCTCGGCAGAATTGAATAGTTCCACTTACAATTCTACTTACTTCTTTACCACTATTAATTAAATCGCCTACAATTTTTATTGCTTCTGCGGCATTTTTTTCTTTTAGATTTTTCACTAAATCAATTAATTTATAATTAGAAATTCTACCTGTAACACAATCAACATCTTCAACGGTAATAGTATCATTAGAATATACACTTGCTTGATCTAAAATACTTAAGGCATCTCGCATTCCACCTTCGGCACTTTCAGCTATTGCCACAACAGCATCATTTTCTATTTTTATATTTTCTTTTTCACAAATAAGATTAATTTCTTTTGATATTTCTTCAACTGACAATTGTTTAAAATCAAATCTTTGGCATCTTGAAAGAATAGTTTGAGGAATTTTATGAGGTTCTGTTGTTGCTAAAATAAACATTACATGTAGTGGTGGTTCCTCTAAAGTTTTTAATAGTGCATTAAACGCTGCAGTACTAAGCATATGTGCTTCATCTATTATATATACTTTTTTTCTAAGTACACTGGGTAAGAAATTTACTTTTTCAAGGATTTCACGCATTTCATCTACTCCATTGTTACTTGCAGCGTCAAGTTCTACGATATCTGTTGTTTCATCGTTTAATATTGCAAGACAATTTTTGCATTGATTACATGGTTCACCATCGATAGGATTTTCACAATTGACTGCTCTTGCTAAAATTCTTGCAATTGTTGTTTTTCCAATTCCTCGTAAACCGCTAAATATATATGCGTGTGAGGTTTTATTTTCTGCTACTGCGTTTTTTAAGGTTTTAATTATATGCTTTTGGCCAATTACTTCTCCAAAGTTTTTAGGTCTATAGGTTCTATATAATGCTACATACGCCATATATTTTTACCTCCAATTTTCTTCTTTCACACTCTAATATATTATATCATATTTTACAAAAATACGCAAACCATTTATCAAAAAAAAATTTTATGTAGTTTTTACTGTATTTTTTTCGACATAATATATTATCAGATACTTCATACAAAAAAAGAAGGAGCACTAACTCCTTCTTTAGTATATATACTATTTTTCTTTTACTATTTCTGAAGCACTCATTGCTAAACCTGCTAAACCTTGAATTTCAGATGGAATTATTATCTTTGTGGCTTGGCCATTAGCAACTTTTTCAAGTGATTCATATGCTTTTAATGTTAAGACTCCTTTATCTACATTAACGTTTTTAACCATTTCTAAACCTTTTGCAGTAGCTTCATTAATCTTTACTATAGCTTCAGCTTCACCTTCTGCTTCTTTTATAGTAGATTCTTTTTTTGCCTCCGCTCTTAAAATAGCTGCTTCTTTTTCTGCTTCAGCTCTTAAAATTTCTGATTCTTTAATACCTTCTGCTTTTAGAATAGCCGCTTTCTTTTCACCTTCTGCAAGTAATATTACTTCACGTCTTTCGCGCTCTGCACGCATTTGTTTTTCCATTGCTTCACGAATATCATGAGGTGGCATAATATTTTTTACTTCTACTCTAAATACTTTTATTCCCCAAGGGTCAGTTGCTTCATCTAAGATTTCACGCATTTGTTCATTAATTACATTTCTACTTGTTAACGATTGGTCTAAATCTAGTGAACCAATTATATTTCTTAATGTAGTTGTATTCAATGTATCTAAAGCTTTTAATGGGTTAGTAACACCATATACATAAGATTTTGGATCTGTTATTTGATAATATATTACTGCATCTATTTGCATTGTAACATTATCTTTAGTAATAACAGGTTGTGGATCAAAATCAATAACTTGTTCTTTTAAATTAACCTTTCCAATTACTCTTGGACTTGTAAGTTTTCCACTTGAATAACTTGCATTAGGATCTGTAGCTACTCTATCTATGAATGGCCACAAGAAATGAACACCCGTTCCCCATGTTTTATAATATTTACCAAGTCTTTCAATTATGAAAGCTTGAGTTTGAGGTACTATTTTTATACCTCTAACGATTAAAATCAATAAGATACCTAAAATAACAGCAATAATGATTGCTACAAAACTGCTTGTTGCACAATTTGAATTTGCTAGAAAATTAATCATATTTACCTCCTTAATTTATATCTATTTCTTTAATTTGTTGCACTAACAATTTGTTTCCAATAATTTCTGAAACAACAACTTGAGTTCCGCAATTAAATGTTTGATTTTCTCTTGAAATTGCTTGCCAAGTTTGATATTCAATTTTCACTTCGCCTTTTTCACCTGGTTTAATCTCTTTTGTAACCACGCCAGTTAGACCTATTAATCTATCTGCATTGGTATATATTGTTTGATTATCGCTCATTTTCTTTACAAATGGTCTTGTTAAACCTACAAATACTGCAGTAACAATTACAAAAAGTAATATTTGTAACCAAATAGGTTGATGTGTTGCCGCAGTAATAATACCAACTATACCCCCTGCTGCGAACCAAATTGAGACTAAATTAATTGTTTCAAATTCAATTATAATTGCAAAAATTGTAACTATCGCCCACAGAACTATCATAACTATTTCTGTAGACGTTAAATTTAAAAAACTAAGCATTGTTTATTGCCTCCTTTATATCAACTATTAACATTTTTTGACCATTATTGTATCTAGCATTATATTTGTATGATTTTTGATGAGTAAAATCTAAATTAACATATTTTTGTAATTCTAAAATTAATTTTTTACTATTAATTCTCCCAAAACTTTGTTTAATAGTTAATGTATATAATTGATTAGGATTAACATATTGTTTATTAACATCGTCTTTGGTAACTTTTTTTAATATCAAAGTTTGATTTTCAACATCAAAGCCAACTTGAATGCCATAAGCGTCGCTTAAGTAATTCGATGCTTGTTTACTTAATGTTACATTATTATCATAAATAGTCACCGCGCTACTATTTAATTCTTGTTCAAACCACTGTATTTTCATCTTTTTTTACCTCCTTACATATATTATATGAATTTTTATGTATTTTGTCAAATGTTTATGTATAAAATGTATTAATTTGTATCGAAAACTTTCAGTTTTCTATCACAGTAGGTTAGGTTATTCGGTTGATAATTTGTATACTTTTTGGTATAATATAAATAATTGGAGGTAATTATGAAACCAAATAATGGTAAAAAAACTAAATTAATTTTAACCATTTTAATTTGTGCACTAATTACTGTTGGCGTAACAGTTGGTATTGGATGTTATAATTATTATGGTTATGATAAATACAAAACAGATTTTTTAGATGAATTTTTTGCTTTAGATTCATCTATGTCAAATCAGGACAAAATAGAACATGCAGTAAAATGGGACTATAACGATTATATTAAACACCCAGGTAAACTTACTTTTTATGATCCAGGCGACTTTGACAAAAATATGAATCATAAGGAAAAAACTTTATTAACAGATACACCATCAACTTCTACTTCTTCAATGTTTATTGGTTCATATTATAAAGATGGTATCTTACATTTAGCAGACATGTTTGATTTGGAATTATATTTAACACATTATGTAGATGAATCTTCTGATGTAAAATATGACAAAATTACTTATAATTTCTTTTTATCAAACATAAAGGAATACACTTTATTTGAAATCATTAGTGAAAAATACCGTGCTAAAACTGAATATTTAGATTATACTACTGTTAATATATCCGAAAAGCCTTATGATTATGACATCGACGAAGTATTTAAACATATCTATATATCTTTTGTACCAGGAACAGATGATGAAGCTAAAAATAATTTACGAAAATTAACTGAATCAATTGAAGGCGGAAAAGACACAATGAATGAATTTGATTTAGGCGATTTAAGTAGTGAATGGAAATACTCATATACTAGTAGTTCAACTAAGAATACAGATAATCCTAAATCATTAGCAGACTACGTATTATACGATAACGTTGATAACGATGCACTTGGCAAAAGACTTGCTGATGATAAATCAAAAATTAAATACATTAGTTTAAAAAACAGTGATAAACTTAATGGCTCTATTTCTTCTTATGCTGCAGAAAATTTAGAAGAAGGTTTTTCATTCGTATTATATTATTATGATGCTTTTTCGGGATATCAAGATGATGAAGCTAAATATTGGGGCGACGGAATTGTTTTATTAGAGGGAGAATTTACACCTGATAAAGTTGATGGTAAAATTGCAAACGCTGATAACTTTAAAAACTTCACAAATGTCAAAGAAGGTAGCGGTGCAAATATATATAATTCTGATTACAATTCATTCATAAAAAAGAAAATTATTTTATCTTGCTCTATAACTTTTGTTATTACAGGAGCATTAGCTGGTGTTTTAGGTTGGATTTGGTCAATAGATTTAATACAACCATCTGAAGCTACAAATAAAAACAGGAAGAAAAAACAAAAAAACAAAATAGTTATAAAAAACAAGTAGGCCTATACAAAAGCCTACTTGTTTGTTTTTTATTTTAATATTCACAATTTTTAGGAGTTCTAGGATAAGGAATAACGTCTCTTATATTTTCTACTCCAGTTAGATACATTATCAATCTTTCAAATCCCATACCAAATCCAGAATGAACACATCCGCCATATCTTCTAGTGTCAAGATACCAATCAATACCTTTTTTATCAACTCCAAGTTGATCCATTCTTTCAATTAATTTGTCTAAATTTTCTTCACGTTGAGAACCACCCATTAATTCACCAGCTTGCGGTACAACTAAATCGACTGCCGCAACAGTTTTTCCGTCTGGGTTTAATTTCATATAATATGCTTTTATATCTTTTGGCCAATCAGTAATGAAAACCGGTCCATTAAAATATTCTGTAATGTATTTTTCGTGTTCTTTAGCAATATCTTCACCATATTCAGGTTCAAATTCCCACTTTACTTTTGCTTCTTTTAAAATAGTTATTACGTCATGGTGAGTGATACGCTTGAACTCACTACTTAATAATGAAGTAATTTTTTGTTTTAAACCTTTTTCAACAAATTGATCACAGAAATTTATTTCCTCAGAGCAATGTTCTAATACATATTTTACAACAAATTTCAACATTTCTTCTTCTATATCCATTAAACCTTCTAAATCACAGAAAGCCATTTCTGGTTCTATCATCCAGAATTCATTTGCATGAGTTTTAGTATTTGAGTTTTCTGTTCTAAACGTTGGACCAAAAGTATATATATCCGCAAACGCCATTGCAAAAGTTTCCCCTTGCAATTGACCTGAACCTGTTATAAATGCTTGTTTTCCAAATAAATCTTTTGAATAATCCACTTCCCCATTTTCATTAAGAGGTAGTTCATTCATATTTAATGTAGTTATTTTAAACATTTGATCTGAGCCTTCGCAATCAGCACAAGTAATTAGTGGTGTATTTACATAAACATAACCACGTTCTTGAAAATATGTATGAACAGCGTATGCAGCAACACTTCTAATTCTAAATACAGCTGAGAATAAATTTGTTCTTGGTCTTAAATGAGCAACTTCTCTCAAAAATTCTCTTGTGTGTCTTTTTGGCTGAATAGGATAAGTTTCAGGGCAGTCCCCTAATAACTTTACACTTTTTGCGTGAAGTTCTAATGGTTGCTTCATTTCTGGCGTTAAAACGACAATTCCAGTAACTTCGACAGAAGAACCTACACGGTATTTAGATACTTCTTCAAAGTTTACTAGTTTATTATCATAAACCACTTGTAAACTATCAAAAAATGATCCATCATTTACGTTTAAAAAACCAAATTGTGCTTGTGAACGATTAGTTCTAACCCAACCACAAATAGTAATTTCTTGTTTTTCAAAACTTTCTTTATTTAAAAATAATTGTTTTACTCTAGTTCTTTTCATTTTGTCCTCCAATAAAATAAAAAGTCCTTAGATTGTTCTAAGGACGAAATTTTTCCGCGGTACCACCTTAATTCAAAGAAATGACTCTTTGCATCTTACACCTTTTAACGCAAGGAAAACGAGTGATTCTACTAAAAAAATTAATTTTTCTTTCTTTCACTGACTAAAAGTGTTATTCAATATAGATTTCTTCTTAACTTTTCACTATCGTTAAGTCACTTTTCTAAGAAATAATACATCTACTTCTCTTTTTCAACGTCTTTATTATACTATGATTATAGTATATTTATTTATTTTTGTCAAATATATAATTTATTTTCCCAAGCAAAACTTTGAAAAAAGTTCATCTAACAAATTATCTGTACTAGTTTGACCTACAATTTCTCCTAGATATAGCCAAGCTTTTCTGATGTCGATATCAACAAAATCTATTGTTGCTTCATTTTCAATCGTTGTAAGAGCCTCATCTAATGCTTTAATTGCAAAATTTATTTTTTCTAATTGTCTTGCATTACTTATATATGTTATGTCTTTATTAAATAGATTATTTAAATTTAAAGTTTCTAGTATTTTATTTTCTAATTCTTTTATTGTATTGTTATTCTTAGTACTAATAAACAATACATTATCATCTACTTCTCCTAAATTTATTTTTTGTTCTAAATCTATTTTATTTATGATCGTCAAATGACATTTATTTTTAATTTCATTTAATATTTCTTTATCTTGTTCGTTTATTGGTTCGCTGCCATCTAATACGCATAATATTATATCTGCTTTATTTATTTGTTCTTTTGATTTTTCAACACCTATTTTTTCAACAACATCTTCAGTAATTCTTATTCCTGCAGTATCTATTAAATTTAAAGTTACTTGGCCTAAATTAATACTTGCTTCAACAATATCACGAGTAGTTCCTGGAATATTAGTTACTATAGCTTTATTTTCTCCAATTAATGTGTTTAATAAACTACTTTTACCAACATTAGGTTTTCCTACAATTACTGTATTTATTCCATTTTTTAATAGTTTTGCGCTTTTAGCGTTATTTAATACATCTTCAAGTTCTAATTTTATTGTTTTTAATTTAGGTAAGATATCTTCATTGGTTAATTGTTCTACATCATCATACTCTGGATAGTCAATGTTTACTGATATTGTTGCTATTATGTCTAAAAGTTCTTGCCTTTTTTGATCAACAAATGTACTTATTTTACCATTCAAAGCAGAATTTGCTATTTTTAAAGCTGCGCTATTTTCAGCATTGATCACATCCATAACGGCCTCTGCTTTAGTTAAATCAATTCTACCCGATAAAAAAGCTCTTTTAGTAAACTCCCCTGGTTCTGAAGGTCTTGCCCCTAATAGGACTAGTTGTTCATATATTTTATTAGTGACAAATAAACCACCATGGCAATTAATTTCTACGACATCTTCTTTAGTATAAGATTTAGGAGCTTTAAAAATAGATACTAGTACTTCATCAATTATCTGACAACTATCAAAATCTACAATATGACCATAATTAATTGTATTGGGTTCTACTTTTGACAAATCAATTCCTTTAAATACTTTGTTAACTATTTTAATTGCGTCATCGCCACTTAGTCTAATAATAGAAATTGCACCTTTTGATAATGCGGTAGAAATACCAATTATTGTATCGTCAAATAATTTCATAATATCACTTCCTATTTGTATATATTATAACAAAATATGACTTTTTTGTACACATTTTTGAAAATAAAAATGTGTAAACCTTTTCAAAAGCAATATGTTTTATTTTGTTATCTTTTTATAGTAAACTTTAATTGCTCTTTGTAGTAGAACTCCTACCTGTTGCAAAGAGAATCCTTAATTTTTATTCAATTCTCGTTTCTTTTTAAAACAAAAGGTACTTGATTTATTTCAAGTACCTTTTGTTTTTTATTCTGATTTATTTTTAGGTTCAATAACTAAGTATCTTCTAGGCTCAATACCTTCAGAATGAGTAGTTACATCCTTCCAAGTTGAAAGTTTAGTATGAATTACTTTTCTTTCGTATGCGTTCATATATCTTAGATTTACTGGTATTTTTGTTTTTGCAACTTCTCTTGCAATTCTTACTGCCATTCTTTCTAATTTTTCATCGCGATTTTTACGATAATCACCAATATCAACTTTTACAATTAACCCGCTTTCAGTTTCACGATCAAAATATTGATTTACTATTAATGATGTTACATATTGTAATGCAGCTAAAGTTTGTGAATTATGACCTATCAAAGCACCATTAGCATCAGCTGTAGTTATTGCGTATTCAACAATGTTATCACGCATTTTTCTTTCTACATAACCATCAATATTACCTTCGCGCAAGAAATTTTCTAAGAAGTCTTTTCCTTTTTTTACAGGATTAGCGTCTACCATTACTTGTACTTGTACTTCATCTCTTGTTTGTGCATTTTCACTGATAACATCAAAGTACAAATCTTCTTTGGCTACGCCTAATTCTTTAACAGCAAGCTCTTCAATTTCTTCTAAGCTTTTGCCTATATACATTTTCTCTTTCATATTAATATCTTCCTTTTATAAATTCTTTTTAATTTGTTCCATACGTTTTTTACTTGTTAAGCTATTAATTTCCATTTGTAACATTGAGTATAAGTTACCTATACACCAATATACACCTAAACCTGCTTTACTTGTAAATACAAATAATCCCATCATTAGCATCATTCCATACATCATGAATTTCATTGAAGAAGCAGTGCTATTTTTTTCTTGATTATATGCTTTTCTACGATATTCTGGAATATCTTCTTGAGCTTTATCTTGATTTCTTTTTTGTCTTCTTTGTGATAACCATTGACTTAAGAATTGTGTTCCAACTACAATAATCATTAATATAATTATTCCAATTAATTGTCCAGTTCCTGCAGTACGATCTTCTAATAGATTTATACCAAAAATTTTTGGATTAAGCTCGTTTGCCCAGTTATTTGTGTATGATGTATTTGCATATTGAACAGTATAAGGAATTCTATTAACAGCACGATAAATTGCCATGAATATAGGAAATTGTAATAAAGGCATTAAACATCCACCAATCCCAACTTTATATTTTTTGTAAAGTTGTGCTGTTTCCATTTGCATCATTTGCTTAGATCTTTCGTCTTGTCTATTTGCATATTTCTTTTGAATTTCATTTAACTCAGGTTGCATTAGTTGCATTTTTAAAGACATATCATTTGTTTTAGCATAAATAGGCCATGCGATTGTTCTAACTAATATTGTTACAATCAATAAACCAATAAAATATATTCCGCCAAATAAATTTGAAATATTTACAATTAACCATGCAATAGGGAATATCAATAAATTATTAAACAAATGACCAAAGAAATCACCAACAGATTCTGCGTGAAATTTAATTGGTGCATTATCTTGAGTTGTTAATATTTCATCCATTTTAAAAACATATGCACATACTATTTCATAAGTACTATATTCATTACCATTAGCTGTTTCAACTGCATTTAAAATATTAATTTTTTCACGGTTAAATGTGTTTGTACAATTTGCTTTAAAGTTTGTGGCAGCACTCCAACTACTTTCTGATGAATCATCAACTTTATTCATAGTTGTAGTATTATCTATATAACTTTGATATTGTGGAATTAAACATTCTTCAATAATTTCTTTTTGGTACTTTCTTTTGTTTGGTAAATTGTTTAAAGCTGTTTCATATACAAAGTTTGCAATAAACTCTTTTGAAAGTTCTTTTTGCTTTTGAAAATTTCTCGAATCTTGTAAAGGTGATAATTCATTTAAACTATTATTTAATTTTTCAACGTTTACAATATTTTCTTTACTTTCTTCAGCTAATAAATCATAATACTTTTTAGCAGTTACAATTTTTTCTTCTTGTTCAATAGTAATAGGCGTCGCTATTTCTTCTATTAAAGCATTAATTTTATCTACCTTTTCAGTATCACTAAGATTTTCATCAATCTCAAAACTTGGATTTTCAACTTTTAATTCTTGATTATCGTTGATCCAACCGATTAGTTGGCTATTATCCAATCCTGAAGATTGAAATTTTGTACTTGCCTGTGATGCTCCACAAGAACTACAGCTACTTAAAACCAGTAATAAAGAAGCCACTACAAAGCACAAAAATAATCTAACTATTTTTTTGTTTTTCATTCTTACCTCCATCTTCCTTGTTCAAAATTATCTTAATTAAGAATTGAATTTCTTTTTTTAATTCATTATATTCTTTTTCTTTGGCAACATTTTTAACAACGATTACTAAATCATAGTTTTTAATTGTGCCCACATATTCTCTCATTATATTGCGAACTCTTCTCTTAGCTTTATTTCTTTCAAAAGCATGGCCATATTTTTTAGATACAGAAACAGCTATTCTTAATTTTCCCGTTTCGCTTTTTTGGTAGTAGATTATATAATTATTATTTACTACTCTTTTTCTTTTGTTTACAATTGAGGCAATTTCAAGGTTTTTCTTTAAGCGATTTTCTTTTTTCATATTCACCTCTAGTTAAAAAATAATGGACCATTTCAAACATATTGACTGAAATGGTCCAAGTTTTATATTTGTTTTTTCTATGCTGATAAAACAGCTCTACCTTTTGAACGTCTACGCGCTAATACTTTTCTTCCGCCTACAGTAGCCATACGAGCACGGAAACCATGAGTTTTACTATGTTTACGTTTGTTAGGTTGGTATGTTCTTTTCATATGAGCACCTCCAATTAAAAACCATGCTTATTTATTATACATCAAAACACACTTGTTTGTCAACTTTTTTTGCTTTTTTTATTTTTGTGAGTACATATCATCTACACTTATTAAGTTATTATAGCTAATTTTATATCCACTAGAAACTTTTTTTACTGTGCTATTGTATAATTTTCCTTCCATTGTAATGTATAATTCACTTAAGTTAAAAGATTCATCTAAACTATTTTCTACTAAATGTGTAGTATAGTTTGTAATACGTTTATTTTCTTTTTCAGTAGATTCAATTAAACGATTTTCAATAGAACTCATAAAACCATATAAAGAATATAACACTACATAATTCGAGAATTTTTTGTCTTTTGATTCAATTTTTCCACACACTGTCATTCGTATTTCTGAAATTTCAGGTGTAAGTTGTAACTTTTCACTATTAGGTTGTTCTAATCGCTTGATGTTTTTTTCAGCTATTTCTGATTCTGTTAACGATAATTTATATTTTGCTAGATTATTATTTAAAGATGTACAGTTAAAGCAAATTAAATTTTTCTTAATGTTGCCTAATTTTGATTCGCCTGTTGCGTTAGTCTTACCTATTTGCAAACCAAATACATCATTTGTAGGATCAATCCAATTAGCTCTTGCTACAGTAGAAGTTTCTTGTAAAACTTGACGTTCTTCATATTTTTTATATTTACTTTCTTTTGTTTGTAGTGTTTCAACACGATATCTTAAAACACTTTCTGTTTCATCTTTTGATGAACTTTTTTGAACCGTATATTTTACTTCAACATAAATTTCTTTAGGACTTTCGTCAAACATTTTCTTTTTAGAAGTTCCTTCGTTTTCTGATAAAACTTCTTTAGTTAATAAATCATTAAAACTTCCAATGTATCTTACAAAAATACCGTTGTTATCTTTGCTAGCTTTTTGTGTAGCATATTGATATCCATTGTCTTTAGTTTTTACCGCTAAATTAACTGTAATATTTTTTAATGTTTCAACTCTAAGTTTTATTAATGAAATTGTAACATCATAAGTGGCTTTTTCGTTTTTTCCTTCTTTATTTTTTTTATCAGTTTCACTATTACTATCATAAGTTTCTAACACTGATTGTCGATTTTCAGTTACTTTTATCATTATTCCTATATGATCATCATAAGGAGTTCTTCCATACGATTCATATAAATCAATAGCTTTTGGCGAAAATAACGCAAAAACTAATAAAAAAAGCAATAATGTATAAACTGCTATTATTAAAAATTTTATTTTAGTATTTAACTTACCCATTTTTGCACACCTCGTTTTAGTAATTTTACCATATTTCTAAGTATTTTGCAAGGTAAATAATTAAATCATTCTGATAATTTTATCAACTTTTCCACATTGTTGATAAAATGTTTATTATTTTACTAACTAAAATGGGGAAAAAATGTGGAAAACTTTGTGGAAAAGTATTTTAACTATCTACTTTCAAAAAAATACAAATTGTGCTATTATATACAACGAGGTGATTATATGGAGCAAGCATATGCGTTGTTAAATAATGTAAAAAGCGCATTGAAAGAAGAGTTAAACAATTCTGTTTATAACAATTCTTTTGCTGACTTAAATAAAATACACAAAGTACAAAATGGTAATATTTATCTTATTGTTCCTACAAAATTAGAAGAATATCGTATAAATCAGTTTTATTTAAAAAAAATGAACGAATTTCTGAATCAATATACGACCGAAAAGATGCAATTTCAACTAATAACACAAGACGCAGCTGATGCTGAAAGCGTCAAAAACGCTGAATCTGTTCTTACAACAATCAATCCACAAGAAAAGGTAATAAACGAGCGTTCACTAAGACCCGAATACACGTTTAACAATTTTATAACTGGTGAATCGAATCGTGAAGCTTTCGTTTTCGCTTTAAAAGTTGCTCAATCTCCCCATGTAACAGTTAATCCATTGTATATTTTTGGAGATGTTGGACTTGGTAAAACACATCTAATGATGTCTATTGGTAATTACATGTTAGAAAATAATCCAAAATTAAACATTGTTTGCACGAGTGCACAAAGATTTGTTGAAGATTATTTTAAATCTAAAAATAAGAACCAAAAGAGTACTTCTGTTTCAGAAACTTTCAACAATTATTATCGATCTGCGGATGTTTTATTAGTAGATGATATCCAATATCTTGCAGGAAAACAAGGGTCTCAAGATGAATTTTTTAAATTATTTGAAATTTTAAACGAAAACGGAAAACAAATAATTGTAACTTCAGATAGAAAAGCTTGTGATCTAGATATAATGGATCGTCTTAAATCAAGATTTGGCTGGGGAATGCAAGTTGATGTTAGAAAACCAGACAAAGAATTAAGAAAAAACATCTTAAAAAATAAATTAAATATCTTAATCGCTAATCCTAGTGATGTATCAGACGATGCTTTAGATTATATTGCAACACATTTTGAAGACAATATTAGGGAATTAGAGGGAGCTTTACGTAGATTTGTATATTATTGTGCTTCTTTTAATTTTGAATATTCTTTAGATAATGCCATAATATCTTTAGAATCAATTTTGCCAAGTGATAGAGATTCTGGTAAAGACTCTTCTGTTAAAAATATTGAATTTGTAAAAAACAAAGTAGCCAACTATTTTAATATTAACGTAAAAGAACTTACCGGAAATTCTAGAAAGCAAGAGATAGTATATCCTAGAAGCATTGCGATGTACTTACTTAGAACCAAATACAATGTGGGATTAAAGAAAATTGGTGAATGTTTCGGTAATAAAGATCATACAACAGTTGCTCATGCAGTAGATAAAATCGAAGACTATATCAAAAATGATGAAAATGTAAAACAAGATGTTAATAATATTGTGGATAAACTTAACAAATAAAATTTTTTGCTTATATTATAAGGACGGAAAAACACTTAAATAAAAAAAGTTATCCACTTATCCACAGTTCTAATAATAATAAAAGTATATTAGTAATAATAAATAAAGAGGTGATACAATGAAATTTACTATTGATAGAGATTTACTTTTAACAACAATTTCGAATGTTTCTAGAGGACTTTCTCAGAAAACTCCAATGCCCGTTTTAACTGGTATTCAAATAGACGTAAAGGAAGACAAAATAACTTTTGTTACAACTAATAAAGAAATAGCTATAAAAATTGAACTTGAAAAAAGTGATAAAGTAAAATTATATGATGAAGGAAGTTGTGTTGTTCCTGGAAAATATTTTATTGACATTGTAAGAAAAGTTGAAGGTAAAGAAGTTGAATTTACTTTATTTGAAGAATCTACAATTCAAATAATATCAGATCGTTCAGATTTTACTTTAATAGCTTACGATAAAACTAATTTTCCAACTACAAATTTCAACGTTACAACAGAACCAATTTTGTTTGACAGCAAAGAATTAAAGCAAATAATAAGACAAACATCATTTGCATGTGCTACTTCTGAAACAAGAATAGTATTAACAAGTTTAAATTTTAAAGCCCAAAATGGTACCTTAGAAATTACTGCAACTGATAGTTTTAGATTAGCAAAGAAAACTTCAAAGCTTGATGAAACTGTCGATATTTTAGTAAATGTTCCAAGTAAAGCATTAGAGGAATTAGGTAAAATTTTAGAGGATGATTCTACATTTGTTAAAATGTATTTAGAGAACAGCAAAGCAGTTTTTGAATATAAAAATATTATTTTTATTACAAGACTTGTAGAAGGTAATTATCCAAACACATCTAGTTTATTCCCAAAAGAAACTTTATTTGAAGCTGTTTTTAACAGAATAGAATTGGTAAATGCGGTTGATAGAGCATCATTATTCTCTAATTTAGACAACTTAAATATCGTTAAATTCTATTTTTCTAATTCAAATAAGGTTGAAATTTCTTCAAATTCATCAGAAATTGGTAAAGTTGTAGAGGATATAAACTTATTAAATACGCTAGATAACGTAGATTTTCAAATAGCTTTTAGTACAAAGTACCTTCTAGATGCTTTAAAATCATTTGATTCTGATAGAATTTCATTTTCTTTCACTGGTGAAATAAAACCAACAATTATAAAAAGTGTTGATGATGATTCATTAGTTCAACTTTTACTACCAGTCAGAGTATTTTAATATAAAAAAAGCACAAAAAATGTGCTTTTTTTTGTTTTTTAGTCTAAATTTAGGTCCTTATAGATGTCTGTAAGGTCTTTTTTTATCTCTTCGAAGTTCTTATAATGGAATTTCTCTAATTTTTCTTTAACTATAGCTTCAGAATCGTAAATTGATAGGCCATCTGATTGAATATTTTTTATAATCGCTTTATCCTTGATTGGAGCTGTAATTTTCGCACTTGGAGTAAGGTTTTTCGCTTGCTCTTTTAACTCTTTCAAACACTTGATCGGAGTGCGTCTTCCTTTGATGTAACCAACCGGTATAATGTACCTAATTTTGTCCAAATCGATGTCAGTATCAACAAAATATTGAATTGTATTCGAAAATCCTTGTAAACCAAGCGTGTCTAAACCGACAACAATTAAAATAGATTGAGAAATATCAAGTAGAATTTCACTTAATCTACTACTTGATGGTGGAAAATCGATAAAAATATAGTCAAAATACTTGTTAAAACTCTCAATTATCGTTCTTAAATGCTTTTCTTCTGAACGTTTTAGCGTTAAATTCAAAGAAAGTCTATCTGTATTTAAGGTTTTCATTAAATACATATTTATTCTTGCTTCAAAAGTGATATCTTGTGGCTGTTTTTGACCAACAAGTAAATGTTCAAAGAAATCATCATCATGATCGGTAACAAAATTATCTACGCCGAAAATTTTAAATACACTGTTTTGATCATCGGCACTTATTACTAATACAGTTTTTCCTTGTGTAGCGTAGTAATGAGCTAAATAACCTAAAAATGTTGTTTTGCCTACGCCACCTTTTTTACAAAATGCTGAAATGATTGGCATTATCTATAACCTTCCTTTGCTAATTTTTCTCTGCAAGCATCTTCAACAAACTTTGCAAACATTATTCCACGTTCTGCACAAGCTATTTTTATTTGTCTTCTTAATGTTACATCCATAGTTGAAGTGTACTTCTCTCTATTTGCGTCATCTTGTTGAATATATTGCTGTCTTTGCACAACTCTTGGTTGCTTTTTTGCGGTTTGAGCTCTTTGAACTGGTTGCTCATAAGTGTAAAACGGTTCCTCAATTGGTTTTACTTCTTCTATAACAGGAGTTTTTACTTCCTCTACTTTTTCCTCTTCTGCCATTATGTCAAAAGGGTTTCTTCTTTTAATTGGTTGTTGTGTCATGTTAGTACCTCCTTCGTACATCGCTATTATATCAAATGCAAAAACAATATTCAATTATTATGCATTATTTATTTAATTAATTATATAAATACAACCATAAATATTGTTTGTGCTAAAAGCTTTAAAAGTGGTTGAAATAATAAAATTAAGAATATTCAAACAATTCACTTTGAAAAAAAAGCAAATATCCGTTTTTAAAGGCAAAAAACGCCCTATTTTTTAATTTTTGCTTTAAAAGTTAAAAGTTATTAGCCCCCCGGGGGGTAAAATCAAATTTTTATCGGTTTTGTTTGACCTCAAAAAAACAAAAAAGTATCAGCATTCACTCGACATGAAAAAGATATTTTTAGCACAACAAGATATATTTATTTATGTATATAAATAATTAAATAAAATATAATTTGTAGCAAAAAGTTTAGTAGTGTCGATGTATACAATATTTTTAAATTAAAACAATTATCTTTTAAAATAAAAACAAAAGAACAAAAAAACTCACTTATTACTTTTAACTTAAAACATAAAAATATACTCTTACTTTTAACTTAAAATAAAATTAGCAATTTTACTTTTATTTTAAAACATAAAATTCAGCAACCAAGAGTTAATTACTTTTAAAATAAAACTTATATTATGAATTGATTATCACAAAAAACATTTTTAGCAAAGGAAAAGGTTTTAAAATAAAACTAATAGCTTTTTAGGAATTTAAAAATATGTTAAAAAATACATAAAGCATTAATTAAATACATATTGCAAAAGAAAAAAGTTTTGAATTAAAAACAATATAAATACATAAATATTTCTTTACTTAAATAATTCAATACACAAATATGTATAAAAATAAATAAATAAAAACATATCGAAAACACATAAATAAATATAAAAATAATTAACTATTTATTTAAATAAGTATAAAAATATAAAAATATTTATTATTTTAAATAAATACGCACAAGAATAAATATTTTTATATTATTATATTTAAAACTATAATACTTATAAAATAAAAGTATTAAAAAAAACGACGTTTGTGACTAAAAAAACGCTTTTTTTAAGCATTCACTAAAAAGGACAAGTATGAAAATAAATATTTAATAAATAAAATATATATATAATAAGGAATATACTTAATTATGTATAAAAACACTAAAAACGTCTTTCAATTAGGTAAACGTCAATTTTTTTATAGGAAAAAATCGAAAAGCAAAAAAATTAAAAAACGGTTAAAAAAGAAAGGCTTTTTTCTTTGTTTTTTAAACTTTTTTTAAGACCGGTTTTTTTAATCAAATATCTTGCTAAAAAAGTTAAAATATGGTATAATTTTAAGTGTAAAAAAGGTGATGCTATGAAGATTGTTAAAATTCACTCAGATTCTATAAAATTAGGCCAATTTATAAAGTTTTTAGGCATTGTTTCTACTGGCGGTGAAATTAAAAATTATTTACTTGAAAATACTGTTAAAGTGAATGAAAACATAACAGAAAGCCGTGGAAAAACTCTTTTTAAGGGCGATATTGTTGAAATAAATGGTGAAAAATTTATCGTTGAGGTTGAAAATGATAATTAAAAGCCTAAAAATTGTTAATTTTAGGCGTTTTATAGGCAAACAGCTTGTATTTAAAAAAGGGCTAAATGTCATAGTAGGTTCAAATGCTATTGGGAAAACAACCGTTCTAGAAGCCATTTATTATTTAGGTATTACGAAAAGCTTTAAAACTTCAGACGAATCAGCTTTAATTAACAATAATAGTGAGGAATTTGCTATTTTTGCCAATGTTGAACGTGATGGATTAGTTAACGACATAAAGATAAAAAGAATGAAAAACGCAAAAATCGTGTTTTTAAACAATAATCCGTATAAAAAAGTTAGTGAATACTTAGGGACAGTTTTAGTCGTTTGCTTTAGTAATAATGATTGCGTTAAATTGAATGGTTCTTCAAAAGATAGAAGGAGTCTATTTGAACCTTTAATTTGTCAAATATCAAACTTTTATGTTAATGAGTGTAATAACTATAGAAAAATTTTAAACAGCAGAAATGCTTTGTTAAAACGTCTTAATTTTGAAAAGAAAGAGTCAAATACAAAGTTGCTTGAGGTCATGAATTCTCAACTTGTGAAAAGTGGCAATAAGATTATTAATGTAAGACAGAAAATTGTCAGAAAACTTAATGACGAAATAAATGAAATTTACAATGAAATTTCGGGATGCAATGAAAAGATTGAATTGGAATATTGTTCTAATACAACTGAAGAAAAATTTTTAAATCAACTAAGACTGAATTATGAAGAAGAATTAAAAAGAGGCCACACTGAAGTAGGGCCTCATAGAGACGATTATAAGTTTAAAATTAACGGACTTGATGCTGCTAGTACTGGTTCACAAGGGCAACAAAAAAGCATTATGATCTCACTTAAAATAGCTTTTTCTAAAATGATACAAAGTGTTAAAAATGAAACGCCAACATTACTTTTAGATGATGTTTTGGGTGAACTTGATGAAAATCGACAAAATAATCTTTTAGACTATATAAGGAATTATCAGCAAGTAATACTCTCTACATCGACGTTAGCTGATGTAAAAAAAGAAAATTTAGAAAATGCTAATATAATTGAATTAGAGTAAAAAGTAAAAAATAGTTTGTGGAAAACTTTAAAATAATGTTGATAAAATGTTAATAAAAAAAGTAAATGATAATATTCATAAAATGAATATTATCTATGAAGGAGTGTGAATTTAATGGATGAAAAAGATTTGGCTACGATAGAAGCTGAAAAAAACTATGATTCTGGTAGTATTCAAGTACTAGAAGGATTAGAAGCAGTTAGAAAAAGACCCGGTATGTACATTGGGTCTACTGGTCCAAGAGGATTACATCATCTTGTTTGGGAAATTGTTGATAACTCTGTCGATGAAGCATTAGCGGGGTATTGCAATCAAATTGATGTTGAAATTAATCTAGATGAGAATGGCAATAATACCATTAAGGTAACCGATAATGGTCGTGGTATGCCAACAGATATTCACCCAAAAACTCATGTTAGCGCTACAGAAACAATATTTACAGTTCTTCATGCTGGTGGTAAATTTGATAATAATAGTTATAAAGTATCTGGCGGGTTGCATGGTGTTGGTGCATCAGTAGTAAATGCATTAAGTGAATGGCTAGAAGTTAACGTACATCGTAATGGTCATATTTATCGCCAAAGATTTGAAAGAGGGATAGTAAAAAGCCCGCTCGAAATAATTGGGACAACTGATCATACTGGTACGGTAGTAACTTTTACACCTGATAAAGAAATTTTTAAAGAGACAACATATTTCGATTACGAAATTTTAAGACATCGTATTCAAGAACTAGCTTTCTTAAACAAGGGATTAAAATTAACAATAAAAGATTTAAGAAATCCTGATAATATTAAGAGTGGCGAATATCATTATGAAGGTGGATTAGTTGAATATGTTAAATTTTTAAATAAAGGAAAGAAGCCACTTCATCAAGATGTTATAAAAGTTGAGGAAGAAATTGAAGGAACTATGATAGAAATAGCATTTCAATATACTGAAGATTATAGTTGTAATATCAAATCTTTTACTAATAACATCATAAATACCGAAGGTGGTACACATGAAGAAGGATTTAGAAACAGTTTAACAAGAATTCTCAACACTTATGGTAAAAATGCGAATATCTTTAAAAAAGATGAAAGCCTTTCTGGTGATGATGTACGTGAAGGTTTAACAGCAATTGTTTCTTGTAAAATAAGTGATCCACAATTCGAAGGACAAACTAAAACAAAACTAGGAAATACAGAAGTTCGAAGAATAGCATCACAAGCTATGAGTGATAAATTTGAAGCTTATTTGCTTGAAAATCCAGCTACAGCTAAGTTAATTGTTGAAAAATCGCTTCTTGCGTTAAGAGCTAGAATTGCCGCAAAGAAAGCAAGAGAAGCAACAAGAAGAAAAAGTCCACTTGACTCGTTAGGATTTGCTTCGAAATTGTCAGATTGCCGAACAAAAGACCCAACACTAGCAGAAATGTACATAGTCGAAGGTGATTCTGCCGGTGGTTCTGCAAAAATGGGACGTGAAAGCTATTATCAAGCCATACTTCCTTTACGTGGAAAAGTGTTGAATGTTGAAAAAGCAGCTATGGGTAGAGCCCTTGGTAATAAAGAAATATTATCAATGATACAAGCAATTGGTACAGGAATAGGAAATGAATTCCAAATTGAAAATGCTCGTTACCATAAAATCGTAATAATGACCGATGCCGATGTCGATGGTGCCCATATTAGAACATTGTTGCTTACCTTCTTCTATCGTTTTATGCCACAAATAATAGAAAAAGGCTATGTTTATATAGCACAACCACCACTTTATAAAATACAACAAGGTAAAAAAATAGAATACGCGTATAGCGATGAAGAATTAAATTTGAAATTAAGTGAAATAACTGGTAAAAGAGATATTCAACGTTATAAAGGTTTGGGTGAAATGAACCCTGAACAACTTTGGGAAACTACAATGGACCCTAAACGTAGAATTTTATTGCAAGTTACAATGAATGATGGCGAGAAGGCAAATGAAGTTTTTTCTATGCTAATGGGAGAAGATGTTGAACCAAGACGTAAGTTTATTGAAGAAAATGCCGTGTTTGTACAAAATTTGGATATATAGGAGGTAATTTAGGTGTCTGAAAAAGATAATGAATTTGAAGAAAAAGAATTAGATTCAGAAGATGAAAATGATGAAATAGAAAATTCTGACGAAGACGAAGAAAATAATCCTGATATAGATCCAGAGTTAACCAAATTAGATAACGATTATTTAGGTGAACAAGGCGAAGACTATGATAAAGTTCAACCTATTAATCTAAGTAACGTAATGCAAACATCATTTTTGGATTATGCAATGAGCGTTATTGTATCGCGTGCATTACCAGATGTAAGAGATGGTTTAAAACCAGTACACCGTAGAATTTTATTTGCTATGAACGAATTGGGAGTTTATAGTGATAAACCTCATAAGAAATCAGCACGTATCGTCGGTGACGTTATTGGTAAATACCATCCACATGGTGACACTGCTGTGTATGAAGCAATGGTAAGAATGGCTCAAGACTTTAGTTATCGATATCCACTAGTAGATGGTCACGGTAATTTTGGTTCTGTCGATGGTGATGGAGCAGCCGCAATGCGTTATACTGAAGCTAGAATGAGTAAACTTGCTGGAGAAATGCTTCGTGATTTAAATAAAAATACGGTTGATTTTGTCGATAACTATGATGGATCTGAAAAAGAACCAGCAATTTTACCAGCAAGATTTCCAAATTTGCTAGTTAATGGTGCATCAGGTATTGCCGTTGGTATGGCAACAAGTATTCCTCCACATAATTTAACAGAAGTTATCAATGGAACACTTGCTTTAATTGAAAATCCAGATATTACTGTTGAAAAACTAATGGAATATATTCCAGCTCCAGACTTTCCAACTGGCGCAACAATTATGGGACTTTCAAGTGTTAAACAAGCATACTTAACGGGTGTTGGTACTGTAACTGTTCGCGCAAAAGTTAATATTGTCAACTTGCAAAACGGAAAAAAAGAAATTGTAATAACAGAAATTCCATATCAAGTTAATAAAAAGAGACTAATCGAAAGAATTGCTGACCTTGCAAAAGATAAAATAATAGATGGCATAACTGATTTACGTGATGAATCAAACCGAAAAGGTATGAGAATAATAATTGAAATTAGACGCGATGCCAATGTTAATGTTATTTTAAACAATTTGTATAAGCATACACAAATGCAAACTACATACAGCGTTAATATGATTGCCCTTGATCATGGACAACCTAGAGTATTAAATTTAAAACAAATTTTGGAATGCTATGTAAAACATCAAATAGAAGTTGTTACAAGAAGAACAAAATATGATTTAGATAAAGCGAAAGCAAGATTACACATTGTTGAAGGTTTATTAATTGCATTAGCAAATATTGATGAAGTAGTTGCTACAATTAAAGCTTCAAAAAATGCTGAAGAAGCAATAGCTCAATTAACAACTAAATTCTTACTTACCGAAATTCAAGCAAAAGCAATTCTAGATATGAAATTGCAAAGATTAACTGGACTTGAATTAGAAAAACTTCAAGAAGAAAAGAAAGAATTACATGAAATTGTAGATTATTTAGAAGACATTTTAAATCATCATGAAAAATTAATGCAAGTAATCGTTTCTGAATTAACTGAAGTACAAAGAAAATACGGTGATGATCGTCGTACAGGACTTGATTTAAGTGAAGATTTAGAAGTTGAAGATGCAGATTTAATACCAGAAGAAGATGTTATAATTACAATCACAAATCGTGGTTATATTAAACGTATGACTGTAGATACTTATCGTGCACAAAGACGTGGTGGAAAAGGCATAACTGGTAGTAAAATGCAAGAAGATGATTTCATCGAAAAAGTAATTTATACTTCTACACATGATAATCTATTATTCTTCACTAATTTTGGTAAAGTTTATTTATTAAAAGCATACCAAATCCCTGGCGCAAGCAGAATTTCTAAAGGTTTACCACTAATTAATTTATTAAAATTTGAGGCCGAAGAAAAACTAGCGGCAGTAATTAATGTTAAATCACTAGAAGAACCAGGTTACGTAATATTTGGAACTAAAAATGGTATCATCAAAAAGACTGAATTAATTCAATATAAAAATATTCGTAGTACTGGTATAAGAGCAATAATACTTGGTGAACAAGATGAATTGATTGCAGTTGCAAGAACAAATGGTACACAAGATATAATTTTTGGTGCATCTAATGGTAAAGCAGCTTGCTTCAATGAATCAGAAGTTAGAGCAACAAATCGTGCCGCAAGTGGTGTAAAAGGAATTAGGGTTGCTGAAGGCGAAAGAGCAATTGGTCTTGTTGCCGTAAATGGTGAAGAAGATGAAATAACAGTTGTTACAGAATTTGGTTATGGAAAACGTACACCTACTAGTGACTTCAAGATAAAGGGCCGAAACGGGAAAGGTGTTAAATATATGAACATAACTGAAAAGAGTGGTAGGCCTGTAAGTCTTGCTCCATCAACTGGTGAGGATGACCTAATGATTATCACTGATAAGGGTATGGTAATTAGAACTTATCTTGCAGATATATCAGTAATAGGTAGAGATACTCAAGGTGTTCGCGTAATTAAACTAAATGAGGGCCAAACTGTATCTTCAATTGCAATAGTTCCGCACCAAGAAGATGTCCCAGAAGAAGATGAAGAAGAAAACAATGTAGATGCTACAAACAATGCTTTGCATCATGTTGATGAATTGTTACAATCTACTGAAGAAGATTTAGAAAATGATGATGAAGGCACTGAAGAGGATGCATAGTTAATTGTTTTCTTGACAAACTAATTAAAAGATAATATAATTTTAGTGAAAATACAAATTCTGTGAAGAGGAATAGTAATTAAAATAAATATTTAAGAGACTTGATGGTTGGTGAGAATCAAGATAGTTATTTAATGAATCTACCTTGGAGAAGAAGTAGAAAACTACTTCCGGCAATAGAAACTGTTATTTCTATAAGAGTGAGAGCTTGCTCTAAGCGGGGTGGCACCGCGGACTAAAAAATGTTCGTCCCTGTTACAAAATGAAAAATCTTGTAACAGGGATTTTTCTATACAAAAAAGGAGAAAAAATGTTAGATATTAAATTTTTAAGAAACAATCCAGAACTAGTAAAAGAAAACATTAGAAAAAAATTTCAAGATCGCAAAGTACCTCTAGTGGATCAAGCAATTGAACTTGATGTAAAAATAAGAGATGTAAAACAAAAAGGCGATGAATTGCGCGCAAAAAGAAACTTGCTAAGTGGTGAAATTGGCAAATTAATGCGTGAAAAGAAAGTTGAAGAAGCAAACGAAACTAAAAAACAAGTACAAGACATTAATCTTGCACTAAACGAATTAGAAAGTGAAGAAACAAAACTTTCTGAAGAATTGAAAAAAATAATGATGGTAATACCAAATATGATTGATCCTACAGTTCCTATTGGAAAAGATGACAGTCAAAACGTTGAATTAAAGAGATTCTTAGAGCCAAAAGTTCCAAATTTTGAAGTTCCATATCATTTAGACATAATTGAAAGAGTAAAGGGTATCGATTTAGATAGTGCACGTCGCGTTGCAGGTAATGGATTCTATTATTTAATGGGTAATATTGCAAGACTACATTCTGCAGTACTTACCTACGCAAGAGATTTTATGATTAATAAAGGCTTTACTTATTGTATTCCTCCATACATGATTAGAAGTAATGTTGTAACTGGAGTAATGAGTTTTGATGAAATGGATGCAATGATGTACAAAATTGAAGGTGAAGACCTATATTTAATTGGTACTAGTGAACATTCAATGATAGGGAAATTCATTGATAATGTTTTAGATAAGAAAGATTTACCTTACACATTGACTAGTTATTCTCCTTGTTTCAGAAAGGAAAAAGGTGCTCATGGAATTGAAGAAAGAGGAATTTATAGAATACATCAATTTGAAAAACAAGAAATGATTGTTGTATGTGAACCTGAACAATCAAAAGAATGGTTTGAAAAATTATACAACTATACTGTAGAATTATTTGTTAGTATGGAAATTCCTGTTCGTACATTAGAATGTTGTAGTGGAGATTTGGCTGACTTAAAAGTAAAAAGTATAGATGTTGAAGCATGGAGCCCAAGACAAAAGAAATATTTTGAAGTTGGTAGTTGCTCTAATTTAGGAGATGCTCAAGCAAGACGTTTAGGAATCAGAATTAAAGGTGAAAACGGCAATTATTTTGCTCATACTTTAAATAATACTGTTGTCGCTCCTCCAAGAATGTTAATTGCATTACTTGAAAACCATTTAAGAGAAGATGGCTCAATTAATATCCCTGAAGTTTTAAGACCATATATGGGTGGTTTAAAAGAAATTAGGTAATTTAGATATCTTTCATTACTTTAGATAAAAAATTTGCAAACAAAGAAAATAAACCTATGTAGTTAATGCTTGATGTGAAAGTTCAAAATATAATATATCAACAAGAATACGATCTCTTTCACCCAATCGTTAATAGTAAAATAATAAAAAAGTGCAGTTATCTGCACTTTTTTGTTTTAAATAAAATTATTTAGTTAAAATAGAATATAATTCATCTAATTTTTCAAAATTAGGTTCATGATCAACTTGGTGGAAGTTTATTTCATCATCAACATATCTTGGTAACACATGTAAATGAAAATGCATTACAGTTTGACCCGCAAGAGAACCAGAATTATTTAATAAATTAATATCTTTTATTTGTAATTTTTCTCTTAAAATATTAGAAACTTTTACTGCCGCTTTCATTATTTCTTCCGCATATTTATCAGAAAGTGAGAAAATATCTTGTTCGTGTTTTTTTGGTACTACAAGTACATGCCCTCTTGTTGCTTGTGAAATATCTAAAAAACAAATAACATAATCATTTTCATAAAGTGTATATGCAGGAATTTCTTTGTTTATTATTTTACAAAATACACACATTTTCTTATCTCCTTTATGCTTATATTTTATCAAAAAAGATATTAATTTTCAAGCAAATAATAAATTTGATACATTAGGCCAGTAAATTTATATAATGTAAGTATAAAAATTAAAATATAAGGCTTTTTTGGGCCTCATATTTTAATTTAGAACATAGTTTTTAGGCAAAAGGATACTCGTATTCAATTTCTTCATCAAATGTGATGTATGATAAATAAATTCTAAGTAATAAGTATGTAGTATTTGTTTGATTGTCTTTTAATAAAATGTGATCTCTTCCAGCTCCAACAAGTTCACCTTTAAATACTTTTGAACCCCACTGGCTATTTTCAAAATTCATATATATAGTTGCATTTTTTCCAAGATTCATTCTTAAAATGTTTTCTATATATGAATTTTCGAATCCACGATAAGGGTTTTGTTGGTTATACATGGTAGTTGGTTGAAATCCATAACCTCCACAGGTAGGTTGTTGGTAATTATTATATGGGTAAAATGGAAATTGATAATTAATAGTCATAGAACTCCTTTCATAAAGATTATACATTAAATTATATTAATAAAAAAATAAATTATGCAACTAATAACAATTTTCACTTTCTACTGGTGCGTAAAAACAATGTGCTTTATAACGCCCAGTGTTCCACTGACCCCACCATTGTGCCATACAATCATCTTGTGCCGCATTATAAAACCATAAAGCTCGAGATGCAGGGTCAAATTTTTCACCTTTTAGTACTCTTTTTGCTAGATTCAAATCAATTTCTCTTACGGGTTGATAAAAATATGAATAAAGAGTTGATTCAAATCCACCAGGATGTTGATAAACCATACTTTCAATTGAGTGTATTTCTTTAAAATCAAGGCAATTTGCCAAAACACGATTTACACCAACGTTACCAACCATTAACATACCTAGTTCACCTTCACTTTCAGCTTCGGCACGCATTAATCTGGCTAATAATTCAGCTTCTTTTTTAGTATATTGTATAATAGACATTAAATCACCACTAAAATAATATGCAAAGATACTCTAAAAAAGACATGTTAAAATTGCAACTAATTGCAATTTTAAAAATTGTAGTGTATAATAATACAACAAGATGGTGATAAAATGAATTGTACTACTACTTGCAACAATTGTAACAAATGCGATGATAAATGCCCCTATTGTGGATACAAAGGAAAAGAAGTAAAATTAGAAACTGTCGCAGAACTTACCAAAAATAAATGTGTATTTTTTGAAAATGGTGAAAAAATATATATATGCACAAATAAAAAATGTGATCTTGTTTATTTTCAAGTAGGCAATCCTAAAGTTTATTTAAAAGAAGAAATAAAAGTTCCAGTATGGTTTAAAGAAAAATATAAGAATTATATAGTTTGTTATTGTCATAATATATACTTAGATGACATAGTAAAAATTGTCAAAAATACCAATGAAAGTAATTTGACAAAAAAAGATATATTAAATTTGTTAAACACAAATCACTTAGAAGATTGCAAACACTTAAATCCTACGGGAGAAAATTGTGATATACTATTTAAAAATGCAATTCAATTTGCATATAATCAAAAAGAAAAAGGAGAGAAATAATGAATATTTGGCACGATATAGACAAAAATCGAATTAAGCCTGAAGATTTTTACGCAGTAGTAGAAATTAGCAAGGGAAGTAAAAATAAATATGAGTTAGATAAATCAACAGGTCTAATAATGCTTGATAGAATATTATATACTTCTACTCATTATCCCGCAAACTATGGCTTTATACCTCTTACATACGCAAAAGACTTTGACCCATTAGACGTTTTAGTACTATGTAGCGAACCATTAATACCAATGAGTTTAGTAAGATGTTATCCAATTGGGGTAATAAAGATGATAGATGGTAAATATGCTGATGACAAGATTTTAGCGATACCATTTAATGATCCTAATATGAACCATTATAAAGATATTAAAGATATACCAGACCATGTGATTGGTGAAATCAAGCATTTCTTTATGGTTTATAAAAACTTAGAACATAAAGAAACAACAGGCTTTAAAATAGAAGGAAAAGATGTAGCATTAGATATCATAAAAGAATCGCTAGCTTCATATGAAGAAAATAAAGATAAACTAAAACATTAGGTTTTCCCTAATGTTTTAACTATACAAAAAGAGGGAAAGAATATGACAATTTTAAATGGTAAAGAAGTAAGTAAAACTATAAAAAACAACTTAAAAAGTGAAGTAAAAGATTTAATAGAGACAACTGGTGTTGTACCTAGCCTTTCAATAATATTAGTTGGCAGTAATCCTGCTAGCGAAATATATGTAAGAAATAAGATTAAGGCAGCAAATTATTGCGGAATTAATGCTAACTTGATTAGAAAAGATGAAGATATTCAAGAAGAAGAGCTTGTAAATTTAGTGAACCAATTAAATGAAGACCAATCATGTCACGGAATAATCGTTCAACTACCTCTTCCCAAACACATTAATGAACAAAAAGTAATAGATGCAATAAGTTACAAAAAAGATGTTGATGGATTTGGAATAATTAATAAAGGGAGACTATTTAGTGGCTTAGATTCAATAGAAAGTGCAACCCCTCATGGTATTATTCAATTATTAGATGCTTATGATATAGAACTTGCGGGAAAAAATGCGGTTGTGATAGGAAGAAGCAACATTGTTGGTAAACCAATGGCCCTTCTTTTGTTAAATAGAAATGCTACAGTTACAATATGCCATTCAAGAACTAAAAATCTTTCTGAAATAACTAAAACTGCAGACATTTTAGTAGTTGCAATTGGTAAACCAAAATTTATCACAGCAGATATGGTTAAAAAAGATGCTGTAGTTATTGATGTCGGAACTAACAGAGTAGAGGAAAAACTTTGTGGGGATGTTGATTTTGAAGAAGTAAGTAAAATTGCTTCATATATTAGTCCTGTTCCAGGAGGAGTTGGACCATTAACAATAGCATCATTATTAGAAAATACTGTAAAAGCATATAAAAAAATATTAAATATCGAAAAGTAGGAGGTAGAATATGGTAATAGTAGGACTTGGCAACATTGGCAAGGAATATGAAAATACACATCATAATGCAGGCTTTATGGCAATTGATCAAGTTGCAAAAGCCAATAATTTAACATTTCTACTAGAAAAGAAATTTCAAGCATATATATGTGAGTACTTTTTTGAAGGCAAAAAGAACTATTTAGTAAAGCCAATAACATATATGAATAACTCAGGTATTGCGGTAAAAGCTATAATGGATTACTACAACCTATCAGAAAAAGAGTTAGTAGTTATCTATGATGATTTAGATTTACCTCTTGGTCAAATTAGGATTAGAGAAAGTGGCTCAGCTGGTACTCATAATGGAATGAAGTCAATTGTAAATATGTTAGGTACTAAAAATTTTGCAAGAATTAGAATAGGTATTGCCAAACAAAAAGAAGTAGACACAATTGACTATGTATTATCTAAATTTTCTAAAAAAGAAATGGAGACAGTTAACGAGTCGTTAATAAAATTTCCTAATATGATTGATGATTTATTGAAAAATGGCATCACGTATATTATGAACCATTATAATGGAAGTGATAAATAATGAATTATTTAGATTTATTGAAACTTAATTTATCTTTCAAAAATACTTTTGAAAATATAAATAATATAAATAACACCCATACTGAAAATATTTATTTATCCGAATGTGCTACTAACTTATCAAAAATGTTAGCAAGTTATTTATTCAACCAAAAAAAGCAAAATATAATATATATAACTCCATCAATTTACGAAGCATCTAAAGCCTATGAAGTTATGTGCGATATTGCGGGAACTGACAATGTCAGTTTTTTTCCAGTTGAAGAATTCATTTCTAGTGAACTTGTCGCGACAAGCGAATCTTTTAGACTCGCTAGAATGTTGACAATAGAACAGATACTAAATAAAGTACCACAAATAATTGTCACTAATGTAGAAGGTTATACTCACCAAATAATAAAAAAAGAAAAATTAGAAGAATCTATCTTAAAACTTAAAGTAAATGATATATATTCTAGAGATAAACTAGTTCATGAATTAGTTATAAGAGGATATAAAAAGGTGGCAACTACATCAACTAGTGGAACATTTAGCGTTAGAGGGAGTTTAATAGATGTATATTCTATTAATGAGCAAACTCCAATTAGAATCTATTATTTTGATGATGAAATTGAAAGTATAAAAAAAATAAATGTCGAAACACAAATGTCAAGTGGTTCTGTTAATGAAATAACAATATATCCACTATATGAAATGTTTTACGATGAAAAAGAAATTGAAAAAATAGTAAAAAGAATAAAATCAAAAAATATAATTACTGAAAAAATTCAAAGAGATATAGAATCAATTGAAAATTATCAAAATCTTGATCAACTATATACATACTTGCCAGATATTTGTGAAGAATATCAGCCATTTTATCAATTAATTGAAAATAACATATGTATATATGAAGATTATGCATCGTGTTTAGAACATGAAAAAGCCATGAATGTTGAAATTTCTGATTATTTTACTATTAATAAAAGACATATCAATAAAGATTTTTTTGTAACTTTACAACAAGCTTTATATTTTGCAAGATTGAATATATTCACTAGTGTTTTTCGTTCATCTTTGGTTGACATAAAATTAGATCAACATATACCGTTAAATACATCTAATTGTTATGAATATAATAACAATATTAGAACAATGCTAGAAGATATAAAGTTAAATAAAGAAAAAACTTATTTAATAACACATATAGATGACAAAAAATTAAAATTTATTGAAGAAACTTTTAATAGCAATCAAATAGATTTTAAACGTATTGATGATGTAACTGAAATAAAAAAAGGCAGAACATATATATCTGTTATGCCTAATGGATATGGCTTTGAAGATTTAGAGACTAATTTTTCAATAATAACTCCTAATGAATTCGCACCAGGCAAAATAATTAAAAGTTCAAAATATCAAAAATTCTTAAAAGATACAACAAAAATATATAACAAAGAAGAACTAAACCCAGGCGACTATGTAGTACATCAAGAATATGGAATAGGTAAATACTTAGGAATACAAACTAAAGAAGTACGTAACACTTTAAATGATTACCTATGTGTTGAGTATTCTGGTGATTCTAAACTTTACATACCAGTTGAAAACATATATGTTTTAGAAAAATATATTGGTTCAAAAGATAAATTGCCTAAACTTAATAGTTTAAATAGTAAAGAATGGCAAAAGAAAAAAGAAAAAATTAAAGAAAAAACTCGTGAAATTGCCAAGAAATTAATAAAAGTTCAAGCTGAAAGAGATTCTAAAATTGGATTTAAATATAAAGAAGATACACTGGAACAAATAGAATTTGAAAATGATTTTGAATACAATGAGACTCAAGATCAAAAAAGAGCAATCGAAGACGTAAAAAAAGATATGGAAGGCCCACATCCTCTAGACCGTTTAATTTGTGGAGATGTAGGATTTGGAAAAACCGAAATTGCAATGCGGGCTGCATTTAAAGCAGTTGATAACGGAAAGCAAGTTGCATATCTTGCCCCAACAACCGTTTTAACAAGACAACATTTCTATACTTTCAAAGAAAGATTTGAAAAATATGGTGTAAGAGTAGAACTTTTAAATAGATTTGTAAATGAAGCAAAGCAAAAAACAATTTTAGATGGACTAAAAAAAGGATACGTTGATATTGTAATAGGAACACATAGAATTTTGTCAAAAGATATAGTGTTCAAAGACTTAGGATTACTGATAGTCGATGAAGAACAACGATTTGGTGTAGAACACAAAGAACGTATAAAGATGCTAAAATCAATGGTAGATGTACTTACGCTTACCGCAACACCGATTCCAAGAACATTACAAATGGCATTATCTGGATTAAGAGACTTATCATTAATTGAAACACCACCAAAAAATAGATTACCTATTCAAACATATGTATTAGAAAGTAATGATTCAGTAATAAGGGAAGCAATAAATAGAGAAATGGGAAGAGGAGGTCAAGTATTCTATTTATTAAATAGAATTTCAGAACTTGATCATATTAGATCTAAAATTCATAAACTTGTTCCTAAAGCCAAAATAGGTTTAATACATGGAAAAATGGAAAAAGAAGAAATTGAAAATGAATTAGTTCAATTTCTTGACAAAAACTATGATATTTTAATATGCACAACAATTATTGAAACTGGAATAGATATACCAAATGCTAATACTTTAATAATTGAAAGAGCAGATATTCTAGGTTTATCTCAACTATATCAAATAAGAGGAAGAGTAGGAAGAGGCGAAAGACTATCATATGCATATTTAATGTATGACAAGAACAAAATAATAACATCTAATGCCGCAAAAAGGTTAGAAGCCATTAAAGAATTCACAGAACTTGGTAGTGGATATAAAATTGCAATGAGAGACTTAGCTATAAGAGGTTCTGGTGATATTTTAGGTAGTGAACAATCAGGATATATTGATGCGGTGGGAATGGATTTATATATGAAACTTCTTAACGAGGCAATAAACGAAGAAAAAGGTCTTCCAAAAGAAGAAGATAATATAAGAAAATACCATATTGATGTGTCACGCCATGTTGATGAAAAATATGTTGAAGATGACGCAATAAGAATTGAAATACATCAATCAATCAGTAAAATCAAATCACGTGAACAAATTAATATGTTAATAAAAGAATATACTGATCGCTATGGTAAATTAAGCGAACAAATCTTGTTGTATATGGAAGAAAAATATCTTGAATATCTTTTAAAGAAATTAGATGTTGAGTCGTATAAAGAAACAACAGATGAAATAAAAATAGTTTTTGATGAAGATATATCATCTAGGATGAATGCAACAAAATTATTTGATTTATCTATTGATATGAAATTAAAGTATAAATTCGATTATCGAAATAAACGAATAATAATTAAAATTGATCCACATGAAACAACCAAAAGTTATATATATGGTTTAGTAAATTATTTAGAAGCAGTAGATAAAAATGTTGTAAAACGATAGTATAAACAACAAAAAAACTTCCATACTAATATTAGCAAACAAAGCGTGGAGGTTTTAATATATATGAAAGCAACTGGAGTAGTAAGACGTATAGATGACTTAGGACGAATAGTACTTCCTAAAGAACTTAGAAGAACGATGCGAATAAAAGAAGGAGAATCATTGGAAATATATACTGATGGTACCGATAGAATAATATTAAAAAAATATTCACCAGTTCAAAACGTAAATGATTTTGTCGAAGAATTTGTCGAGAGTTTATATGCTTCTAATAAAAAAGATATAATAATAACTGATAATGAAAAAGTAATTGCTTATGCAGGAAACTTTAAACAAGATATTTCAAACAAAAGAATATCTATGAGATTAGAAGAAAAAATGAACAAAAGACAAACCCAAGTAGTTGATAAAGCAGAAAATTTTGAATTTTTAGAAAATTATAATATTCCTAAGGCAGCAATTATTAAACCAATCAATGTTCTAGGTGATATATCTGGATCGGTAATTGTGCTAAGCGATTCCATAACTGATGTTGAAAAATCACTTGCGGAATTTGGTGGAATGTTTATGGGAAGATATCTAGAAGGCTAGTAAAAAATAAGCAAAGTAATATAGTATTACTTTGTTTTTACTTTACGGTTTAATAAAGTTTTAGGGTGTAATATTTTACATTTTAAATAAAATGAAGTAATATATATGCGTAAAGATTAAAAATAAGAATGGAGGAACAAATATGCCACTAGTTAATATGAGTAGTATGTTAGAAAAAGCAAGAGAAGGCAAGTATGCAGTAGGTCAATTCAACATTAACAACCTTGAATGGACAAAAACAATTTTAGAAACTGCTGAAAAGAATCAATCACCAGTTATACTAGGTGTATCTGAAGGTGCCGGAAAATATATGGGTGGATTTGAAACAGTAGTAGGTATGGTAAAAGGATTAATGAAATACCTTAACATCACTGTTGATGTTGCTATCCATCTAGATCATGGATCAAGTTTTGAAAGTTGTAAAAATGCAATTGATGCTGGCTTTACTTCAGTTATGATTGATGGTTCACATCATCCAATTGATGACAACATCAAAATGACAAAACAAGTTGTTGATTATGCACATCCTAGAGGAGTAACAGTTGAAGCTGAAGTTGGTACTGTTGGTGGAAACGAAGATGGTGTTATTGGCGGTATTAAATATGCTGATTTAAATGAATGCGTTCGTATCGTCAAAGAAGCAAAAGTTGACGCATTAGCTCCTGCACTAGGTTCAGTTCATGGACCTTATCAAGGTGAACCAGTTTTAGGATTTACTGAAATGGAAGCTATCGGAAAAGCTTGTCAATTACCATTAGTTTTACATGGTGGAACAGGTATTCCAGATGATAAAATTAAACACGCAATTGCTTGCGGAACTTGCAAAATAAACGTAAATACTGAATGTCAATTAGCATTTAATAAATTACTAAGAGAATTCTTAGCAGATGAAAAGAATGCAAAAATCTATGACCCTCGTAAAATACTTGGCCCTGCATCAAAAGGTATTGCTCAAGCGGTAGACGAAAAAATGCATGTTTTTGGTTCAGTAAATAAACAAAATTAATTAAAAAAAGAAGAAAACGGCTAGATAAAAATAGCCGTTTTTTTTCAAAATTTAATAAATAAATTGCTAAATAGAAATATGAGTGATATAATTATATACATGAAAATTAAGGAGGAAACATGAAAAAAATATTGACATTTATTTCACTATTTATAATGATATTGACTCTTTCTTCATGTGGAGTAAAAAAAGAAATAAAAGAAAAAACACTTCCTGATGGGAACACTTTAGATGAAGAATCAATCAGTCAATATGCTGAAGAGATAAAAACAATTTACGATAGTGAAGTTGAAAACTATAATAAACTTGAAACTAGTTGGTATAGTATATCGACAGATGCTATCACAGAAGAAGAAACTGAAAAAATATATACTTCAGTGGATAGAATTGATGAAAACGAAAATGCGGTAATTAATTTGAAAGCCAAAGTAATAAAAATTGATGGTAAGGTGTATCTAGATCTTGATGTAAAAACCAAAACAAATAATTCAGAGTCAAAAACAAATCAAAAATATAGTTATGATGCTTCTTCATTTGATATGAGTTATATAGAAAGTATAATAAGAGGATTAGGTATTGACGTTTCTCTTGATGTAATTTTTGATGATGGTATTAGTTTCAATCAATCACTTAAAAAAACCATGTATCAATCATTTGAAAAAATTGGAAACAAAAAAGATGAAAAAATTGGAAACAAAAAAGACTCAGGAACAACAACAAGTGATGATACTATATCAGCAGTAATAAAATCTAAAAAAGGCTTTGCGGTATCAATGTTTAAAGATACTAACAATGAAAGTGAAAAAAGCAATATGATATGGGAATGCGATGATAATTATGATACTAAAAAACTATATATTTATAGTAAAAACGTTCAAGAAAATTCAAAAGCTACAATATCAATGGAAGTTAAAAAAGTTTTATTTGGAGTAGTTATTGCTCCTACTGAAACAGAAAAGTATGAGGCGAAATAATATGAAAAAAATAATAACTCTTTTATTAACACTTATAATGGCAGTTTCACTTGGTAGTTGTAAAAATAGCAAGAAGAATAAAATAGCTACAGCTAATGAATTAAGAAATTACTTAGATTCTATCGAACTAAAAGAAGATTATAACATTGAAGTTACATATAAATCAATAGATCGCAACGTGAATTCTAAAGAAGGTAATACAATAAAAGGAATCGTTAAAGGTTATGCAAATGTAACAAGCAAAGAATTAACACAATTCTATCTTTATTTAGAAGAAATTAGTGCAGTTAGAACGCCTACAATGTATGGTAAAAATGTTAAAAAAACGATTTCAAAAGGAAAAGTATATGCACAAAAGTTAAATCAAGAAGATGAAAAAGACAACATAATTTATCTTTATAATTATGAAAAAAATGTAGACGGAAAAAATTGGTCTAAAGTAGAAACAAAAACAAAAGAAAAAAATGTTGGGTCAAGCTATACAAGTTATTTTGACTTCTATACTGAATTTTACAATGAATTAGAAAACTTCTATGAACAAGCCAAAAAAACTGATTTAGATCTTGCATTGGATATAAATAAAGGCTTTTGTACTATTAGAAATGAAAAATGCATATTAAAAATATCATCTGAAAGATTACAAGAAACATATACATTTATAAAAGATGATAATGGATTACGTCGTATAGAATATATATCAGAAGCAAACGATAAAAAAGTTGAAATAGTAGTAAAACTTGTTTCAAAACAAAAAGAAGTAAAGACTCCAAAAGATGCTTCAGAATATAAAGACTATAACATACATTGATTAAAAAAATAACACATTATAGTTAAGAATGGAGTTCTTAATATAATGTGTTTTTAATATGATTAGTAAAATTTGTAAAATTACAAAATAAGAAAAATAATTGTTTGCGTTTTTTTTATTGGTATGTTATAATAAAAGAGAGGTTTATGCATATGCAAACACAAGAACATCAATTCAATGAATTAGATATTAGAGCAGTTTTATTGTTAAAAAAAAGAGTTGTAGACGAAAAAGATATCCAAACATATGTTAATGAAATATCAACTTATGTAAATAGTCTAAACTATTTATACATATATAATATGACTAATCAAGATTTGACAGATTTTTACAAAGCATTAAAAAAGTTTAATAACATTTCATATGCAACTGTTGAAGATTACGGAGAAGTAGAAAATTATCAAATGGCATATGAGCAATTGATAGATTCGGGCTGTCAATATGGAGTTGTGTTAGAACAAGGATACTACTATGAAGAAGGCGATTTTCTAAGACTTAGAAAATACGCAATAGAACATATAGATAAAAATATTGCGGTAATAACGGCCTTACCTTTGCGTGGTTGTGAACCATTTTCAAGAAGTGGTGAAGAATATAGAGAGTGTAAAGGGTGTCATCTTACAGGTGCACTTGTTAATTTAGACATATTTAATAAAATAGGTGGTCTTAAAATTGAATATTACCAGTCAATGTTTGATTATGAGTATTGTTTAAGAGCTCAAAAAAATAATTATAAAATTATATTGTTAGAAAATTGTGTTATAAGAACAACAAATTATAAAATAGTTGAGAAAAGATATTTCTTTATGAAGTTTTCATCGTTTGAGTATGATTTAATGGATTTGTATTATCAAACTCGTAATAGATTTTATTTGTGGGAGGAGTATGAAACTATTAATCCCGAATATGTAAAATTAGATAAAAAGCTTTATAAAGATGAAAGATATGATATAAAACGAAGTGATCCACAATATCGGGATAAATTTTATATGATGGAAGAAGCAAAATATGACTATATAAGAAGAATAACAGGAAAATATAAAGGAGGAAAAGAAAGTGAAAAAGATTAAAAAGTTATTTTTGGTATTTGCTTTAGTATTTGTTTCCACATTTGCTTTTCTTAGAGCTAATGTATACCATGTAAAAGCTTATGACAGTATCGATAGTACTGGTGCTACTACGTGGAATATAAAAAGTGAGGAAGTAAAGAATAAGTATGGAGTTAATTATTCTTATGTAATTGGAAAACCAACTACTCAAGGAGCTACAGGTACTGAAAAAATAGTTAACTATTTTAGTATGAAACCAGATGGTGTAAATTCAAAACTTGTTACTTGGGGAGTTCAAGATGGTAATTCTGGTTTTAAAACAAATCAATTAACTGAAATTGCAAAGGATTATGAAAAAAAACATCCAGGTTGGATTGTAGTTTCAGGTATAAATGCCGATCAATGGTATTATAAAACAACAAAGAATAATCAAAAAGGTGGTTATTTCTTCTGTGATAATCCGTATTATCCATTTACAATGGATGGCCAAAATCTATTTACAATCAACCCACTTGGTGGTCGTGGAAATGGTATAGCTATTACAAATAATCCAAATAGTCCATTTATTAGTGTTACAAATAGTGATCGTATTGAATTACAAGTATATGATGCAAACGATCAATTGATTGCTACATTCCCTGTAAGTGGGTATAACCAAAACCCAGGTGCATCTGGAACAACTGTTTGGTCAGGATATGTAAATCCAGAAACAATGGGCAAAGCATTTATTAATAGAGAAGTTAATACAACAAATTCATTGTTTGTAATTGAAAACGCAGATCTTGCATATATGAATAATACTAGAGATTATGCATATGAAGGAAGTATGTATGCACCAGTTGATTCATTCTATGGCAAAGGAACTATATCTTCAACTGTAAATCAAATAAGTTTAGGCGCAGGTCAATTTGCTATTGAAACTACAAGCGAAGAAGTAAAAGCAAAACTTGCAGTAGGCGTAAAAGTAATTATTGAACAACAATATTCAAATGAAGGTGCAAATGAAGTAGAATCAGTTACTGGATTCCATACTGTACAAGTTAAAGATGGTGTATATCAAGATAGTAGTGCTCCATATAATCTAGCCTCTAAACCACGTTCTATATTTGGTGTAAAAGAAGATGGTACATATTTCTTATTAACAACAAGAGATAATAAGATTGGTTCTACTGGCGGTACTGCTCATACCGAAACACAAGCAATATTAAGTTATTATGGTGCTTATACAGCATATCAAGATGATGGTGGTGGTTCTTCTACAGCAATCTATCGTACAGATTCAGGTACATTTGATGTTGTTAGTGGTAGTTGTGACTCTGCTACTACACTAAAATCACAAAGACTTGTATTTAGTGGTTTATTCTTTGTTGTAAAAGATCCGGGCGTTAGCATAAAAGAAACAACACCTTCATCAGTAACACTTAGATTAAATAACACTCAATATGCAAATAGCTTAGAAGATGTAAAAGCAAAAGTAAATGGCAAAACATATGAAATGACAAATGGTATAATTAAAATCGACGATTTAGAAGAAAATACAGAATATGAAATTAATATTGAATATAAACTAAATGATCAAAATCTTACTGCGTTAACATATGCAAAAACAGCTGAATACAAACCTGGAATAAAATTGAATCCAACATCAGATGGCTTTATTGTAGACATACCTAAAGTTGATTCAGAACTGATAACATCCAAGATTACGTTCTTAATTGATGATAAGACCATAGTGGTTGATAATTCGGCAGGTGAACTTGAAAGTTATCAAATAACAGGCTTATATAAAGATATGGATTATGAAATATCTTATACATATGAAGTAAAAAATATTAAAACTAATACAACATATTCAAGAAGTGTTTCAAAACAAATATATACTACTTTAAATTATGATGTACCTGTAATTGAAAGTTTCACAGTTAAAACTGTCGGTAATAAAGTAAAAGTAAGATACGAAATAACAGATATAGATAGTGTAATTATAAAATTATGTTTAATCCATAATGATGAAAAAATAGAATTAGAAATAGGTTCTAGAGAATATACTTTTGATGATATAGATGTTAAGACTTCAGTTCATAAATTTAAACTTGTTGCAACATATGAAACATTAGATGGTGAAAATCGCTATGATGTTGAATCAAATGAATTAACATTAGGTGAAGAACATGTACATGAATGGGTTGAAGCAACATGTACAGCACCAAAAACATGTAAGACATGTGGAGCAACAGAAGGTGAAGCATTAGGACATGATTGGAAAGAAGCAACAACAGAAGCACCAAAGACATGTACAAGATGTGGAGCAACAGAAGGTGAAAAACTACCTACAGAAAAGCCTAAAAAGAATTGTAAGAAAACATCATTAATAAGTATCCTAGTAAGTTTAACAGTACTAGCAGGATGCCTAGTAGTAAGAAGAAAACGCTAAAAGATATTAAAAGGTTCAGTATATTACTGAAACTTTTACTTTAATAAAAATAAATAACTAGTTTAACTATATAAATTAGTTTTGAAAGGAAAGAAATATGAAAAAAGCAATTAAAACTATATTAACTATATATATGCTTTTATTGTTAACAGTTACATTTGGGATAAACAATAATAATATAAGTTTACTAGCTGCTACTAATACTAATTCGGAATATGTGAATACTGTAACTGATTTAAAAACAACTGATTTAATGGGTGGTGTAACTTTATATGAGCAAAAAATGACATCACTTTTAAATGGAGATAGTCAAAAAGCTTTTCAAGAACACTTTGTTCAATGGGTAGATTTAAAAAAAGAAAATGATGTACGAATAGTTACTTGGACAAAACAAAAAGCTGATAATTGGGCTGCATCAACAACACGTGAAGCCGCAATTGAATGGGAAAAATATCATCCAGGTTGGGTAGTTGTTGCGGGGACAAACGGAGATTTCTTTAGTAATTCTGGAGCTAATACTAAAGAACCAACTACTAACTATATGCAAGAAGGAGATATGTTCAGATCAGAGTATTCCAAACTACCTAGATCAGTTATAGGTTTTAAAAAAGATGGCTCATATATAGTTGGAGAACCAAAATTAACAGAAAATATGTTATTGCATATATATGCAGAAGATGGCAGTGTATTAGAAAAAATACCAATTAGTGGATATAATGCTGCAGCAACATCTGATGGAATAACACTATATACAAAAGATTGTGCAGATACTTATGATTTAACGGGTTATACAGTATGCGAAGGTACATATACAATTTGTAGAGTAGCTAATACAAAAAATAAATCTGTTTTTATAAAAGGTGAAATGAATATTTCTAGAGCTGGTAATGCCGAAGAAAAACCTTGTATGACAAGAGAAGAATTAAAAGAAGATGGAACAACAAAAACTACAATAGTAAGAGAATTTTATATTGCAACTAAAAATCAAGAAGTTGTTAATAAATTAAAATCTGGTGTAAAAGTGAAATGTCAATATGACTTTGTTGGTGAATGGGCAGATGTAATAAATACAATGGGATATAAATATGATTTGTTACTTAATGGTAAATCACAACATCAAAAATCAACAAATGCTGATTGCTATACAGATCACCCTAGAACCTTTATTGGCTTTAAAGAAGATGGTACTCCGGTTTTAATGGTAATTGATGGAAGAGGCAAAACTGCAGCCGAAAAAAATTATGGTGTAAGTTTATTTGAAGGCGCTGAAATTATGAAATTAGCAGGTTGTGTTAATGCATATAACCTTGATGGTGGTGGTTCGTCAACACTAATCGTTCGCAATCAAGGGGGCGGTTTTGATGTAATAAATAGGCCAAGTGATGGCTCTGAAAGATCAGATGCAAACGCAATATTCTTAGTTATGAGAGACCCTGCAGTAGAAACAGTAAGTGGAAGAT
>ERZ1673742.366-NODE-366-length-61936-cov-6.466751_pt1 | contig 61936 bp, 94 predicted proteins | sample MGYA00580208_ERZ1673742 | MGnify/ENA primary metagenome ERZ1673742 (study PRJEB41218, sample SAMN15661774) | gut metagenome | host: Homo sapiens | place: Canada: London | collected 2015-08-20/2019-03-30 | study: EMG produced TPA metagenomics assembly of...
ACTGAACGAATGGTAATATTGGTTGTGGAGCGAAGGAGTGATTTATTCGAAAAATGTACGAAGAATGAAAAGCGAAAAAGCAGAGGAGTTGTTATATCGTCGTGAATGTGGGTATCCTTATAGTGGTTATTTAACCACACAGGGGGCCGAGGAAGTAGCAGATCTTGCTGAGCAGGAGGCCGAGGAGCGGATACGGGCGAAAGCGATAGAGGCGTTCAAGTCGTCTTGCAAATATCAGGACGGTTGCTTGGGAGCCAACAGAAAATGCGATAAAACGCAGTGCGCATATTTAAATGAATTTATCCAAAAACTGAACGAATTATGAAAAACAACATCAAAACCGGAATTTACATTCCCGACGAACATCGCAACCTTATCCACGTCGACGAATGGGTGGAGCGCGAAGACCCGACCGCAGCACAGACTGTCGTACTGGTAACCGATTTCGGAATGCTCGAAATCGCCAAAGAATACTTACCGGGCGGATTCAATTTCGAGGGCGCACAGAAAGCGGCCGCCGAATACCGCAAGGGCTTCCGCTGCCCGACCCGGCATGAAGCAATCGAAATGTACGACGCCCGGTTCCATGGCCTCGACGAAGCGTTCAAGAAGATCGGCGGCGAACCCGCAACGACTATCGGCTGGACGAGCGACTCCGACCCAGACCCGGAGTTCAATTCCAACCTCGCGTTCTTCTACAACGGCAACACGGGCAACGTGGGCAACTGCTACGAGTATAACACGCTCGCCGTGCGTCCGGTTTCCGCTTTCAAGAAATAGTTTCACAGTTCAATCATTCCCGCGCCCTTTACGGGGCGCGGGTTGAACACCGAAAACTGAATGAGGGATGAAACTTACACGGGAAGAATTAAGACTGAATTATAATGAAGCCTGCAATGCCTATCTGATGGCCTTTTATGAGAAACTTAGGGAGAGAAGGGAAAAAGAACCTGATAAGGTTCATGGGAAGGACCCTAAAATGAAAAATCAAGTTAAGTTCGTTAAGATGACTATTATCGAACTCAATAAAGTGAACTTTAGAGATGCACTCAAGATATTTGCACAGGGAAGGCAAGCAGATGGCCATGCTCGTAAACCGAAGTTCTCAATAAATAAAGCAACATTAGATAATGATAATTACGCGGTATTTCGCTACACATATAAAGAATAATAATGAATTCATTTAATTATATTGACCTTTTCTGTGGGATAGGGGGATTTCATCAGGCGATGGAATCTCTGGGGGGAAAGTGCGTATTCGCCTGCGATATAGACGAAGATTGCAGAAAGACATATAAGGCAAATTACGGATTGGAGCCAGCAGGAGATATCACAAAGATTGATGCCAAAGATATTCCTGCCCATGACGTTCTCTGCGGAGGATTCCCTTGCCAGGCTTTTTCGAAGGCTGGAAAGCGTCTCGGTTTCGAGGATCCCACAAAGGGAACACTGTTCTTCGATCTCCTGCGTATTATGAAATACCATAAGCCGAAGTATGCTCTTCTGGAGAACGTTAGAAACCTTGCATCACACGATAATGGTAATACTTGGCAAGTAATCCACGACTCATTGAAAGATATAGGTTATAATCTCGTTGATAAACCCGTGATATTCAGCCCTCATTATATGGGCATCCCCCAGCATAGGGAAAGGGTATATATCATGTGTGTAAGGGCAGACATCGGAGATATACCACCCTTCAACTTTAATGAAACTAATTATGTCCCCTGCAATATAGAGAGCATACTCCAAAATGATGACGATATTGAAAATATCGAGAAATACCGTTTGAGTGCAGATAAGGAGAATCTACTCAATCTTTGGGATGAGTTTGTAAAGAATATTAAGTGCAATAAATTGCCAGCCTTTCCAATATGGAGCGATAGATTATGCGACCTTGATCCGGACGAGGATCTAAGTCAGTATCCCACTTGGAAACAGAATTTCATCAGGAAAAACAATGCTCTATATATTGAGAACCGCAAATTCATTGATAATTGGCTTAAGAAGGCGAAAAAATGTCCTCTGTTCTTTGGTGCGAAGGCAAAGTTGGAGTGGCAGGCTGGACAAACAGCAACACCTTCATTATGGGATAATATTCTTCAGTTCCGCCCTTCTGGGATCAGAGTCAAACCAGGCACATATTTCCCTGCACTTGTCGCAATTACTCAAACCAGTATAGTTGGTTGTAGGAAAAGAGAGCTTACATCACGTGAGTGTGCAAGGCTCCAAAGTTTTCCTGATTCTTTTAAACCTGACAGCAAGGAACAACAGGCCTATAAACAATTCGGTAATGCTGTCAATGTAGAATGCGTTCGTCTTTTCGCTCAATATATGTTCGGAGATCCTGAGACAAGATTCAAATATCAGATTACTGAATAACAATAGTATTGTGCTGAAATAAATCTATTTTCGGCACATATCTTTTGCTATCTTTGTATCATCTTTAATCAAAGACTTAATGCACAAGGATACTTAACTGTGATATTGACATACTCCCACGGCTAAAGCCGCGGGATTCTTGACTCAGACATGGCCGCCACCGAGGTGGGCTTACTACCACTAATCAACGCGTCCATGCCCGAACGCCGAATGTTTAACGCTGCGTTGAGATCACGATCATGATGCATTCCGCATTGCGGACAAAGCCATGAACGGTCAACCAACCGAAGCTCTTTATTAACGTACCCGCATCCACTGCACGTCTTGCTACTCGCAAACCACTTATCGACATGCACAACGTTCGTGTTGTACTTAGTAGCTACGAACTCCAAGCGCGACACGAATGATGCGTGGCTGAGATCCGAAACCTTACGGCCCCATAAGCGACGCATACCATCAAGGCTCAACGTCTCCAAGCAGATCGTAGAATAACACTGACAAAGATCATGCGCTAAGCGCCACTGATAATCGTCACGATGGTTGCTGATCCTACGATAGAGCCTGCTGAGTTCAAGACGCCGACGGCGGTGGTTATTTGAGCCTTTGACGGATTGGCTCAACCGCCGATGCGCCCTACGGATGTCGCGTAGCGTCTGCTTGAAGAACTGAGGGTTCTCGTATGTACGTCCGTCAGATAACGTAAGGTACGTCTTAAGGCCAAAGTCAATCCCAACAACCGCACCATCATGTGTCGTGTTGCTGGATTCTACCTTAGCGTCGGTTACGACGTACAACCAAAAGTCACCGCACGGATCACGCTTAACGCGAACCGTCTTTACCGCACCATCAAAATTACGGGATTTATGAAATTTATAAGTCTTCTTAAGTCTGTTGATTGTGAAGCAATTGCCGTCTATCTTATACCCATAATGCAGCTTATAGGCAAAGGATTGAAAGTCTGCAGCACGCCGGAACTTAGGCGGCCGCTTGGCAAGCTTCTTGAAGAAGCGCTGGTACGCAGCATCAAGTCGCTGCAGAACCTCAACGCTATTGTGCGAGTACAATAGATGCCGCTTGATGCGCTTCGCAAAATGCTTCTGCATGTCAACCGTTGAAACGTACTTGCCATACATACGGTAGTATCTACGTTGAAGCGCAAGTGCGTGGTTCCATACAAATGCACACTCCCGAAGCATCCGGTCCAACCATACGGTCCGATGTGTCTTGTAGAGTTTGTATTTGTATGTCAACATTACTGTACTCTTTATGCCACAAATATAAGAATAAAATACTATCTTTGCAAATAAAAACTATGCGTACACGTTGGCAGACGAATAAAGGCTCCGTCTATAATGTAGCCTATCATATCATCTGGTGCCCCAAGTACCGGAGGAAAGTTCTTACAGGAGATATTGCCGAGCGCTTCAAGGCTTTGCTCTATGAACAAGCCGCCAAGTTCGGATGGGTTATCGAGTCGCTGGAGGTCATGCCTGATCATGTACATCTATCCATTAAGGCTAATCCTATTGATCCGGTTGCGCGGATTGTGGCACAGCTTAAGGGCTACACGTCACACATGCTGCGGCTTGAATTTCCGTCGCTTCAGACGCGCATGCCAACATTGTGGACACGATCCTATTACGTCGAGACGATAGGGCACATTTCAGAGGATACGATACGTCGATATATTGAGGATCAGAAGAAAAAGTAGGCTGCATTCATCCCATGCCTAAAGGCATGGGCTTTCTGCAGCTTTAATTCGTAAAATAAATTGATTGTATGGGAATTAGAGGTCGGCGGGGTGTAGTCGCACAGAAGTATAAATACACGGAGGATAGTATTCAGCGGGCTTTATATGAGAAGCATCCAATTCTGACGCAGCCTGCATTTGAGATGATTGGTTTATTTTTCTATGCTTGGGAGTCTGATTACTTGGCAATTTCAAAAGCCGGATATGTGTACGAGTGTGAGATTAAGATCAGCCATTCGGATTTTCTGAATGAGGCTGCCCACAAGCAGGAGAAAATGCGATTGCTGGGAGGAGAGGATATGACGGTCGCAAAATACCACAGCTACGACAAATATGGTATAGAGTGCGGCAAGGAACCGATGCAGAAGCCTAACTACTTTTGGTATGTCTGTCCGGAGGGAATCATCTCCGAGGCTGAATGCCCGAAGTTCGCAGGGCTGATGTATATCACCGATTCGGGCACATTCCGCTGCATCAAGTCCGCTCCATGCCTCCACAAGGCCAAGTACGACACGCAGGATGATTTGCACCGGCGGGATATGCGGGATAAGTTCTACTATGCAATGTGGAATTGGATTCGCCGCTATTGGCGCAACATCGGCAAGGCGAAAGATATTGCCCCGCAGACAGTAGCTGCATACGAGCGGGCATTAGATAAGCAAGCTGAGGAGATTGCCGATTTGGAGTATCGAGTTTCTTCTCTGACACAATGGCACGACATTCAGGCTGTCTCAGACTGTCGCGCTACCGATGACGCCATAGAAGAGACATTCTGCCGTCTGTGCCGTCGGGGGATCATCGGGGCGGACGAGAATGTGAAAATCGTAAAATGAGATGGTTATGCGAGAAATTAAATTCCGGGGCATACGCCTCGACAATGGGGAATGGGTGTATGGCGACCTGCTTCATTGCAAAGGTGACGACGCAGGCAGAGTGTTCATCAAAACTGATACGGGATTGTTTGAGGTCGATCCCCACACCGTCGGCCAGTACACGGGCAAATGCGACAGGCAACAGCACAAGGTCTACGAAGATGATATAGTTCGTGATGAGTTAGGCTCAATCGGAGCGGTGATTTTCATGGAGGGGATGTTTGCGGTTGATTTTGGGGAAGGTATCGAACTCCAGGAACTCAACACGGGTATTCTCGAAGTATGTGAGATTATTGGCAACTTTTTCGATAATCCGGAATTACTTAAAAATGAATAGATCATGAAGAATTTCGATTTGGAGGCCGCCAAGCGAGGGGCGGCAGTGTGCACAAAGTATGTAATGGACGTTCGCATTATATGCTTCGACCGTATTGATTCCTTATATCCTATTGTAGGGCTGTGCAGAAATAACGACGGGAGTGAGTTCGTAGGATCATATACGACTGATGGTCGTAAGTTTTGTTCGACCACAGATGATAGAGACCTGATGATGCGCGACGACTATCTGGAGAAGCTGGAGCGTGGAGAGTATGACCATATTGCTGACGCCTGCAAAATGGTTGATCCAACTATTAAGCAAAACTTAAATACTGACCGCGAGTACTGGCGGCGGGTGTATGCCGGGCATATAGCTGGAGGATTAGCGTCTCACAATGGTCTTAACATTATTGGATCAGAGACCATAGTAGCTAAAGCTTCATGCAGCATGGCCGACGCCTTGATCAAAGAGTCAGATAGGCGGAATACAAAATAATGTCTTTTTCAAGACAGTGTTAAGGAGAGTGGAGATAATATAATAAAACTCTCCTTTTTATTTGGAGAATAAAATTAATTTTCCTACCTTTGTGTTGTAATCGATAGGGATTACGATTGATTGTTGAATTTAATATGGTGTTTGCGTTATGCTTAAGATTAACGGTCATAAATTCTATAATGTTCAGAAGGGTCTGAGCGTTGCGGAGTATTTGGAGCTTCCTGTTTTGTCTGTAGTCTCTCATGATGTTCTCTCATTGGATTCTAATGCTGAGGATAAGGTCATTCGTTGTCATCTCCAAGTAGTTAATACGGCTTTTGTAGTTCTTTCGGGTTATGCTGACGGGAGCTTTAGGCTTTTACATGAGGGATCTGTTCCTTATCCGACTAATTGGGATCGTTTTCCGAGTGTATCGTCTGCTATTGCTAAGGCACGGGAATATTACGGTGGTAATATGTGTGTTCGTACTGTAATGGGGCTTTCGAAGTCGTTTGATGCTTCTTTGTTGCACGAGGGCGTATGGGACGTCACCTATGCGACTGATGGGGTTACTGATCCGGTAGCAGTTGAGGTTACACATTTAATTTAAGTTAGTAGTTATGGCGTCAGTTGATATGTGCCAGCTTTTTATAGGCTTTCTGGAGATCCACGGTGTCTATGATCAGTTTTTAGAAAACTTTGCGGCTTATGATCGTCGTAATGGTGGTATTTGGGGTAGCAGGAATTTTAATGATTACTGTTACCGCACGTCGGCTGCTGATCTTTTTTATCATGCCTTTGTATTTAGCACCACGCCTGAGGGTGGTTCTTTTTGGGTAGAACTTGAGTGTGCTTGGGAAGATATTCTTCGTGGGTTGGATTAGAGTAGTTGTTTGATAGAATGGGTTATCGTCGTATTTCCTTATCGAAGCCTTACAGTGATGTTAGACGGATTAGTCCAGACTTTTATATGTCTGGGTTAGGGTCTGTCTTTGTAGGCGATGCTTTAGTTAGGAGTAAGGGAGTAGAGGATGTTTATCGCATAGTCTCAAGTCAGCTTCAGTCTTATTTGTCTCTGCGTTTGTCGTCGTCTTTTAGTGAGTCGGGTATTGTTTGTTGTGCTGTTTCTCTTCCTACGTTAGCTATTTCGGTAAATCATCGGGAGCTCATGCGTGTTTGTTCTTCGTGGTTTTCTCTCGAGTTTGTAGAGTGTCGTGGGTCCATGTCTCGCAATGCTCGTTTGTTTGATTTACGGGGCCCGGAGGCGTCGATTTTAGCCTTTCTTCCAGTCTATTCTTACTTGGTTCAGGTATATGATGCTTTAACTCGGCGTCATATTAAGAACATGGGTGGTAGTAGGTTTGACAAGTTTGCATGGCGTGCGACTTTTACTTCGGATTTTATTCGTAGGCTACAGGAGCTTGGGTTTAATATTTTGGGGTGTTAGTGCCATGAGTGTGTTGAAGATTAAGAAGTATGTGTCTCCTCCTTTGGAGTTTGTGTGTGCTAAATCTACTCAGCGTGGGTTTTATAATTACTCAAAGTATGGTAATTTATTATCTCATGTTCAGGCGTCTTTAGAGTCTTGGGCGTCGTCTGGTTTTAGGGATATTGCTGGAGGGGCTAAAGTTTTGCGTCATGTTAGCAAGTTCTTAGATGGTGGCATGTTGCGTCGGTTTAGCCTCCGCCAGTACCGTTTGTTGGATACATCGGGTGTCTTTGAGGTTTACTTGACTCGTTATAGTTTCATTGTGTTGCGCCGTGGTTGTTTATGGTATAGTGCAGCTACTATGGACTTTAAGTGGATTTACATGCTTCCGGACATTTTGTCGTCGAGTTGGTACGATGATGCCGTTATCACAGAGTTATGTGACGGGGCTGAGATGTATGATTCAGTGACGTCTCGTCGGATGGTTTTATGTGCTTGTAGCTTGCTCTATGTTGGCGGGAGCTTCGGGAGGTTTGCACACTTTGAGTTAACTTATTCACGGGTTGACTTCTATATGTGGAAATTCAACCATTCACTTAGGGAGTTGCGGGAGTACTCTTACTACTGTGATGCTAAGTCTCACTCTTTGTGTGAGGCCGACTTATATACTTTGTGTCGTATGATCTGTGATTTTATCCAGTCTTATGACCTGAGTATTTCTTGTACTATTAAGCGTCAGCCTGATGGGAGATGGAGTATTCTTCATAGGAATAATTTGCTGTTTTTGTCTGGCACAGATATATCCTTATTTCGTATGGATGCCGATGAGTCTGTAGAGTTGCTAATTGTCATGGATATGTCATTTTGGTTTACGTGGATTAGTTTGTTGCCTTATATGTTTAATTTGGAGAATCATTAGTTCTATGAATGTTTGTTATCGAATACCTTGTGAGTCAGAGCTTGGTTGTCAGCTTCTTATGTGGGCCCAGTGTCGAGATGCAGCTAAAGTTTTAGAGGATTGCTTTGTGCGGAAGTACTCAATTAAGTCCTATAAGCATAAATCCACTCATGTTGTTGGTCCGGTTTTGCCTACGGAGTTTTGGAGTGACGCTGATATGTCGGGTTGGGTTAAGTGTTCTAATTTTAATCACTTTATTCCTTCGTCGTCGGAGCTTGGTAGGACTATTTGGGTGGAGTTAGAATCCCTACCTACGGTTTCTATGTCTTATGTAGGGTTGCTCTTAGGTTTGCGTGATCCTAAGTGTCAGATTCCGGGGATTATTGAGACACAAGATAGCTTGTATGTTAACGTAGAAGATGAGTGGCTTCGGACTATCCATCGTGATATGGTGAGAGTTCCTGAGTCCTCATATAAGGAGGTGTATCACGATACAATGAAGTAGATCTATGCGTGATGGGTTAATTGGTGCTTATGTGATTGTCGCACCGGATGCTATTCCTGCGCATTCTTCTCTTTCTGCTTTGGAGGATGGGGATGTAGGCAGAATTGTTTTGGTAGAGATGTATGAGGATCAAACTCCTATTTTGTGGGTCGTGTGTCGAGATATGCATTTTCGTTATATTTCCTTAAATAGGGCTAAGTTATTGAGTTCCAAGGAGTTATTAGATCTTAATGTTCGATTTTAGAGTGTGGTTATGAGTAGTGTTCGTGGTTTCAGATTTGAGGTCTTACCAGATCTTCGAGGAGTTATGCATTCAGTTAGGCATGACACTCGCGTGAAGTCGTTTATTCCGGGTCGTCGTTATTTACTTCAGGCTCCTCCGTCATTCAATCCGCGTCGGTGGGTTACAGGGACTTTTGTGTATGAGGATGGGGAGATGGCTTGTTTTCGGGATCTTTTAGGGTATCCTGATAGTATTTTGCTTCTTCAGCCTCGTGAGGATGGTCTTTATCCTTTTAGGTCGTCGGCGTTGCTTACGGATGTGCACTTTGTAGAGACGTCGTTTTAGGGGCGTTTCTTCTTTTTGCTGCGTGTGAGTTCAGTTTATACTGGGCTCACTTTTTTGTTGCTGGGGACAAGCAATTATATATCCCATAAATTCAAAGTGTTGACATGTTTCGTTCTCAGTTAATACCGTATTTGACCGCCATGTTCTCGTCCGGGAACTTGACGAGTGCAGATTACCAGAAGTTGATCTCCGGGTTAGGGAGTGAGTCTGACCGACCTCATATTGTGTGTTCGTCGTCCACGAATAACATCCCGGATGATCTTCTTTTGACGTCGGAGTATGAGATGCCTGTTGTGCGTCCTGCGGCGGGTTCTGGGTCTTGTTCGTCGTGTTGCTGTCCTCCGGCTCCCACTCCTCCGGCTCCTCCTGTTCCGGACACTCGTATGGAGAAGGTCATTAATATTCTGTGTGATTGGTTCCGGGAGGGTTGGCTTTTGGATTGTGTTGGTGTGAGTACAGTCACGGCGTCTGCTCGGGCATATTATTGGGTTGTGTCTATGGATGCGTCTGCTGGTACTTTTGACATCTTGTCTATCCAGTTTGGCAATCCGGGGTTTGATACTGAGACTATTTCGTCCGCTCAGTGTGTTCGTGTTCTTCGAGTTGTTTACAATCGTCAGCAGCAGAGTGTTGTTTCTACGGTGTCTTGGTTGCTTCTGACGGATGCTGCGGGTGGTGGTTCCGGCATAGAGATTGTTCAGGGTCCGGGCAGTAGCACTACTGCCGTGATGAGTCAGGCTGCTGTGTCGAAGGAGCTTGCTGCTTTATCGTCGCCTACGGTAGTTACGGTTGATGGTTCTACACCCACTATTGCGGTAGAGGGTTATCACATATATAATTGTGGTGTTTTAAGCTCTTTGACTTTTTCGTCCGTAGCGAATTCTCCTGTTATGTCTGTTGTTTATTTCACTACGTCATCTGAAGGAACTACCATTGACTGGGGTTCGTCGGTTCCGGTTGCTGGGTGGCAGGATTTGTCGGCGAATAAGCAGTACGCGATAGAGTTTTTGAGTGGTCGTGCGGTAATTTACTACTATAATTAGGCTTCGCTGTGTTTTATCATAGTTTATCCATACCAGTTGCCACTTGTCAGGTTCGAGAGCATTATAAGGGTGCGTCTACGTCGTCGGGGTCCTTTTATTGTGCGGATAGTAGTATCGACTTGCGTTTTCCTTTCACCAAGTGGGTTGTTTTTGTGACTGGGTCGGATATTACGACACTCCAGTATGTAGAGTGCTTTGGTAGCTATGCTGGTCGTCCTTTTGGTATATACATTAAGGATTCAAAACTTTTTCCGATAGACGATGAGTTTTCGTTTTCCTTGAAGCCACATCAGCAGTATGTTGTAGGTGTTTGTGTTTCGTCGTCTGGGGTTGTTTCCTTAAATATCAATGGAGTTTCTTATGCCTACTCTCTTATTTTGTCCGATGCTTTAATTTTGTCGGGTTTTAACTTAGGTTCGCTTTCGGGAGGGTTGTCGCCTTTTTTAGGTATTATTCAGAGATTCAGTTTATTTGACTCTGTTCTTGACGATTCAACATTCAAGCGTTTGTGGAATAGGGGTGATCCTGTGTCTTATGTACTGCCTGCCGAGTTCAAGCTTCCGGGGTCGTCACCACGTTGTTTTAGGGAGTATATGCCTTGTAATATTGCGTGTGACCTTTGGTCTACTACTTCGCCTGCGTCGGCTGCAATATATACTTGGTATGATAGTTCGTCGTGTTTGGCTTTTCAGGGGGTTTACGATGCTCCTATGCTGAGTAGTGCTGGAGGTTGCGATTTGTCTATTCGTAATACTCCGGAGGTAGTCTTCGTCTTTGAGGCTGATGGTTACTTGCATATAGATCCGAGTATAGTGTGGCTTGCCCAGCCTGATGGGTCGAGTGGCTTTTTCGATGTTTTTAGTGATAGAAATTGGGTTATAGAATAATAGTTCCACCTTTAAATTTTTTATGTTATGGCTAAACCTATTTGGTTGACTATTGCCCCGATGGCGGGGAATAGTAATGAAACTGTAAATTGTACTGGTACGGAGCATACTGGTCGTGTTGCGCGGTCGTATGCAATGACGATTTCAGCGGTCGGTACTGATCCGTGTACTGTAACGGCCACTCAGACTCCGCTGGCGGAGTTTGTGACCTTCAGTTCTAACACGGCGACTATCGGCAAAGAGGGAGGCAATCTCACTATTACGGGTCGATCGAACTCCTCCAAACTTACGTTCTCTCTTAACGATTCTTCGTCGCTTCCTATTACGCTTCCGGAGAATTACACTGCCAATGGGGTTTCTACGAATAACGGTGCAGAGATTACGGGAGACCCGGGTGCTGTAGCAGCTTACGACTTTAGTATTGTTTTCTCCGTTCCGGAGAATACCACGATCAGTGATCGTTCTGCTACTTTGAATGTGGCTGACAATGGAGGTACGTCACCTTCTGCAAGTCAGTTCCATTCGATAGTTATTACTCAGAACGCTGGTGATGCTTATCTGTACATCAACGAGGAGGGTACCACTTCGGCATCGATTACTCTCGGTCAGAAGGGAGGCTCTGAAAATGGTGCCTCGTTTAACGTTTTGTCCAATACTGATTGGACGATCGCATAGAGCTTCTGATTCATTTTCTTCACCAAGTGGGGGGGGTACTTATGTACTCTCCCTTGCTTATTTTATGGGGAGCTATTATGCAATTATATATCCGATAAATTATTTTTGGTTCATGGCTCGTAGGCGTTCTGTTAAGACAATAAATATTCCTTCTTCTGGTTCTGGCGCGGCTGTTCCGTTGTCATTAGTTTCGTCGTCTGGTTATGCTTGGGGTGACGGCAGTTCGGATTCTTTTTATTTGGATTCGTCAGGCACGACTGGTCCTTTGGATACCGTCAAGGTTTATTCTCCTGAGAACTTTTCTGCTTTACTTCGTGAGCGATCTGTGGATATTTACGACACTACCGACGGCGTTGATAGTCTGGTTCGGTCTCGTGTTCGTATTCGGCAGCGTGCTAATAGCTTGACAGCGATTAACACGTCTTATGTGTTTAGTGCTAAGAAGGGTGTTAGTGCCACGTTGACTTTTACTACTACGGCTACTGTTTATACGGAGGATCAGGACCCGGTCAACTGGCTTCAGTATGGGACGTCTAATGATAGCTTGTATTCAGTGTCCGAGCCTGTTGTTTCTGGGATGACTATTTCCATTACGGTTACAACGTTGTCGTCATGGGATAATACAAGTGTTGCGGGTAACTTTGCGGAGATTTGGGTTCAGCAGGGTCAGCTTCGGGCGTCGACTACGGTTTCTCAGGGTGCTGTTACTTTCAGCAATTGGGGTTGGATACGTTACGAGGCTTACTCGCTTACGAGTAGCAATGATGATCAGTTTGCGCCCTTATTGAATCAGGAGCCTATGGCGTCCTCGTCTCATGCTTCCCGGAAGTTGCGTTATGCTTACAATAGGCAGTATAATTACACTTGTCGGTTTCATAGGCCCTATGTGGAGAAGGTTTACACAGATGGGAGTATCGAGAAGGCTTATATAGGTTCAGATGTCACGCTTCCGGAAGGCATCACGGTGTCAGTAGCTGCTTCACATCCATTCTCGGATTATCCTATGGTCTTTGAGGGGAGTGGTCTTGGGTTAACTACGGAGGCTAATGATGTTGGCGGTGTAGATTACGTTTTGACTTGTGCCAGCCCTATTATCTCGGATGAGACTGTTCCAGCAGTTCCAGAGGCTTCTTTAGGTGCTTATTTTAGTCTTCGTGCTACCTATACGGCTGCTACGTCATATTATACCTTAGATGCGGGTCATATCACCCGGGACGCTAATACTTACGCTGAGCAGTCTTCCTTGTATTATCTGGATCTGGATGCAGGTGGTAGTTCGAGTCCTGTTCAGAGTTCTATTTTGCTTGAGACTTATGATGCTGTTGTGCGTTATCAGTTTATTCTTCATGAAGTTTTGACATATGTTTCAGGCTATACGAATACAGTAGATACTGCTATTTCTGTAGATGATTTCGATGTTTCCATGGGAAGTTCTCTTTCTGCGTCGAATCATTATAAGGCGGTTAAGGATACTGCTGTTAATGGAATGGTTGTTACAGGGGGCTCTACGTGTCTTTATCCGGGCACTCTTAGTTATACGAGACATGTGATTTCAAGTGGGGGTTCTTCATATGTAGAGTATGATAACGCCATTACGGTTACTTTCAGCAACAATGTTAATTTATCAAATAGGACTTACCGTTTTAGTGTTTATCGTACTGGTCGAGGTTTTACTGAGTCAGGTAGTTTATATTTTGTAGTTCCAACGAGTGAGTGGGAGTCTGTTTATGCAAGTTACGCGAAGGCGACATTGGTATTGTCTTACGATGGTCATACTCGGACTATTGAGTCGAGTTCTATTCTTGTTACGAGTAGTGGTGGTGCTCAGATTACTATTGCGATTCCGACTACCAGTCTTTTGGAGGCGGTTTCCGGGGATTATACTATGACTATTGAGGGTGGTTTTGATTCTTGGGCCTCGTTGGCCAATAGTTGGGTTCCACAGTTCTGGGAGTCATCTGTTGCGGTACAGGTGTACTATCGTTTAACGGCAGTTGGCACATCGACTTATTTCCGACCGTCCGATGGTTTTTATCCGACGGATTTGGTATACGGTAGATATGGGTCTTCAACGGATTATTTGTATGTCACAAAGAATAGTTGAACAAGCTAAGGTTTTATCGAACGTCAGTTCATTGTCTATTCCGTGGAACGACGGAACGGATGATGTCGTCACGGTTGTACCGTCACGAGATATTTTGAATAAGAGTGTTGCTTTTTCGTGGACAGACAATCTGACGTCTTATACCCGCACGATGCATCTCACTTTTGACTTGACGAGTCCTCCGTCTGGTTTTACACCGTCGGTTTTAACATTCACACAGGAGGGTGTTGTTATTACAGGTACGGCGTCGAATAAGTATGTGCATGTTTATAGTGACAATCCATCCACGCAGGTTGCTAAGTTCACAGTATCATATCCTAATTTTTTAGCTCATGTTGATACGTTATCTGCTTCTATCTACGATCTCGGCACTACTTTTGTGGGACATGAGCCTGCGCTTGTGACTTCTGATTACTGGGTTTCAGTAGGAGCTATCACTTATGCTGAGTCTTCTACGGCTGGAGTGTGGGATGTATCTGTGGCTTTAACACTCAATAAGCCTACGACTCCTCCGGGTATAGATCATCTTGCACGTGTGGCTTTGTGTTATGGCAAGGCGGTTGGTTTCTATGGTATATCGGCAACATTTAGTGAATAGAGGATATGGAAGACTTGCATTTGTTTTTGGATCGGCATTTTAAGGGGCCAAAGTATACCATTGGTAAATTGTATGTCGATGGTGAGTTTTTCTGTGATACGATGGAGGATGTAGATAGGGGTCTTACTGCTGACATGACGGAGTCGGAGATTGCTTCGAAGAAGGTTTATGGTAAGACAGCTATTCCTCGTGGCACTTATTCTGTTACATTGAACGTTAAGTCACCTAAGTATTCTCAGCGTGCTCAGTATTCGTTTTGCGGCGGCTTTCTTCCCCGTTTGGTAGGGGTTCCGGGCTTTGATGGCATTCTCATTCATATCGGCAATTATCCGGAGGATACGGATGGTTGTATTCTTGTAGGACGCAATACGGTTGTAGGTGCAGTTATGCAGAGCACCGAGACCTTCAAGAAGTTGTACTCTCTTTTGAAGTCCGCATCGGATTCTGGTCGTGGCATTCAAATTCGTATTGAGTAGCTACTTTAAGAATTTACGTATATGTGATTGAATTGGCGTGGAGACATTATTCGAGTAGTTGAGTCGGATCACTGTTATGGTAGTAATCATTTGTTTAACATAGTCTCCACGCTGATTCTTTTTGTTGCTTCAGCATACGGTCTTTTTGTTGGATGTTTTTTTTGTAAGGTGATTACATACAATTTTACACTACCGTCTTGCATAGATGTAAATAAATAACTATCTTTGTGATATGAAGCGTGCATATAAATATCGGCTTTATCCGAACAAGACGCAGCAGGCAATGTTGCGTCAGACGTTCGGATGTTGTCGTTATGTTTATGATAGTACTTATAATAAGTTACTGACCGCTAAAGGTGTGTTTTTAGAGAACGTCCCGGATGGAAATAATGCGCCATCTTTGTATTTTGTGGGTAGTTCTGATACTGTTACTACTGTTTTTGTCAGCGAGTTTAACGCAAGAGTTTGGTTTGTTCTGACTTTATCTCATACCAGCAAAAAACTTTCTTTGGTTTCGACTGGTTATGTTTCTGATGTTGTAAGGTATGGTGAAGGTCAGAATCTAACTGATGTCCAAAAGCAACAAGCAAGGTCTAATATTGGGGTCCAGTCGGCCGACGAGTTGCTTGCAGATGATGACTTCATAGCTCAGCTGAAGACGAAGTTAGGGATAGCTTAGACGTTTATGTGGTACAATTGCAATTTTTTAGGTAGTTATGATGTGGTGGAAGAAAGGCGACGGTGGTTTTTATGACGTCGAGATTGAGAATGGCATAGAGCTTACTGATGAGGAGTGGCAGTCGCTGTTGGACGGTCAGTCTAAAGGTAAGGAGATTGTAGAGGATGAGGATGGTCATCCTGTTCTTCGTGATCCGATTTTTAGCTTAGAGGATGCTAAGGCGGTAGCCCTTGCGGGTCTCTATGCTTATGATAGTAGCGAGGAGGTAAACACTTGTAGTGTTAATGGGGTTAATCTTTGGCTCGATAAATCTTCTCGGGCGTTGTTTCGTATGCAGGCTCAGGACTCAGCTGATGATGCTGAATTTACGCTCTATGGTTTTGATGGGTCGAGTGTTACTCTCACCTGTGTTCAGCTTAAGGCCTTCCTGTCTACGCTGGAATCTTATGCTATGGGCACTTACGGTGTTACTCGTAAGCATGAGACAGCCATCAATGCCTTGGATGATGTCACGGCCGTTCAGTCTTATAACTTTACTGCAGGTTATCCGGAGCCTTTGGTTATGACTTTTGAATAGTCATTTATCATCTTTTTTTTCAGGGCCTGATACTTCTGTAATGCAAGTTTCAGGTCTTGTTTTTAATTATGTGCATGTGGATCATGTTGATAATCACTTTATGTCTTGGAGTCCTGAAATTCAGGAGTACTTTTTGGAGTGGTTTGCTTCGGCTATTGCTTCTGGGTTATCTGAGATTGAAGCCAGAGAGTATGCCTTAGGCATGACAGAGGGTGGTTTGAGGTTGATGATGTAATTTAGTGTTGTAGTTTACGTTTACTTACTACATGGAACGTAGTAATATATGGCGGATTGTCTGCGTGCTTCTGGTTTTAGCCCTACTTTTTGGTAGTGGTTACTATCTTGGGGTTCGTTCAGTAAGTGTTACGGAGTCTACGGTCGTGAAGTATCTTCCAGGTGTTCCTGTGAAGATTACTTTAGACAAGCCGACTCCGGTTTTCATTGATAAGGGCAGTCCTTTGCGGGTTGATACGATTGGTGTTCCTGTTTATGTTCCGGTGGATACTGCTGCTATCCTGTCGAAGTACTTTGCTCGTTATCATTATGAGTTGGACTTCAGTACAGATACGACGGGGACTTTTACGGTTCGGTGTGTTGTTTCCGAGAATGAGATTCAGGCAGCGTCGGCAGACATTGTTCCTTTATTTAAGGAGGTTATGACTGTTCGTGAGGTTGTTTCCAAGCCTCGGTTGCTTACGCCGTGGGTTATGGTGGGCACGAGTTTGGATTTTCGGACACAGACAGGCTTTGTGGGCTTGGATTTCCGGCAGAAGTATAAGGTGGGTCTGGGCGGCATTCGGTTCGATGATAAGTATGCTTGGACACTTAATGTGGGTGTTAACTTTTAGGAGTTGTTTATGAGTTTTGGTGCAGAGAGGGAGGCTCCGGGTATTGCAGAGCCTATGGCGCAGAGTATTTGGACTAAGAGCGATAATTACACTTTTTTCATGACATCCGAGGAGTTGGGTCTGTATCTTGACTCTGTTCGCGAGCGATGTTCTCGTCTTGAGGAGCTTGCTTCTTTACGTGGATACCACCGTGGTCGTCGAGGTAAGGCTTTATGCCCCGACGATTAATTTAACAATCTTTTTTTATAGTTATGTGCGAAGAGGTTTTAGAATCACGTCCTTTTAGGTGTGATATTTATCGTCGGTGGGATTTAGAGTCTTCTCGGGATGTTATTATTGCCGAGCTGCTTGATGTTCTTCGGTGGGAGGCGGCTAATTACAGCGAGGAAACCATGCCTATTGTGGGCTTACATGTGGGTAACTTTGTCTGTTTACCTCAAGAGGGTATTTGGGCTCGCAAGTATACGCTTAGCTCGCCAGAATCGTCTGAGTTTGTTTTTTGGCGTGTTTTACTGAAGTGCAATAGGGGTTACTTTATTTTCGAGTTCCATCATTCGGGTTCTGAGCCTTTGAAATATATTCATACGCTTCGGCGGTGGGTTTCAGGTGGTTCTTATCGTGATATCATGAGACATCAGGAGGACGTTTACCGATCACGTTTGCGGGGCAGGACGAGTAGGGTTTTCAGGAATATAAATCTTGAGGCTACTACTGCTCCGGATGTGTGTATTCCTGCATTGGCCAATGCCTGTGCTGTGGTATGCGCAGAGGTATGCGCTGAGTATTTCAGTGTGCTCTCGATGGTTAATTTCTTTGGTCTGATGTCTACCTTTAGAGTTCCTATGGATGCTGGTTCGTCGTCTTTGGATGGGTTAGACTTTTTCATGGAGAAGGTTTGTCCTTTGTTTTATAGCACTTACTCTGAGTTGCGGCTTGGTGCTCATCCGGAGGAGGTTATGATGATGCTTCGTTTTTTGCGTTTGATGTACGAGTCTGTGTATCGTCGTTTTGATAAGGCTTTTGGGGTTCATAGTCTTGATAATCTCGAAAGTACTATGTCGAAGTTCACAGATGCTTTTATGGAGTCATTGTTGATTAATCTTCGGTCTACGTCTGTAGAGTGGGGGAACTCGTTGTCGCCTGTTATTCTTAATTTCTTGCCGTCTAATGAGTGATATTGCAAGTCGTCCGGTGGATGGGTGTTGCTTTCTGTTTAAGGAGGACTTCACCTTAGAATCTGTTCGGGCTCAGATGAAGAAGGTTGCCGATTGGCTTACTGATCATTTTGATGAGTTGGGTAGTTCTGGTAGGGACTATTTCGAGGCGGACGCAGATGGAGTTCGTGTGTTTCAGTACATAGCTACTGGGAGTATAGGTTTTTTCACTCCTGTTCCGTCCGAGGACTGTCCGGATCGAGGCTTGTGGACAGTTATGTTTACGGCTACTCATAATGTCATTTTTTCTGTTCTTTTTGGAGATGGGCGTATTGACTCTGTAGATGATTTTAAGGAGTTGCTTGAGAACTTAGTTTTGTATGGTGATACTACTCAGCATGCTAAGCTACAGACGTCCTTACTCTTCGGAGTGCAGGCTACCGACGTTATTCGATACTTATTAGATCAGTTCGATCTAAGCGTTGTTCTTCCATATGACTTTGGTTTCCAGCTTGGCATAGACGTTTCGAATGATCTCCTTCGAGGTATTTTTGATCGGGGTTCTCATTCTCACGTTGGTGTTGTGTCAGCCGAGTGGGAGATATGGGTTATGAAGACTCTTTGCCGTGCTTTGGATGGTGTTTCGTTCATTCAGACTCCGGGTTCTCCTTTAGCATATACTATTCAGTCAGAGTGGCCTTGTCATACACTTTTTGTTGGCGTTGTGGATCTCATCCGGGAGTATACTATGAAGTTCGTTAATGCCTTGCGTTGTGGTTTGCCTGCTAATGTTCGTCGTTTGATTTTCCCGGATGCCTTTCAGATGTTCTTTAAGGATACGCTGGCTTACATTCTCGATGGTCTTATTAGTGGTCTCATGGATGGAGTTCCTGTGTGCTCTTTGCGTATCTGCCGTGTTTCTCCAGACAACCTTCTTCGAGAGTCAGTTGAAGGAGATAGTTTTGATTCTATTCTAAATGACTGGCCGTCGTCAGTTTTTTCGTCCGTTGAGTTTATTGAGGAAGATGTTTCAGGAGATATGTTTGGCTCTTTGGATGTTTGTGACTTTTTCGGCATCCCTGTTGAGGTTATGAATACTCTTGAGGAGTTATCGGTTACGGGAGACTTGTCGAAGGTGTTTAACCTGCCTCTCAGGGGTTCGAAGAAGAAGTTGTCATAATTTCAGCAATTTTCTTTGTTTTTTGGATTTTGTTTTGTAGTTTTGTGGAGCTGTCGGCAACGTTGTTGGCAGCTCTATTACTACGCAACATGAATCAGGAATCGTATCAGTTTCTCCGTGGTCATACGGAGGTTGAGTTGATGGGCTTAGGGTATATCGCGAAGAATATCTGGGTCCACTGCTTAGGTCGTCGTGGCATTGGTAGCTACGACATGTCTTTAGAGGACCTGCGTGCTTACATGTTTAAGCTCATTCAGGACGCTATCGAGATGGACATCCATCGTTTCTGGCCGACCTTTGGTGGAGACTGGTCGGATTTAGTCTACATCTTCTACCAGCAGTACTTACAGCCTAAGTGTCGTTATAACGGCAAGAAGTACTATTTTGATGGAGACTATGCTAAAGCAGCTGCCGACGGCATTCCGTATATGACATTGATCGATCGGTATGCCAATTCGACACATGTGTCTTTTGAGACTTATGTTCGTGGGTGCGTTAAGAATCGACTTCTTGATGGCATTCGTGGTGGTGTTAAGGGTTATAGTGCCGATGGTCGTAAGTTGTCGATTGACGCTATGGAAGAGGCTCATGGGGATTCTACTCTTCTTCGGATGGCTTTGTATTCTGTTCAGGATGATTCTCTGGATTCCGACCTTACCGTATGGTCGGATGCTCGAGTAGCTAAGAAGTGCTTTGAGGTTGTTTCTCAGTTACGGAACACGGAGCCTGCTGAGTTTAGGAAGAGTTTGCGTACTTACATAAAAATGCGTTCAGGTTTGGAGCCGGAGGTGAAGACATTCTTTGATTATGTCTTTGAGGTTCCAGACGTCGATGAGGACGATCCGGCCTTTAGGGCGTTTGTTTCCAAGAATAAATTAGAAAGATACTTTATAGTGGTACCCGATGAAACGCCGTCCTTATAGTTCAGATGCTGAGGAGTTCATTCTTCTGCATACGTCAGGCAAGTTCGACAGGTTCGATTGTCTGAAGGCTGTTGATCTGGCTGAGGCTCAGTTGTTGACGGATACTCGTCCTTTGGTTAGTATCATTGAGTCTTTTCTGACTACGATTAGGGACATCGATCGTTCCGAATTAATTCCTCCTGAGTTAGAATCAGCTCTCGCGGCTTGGGAGCGGAAATACATGTAATTAAAAGTGACCTTCGGGTCACTTTTTTTTAATTTTATTTGGCAGATTAAATTAATTAATCTATTTTTGTGGTATAGAAATAATTTTTGATATGGCACATACAAATTTGATATCTAAGAAGGTTACCGTCAATGGAGAGACTCGGGTTGTTTCTTATACTTGGTATCCTGTTTTGGGAGCGGACGGATTTGTTTCCGAGAAGAGTTATATGCGAAAGACTCCTTATGGGACTTTTCGTCAGTCTGAGCATGTTTCACGGGCCTTTTTTGAGATTGATGGCGTGTCTTATCCGGTTTTGACTACTTTTGTGAATCTTGCTGGTGGTGGTTATCGTCGGAGTTTCGAGGTCGATGGTAAGACGTTTCCGGATAGTCACAAGAAGGTGATCGAGTATTTATTGTCGCATCGTTCGTAGTTAGTGTTCAACTTTTAATATTTCAATTATGTTTAATCGGGTTAAATCAAAGAGAGGGTTCGATGCCGCAGTGTTAGCTCTCTTGCATGAGGAGTCGTCAAAGAAGCAGTCATCAGGTATTGGAGGGTTCTTTTCTTCTATTTTCAAGATTCTTTTCAATATTGTTGTAGAGTCTTGTTCGCTGGTTATTTTCGCCTTGTTGTCGTTCTTGCTTTGGGGTATTTCGTGTTATCCTATTCTTGACGCAGATACGTGCCTTACGGCAGATCAGTGTACGGTTGGAGTTATCCTGTCGGTCATTCTTTATGCTGTTTTTACGTTTGCTGTACCGATGGCCATTCCTGTTAAGTACTATTTTTCGGTTAGTTACTTAGGTCTTCGGTGGGATGTCTTGAAGGCTCGGTTGCTTTATTGCTTTGGCTTTTGGTTTGTCTATATAACGGTTATGTTTATATGGAACCTTGCTACTCCCGACAAGAAGGAGGCTGTTTCGTCTGTCTTGCCTTTCTTTGGAGAGGTGTTTGACTTCATTCGAGACTGGTTCGCAACTCATTGACGAGTTTATGTGTTGCCATACGTTGAAGTTGTTGACATTTTTCATTCACTTGTTTTGTTATAATGGGTTCAAATAAGGCTTTACATAAGACGGTTGGTGTCGGTTGCGACTACACTTCTTGGGCGTGTGACTTTTACTCTTTTGGGAAGCGGACGTCTGCTTGCTGGTTTACCAGCGAGTCTAACATTGGGTTAGACGCTCCTGTGTTGTCTCCTGTTTTGAAGCGGTGCTTTAAGAACACGGAGGATGCTTATCATGTTTTTGAGAAGGAGCTTGTGGAGAATCTTGATGATCTTCGTGCCAATGGTGGTGCCTTCTTCTCTATGGTTGCGGACCCTATGCGTGAAGAGCTTCTGGAGCTTACAGGTCGTTCTTTCTCGTTGTGTAATGCGATGGGTGTTCCGGCGACCTTTGTTACGGATCATTTTGAGTGGGCTAAGGAGTATCCGGGTTATGCTGCGATGCTTGGTATTCGTCGCGGCATTGTTTCTTTCGGCACGACTCTTCCTGCCATGCTTGGTCAGCGCGTAGGAGCGTCGCCTCGTTCGGTCCTCGTTGATGGTCTCAAATCTCTCCATACGGCTCGTTTCTTAACGTGGTTGGACCTCAACCCGATTTCAGACATTGGGGCCGCGTTAGATGTCTTTACGGAGTTAGCTCCACATCTCACTTACATTCATGTGGGTCTTTCGTCGAGTCTGGCTAAGAGTATGTCTTTGCCAGATGTTGGTTCTTTTGTGCAGTCCTTGATGGTTATTGCCGAGGAGCATGATGTTCATGTTATTTCTAACACCTCTTTAGGTGGGTTTTATTATAATCCGGAATGGCATAGACGTTATCGTTTGTTTGATGATTGGATGCGTCCGGCGTTCGATAAGGATCAGATGGTTTCTGTAACGGGTGGTGATATTAAGGGTGTTGTTCAGGATGCTATGGATACGGTCCGTAAGGAGGCTGTTAAGCAGAGGCGGAAGTCTAAAAAACATAGGTAGTTATGAATTGGGTTGATGTTGCTACTCATAACGAGTGGCAGTTTTACAACGAGACGGGTATTGTTCCGGTTCCGAAGGAGCTACGGGGTGTGGATGAAATGTTAGTAGCTGTTGGAGGTCAGACTTGGGCCTCTGCTGATATAGTGGCACATTGCCCGGCTTTTGATTACAACGGAGGATTCTTTATTTTTATTGAGGGTGGTAATACTACGAGCGAGCCGTGGGGTCATTGTTGTTTGGTTATGGCAAGTGACTATTATGATGTTACAGATATTGGCGGAGTGTCTACTGTGTTTGAAGGTATGGTAGCTTCTGCAGACGATCTGCGGACGGTTTTGAAGTGTGTTGGGTGTCTTAGGAGGTAACAGCTATGGTTATTCGATTTGTCTCAGATCTTTTTCTTGGCTTCTTGCTATTCGTCTGTGGTCTTTTGTTGTTTGGGGCTGCTGGTGTTTTATTCTTTGGGTTGTTCCGTCAGAGCTACTTCAACTCGGTTGACTTTATGGCTTCTGTGATTTTAGCTACCGGAGCGTTCTGTATCACTTATAATGGTCTTTTGCTTATTTGGAAAAACTTTTAATATATGGTCAAGGCAGATTACGAGCACTTGTGGGAGGCTAAGCGGGATTTATATCAGCCGTCATTTTTGTCGTCATTGCTTCAGCCATCGGGTCGTGGTGGGAAGGTTGTCATAGCGGATTATCAGCGTGCTTTGCGTTATCTTGCTGAGTTTGAGAAGGCTTTGATTCAGAAGGGTTACTCTGTTTCGAAGCCTGTTTGCTTGCAGGTCAAAGATTTGTCAGCTATTAAGGAGATCGTACATCCGTGTGTGTGGTATGCTTTGCGGCTTGATAGCTTCTGTTTATGTTCTCGGTTTAGTGATCTTTCGGAGGATGATAGGAATGTTATTCTGGATTCTACCACGTGGATGGCTACGGAGAAGATTAAGGGTATTCGGGCGTTATTGATGTCTTATACGATGGGAGGTTCTTTGGATTGGTTTATATTTGGTCGTGGGATCAATGATGACTGTTCTATTATAGATTACACTCCTATGGTTTGGAGCAATCACAATTTTCCGTCTGATACTATCATTGCCGTTGACGTTGAGTTGACCTTGAATGGCACTTTACAGGATGCAAAGTCGGCTGGTATCGATTGCGGCACAGAGGATGGAGTTATCGATGAGTTACTTTCTATGTCTCCTGATGCCGCTCGTCGTTGTCAGGTTTGGTTTCGGGAGCATTTGGGTCGAGATATGTTGACGTTTAATGTAATTTGTCCTTTGTACTTCGGTGGACGTAATTACCTTCACCGCCCTATCCATGAGGGTTGGGATGCTTATTCGTCTTGCGTAGACCTCTTGCGTCGAGCGGGCGTTAATGCGCGTGCCATTCCTCGCGTGCTTGGTTCTCGATTCGAGAAGATTTCCTTTTTGGATTCTATTCTCAACCGGGGAGGTGAGGGTGTTGTGTTTCATCATGGGGATGCTTTTTATGACTCTAAGGGATCTCGTTCTAAGGATGTGTGGGTTAAGTTGAAGCATCGTGTTGGTACTGACATCTCGCCGCAGGTTCTTGATGATACTTTTGATGTCTTTGTTTCTGGAGGCTCTGGTCCTGCGTCTTGTATTACCCAGTTGGATCTTAGTATTGTTTGTCGAGACGAGGATGGTAGAGAGCATTCTCAGTTGTTTGCAGTTCTACCTTTGAGCGGTCATTTGTCGCAGCGTGCTACTATTTTGGACGCAGGTGTTGCCCGGCTTAATCCGGAGTTTATGGGTATGGTGGCTGAGCTTCAGGGGTGTGGTTTGGATAAGTATTATCACTTGCGCAATCCACAGTTAGTTCGTTTTCGCAATGATAAGGCGGCGTCGGAGTGCATTTATGATGCCACCTATCTTCGGAGTTTGCCTCGGGAGTAGGTTTGGCTCAATGTAGCAATTATATATCCGGATGGACTTAGGCGAGTTCGATCCATATTGTTGTAGTGTGGGCTCCTGATTCATATCAGGAGCTTTTTCTTACGTATACGAGACATCACTCATGTTGAAATGTTAGTGATGATGTTTTTAAGCTGGGTTTTTGTCGTGAGACACGATTTCAGCAGCTGCGTTGGATTTCTTGTAGTTGATTCTTTCCCAGACGCAGTACTTTAGCATTTGAGGTGTCGGGGTTTCTTACGAGGTTTCTCCGGCACCATTTTTGTAATTATATATCCGTTAAATTGATTGGTTATGGCAGATACAGTTTCACGCGCGTCGTCTGATAGTGAGGTTCCGGAGTCACAGGTTTCTCCTATTAATAAGCTATCAGTTTTTAATAGTCAGGGGCTTACTTCGGATAAGATATGGTTTGTAGGCTATGCTGATGATTCCGAGGGTCCTTATGCTTTTCGCATGAGTCTTGCTCAGTTGAAGGAGTTGTTATCACAGTAGGCGTTTTTTTGTTTGTTTCCAGAGAGCCGGGATATTGTGTCTCGGCTCTTACGTTTATGACTTCATGGTTAAGCTGGGCTTTCCTCATAAGCGTATGCGTGGCATTAGCGAGGCGTCTATCATACAGCATGTTTGCTCTGGTTTTTATTTGGGGCGTCGTTTAGAGTATACTAAGACGGAGCGCGATTATGCACCAGATGGTCGTCTTGTTGCTACGGTTGTCTGCTTTACCATTCCGGATTTACCTTTTGGTTTTTGGGTTCGGTTTACGCCTAATGGGTGGGTAAGTTCGGGTTCGAGTTGTTCGGTTTTTTAATAACAAATGTTCATGAAAGATAAATTATTTACGTCTGTTCTTACGGATTTCGAGAGTCATTCATATGAGGATGCCTCGCCTGCACCTTATTCTGTTACAGATACCGAGTTTCTGCGTCTTGCAGATTGGTGCTATAGCATTAGCTCTTCACATGGCTTCTGGGAGCAGGACTGGCCGACGTCTCGTAATATGGCTATGATTGTTTGTGAGATGTCGGAGGTCGTTGAGGTCTATCGTCGTCATCCGGAGAAGGTTTCGTCGGGTAGTACGTCTTTCGAGGATCTGTTTATGCGCCGTCTCGTGTCGTCCGAGGAGCTTGCAGATGGAGTGTCTTCTGGTTCGACTGTTGATCCGGACAGGATTATTTCATTTACAGACTCTATTGTTCCTGTGTATAAATCGGCTTACGAGGAGTTCTTGAAGGGCACCCCTCAGGAGGAGCTTGCGGATGTAGCTATTTACACGTTGGATTTGATTGGCAGTAAGTCTTTGTGTGTCAATAGCAGCACGTGTTATCTTCGGGAGCTTTCGGGCGGCGATGCTTTACTGTCCAATACAGGCTCCTTGGAGGTTGCTCGAGTTTCGCCTTATTTGTGCGACGTTACTTATAAGGCAGCTTTTGTCTCGTCTCATCCTACGGATTGTGCTTGTGAGTTTTATCGCATCTTGTTTGGGATGAGTATTCCGGCGTCGAATCGTTTAGGCTTGGCGTTGCGCTTTTTGGATCGTTGGATGGCGGCCAATTCGTGGGATTTCTTGTGGCACGTGAAGGCTAAGATGCTTTACAATGAGTGTCGTAGTTTCCGTAATGGCGGCAAGCAGTTTTAGTTTGTGCGTTCTTTAGTCATGAGGCTCTGGAGTGATTTTTCTCTCTGGGGCCTTTTCTTTTAGGGTGTCTTTTGGGTTATGCAATTATATATCCCACAAATCATTCCGGAGGTTTGTTCATGGGTTGCGACGTGTTCCATAGTTCTTTAGGGCGTTTTTATCGTCAGGAGGATATTTATTTATCTTTCACGCTTCATAAGTGCGCTGATGTTGTTTACGTTCGGGATTACGATATTGAGGTTTGTGTTTACACGTCGCAGTTGAGTACTCGCTTATGGGTTGTGGATTATAGTCGCGGTTTTGTTCCGGAGTCGGATCGCAAGAAGGGTGATTCGGGTGCTTATATTGTTCGGGGTCGCGAGTCTTGGAGTTTGGTTATGACTCCTGATTTTTTGCGTTATTTGGCTCCGGGTGTTTTAACATGTGGCATTCATTATGTTGGGTCGTCTTTCGATACTGCGTCTGTTGTTCATACGGATGAGTTGTTAGATATTAGGGTGTAGGTTATGGCAGATGTTGTTGTAAATAAGTTTCAGTATGCGTCGGGTCTTGTGAATCCTTACGCGTCGTGCACTTCCATTCCTACGTGTGATTATTATACCACTTGTAGTGTATTGCTTAACAAGCCATCTGATGTTCCTGTTCCGGATGATTCTGTTTCTTTGAGCAGCTCTTCTGTTTCGGTGGATGTTATGGATCGTCGGGCTTGTGTTGAGATAGAGTGTTATCCGTCAGTCGATGTTTCTTTTAGTCAGTCGGTGACCGATGAGGGTATTAATACTTATGATGCTCATGAGTGGCGTTGGTACTTTGACACTTCTCATCCGGATTCTTTTATCTGTTTTCAGTTGAAGAAGAATGCTGAATCAAGCACGGATGTCTTGAGTCACTATTGTTTTGTTGTTGATGTATGTCCTGCGAGTACTTATATTCCGGGAGGTGCAGTGACTTGTACTTTTGACACGGGGATTACATCATCAGTTTTGGAGGTAACGGTAGATGCCACATGGGCTTAGTTTGCTATGGCGTATTTGGTTTCAGGTGAGTTTTCAGATGGGGGTTCTTGGACGGCGTCTGCTCCGTCCAATTCGGGCAGTCAGTTAGTTACGGTTGTTGCCGATGAGAATATTTCCACGTCAGATAGGACTGCATCTTTATTGGTTAAGAATGCTTTTGGTGGTGTTTGTACTGTTAGTGTGACTCAGGAGAAGGCGGTTTATACTTATGCTTTTACCTTGAACGCTTCTGCGTCTATGCTTGGAGCCGGAGGAGGCACGTCGAAGGTCAGCGGAGTCCTTGTAACCTACAGGAATGGTGTTCAGGTCAGTAGCGAGACGGTAGTTCCCACTTTGTCTGGTTCTGCCGATGGTTTTTCTATTTCAGGAGATGTGGTAACGGCCGAGAATAGAGGCGCAGTTTCTGGTACAGTTCGTCAGATTACGGTCACGGGGGTCTACTCTAATACGTTTGATGGTCAGGTTGTGTCATCGACTGTTGTTATTTCTCAAGCTGCGAATGTGATAGAGTCGGTTAAGATATACTCGAGTGCAGGAGGTGATGTCTTTAGTGGGGATTTTCCGGCGTCTGGGGGGCGTCATTTTGCAACTTGCCGGGCCACTTATTCTTCATCTTATGTAGGAGAGTTGCAAGATGCGTCCCGAGTAGCTTGGTCTATTTCTGGCACAGGTTTTTCTTGGGAGCCGTCAGCCTCTTATCCGTGGGCGGGTGTTGTGATAGCATCCGATCGTGGCATTGTTGTAGGTTCAGCTTTGTCCGGAGTTTTGACTTTGACGGTAGGTGCTCTTACAGATTCTGCTGATTTAACTCAGGCCGAGAACAAGATTGAGAGTTATACTTATGGTGCTTGGGGTATATCTATTTCGGCTGATCCTATGACTATTGGTTACGGGGGTGGGTCTTCTACGATTTCAGCTTCGTGTAGTAGGAGTAAGACACCAGTATATTCGTCCGGTTCGTCAGGTATTGTAGAGACGGAGTCTGTTACTCCCTCTTTGTCTGGTTCTGCGTCAGGTTTCACTTTGTCGGGCACTACAGTTACTGCTGCGGAGAATCAGTCTTTGGATAAGCGGAGTATAACTGTCACGGCGTCTTATAGTGGAGCTACGTCTCAGAGTGTTGTTATTACACAGGATGGTATTCCTGTATATGTATATGTCGGAGCCGATCAGGCGTCTGCTGTATCAAAAAAATACACAATCACTATGCCTATGGGTGGCTCTAAGGAGGCTATTTACTTTAAGGTTTCGGGTGGTTCTCAGTTGGTAACGTCCGACTCTAATGATTTTCTTGTAGGCGCAGCTGAGGGTATAGAGGATGCTTATATTGCTTCGAACGACTTGTTCACATTAGAAAAACAGAGTTAATGTTATGGCTATTACGTCGTCTTCCTTTCCGTGGGGTTCGGATGCCTCCGATAAGGTTACTATAGAGTGGGATCCTGCTGTTAAGAGTCAGCCGATTAAGGTTTATACTACTGCTAATAACACGGGATCGTCTCGTGTTATGAATATTGTTGTCACTCCGAATCATCCGGGGGAGAATGCTGTGATAGAGATTGCTCAGCCGGGTACTGATCCTATTGTTAGCACCACTTATGGTCCCCTTAAGATTAAGGGTGCTTCTTTAGTTTGCAATGGTAATATTGTGGATTCTGCTTCTTCCTTTACTTTTCCTGCTGGTGTTTGTAATCTTGATTTGACTCTTAATGCTTTCAAGGATAGAACTGATACTTATGCCTCTGGAGCTGTGGTTACTACGGAGGTTGCGGCTATCGGCGACACATTTTATGTTGGAGGCATCTTATGGGAGAATGATCCGAGTGAGTATTATCGGATGCTGTCTTATTCGGGTTCTGCGTCAGATGCCGTGTGGACGGCAAATGGTAATAATACTACGAAGTCTTGTTTATTTAGTTCCTTAGGCACTACTATTACTCCGTCTTATTCCAACTTGACTTTTACTATTGGTATTTCTACCACTTCTTTAGATCTTGCTACCGAGAATGCCATTTCTGGGTCTGGTATTGATATTATAACAGGGTTACAGCAGGAGGCTAATTCGATTGTGGGTATCTCTGCTATAAGTCGCGTTTCTTGGAATGAGCCACGATTAACGTCTGCGGCTGCGTCTTCTCAGTATGGGTATGCTCATTATACGGGCGTTTACACTTTCACGTCGGGTTCTTTTGATACTTCAAGTAGGTTTATTCCTGTTACTTTTACGTCTGGCACTTCATGGCTTGTTATTGATAGCCAGAATCCATCTTATAGTGCAACTCAAAGTCAGGTTCTTGTAAGGTCAGGGTCTGCTAATACTACTGGTCAAGATCGGACGGGTTACTTGGATGTGTATCCGTATAATTTCCCTGAGTTTGGTATGATAGATAGAGTTAATGTAATTCAGGCGGGAGGAGTAACTAAAACTACTGTGACTATTAGGGGGTTTTTGCAGAGTTCTGCTACAGGAGGTCTTCCTACGTTACGGTTAACTGCGTCACCAAAGGCTCCGGCTTCTACTCTTGAAGTGACTGTGTCTGTCATAAATAAGACTTCAGGTAGTCGCGTTGAGACTTATTCAATAGCAGCTGGTTCAAGTGTAGAGTTATATACATTATCTGACGGGGATACTCGAGTGTCAATAGTCGATGTGTCTCCTACGGAGGACAGTAGTTGTACTTATACTTTCTGATATCCTTTGTGTTTGACTGTTTAAGTGCCTCTTGTGAGGCACTTTTTTTGTGTTTCGTTTTGCGGTTTAGATCAATTTTACTATCTTTGTGATATATTAATTACTACAACTATGGTTCGTTACTTAATTTTAGACTTAGACGGTACGGTAGCCGACCTGAGTCATAGGCTTCACTTTATTCAGGGTGATAAGAAGGATTACGATTCTTTCTATGCTGCTGTGGGCGATGATGCACCTATTGATTCTGTGATTCATGTTGTGCGATCTCTTGTAGATTTAGGACGCGACACATCTCTTGGGGGTTATCATTGCATTGTTTGTACGGGTCGTCCTCAGCGGTCTATTCCTGCCACTCGGGAGTGGCTTCGGAAGCAGGGTCTTCCTTGCGAGTGTGACATTTTCTGTCGTGGGGATAATGATTTTCGTCCTGATCATGTTTTGAAGCGTGAGTTTGCGCAGGAGCTACTTCGTCGAGGCGTGCCTTTAGCACATACAGTTGTTTTCGAGGATCGGAAGGCTTGCGTTGACATGTGGCGTGAGTATGGCTGTACGGTATTCCAGCCCGCGGATGGTAACTATTGACTTGAACTTAGACTGTTTACTACAATGAAAAAGGAATCTCTTTTAGGCATTTTCCAGAAGGTCTATGCAGATTATGTTTCTGATTGGCGCAGGTTGCTTCTGGGCTTTCCGGTAGGCACGAGTTTTCTGGTTTCGAGTACGCTTGTCGTTGGGGTCCGCGATGAGGGTCTTAACGGGTGTCCGGACATCTTCGTAGAGGACTGTAGCGCCGTCGTTGGTGGTCGCTGTAGTGTGATTAGGTCTTTCGATGCTCTTTCTGTTGAGGAGCAGTTATCTATCGTTTCGGCTTTTGACGGTTCCACTCCGGTCTACCATGCGAACATTTAATACAACTTTTTCTTGCACATTTAATTTAATTTTTCTACCTTTGTACCGTAGCTAAATGGCTACGGTATATTGTTGAATTTAATTTTTATTTTATCATGTCAGATTCGGGAGCTTATGTAGCTTATTATGTTCGGGAGTGCACGTCGGCCATGTCGTCTAATGGCAAGCCTTATAACATTCTTCAGCTTGTGGACTCGGAGTTGGTTCAGAAGCAGTGTTACTTGTGGGAGTGTACAGATCGGATGACTGATCATGTTATCATTCTTTTCGATGGTATTCCGGAGCCTAACGCTAAGGGCTTCATAGGGTTCGACGAGTCTCGTATTGCTGGAGACTTGGGTTGTTTTCAGAAGGACGCGAAGCTCCAGTCGCAGTATCCTGCGTGGGCTTGCTTTGTGAATCCTATTCCGTCTTACGATAAGTTCTCGGGAGTTCTGCGTGCGTTGCTTTCGGCGTGGATTCCGCAGGCCGATGAGTCTGGGACTGTCCGTGCTCCGGAGACCGTTCGCGAGAAGATGGTTGCTTTGCTATTCGAGAAGCTTCCGGCTCTGTATGAGTCTTACTCTACGATGCCTGCTGCTAAGCGTTTTCATGACAATTGGGCAGGCGGGTTAGCTAACCACACCTATCAGATTCTGACATTTATTCATGGGCTTCGGAAGTGGTTTCCGTGGAATGTGGATCTGTTTGTTCTGACGTTTGCGGCTTTGTATCATGACTATGGCAAACTGTTTGAGTACAGCTCGGATACTTTCGAGTACGAGGAGGATCTGATGCTGCGTCCTCACTCGGTTCAGAGTGCGGAGGTGTTTGTACAGGAGTACGGTTCTATGCTTTCGAAGGGTCTTTTGGATCGAATTGTGCATTGTATCTACAGTCATCATGGTCGGAAGGAGTGGGGTGCTCCGTGTGATCCGGCTACGATTGAGGCTATCATTTTGTCGCAGCTTGATCAGCTTGCTGCATGGGGTCAGAGTATTTTCTCTATTCCGAATTTGGAGTTCTGTCAGGCGTTGAGTCGGCGTGTTGTTAATACACCTTGTCCGGAAGAATGACCTTGTTGGTCATTCTTCTTGGTTTTTCAGAGTTTTTTGTTATTTTTGTACTTATGGAACGTCGAATATCCTTAAAGTTGAATCACCAGAAGCTTCTTCGGGAGTGGGTGAAACATGTTCGAAAGAAGAAGGGGTATGACTTGAAGCGTTTTTTGAGTCGGTCACGTCGTAGGTTTTTTAAGAAGTGGCAGGCGGATGAGTTTAACGATTAATTTTATGGAGTTATGGGTGGTGGTTTTTATAAATATGTAGTTGCAGCCTCCTTAAAGGACGACCTGCAAAGTAAAATTTATGATTCCTCTGGAGATTTAAAGGAGGATTCTTTATCTTCATTGGATTCTCCTTCCAATATTGATTATTCAGCGTTAAGATCTATGTTATTTTCTTCTGATTCTCAGGAGACTGTTTCGTATGATCAGTGTCTTGCTATTACACATTTTCTAACCAAGTAGTTATGGGTTCTGTGTCTCCGTTGCTTGTTTATAGTCCTCGAGCCAAGAATGACTTTAACTTTATGACTTCTCACACAGATTGGCCGAGTGATATGTATCTTGTAGGAGCCTGTGAGTGTGTCTCTTTCATGCAGAATAATCCGGATGTATGTGTATTGGAAGATTCTCCTGTCAATAGCAGATTTCGTGTTCATGAGTTAAAGAGGGATTTTGCTGGTTATTATAGTATTAGGTTGCTTCCGGTTCCGTTAGATAAGTTTTTTGCCGTAGGAGGATTCAGGGTCTTTTATCGAGTTTTTTATGCTGGTAATAACTATGCGGGATTTTCTTCATACTCTGCAGATTTTTCTTCCTTAGCTGCAGCCGTGGATTCTTATCTTAAGAGTCATTCTTTATCTGATATTACTGATATTCCCTTTATTTTCCATATTGAGTCTTTAGCTTTTAATTATCATAATTCGGCTTTATACACATCATTGGATGATTTATTTGCGTCTGATGTTTTATTGGATTCTGGAGTCAAGTCTCATTTATTAGAGATACGCGAGTCTCTGGGAGGTGATTATGCTAATACTTAGCGGTTATACTAAATAGATAGGTTTAATTTACATGAGGTCCTATGATTAGAGTTTTGTTTATTGTCTCGTCTGAGTATGAGCGTGTTTTGCTTCGGGATTTGTTCTTGGCGGATTCTCGTCTTTCGGGCATTTACTGGCGCGTAGAGTCTGTTGGGTGGTTAGCTCTTGATGCTTGTGCTTACACGTCGTCCGAGCTTGCCAGATGCTACGATATTGTTATTCGTGTCGGTTATGCTCCAATGACGTTGCCTGATGATAGCGTTTTGGGCAAGATTGTTGTGGGGTCCGTTCTTCATTCTATTGACGCTTGTTCTTATTCTCTTTCGGTGCCTGAAGATTTTGGCTTGGATTATGTTCCTGTTGTGGGTGGTTTCAGCCTGACTAAGGATGTTTCGGAGGCTGTTAAGTTGTGGCCTCGAACGTCGGCGGTTGTTTACGATAGTGTCTTACAGGGCATTTATGGAGCCACACGCTGTCTGTCTGAAGGTACGTTTATTTCGGCAGTATACATGGGAGTTGTAGACCCTCTTCGTCAGGAGTTTGATTTGACGAGTTTTCAGCAGATGAGCTTGCTTGTTTCCAATTTAGATGGTCTCGCCGATGTTGCAGTTCGTTTGGTGTTGGCTATTGTTGATTAGTGCATGGTAGAGTTTTTGCCGGATGGCTTGTCGTGGTGGGAGTTACTTCTCACGGTTTTATCCTTGTGCTTGGTGGGGTGTATCGGGGTGTTATCCTTGCTGGTCGTAGGCTGCATGATTTGGTATGCTTGCAAGGAAGCCTTACTTCGCATTTTAGGTCTCCAAAGCTCAGACGATTCTAATAGTGCTCAGTCATGAAGCTGCTTGTTCGTGATAGAAGTAGGTTCATTAATTTCGTGAGCACTATTCAGGGTTTGCGGGATTTTGTGGATGCTTACGTTCCGGGTTCGTCTATTGTCTTGGGCGACATTAGCACTTTTTCGGGTCAGATGCTTTCCATGTTGCTTAAGTTCATAGAGGAGAATCCTATGGTGGACTGTTATTCGTCTTTGGATATTGTAGACCCTGTGTTGTTAAGCCGTTTTACGGAGGTTGTCAAGACACCGCTATCTTTGACGTCCGTTCATTCCGAGAAGGATTTCATGGGTAGTGACAGGTCTTTTTCGAGTGCTGTTCAGCATTTAGAGTTTTCTGATACACTTCGTTTGTTGGCGGTTGGTGGGTCCAAGACGGAGATTTCCTTGTTGTCATTAGCATCTAAAGTAGATTAAATATGGGCAAGTGGCGTGATTTTTTCAGTCGGAATGATGATCCCTATAGGGATGAGTACTATTCTCCGTATGTTCGTCGGCGCGACGGTGCTGAGGTCGAGAGCGGTTGGTTGAGCATCGCTGCTTTTATCGTAGCTCTTGGGTTTATTGTCTTGGTGACTACATACTATTTTACATTTTTTTATTAGTTTTACTTGTTTATTTAGAATTTCTTATTAATTTTGCATTATGATTCAAGTAGAGCGTCACATAGTAGGTCGTTATGATTCGCGTTACGCGCGGATTGATCACGTGTGTTGGCTTTCTAAGAACTTGTATAATGCAGGTCTTTACGTCATTAAGCAGGAGTTCTTGCGTAGCGGCAAGTGGATTCGTTGGATTGAGTTGAACAAACGATTCTTGTCGGATAATAATGTTGACTATCGTGCCTTGAGTGCATGGTCGTCGAATAATATTCTTCATCGTTTGGATCAGAACTTGAAGGGTTACTTTTCGTCGATCAAGGCTTGGAAGCGTGATAATAAGAAGTTCACGGGATGTCCGCGCTTTCCGCGTTACAAGGATAAGACTAAGGGTCGTTTTTCCTTTGTTTACGCTGCTCATACGGTTCGGTTGATTGACGGGATGTTGCACTTCCCTAAGAAGGAGGGTTTTGCGCCTTTGCGGACGCGCGTTACAGGAGGTATCCATGAGGTTCGTTTTATACCGCGTCATGGTTATTACGTCATCGAGGTTGTTTACGAGGTTCCGGATGTTGTGGAGTTACCGGATAGCGGTCGTTACTTATCTATCGACTTGGGCCTTGACAACTTGGCGACATGCTATGATAGCAACGGTTTTTCTTTTATCGTCAATGGTCGTTCGTTGAAGTCTATAAATCAGTATTATAATAAGCGTCGTAGTCAGCTTCAGAGTAGCTTACAGAAGCATCATGGTTTGAAGCATTCCCGCCGTCTTGATAGGCTTACGTTGCGTCGTAATAATAAGGTTGCTGATTACTTGCATAAGGCGAGTCGTTTAATAGTAAATTATTGTAGGGATCATGGTATTAACAGGATAGTTGTGGGTTACAATCCGGGTTGGAAGGATTGTATTAATTTGGGTTCTGCTACGAATCAGAATTTCGTATGTTTGCCGCATGGTCGTTTTGTAGAGATGCTTCGTTATAAGTCTAATGTTTTGGGCATAGGATTTGTTGATGTCAATGAGTCGCACACGTCCGTTTGTAGTAGTTTAGACCGGGAGGCCGTATGTCACCATGACGTTTATGTCGGCAAGCGTATTCGTCGAGGCTTGTTTCGTTCGGGTAGTGGGATGTTAATAAATGCAGACGTTAACGGGAGTGTTAACATTTTGCGGAAGGTATTTGGCGACGACGTTTCGTTGAGGCGTTTAGTCAATAGAGGGCGTGTGGTGTGCCCGGTCCGTGTATGCGCGGATAGAGTTGTAGGCAGTTTAGTGTTAAATTGTATATAATCACCATGGGTAATGTCCGGGTCATTTCTTTAGGGCAGTCGGATTACTTTCGTATTCTGCCTTTTTTATTTCCGGGTTACAGTGTTGTAGGTCCTAATGCTGTTATTTCGTCGTCTTTCATTCAGTATCGTGACATCAAGTCACGTTCGGAGCGTGATGCCTTAGACTTCGATTATTCAGATTGTATTTTCATTTCGCGTCAGATTTTCGACGAGGTATGGTCTGAGGATGTTATTCGACGTGAGGTTTTATCCTTTGCACAGCGTGTCTTTGGTTCCCGGAAGCGTTCGTTGAAGACGCTGGCTTCTGATGGATCTGCTTTTATAGATGAGTGTTTGGACTTCATGTTCACGGGTCGTTGTTACGAGGATGAGGCGTCTCGTTTTACGGAGTTATTCGACCTGTATGGGAGTGTTAGGTTCTTGCCTCGTTTTATTCAGGAGTGTGGTGTTACGTCCGTAGGTCATGTTAGTGCGAGTATGGACACTTTTATTATACGTGTATTGAGTGCCGTCGACTCGGTTTACTATCGTCGTGCTAAGGTTAGATTGGAGAGCAGTTTGCGTCCGAGTATTGTAGGTGCAGTTGAGGCGTCGCGTTCTGTCTCTCCTTTTTTCCGGAAGCACTTTAGGGACTTGAGTCAGTTATGGTTTTATATGCATTTGTTGAAACGAAACTACTTTGGAGATGTCAGAGGTTAATACATTGAAGTCTGTAGAAGCATGTGCTTCTCTTCCTGTTGGGGAGTCTTTTAAGTTGGACTACGAGTTGTTGGCACATCATGGTTGCTTGAATATGCTTGGCAGGACTTTTACACTTCATTCGGATGATGGTTGTAAAGTACGTTCGGATGGATCGTGTCCGTGCGCTTTTGCCTATGATAAGTTTGCCTGTTCGATGTTTCCGTGTCAGCCTACTCGGCGGTCCGATCGCCGAGGTGTTGTGGTCGTAGAATTGACAGGTTCCACTGAATAATAGTGGATGCATTATGGTTTTACGTTTTTTCTAATTTTTACTTATTTTGGCTAAGGATTTTGTCGTTTCGGTTTTAGAGTCCCTTGATGATTGTGCGTCTATTTCAGTAGGGCAGCCTTTTAAGTTTTCTTATGAGTTTCTTGCTCGTCGTGGATGTTTGCATCTGTTGGGCAAGGCTTATAAATTAGTTTTATCGTTTCCTGAGGATGTTTATCCTGATGGTGAGTGTATGTGTGCTTTTGCTGGCATGCCTTTTATATGTCACATATTTCCGTGCAATCCATATATTCGTGCAGATAAGCAGGATGTTCGTGTTATAGCAGTATCGGAGTTAGATGGAGAGTAGTGGGTCAGCTAAGGTTTCAGTTGTTGATGCTCTTAGGAGTTGTCAGCAGAAGTTCGAGGCTCAGGAGCGTATGTTGAGTGGGCTTTTTTCTCAGCTTGACAGTGAGCTGGATAAGTTAGGCAATATGGGCTTATCCTTGTCGGCTAAGAATGATATAGTCATGAGTACAGAGTACTTGCTTGTTAGGTTGCGCAGCAAGCTCATTTCAGAGCTTTCGTCTATTCAGATGGTTTTATCAGGCGGTCCTGTCGTAGCCATTCAGAAGGCTTTTAAGGAGCGGCTTAACGCAGTTCTTGTATACTTAGCACGTTTGAATGAGCTGCGAGCGGATTTCGAGTTAATCCAGCGGACGCGCTACACCAACAATTGGCGGCAGTAGTTACGTTGATGTTGATAGTCAATCTTTAATTTTTAATTATCATATGGCACAGAGATTAGGGTTCGGTGAGAGTATTCCGACTCTTGGCATCAAGCGATGCGACATTGGCCCGGGTTATACGGGTTACTTTATTCCTCTTGTTCGGGACGTTCTGGCTAAGCAGATTGCTTACGTTTCAGGTTTCGGGTCTGTAGAGGTAGATCAGGCGTCGATGATTGAGTTTAAGCTCAATCCGACGAATTACTATTTCCTTTTGGTGGCTCGTTTGGATACGGACATTCAGTCTGTTCAGGCTACGCTTCGTTCGGAGTCCATCACGGTTGAGTATCTCCGTCTGACTCAGAATCAGTATCAGGATTACCTGCGTGCTTGGGAGGTTAATCCGCAGGCTCAGGCAGTTTCTTTCACGAAGGAGACTCGGAAGAATAAGGACGGCAAGGATGTCTCGTCCTTGAAGTACACGCTCGCTGGTTTCAATATCACTCCGGGTATTGCTCAGCGTCTGGAGCAGCTTCGTGCTCAGCCGGATGTTATCGATCGTCTGTTTCAGGAGGTTGACGCCACTACGAGTCAGTCCATTGAGAATTATCGCAAGTGGTTGTCGTCTCAGGCTGGCGGTGTTGTTCCACAGGGTATTCCCGCGTCGGCTCCTGCTCAGCAGCTTCCTCCGATGCCGTCTCAGGCACCGACGGCGATGCCCTATCATGGGGGTTCACTTCCTCAGGGTACTCCTGTTCAGTCTTATCCGTCGTCGGGTTACGGGCAGGCTGCGGGTGTTCCGTCTCAGTCGGGTCAGCCGATTTATACTGGTCAGCCCATTCCTCCGGTTGGAGGGGCTCCGACGCCGTCTTACGGAGGTCCTGCGCCTGCTGGAGCACCTATGGGAGGGTCGCAGCCTTTTGGTCAGATGCCGGGTCCTATAGGCTTCGAGGATGCCACTCCTATTGATGATTCATTTGGCGACATGCCGATTGACGGTGGCTTCTGACTTTAGTTGGAGCTTACATGCTTATAGATAGTTTAGCTAAGTTTTCGCCGTCGGTGGGACGGTTTGACGGGCGTGGAGACGGATGTTGTGAAGTCGATGAAACGCCAATATGTGCAGTACCAGACTGCATATAACCACCTTTGAGTTAGCATATTTGTTGTGTAGTGCCGGAGTGCCAGCGATGGTGCTCCGGTTTTTAATTTGAGGAGCTATGATAGTGATGAGTGTGGATGGCTCTTACAGCCGGACGGGGGTGTGTCTATTAGATTCCGAGGATGGAGTAATAGCGACTACGTCTATTTCCGTTCCTAAGGTTCATAAGGAGGGTACAATTTTTCAGTTTTCCAATTCTTTTCCGGCTGCTGTGTGGCATGCACGAGCTATTAAGGAGTGGGTTGATGAGTATGATATACGTTTGGATGCAGTGTTTATGGAGTATCCTGCTATGCTAAGTGCCTCCGGAGGCTATCTTCTTCCTTTGCAGTGCATGATGTACACGGAGTTTGAGTCGGTATTGTCAGCTTCGTCCTACGACGCACCGGAAGACGCCCACAGCGTTCCATTTTATCTCATCCCGCCTACGGCCATCAATTCCATCGTGAGGCCAAAGAAAGCCAAGAAAAGGCCCAAGAAAGGCGAGATACCAGAGGAGCCTCCTCATAAGATTTCCAAGGAGGAGGGTAAGCAGATGATTGTTAACTGGGTGGATGCTCAGTATGGATTGCGTTTGAATCATGACGAGGCGTCTGCGGTCATCTTGGCTTATATAGGTTATATGATTCTTCGTGGTGAGTATAAGAATACTTACCAGTTGTGTAATCGCTGGTACTTGGAGTAGTGATGCGTGGGTTTGTTCCTCGTGGTTTAGGAGGGTGTTTTTATGGGCTTGTAGGCAGGATTCTGGAGCGGGTTGGTTATATATCCGAGTGCTTACAACGAGCGTCTAACTTTTTATCATCATGCATGTTATGGTCAAGGAAGTGAATAGCGAGGCTACAGGAGCTCCTGTAGATACAGATAGTGTGCTTTCCTCACCTTCAGAAGAAGGTGTTGTTACTCCGTCGGTATGTATCGAGGATGACGATTGGTTGTTCTTCTCAGATTTATAAAAGCAATCAGATTCTCCTAAATTTCCATTTTTCCTAATGGAGAGAACTTAAATTTAGGGGTCGATTTTGGTTGAAAGGTTAGAAGTTTATAAATTAAAAGCGTGTAGACTGCACGCTCCTCGTTTCGGGGTTTTATTCAATAATTAATTAAAGTTTTGTTTTTATGGCCAAAAAAGAGAAAGATGGGTTGTCTTTGTCAGACATTTTGGAAAAGTATGGTGTGGATAGGCCCACTGAGTTTATAGACTCTGGGGTTGATGCTTTGAATGAACTTTGGGGTGGTGGTGTACCATTAGGATATGCAGCCACGCTTTGGAGTGCGCCCGGAGCGGGCAAATCCACAATATCGGCTCAGGTTGCTCGTAGCTTCTGCCGTCAGGGTTACAAGGTTGCTATTATCGATACGGAGCGTGCTTGGAACGATTCTCAGATTGCCGCTTTTGGTTTGGCTCAGTTTAAGCTGGATGGTTTATTGGTTCATCTTACGGTTCGTGACTACGGTCAGCTTGAGGATGTTTGTAAGGTTCTTAGCGACAATGGTAGCTTTCGCTTGGTTATTATAGACAGTATGTCGGAGGTTGCTGCTTATTCGGATAAGAACTTGTCTGTTCGGGATTGTCGTCCGGGAGTTAAGGCTCTTCAGGAGGCGAATTTACTGCCTGCTATTAAGAACTGGTTTGCGGATGCCAATATTTCGTCTTTGTGGCTGTTTCACGCGCGTGCGAATCTTCAGATGGGTATGCCTAACCCTTACGCTCCGAAAGAGCGTCAGGCGGGCGGATTTGCGGCTCAGCACGTCCCTGATATTATTACGAAGCTTTCCGTTGGTACGAAGTTGAAGGATGATCCGAGTTCGGAGACTTCTAATCCTGACGAGATTTTCGGTGTTGAACTTTACATGGAGACTACGAAGAATAAGTTTTGCAAGCCATTTGTTCGGAAGAAGGTGAAGCTGGTCTTTGGTCGTGGTGTTGACAAGCGTTACGCGGTTATTGATATGGCCTTGGAGTCAGGTGTTATTCGGAAGTCAGGTGTTTCTTACTTTATGCCGTGGGCGGACGAGAAGTACGTTGGTCAGAAGAAGCTTTATGGCATGCCGAAGGAGTCTGTCTCTCGGTTGTACGAGTTTATGCGGACAGGAGGCTCGTCTGAGTCCGTTGCGGGGTATTATCCTACGATGTCAGATACCTCTTCTCCGGAGATTCCGGTAGATTCAGATGGGGTGATTCAGGAGCTATGATCACGCATATGCCAAAAGATACGTAAATGTAGATTTTAGGAGCTTATCTATTATTAGATGAGCTCTTTTCTTTTAGGGATTTTAGGGGGCGGTGGGCCCGGGGGTGTGGGTCCGGGTGTCTGGGGCTGTTTCCTCGCTTCTTGTGGTATGGGTTCTTCTGGCACTGCCTGCGGGCCTAATAAACACGCTATTCTTCTGGTTATCTGCGCCTTTTGGCGGTTATATAAAGTGCAGCTTCAGATACTTTGGTTACTATTATTGGTTATTTATCTGTAGCTGATAGCAATTCTATATCCTATGTTTTTGTTTTTTGTTTTATGTTTAGCAGATGCTTTCAGCAATTCTATATCCGTTATTTTTTATCATGTGTGTGCTTCTGGTTCTACTCCCGGAGATATACATTTGTTGCATATCTATGTGGTTATCTGCGCCTTTCGGCGGTTATATAATGTTTATCTTCAGGTATTGTTGTTAGCTTTAGTTGTTGCTTTGAGCAATTCTATATCCTGAGTTTTGTGTATAGCTTCTTGTTTTAGGGTGTTTATGCATGCTTGGAGCAATTCTATATCCATAATTTTAGAGTTTAGTTTTTCCGCTTGGAGCAATTCTATATCCGTTTTTTTTGTAGGAGGCATGCTTCGTGCTTTGCGGTGTATTTTTTGTTTTACGTTGATTTGTTTACAAATTTTTCGTCTATGGTAATAAGTGATCTTGTTTTTGCGAGTGTTGTTTGTCGTCCGCCCGATGGTTCTTCGGTTTCTCCTTATAGGGGTCATATTAAGTATTATGTTTACTGGCGTTTGTTTGGCCTGCGGGTTTATCGTCGCCTTGTTGGCGCCGTTGACTTCGTGTATGGCGATTCGTCTGATTACGCGTCGTTTGTAGTTCACGAGGAGCTTTTTAATCGTCGTGTTAGTTTACGGCTTCGTCGTCGTTTCTCATGGTTGTATCTCTATTTGTAGAGTTTTATGGTTGACCTGATAGTTAAGGATTACTTGGCTTGCCGCGATGTTCGTATAGGCGTTCGGGGTCTTACGGTTGTTCGTGGTGAGAGTTACAGCGGTAAGAGTAGTATGTTCCGGGGTTTGGTTAGTGCTTTTACTAATCGGTGGAGTAGTCGTTGTGTTCGGTGGGGTTGTTCTTGTAGTAGCGTTAGCGTTCGTTTCAGCGTTGATGGTCCTGTTCTACGGGTTGTCAAGGGTAATAGGGTTGGTGCTCGTTACGAGTTGGACGGTGTTGTTTACGATAAGACTGGGCGGGATGTTCCGGGTTGTGTTTCGTCGTTTCTTGGCTTCGGGTGTTTGGACAGCGGTAGTGATAGCGTGTCGTTGAGTTTCTGGCCTCAGTTTCGGAGCCCTTTGTTACTGAGCTATAGTCAGAGTAGGGTTCGTGAGTTCTTGGGTAGTGGTCGTGGTTTGGATGATTTAGGGCTGTGTTCGGATGGTCTTCGGCGTCGTTCGTCGGAGGTTAATGGAGGTTTGCGGGCGTTGGACGGGTTGATAGATGGCGAGCGCGTTGTCTTGGAGGGTTTTCGCGGCTTGTTGTCGTCGGGGTCGTCGTTGTGTTCGTTTGTATCGGATATGTTGTCGTCTTTGTCGGCTGTTTCCGACCGCTTGTCGTCTTTGTCGGAGTTGTTACGGTTGGTTCGTCGTAGGTTGTCTTTGTCTGGTATTGTTTGTGGTTATAGGACTTACTTGTCGTCGTTAGATAGTTTGTCGTCCGTATGTCGTCGTTTTTCGTCTGTTTCTTATCTTCTTGGGGTTGTTTCGGATCGTAGTTCCTTATTGTCTTACGTTACGCGGTGTCGAGTTGTTTTGTCAGGTTACGATTCGTTTCTGTTCGACTTAGGTCCCGACGGTTCTTACGGTGTTCTTCTGGGTCGTCTTTCGTCTATGTCGTCGCTGCGTGATTGCTTATTGTCCTGTTCGTCGTTATTGGCGTCTGTATCGCGTCTTAGGTATGGTTTATCCTTTTATAATTCGTGTTCGTATGTCTGCTCTTCCTTAGCACTTACGACGTCGCGCAGTGGTTTTTTGTCCGATCTTGTGTGTTTGCTTCGGACACGGGATGATCTTACGAGTCGTATAGAGAGTCTTCGCAGGTTATCGTCGTCGGATGTTTGTCCTTTGTGTGGGGGTCCTTTGGGTTGTTGTAGTTCGGACGTATAGCATTTTAATGCACAAAACTTTGTGTTTTGTTTTGTTTTTATCGTTTTTGTACTTATCTTTGCATCATGAGATTATCAGAATACGCGCGTCGTTTAGGGTTGAGTCATCGAGCTGCATGGGAGCAGTATCATCGTGGTGAGATCGATGGGGCTTATCAGTTAAAGTCAGGTACTATCATAGTACCTGATAGTTTTTTTGGTATATCAGAGACGTCTCGACGTGATACGGTTGTTTATGCCCGTGTTAGTAGTCCGGCCAATAAGTCCAATTTATTGTCTCAGGTTGATCGAGTGAGTGCTTATTGTGCGGCTAAGGGTTGGGTTGTTTCTCGTGTTGTGACTGATTTAGGGAGTGGGTTGAATGATAGTCGTCGAGGTCTTTTGTCTTTACTTCAAGATCATACGGTCGCACGTATTGTTGTAGAGCACAAGGATCGTCTCACTCGTTTTGGGTTTAATTATATTAAGGCTTTATGGCCCGGCGATCTTGTTGTTATTAATAACGTTGAGCGCGATGAGGATGATCTGATGCAGGATTTTGTATCTTTGGTTACTTCCTTCACAGCCCGTTTGTATGGTCGTCGTCGATGCCGTCGTCGTACGGAGGCGTTGATTAAGGAGTTGGAGTCGGTTAAAGATTGATGTTGATGTTACGCGCTTATAAATACAGAGCTTATCCGAATGTGTCCCAGCGTATTTTGTTGGGTCAGGCTTTCGGTTGTGTTCGTAAGTATTGGAATGAGTGCGTATCGTCCTTTAATTCCTACGATAAGGATACCAATCCGCGTCCGGTTGTACCTACACCGCGTGTTTTTCGTCAGACTTATGATTGGGCATTGTTGACGAGTGCGGGTGCTTTAGCCCAGAAGCGTATGGACTTTGAGGTGTATCGCAAGCATTTCTTCGATAAGCAGCAGGGTCTTGGTCGTCCACGGTTTCACAAGAAGGGTGGCCGCGACAGCTTTCGGTTGCCGAATCAGAAGTTCACGTTGCGCGGCGACCGTATTCGCTTGGAGAAGATCGGTTGGGTTCGTATCGTTGTTGATCGTTCGGTACCGGATGGTTGCAAGTTTATGAGTTGTACGGTATCGCGTGATGCGGATGGTCATTATTATGTTTCGGTCTTGGTTGAGACGGTTCCAGTTCGTCGTTTTGCGCGAACGGGTCGTTCGGTAGGATTGGATGTTGGTTTGAAGAGTTTTGTTACGACGTCGGATGGTGTTGTTGTCGAGAATCCGCGGTTATTTCGAGATAGCCAATTGAAGTTGTCGCGGTTGCAACGCTTATTGAGTCATAAGGTTAAAGGTAGTCGTCGTTATCGTCGTTTGCGTCGTCGTGTTGCGTCGGTTCATGGTAAGATTAAGCGTCAGCGTAATCATTTTCTACATGTTTTGACTACGGGTTTGGTTCGTGATTATGATGTTCTTTGTATCGAGGACTTAAACATTAAGGGCATGCTTGGCAATCATCGTTTGGCACTAAGTATTAGTGACGCGTCGTGGGGTGAGTTTTACCGGATGCTTAAGTACAAGTGCGCTTGGTATGGTCGGGACTTGCGTGTCGTTGACAGGTTTTCGCCTACGAGTAAGACATGTAGTGTTTGTGGGTGGCGTTATGATGCTTTGACGTTGGATATTCGTTCGTGGACGTGCCCGGCGTGCGGCATGGTCCATGATAGGGATGTAAACGCGGCGGTTAACATTTTAGCATTGGGAGTTGGCAATGCTTTACGTTCGGTGAGTGTCGGTTCCGGCGGACGTGTTCCGCGAAGGAGACACGTAGATCCGAATAATAGTTCTATGGATAAAACATCATAGAATTATCAACTATAGTTGTTTGTGTTTCTAATTTTAATATTTTATACATATGATTGATTTAGAGGAGATAGGTCGTCGTCGTTCTGCCGTTGAGCAGGAGCTTCGGGATGCCGAGGGTCGTTTGAGTCAGCTTGACGGACGTATTTCGGAGTTGTGTGTGAGTCTTGGTTTCGGGTCTTGTCCGAGTATCGAGTCTTTGGAGTCGGAGTTATCGCGTTTGTCGTCGGATCGTGATAGACTGGAGTCGGAGTTATCGGGTCGTTTGTCGGAGATCGAGTCTTGGGAGCGCGATCTTTCGGGTTTGTCGTCGGGAGTTGTTGGGGGAGTTGCGCCTGTTGGTTCGCCGTCCGTTCCGTCTGCCGGGGTTGCAGGAGCTTCGGGGTCTTTTGTTTCGGATGGTTCTGACGACTTTTAGGGTTAGGTTATGGATTTGTCCCGTTATAGTTCCTTTCTTTCGTCTTATCGGCGTTGCGGGGAGTTAGCGTCGTCGAGTTCGAGTCGTCTTGACAGCTACGTTCGTCAGCGCGAGGGTTTGTTGTCGGAGCTTACGTTATGTCAGAGTTGTAAGACTTACTTGAGTCAGGCTAAGGAGTTGCTTACTTGTTCGAGTTTGCGTCAGTGTGAGGATTTGGCTACTGTAGGTGTTCAGAGCATCTTTGGTTTGGATGCTAAGGTTGTTTATGATAGTGATGGAGGTTGCTTCGTTCTGGACTACGGTAACGGTTGCGTTAGCGATTTGACGACTGCTCAGAGTGGTGGTGTTATTACGGTTGTGAGCTTTGTTTTCACGCTGTACTTGATCCTGAAGCTTGGGAGCCGTCGTGTTATGTTTTTGGACGAGCAGTGGACTCAGGTTAGTGCGTCTCATTACGGTCGTTTTTTGTCTTTTGTACGTAAGGTTTGTAGTGATTTTGACTTTGACATCTTGTTGATTTCGCATGACGCCCGTTTGACGGATGACATGTGTGATCGTTGTTATGAGATAAGTGACGGTGTTGCCCATCGTGTTAAATAGTTGTTGGTATGGATAATGATGTTTTAGTACGTTCGACAGGCGGTTTTGCGTCTTACGCTCGTCAGGAGTTCGACTTGAGCGGTTTGGACTTCAACGATTCGTTTAATGCGGCTTTGCGTAGTTCTGCTTTGGCTATTTTGTCTTTGGTAGATAGCTTTAGTGAGAGTTATAGCGATGTTGGTATTTTGCTTGACTATGTGTCTTGGGCGCGTTCTTATCGTCCGTTTAGTCCTTTGACGTTCGAGGACTCCATGTGGAATGAATGCGGCTCGGGTGTTTTTCAGCACATACGCTATAGCAGTTGCTTTCGGGATCGGTCCTTTTATTCTTTTCGTCCTTACGTTACTGACGCTTTTACCTGTCGTTTTACTCTTATTCGTCGTCTGGGTAACTTGTCTTTAGAGCTTCATCCTGTTAAGAGTTCTGGGTGGTCTGTAGGTAGTGTTTGGATTTCGGAGAATGGGGTTCTTACGGGTCGAGGTTTTTCGGGGCGTAGGTGTCTGCTTAAGGAGTCGAGTGTTTTGGATGGTTGGGCTGTTCCCTCGTGTGCTCTCTCTTTGGATGTTACGGAGGTTTGTATTACTCTTGACTCCTCCGTGTTAGTGGTAGATTCCGCGTCGCCGGGCTTTTTGTCCTTATCGTCGTCTTACGACTTATGCTGGTACTACGACGAGCGTTTGACGGGTGTTCCTGTTGCCACCTTATCTATAGAGCCATCTTGTTTGCCCTTAGACGAGTAGTATCTGCTTCGGTTGCCGTCAATTATATATCCGGATACCATGAGAGGTTTCGTTCCAGCCGGAGGTCGTTTTACGTTGTGCGGTAACATTTATGCGGTTACGCGCGCGTCGGATTTATATTTGTTGCGTCCTACGGATTCGTCAGAGATTACGGCGTTGCCTTACTGTTGGTGTAGTGTTTGCGTTTTTCGCGACACTCCTTGTTTATGTCAGCGTGCAGTTCCTATTTTCGGTGGTTGTTACGGGAAGTGTCGTCCCGACGGCACAGATGTCGTTGTTACTCTTGTAGGTCCTTTGGAGCGTGGCTTCTCAATTCCATTCGGGGGCTTCAGTGAGCTTGGCGAGCCGGAGCGTTAGCGTCTTTGTTTTGTATTAAGTTTTACGACGTTCTTTTAGGGCGTCGTTTTTTTGCGTGTGTTCATACGTCAATGTTTTAAGTTTTTTTTTATTTAATTGTTTGTTAGGAGTTATGTTTAGGAGGTTGTGGTGTCGTTTTTTTGGCCATAAGGTGGCTTATATGTTTACTTCTCGTCGTCGTTCGAGTGGTTGTCGGGCTTCGCGTTGGTCTACGAGTACTACCTTTGGTGGTTCTCCTTGTAAGAAGCGTGTTGTTCCTGTTTTCTACAAGTATTGTAGTCGGTGCGGTAAGAAGTTGAGTCGCGTCAGTAGGTACTGGGGTGATCCGGTTGTGTAGTTTTATGGCTTCTACATTTTGACAATTAAATAATATTACTTATCTTTGTCGTTGTGGATCTGTTTCCATGATTTTAATATAGTGTTGTCATGAGTGATGTAAAGCGGTGTTCTCGTTGTGGTCGAGTTCTGCCTGTTAGTAGCTTTTCGCGGTCGAGCAAGAATAAGGATGGTCTTCAGTGCTGGTGTAAGGATTGCCAGCGTGCTTGCCATTGTTCGTCGTCTCGTCGGGCGTGCGGTTCTCGTTCTACGCCGTCGGTTTCGAAGTTGAGTGGGGATGCTTTAGGTTTGTTGTCGATGGCAGATATGCGTGCACAGAATATCAAGTTTTGTGTTCGTTGCCAGACGGTGAAGCCTTTGTCTGCTTTTTCACCTGTTAAGAGGAGTTTTGATGGTCATGATAGTTGGTGTAAGTCATGTCGGAATTCTTATCAGAAGGCTCGCAATGCGTCGATTGCGGAGTCGTCGCGTGCGAAGGCTGTTCGAGATGGTCTTTCTTTACATGTTCCGTCTCGTCGCGTTGTTGCCCGGAATGGCGTTCCTGTTTCAGGTGAGTCTATTCCGAAGAACATGAAGCCTTTGTCGGCGGTTTTGCCGTCTCAGTCGTCCGTTCCGGCCCCGCGTGTCACCACGGAGCTTTCAGTTGACGGTACGGCTCCTTTGGAGTCCAAGGAGGCTGTCAATCCTCTTTTTTCTGGGATTAGTTCTCGAGAGCTTTTGGAGGAGCTTCAGGCTCGTGGTTTTGACTTGGGCGGCGCGTGTCATGTTGAGATACGTGTAGTTCGTAGTGTAGTTAAGTTGTGATGTTACGGTCTTGTTCTTTATGTTCACAAGGTTCGTGGTTGTAGATATTGGTATTTGCTTATGGATCGTGTAGTTGTAGAGATTGACGGCGTCCGTCATGTTCTTCGTAATAGTCCTGATTTCGTTTGTGGTCAGTCTTGTTCTCTATATGACGTGTGTGATCCTTTAGACGGGTGCTTATGCGAGTTAGCTACCGCCGTTGGGGTCCCGGAAGATCATACTTTCGGTTATTATTTTGAGTTGGAGTCAAAGTTGGAGGGTTAGTTATGACTTTTGGTAGTTTTTCGAGTTCTTTCATTGGCGGGTCTAATTTTGATCGGGCTCTTTTGTTGGTTCGTCTTCTGTCTGAGGAGTATGGGTGTGACTTCAAGTTGATTAGAGATGGCCGGGACTTCATAAAATCGGTTCAAGGAAACCCACAAATCTTTAGTTTGTGGGAGGAATTGAACCACGATTCCCTCTTTGGTTAATAATTTCTCTTTCAAGCATTTGAATATTCAAATATTTTTGCTATATTTGCAGCATGAAACTGACATTGAAAACAAAACTTATCCCTACCGCCGAACAACATCGGATTCTTCTTGAAACTCTCAAGGAGGCTAATGCTGCGTGCAATCAGATTTCTGACATTGCATGGCGGAACAGGACTTTCAATCAGTTCAAGCTGCATCACCTTTGCTACAATGACATACGCAATACCTTTAACCTTTCCGCTCAGATAGTTGTACGCTGCATAAGCAAGGTGGCGGACGCCTACAAACTTGACAGGAAACGTCAGCGTGTGTTCCGTGAATACGGAAGCATCAGCTATGACAGCAGGGTGCTTTCTTATTCCGGTCTGAACGTATCTATATGGACTGTAAGCGGTCGACAGAAGATGCCGTTCGTCTGCCACAACACCAACTATCTTCCTTACATCAAAGGGGAAGCTGACCTTGTGTTCAAGAAAGGCAAGTTTTACCTTTTTCAGACGGTAGAAGTCCCCGAAGAGGATATGGAAGATGTCGAGGAGTTTATCGGTTGTGACTTCGGAATCACCGATATTGTGTGTACATCCGATGGTAAAACCTTTTCCTCCGAATCTCTGAATCGTTACAGGGGAAAACAACGAAAAATCCGTAGTTCCATTTAATCCAAAGGCACGAAAGGCCGCATTCACGAATGCAAACGTGGCTGCGCCAAACTCTTGAAACGGCTTAAAGGGAAAGAAAGAACTACCGCGACGATAATCAACCACACCATTTCCAAACAAATCGTTATGGAAGCCAAAGTCAGAGGGCTTGGTATTGCCATAGAGAACTTGTCCAATATACGCTCCACCTCCAAACGCAGGAACAAGAGCTTTAGGAAAGAACTCAATTCGTGGAGCTTCCATCAGCTCCGCTCCTTTATGGAATACAAGGCGAGAATGGCAGGTGTACCTCTGGTTGTCGTGGAGCCAGCATATACTTCGCAGACTTGCTCTGTGTGTCACCATATCGGCACAAGAAGAAACAAGTCTTTCAAGTGCGGATATTGCGGAAACGATATGGATGCGGACGTTAATGCCGCAAAGAATATCGCTCTGCTTGGGGTTGTCGTAAACCAGCCTGAAAAATCGGGCATGTGGTCTTGCAATTTGCATATCACTGCTTAGGTTTAAAGCCGCTAAGTCTTTAGATTAGCGGTAGTTTACTTTAGAGTACTGTCTTCCTGACTTTACGATGGTTCGTGTGGAGTTTGTCGTCACCTTTACGGGTGGTGAGAATTTTGTTCGTGTTTACCGAGACGAGAGTGCCACTATGGATTTCAGTGGTCCTTGTACTACGGAGTCAGAGCTTGAGGATCTTTTTGGTCTTTTTGACATTGATGTCGATGATATTGTTTAGCATATGAGCAGGTTTCTTTTTGTCACGGATTTACATATCAACACGGTTTGTGCTGTTCGGACGGGTAATCCTTTGGCCGACGTGTTGCAGAAGCTACGGTGGTGTGTCGATAAGGCCAATGAGTTAGACGCCACACTTCTTCTTGGTGGAGATATTTTCGATAAGGCTACTGTTCCTTACGAGGCGGTTAATGGGGTGATGGATGTTCTGTCCGAGTGTCGTTATACCGCCCTATGTGTGTGGGGGAATCATGACATGCTGTACAGGGCGGACGAGAACGCGAAGCGTTGTGCCTTGTACACGCTGGGTGCGTCAGGCACCGTAGGCTTTATGGATAACACGGTTGTGTCTTATCCGGACTGCTATGTTGGCGGTCAGCTTCCTTTGGAGACGCGTGATAAGCCTCAGCTTTTGGTTTATCACGGTTTCTTGGAGCAGAAGGATGGTCGTTTTACGGTTTCGGTTTCCGACCTTGTTGGTTGTTCGTCTCCAGCTTTGGTTTTGCTTGGTCATGATCATGTCGAGTATGCCGACTATGTTGTTAATGATCATATTACTGTTGTTCGTCCGGGTAGTTTGTTTAGGAATCGTCGTGTTTCCACGTCGGATAGGGTTCCGAAGGCTGTTTACGTTGAAGTAGAGAACGGCTCAATACGTCATAGTCTTTTGGAGGTTTCCGTGGCACGTTCCGCGTCGGATATTTTTTCGGTTTCTGGTTCTATGCCAGAGTCGGTTACCTCTTCCGATCCGTCTATTATGAGTTACGATACTCTTTTGGAGTTGCTTCGTAATAGCAGCGGAGGTGAGGACTTGAGTTTTATGGACGCTTTGCGCATGGTTGCTCCAGACGATGTTGTTAGTTACTGTGAGGGGATTCTTGGTGCTGCGTCCGTTCAGAAGAAGGGCAAGTAGTTCATTTAATGTTTAGATACTCATGGAAAATATTAAGGATTTGAGTTCGTCGGGTTTCGATCCCATGTCCCCTTTGGATGGTTTGGATGGTGATGGTGTTGATCAGGTGATTTCCGGCATTTCGGAGGTTACGTCAGGTCTTCCTTACGAGAGTTACGTTTCGATTCCGAAGCTTGAGGCTACGCCGATGCTTCATGTTTTGGATTGCCTGTCGAAGCTCGCTGCGTCGTTGTCTGGGAAGAATGTTTATCTTTACGCTACGGCGGATTGGGTTTATGTCAAGTACGACAATTCGGCTTATCAGCTTGTGTATCGTTTTGTGAATTCGTCTGGCAAGACTCTTCGTGGTTTTTCCATTCCTATTGTCCACCTGAAGAAGCTTTTCGGGAACGTTGTGGCTCATCTTGTCTTGGTGTCTCAGGATGCTTCGTCTGGTTCTGGTCAGCCGGGGTTGTATGCTTACTTTTCCGGCAACTTGGTTTATGTCGAGACTCAGTCTTTCGACGCGTCTGTTTATGATTTCCAGTACGAGGAGATGACTGATAAGTTGGATGGGGACCATATTCGCCAGAATCTTTTGACCTTCTCGTCACTTCTTGCTTACTCGGAGCGTACGTCGGAGCGTCAGTTGATTACGCGTGATGGTTACTCGTACATCAACATCGGGTCTATTCTTGGTCGCGTAAAGTCTTTCTTTGGGCCCCACGATTGTATTTTGTCACGCATCTTGGTGGATGTGGTATCCACCCTTGCCTCTACGAATGACGGGAACATTTCGGCTTGTTTTTCCGAGGATCATATGTCGATGGACTTCGGTGGTTTCCATTATCTTCGTTTTGCTTATACGTCCGGCGAGGCTGTTAGTCGTTTCATGAGTCCTCTTTTTAAGAGTGCTTTTCTTTATGACAGCTCGGTTCTCGTAGAGGATGGGGCTTTCCGCCAGCTTCTTACAGTCGTAGGTTCTTTGGATTACTTTACGGACACGGTTCGTGTAGATTTCAATCCGAGTGACTTTGTTGTCACAGCCCATCGGAAGGATGGAGAGGATGCTAAGTATACGTTTGCTTACAAGGAGGGTCTGAGTTCGGGGGGAGCTATTGTTGTTTCCATTCCGGTTCTTCTTGGCGTTCTCTCTAAGAGTACAGCTAACACGAAGTACAGTTGTTCGTCGAGTAGTCTTGTTGTAGACTTGGGTGACGCTGTTTACTGCGTGCGTTCGGTTCTCATGCAGCAGTAGATAATGTGTTTTAGTCATCTTTGTTTTTGTTTCTCGCCGAGAGCTTCTCCTTCTCGGCGTTTTTTTTTATGCGGCATAAGCAATTATATATCCTTAAAATTTAACGTAGCTTCATGGTCATAGAACTTCTTTCTGGTTTGAGTGCGTCAGAGTGTCGTCGTCGTGGTATTTCGTCATTGCGTTCGGATGGTGTTCGTGGCGGCGTTAGCTATAGTTTGTGCTGCGTTTCGGATTCTGCGTCGTTTTCACTTCTGACGTCGGATGAGGTTTTGGATGCCACGAGTGGTTCTATAGGTTCTTTGGTTGATATAGATGGGGTTACTTATCGTTTTCGGGGCGAGACAGACACCGATTGGCTTGTTGAGGATTTGTTTCCAGATACGGATGGTGTTGTCATTCATTCTTTTCCGAAGGATAGCACTGATATAGAATTTGATGCGGTTGTTTCGCCGAGTGTTGGTGACTTCAGTAGGCTTACGAGTGCTGTGTCGTCGTCCGGTTCGTCGTCAGGTCCTCGTCGAGGTTCGTCGAGTGTTTCTCTGGATGCGAAGAAGCGTTGGATGTCTTATCAGACTCGTTCGGAGCTTAGTCGGATTCCTTATCCGGATATGTCTCAGTCTTTATGGTCCTCTGCTTTGGATCTTGCTTTTGATAAGTTGGGGTCGGATCGTCTTCGTTATTATGATGTGATGCCGTTTTACAAGAAGTTGCGTCAGTCTCATAGGAGGTAGTTTACATGGGAGGTAGTTTACATGGGAGATAATTTCTATGAATGTGTTTCGGGTTTTGATACCGATGTTTCTGTCGAGGATGCAGTTCGCATTTTGGACAGTCTTTCTGTTGTAGATGCGTCGGGTGATAAGCCGAAGGGTAGTGCTATTGGTCGTGCCTTGAAGAGTGAGTTTAAGGATTTTCGTCGAGCTATTGGCAAGAGTCTTCTTGGCGGTTTAGGTATTTGGGGCATCTGGGAGTCCATTCGTAAGGAGCTTGAGGTTGATAGGGAATGGGATGCGAAGCAGGCGAAGGCTATTGATTCCTTGCTTAAGGAGGCGGACGCTAAGAGTGCCTTAGATAATACGAAGACAACCATGATTGGTTATGGTTCTTGTAAGCTTCCGGAGGGTTTTTATCTTTTGGGTGCGTCAGGAGTGACAGATGCATCTTTGTCGTCTATGACTTTTTCGATGCCTATTATTCTGGCTTTGGACTGGGAGGCTTATAAGTCTTTCACGCAGGCTTTGTCTAAGGTTTCGTCACGTCTTGATGGCGACTCTCTTTCCGTTGAGGAGAAGAAGTCTTTAGAGGACCTTCAGTCTCGTGTTGTCAATAAGCCTCTTACGGACAGCTTTAAGGACAAGGATTTTCTTAAGTATATCTCTGTTAATGCGGTTTCGGGAGATTATGAGATTCAGCTCACCTATGTTCCGTCGCATGATATGGATCATGGTTTTCTTTTGAATGTTTCGGGGTCGTCTGATAAGAGTGGTTCTAAGTTTACGTTGTCAGTTTTGAATCCTTTTAAGAATGATGTTAAGCTGGCACGGATGCCTAAAGAGCAGCGATGATTTGGACGTTTGCATTAATTTAATTAACTTTGCTTTGTCAAATAAAAATTAGTATAGTTATGAGTTCGTTTGTAGATGATATGGCGTTGAGCGATATTCAGCTGTCCGAGGGTGAGATTATGTCGGAGGCCGATCGTCTTATGAAGGAGTTTGGGTTTCCGTATAAAAACAAGTACGGAGACACCTTTTACTTTTTGGGTATTCCTCACACATCTGGGGCTTCCGAGGCTGTGGTTCGTGTGGATGGTAATGGCAGGCCGTATAGTACTTTTGGTCCTGCTTCTACGGATACAGATGTTACGGTTATTCCGGGGAGTGTTTATTTAGTGAAGGTTTACGGCAAGTCGGGTGCTGTCGAAGTTCTCGACGATGTTTTCTTCAGCCATGAGGATAATGCTCGTGTTGCAGAGATTCTTTTGGACGAGGATGCCCTTCCGGAGGACTCGGATTATTACGAGGAGGCTTACATGGAGAAGTATGGGGATTATCCTGAATCTGATGCTGCTTATAGTTACGCTGAGTTTGAGGGGGATGCGTCCCGCAAGTATGGCATTTCGGATTCTGTGGAGTCTGACGAGGAGCTTCTTGCATCTTTGGAGTCGGATCATAGTCCGGAGAACTTGTCTCGTGTTGCTTGGATTTTGCACAAGCAGGGTCGTACAAGTTTGAAGGATGGGCGTCGTGAGGTTCTTGCGATTGCTAATGGTCCTGATTACGACAAGCCGTTGGATTACTCCTACAATCAGCGTGCTTGGACGCATGTTGTAGATTGTGATGGTGTTACTCGGATGTCGGATATTGGTTCGAGTGTTCCGGGTCGTTATCCTGCGAATCGTCGTAGTTCGGGTCGTCGGAAGTAGTTATTATTTCATTTCATATTTCAGCTGTTATGGGTAAACAGGGTGGTTTTTTCGAGGAGGTTGTATGTGACAGCTATTCTCGTGTATGTGACTCCAATGAGCGTCTTAAGGAGTACCTTGAGGGTGCTTTGAGTAAGGCGGGTCTTGAGTCTTTTGTTACGGTTATGCCTCGTCGTGATGGTTATCGTATTTACACGGGCGAGAAGCCGGATGCTCCTTTTGTCTATGTGGATGTGTATTTGGACGGGGAGTCTGTGGTAGTTGAGGGTTCGAGTATGCGTAATTTGTCAGAGTCCGAGATGGGCGATTTGGCTCGTTTCTTGGGTATTTCAGGCAAGGAGGCTGGCGAGAAGCTTAATAAGTTTCGTCGGTTTATTGACGCCTTACAGAAGCATGCCGGGGAGGATGTAGATAAGCTGGAGGACTTGAAGGTGTCTGATGCTGTGTATGTGGACGCCAAGAATCGGAATGGTGGTTCTCATGTTCGTTATATGTCTGGTGAGCGTTTGGGTCGTCCTGTCAATCATGCTCGTCCTTCTGGTTCTGGTGTCACTCGGGGTCGAGATTATGTTTCGAAGGTGGACGGCGGTCAGCGCGTAGGTAAGCCTGTTCAGCGCGCTAAGGTTTCGGATTCGAAGGCTTATGATATTTCCAAGATTTCGGGTGCTTTGAAGCTCGTGAAGGAGAACTTCAAGGTTTCCGGCAAGCCTGCAGAGATTAAGGGTATCACTTTGGATTTGAAGGACCTCGGAGGTGCTATTGTGAGTGTTAAGGCTTACAATAAGGACAAGGAGCCTAAGATTACGGTTGAGGCTCGGACGTCAGATGGCAAGCGTCATGGATTTGATTACGGCATTGACGCTAAGGCGTCCCATGTGTATGGTGATTTGGCGTCGCTTGGGAAGGTTGAAGACTCGACCCCTGCTCGGTGGTATCAGGGCCAACGGATTGGTGCCTCTGCTGTTTCCGACGGAGATACTAAGATTTCAGTATCAGGAGATACCGATCGTTCGTTGTGGTTCGATACAGTTTCTAAGCGTCTTCGTGAGGATAGTGCTTTTACAGTCGAGGATGATACTAAGGACCTTGTTTCCGGTTACTACAAGCTTGGCGACGGCAATGAGGGTCATATTTCGTTGTATCCGGATAAGATTGTATTCTACTCTTACGAGAATCCGTCAGATGCTGATTCTGATCCTTATGAAACTGTCGTACCTTTTGACTTTTACAAGAAGGTTGAGTCTCTTTTGGCACTTCTTTGGTTTGTGCAGGCAGCAGATGATGCCTATGACTTTATCGATGTTGTTCAGAGTGTAAAAAAGGCCAATATTGGAGTTGCAGATTCGGCGAAGGTTTCGGATAGTGTTTATGTTTCGGAGTCGGGTCTTACTCCGGAGTTTGTTCGTCCGGGTGTTGTGAATCCGTATCAGGATGCCGATTGGGCGAAGACATCCGATACGATTAACTGGGATGGTGTAGATTTGATGTCTATTGGTCAGACTATTGGTTATTTGGGTAGTCTTGGCAAGAAGGATGAGAAGGGTCGAGATTTGTATGGGATCGAGTATTTTTCGCCCAATGGGAAGAATCATTCCATTTCCGAGTTGATTAAGGAGGATTACGACCGCAATCTGGCACAGGCTAAGTCTTTTGTCGAGGAGCATAAGGATGATCCGTACTATGCTTCTTCGATGAAGTGGGTTGTGGACTCGTCGGATGCTCCTCGGACGGATTGTATTTTCCCGAAGGATTCTCCGGATGTGAATGACGGCAAGTGTCATTTTCCTTTGAATTCTTTGGCCCGGGGTCGAGCAGCTTTGGCTTATGCCTCGCGCTACAAGGAGCTTCCTGCATGGTACAGCGGTTCGATGTCTCTTGACGAGTTTGTGAAGCATATTGCTGACGAGGTCAAGAAGGCTTATCCGTCTATTGACGTCACGGCTGCTGGCGAGGAGGCCGGGGCTCAGACTAAATAGTTCGCTCAGGAGTACTTTTGAAGGAGGAGTCTAAAGATTCCTCCTTTTTATTTGCACAATAAAATTAATGTTTTTATATTTGTGTCAGAATAATTAATACTTTGATTATGCTTCCTTTTGCAGCTTTCGTTGATTCCTTGTTTTCAGGTCGGTCTTTTGAGTACTTTTCTCATTTAGAGGACTATTGTATTGGTTTGCGTGAGTCAGGCATTCTGTCTGGTAGTCCTGCTTTAGTTTCTATTTCTGATAAGACACTTGATGCAGAGACAGTTGTTCGTGTGTTCCGTGTTACGGACGGAGAATTCAGCTGTGACGTTACCTTCAATGTTCACTTGAATTATATTGGTGGGTCTATTTCGTGTGGTACGCACACGTATGTTGGTTGTGTTGGTTTGGATACCTTTGCTTTTAAGCCGGATGAGTTATGAGTGCTTTGTCGGAGATTATAGAATCGGCTTTTTGCGATCGGGTCTTTAAGGGAGAGCCTGATTTTTTGGCGTCTCTTTATCGTTTGCGTGATCCGGGTAGTCCTTTAGATAAGAGCGTTCGGATTCTTGCGTCCTATGTTCGCCGTTCTTCTGGGACTGATGATTTACGTGGATCAGTTGTTTATCGTGTTAGATGCGATTCGTCGGTTTGTTATGTTTACTTTCTGGTTAGGTATCTTCAGAAAGACGGTATGGGTCGTCCTGTTCATAGGAGGTTTATTCTTCAGTCGGTTTCTGATGAGTTGTATTAATGTTTACAGTTATGAAGAAGGTTGACGATTGGTGGGTTGTAGCTGGGGAATCTCGAATCATGAATGAGTTCTGGGTTGCTCCCGACGGTAAGGTTTGTAGATATCGTATGGGTCCTGAAGATACTTATGAGTCTGTTTGTGCTATTGTATCTTTACATAGAGTTATCGCCGAGCGTCTTTTTCCTGATATTCCAGATGCGGATGACTACATGCATCGGATGGGGTACATATTGGTTCAGCTTGATTCGGCTTATCGTTGGCCTTCGTGTGTTGGTAGTCCGACTCAGGCTCAGATCAATACCATGTGGGATTTTGGGTATGATCTCTATGATGGGTGTGGTGTTGGTATTTATGGTATGACTTATCATTTTCGGAAACGTGTTGTTTAATCATAACAAGGTCTGTGGTACTTTTAAGCCACGGTTGTATATTGTCAGTTTTATTAATCCATTGTACTATGAAAAACGATTTTGGAATGTGCTTGGCTCGATTGTCTGTATGCCCTAACATGACTATTAGCCGTGCGGATGATGACAGTAGCATCTACGGTACTCTTGTCTTCGACGATCCTTATTGTATTCGTAGATATGATTATCGAGATCTCGAGGAGGATCAGTATGGTGAGTGGCCGGACGGCTGCGAGCTCAGGGTTTTGGTTCGTCGGAGTCCTCAGAGTTCAGATGCCACGTTGCATGGTCTCGGCGATGTAGATTGTCTTGTGGTTAACGTTTATGCTTATGGTCGTTCGGTTGAGAATTCCGATGAGGGTCATTACATGTACATGCTTTCTCGGCCGTCGGGCGGTTCTGTGGATTTCGAGTCTGAGGTTTACACGTTGTTGTCTTCCGCGTGGCTTCTTCTGCCGAAGACTGTGGGTTATGACTGGCCTATGGATCGCGCGGCGCGCATGGCGGCAGCTTTGGAGTCTCGGGGTTACGTGCCGTGCGACTACGACTTGTCGGATATGTAGTTTTTTTTAAGCTTAGGGGATGGATACGGGTGTTGAGGACGAGTGGTTATTAGAGGCGGATCGTCGGATTCGTAACGAGTTTTGGGTTGCCCCGGATGGCAATGTGCTGTACTATAGGCCGGAGGATGGTGACACCCCGGAGCTCATAGCGGTTAGCATAATGTCTCTTCATAGATGCATTGCTCAGCAGCGTTTTCCCTTTGCTCCTCATCCGGATGATTACATGACTCAGCAAGGTTATATTTCTGTTCAGGTTGATGCCTCTTATCGTCATCCCATGTGTGTAGGTTATCCTACGCAGGCTCAGATTAACACCATGTGGGATTATGGCTACACTTTGGATGATAGTCCATGTAATGGTCTCTATGGTTTATCTTATCACTTCGTTAAGCGGTGACACGTTGCGAGCGGTTTATTGAGAGTTATAGGTCGGTCTTGCATGATGGTTGTGAGTTTTACAACCCGGATGCAGGACTGATGTCTATGGATGCTTATGCTGCTTCTACTCTGAAGTTGCTTATAGTCTTTCCGTCTTCGTCTTTTGATAAGACTCATTCGATGACCCCTACGGTTTTACTCGACTGGGTTAAGACCTGCTGTCCGGATGTATTTATAGACTTTGCGTTTCTACCACATAGGGATGATATCCGCTGGTATGATAAGGAGCAGGTTCCTTATGCTATTGGTGTTTCGTCTCATCTTGATCCGTCTCATTTCGACATTGTTGGTTTTAGTATTTCGTGTCTTTATGAGATTCCGGTTGTTCCGTGGATGCTTGCTACGTTCAGCAGGTGCGATAGGCCTATTCCGTTGTCGTACACGGAGCGTTGTTTGCGTACAGACGTTCCTCTTATTTATGCGGGAGGTGCGTCTGTTGTTTATGCCGACGCTTTGTTTGGGGCTCTTGGCGACGGTCGTTATAGTTACTTGGACTTCATGTATTTAGGTCAGACATGGGACGAGAAGCTTCTCTTTGACGCTATGGGTTCTTTTCCACGGTCTGCTACTACGGTGGATCAATACTTAAGTTACTTGTGGCATAGTCGAGGTGCTTTTTGTTTTTACCAGCCGCAGGCTTATTCTTTTGAGTGGTCAGGTAATAGGATTGTGTCTACGCACCGTGTTCGTGTTGATGCTCCAGATCATGCCACCTTTTGTTTAGGGTCGTCTAAGCCTGCAGGTTTACTTGGGGCTGCTGCGGGTTATATTCGTGGCAATGGTGGTAATACCAATTTGGCTATGGTTTCGGCTGCCGAGGGTTGTGGCTTTGCAGGCAACTGTTCTTTCTGTGCCGAGGGTTGGCTTGCAGGAGGTTTACAGGAGGAGTCTCAGGATACCATTGTTGCTATGGCGCGTGTTGCTAAGCTCCGGAGTGCGTCGGATACGGTTAAGCTCGCCGCCTATAATCTCAATTATTTGACAGACTGGAAGGGCACGGTAGCTAAGGTTCAGGGTGTGTTTCCTACGGTTACGTTCAGCAATATGCGCATGGAGGAGCTCGGCAAGGACGAGGATGCCATGGAGCTTCTTTTTGCCTTAGGTTTTCGTCGTGGCACAGCTCCTATTGAGGGTGTTAGTCCTCGGCTATGGAACAGTCTTTATAATAAGGGTCTTTCAGAGGAGGCTTTGGAGTCCTATATGCGCTTCATGATTCATAGGGGGTGTTTGGATATTAAGATTGGTCTTGTTCTTTCGGGTTACGAGGAGGAGTCGGACTGGCAGTGGCTTTATGCTTTTACGAAGCGTTGGCTTACATATGCTGCAAGTCGTGGGGGCAAGTTACCTATACGGTTTAAGGCTACGCCTTTGGTTCAGTATCCGTTGACGCCTTTGGAGTGTATTGAGAAGCGTGCTGCCCGTCTTAGTTTTGACGACGGTCAGTGGATTTCGTCTGAGTGGTATTCTCGGTTCACGGACGAGCTTGGTGTTCGTTTTGAGGTTAATGGTTATCGTTATAGCACGCTGCTTGAGCAGGCTTTGGTGTCCTTTGGTCGTCGTCTGACTCCGTTGCTTCATCGGGAGGTTGCGTCGGGTTCGAACTTGTATAAGCTGCGGTCTTTACGCGACTTGCCTTTCTTTAAGTCTCTTCGTACTATGATTGGTAGTGATGAGTCCGGCTTCTTCGATAAGCGTTCATTTAATGGTTACATATCGTTGTTGCATTGGGTTCATACGAGCTTGGATGGCGTTCGTCGGTATCAGGAGCGTAAGGGTCTTTCGTCGTCAGGTTTTCCGGATTTCAGCATGCCTCGGTGTTTGCGCACCGATTCGTGTAGGGGTGTTTGTTCGTCTTTTTTGGTTTCGAATAATCCGGTCTTTCAGTTTGCGGATGTCTCGTTAGGATCTGATGGTTTTCTTTCAGGTTCTCCGGGTGTTCGTGTTTCAGATTGCCATGCCTGCGGGCGTTCGGGTCTTGCGTCTCGTCGTCCTTTGCCTTCGACCATCTCCGCCGAGGATATAAAGGCCCACAAGAAGCCAGAAACGGCCCATATTTTGCGTTTCAGATTAAAGAGGACGTCCTATGGCAGAATTCTAAATCCGCGCGCCACGTCGCATCTTTTTGCGTCAAGTCTTTTAAGGTGTAATCAGGGTCTTTGTGATTCTTTTATTCGGGTGTCGCAGGTTAATTCTCTTTATGGTCAGAGTTATCCGGATAGTCATTGGGATGTTGGCGGGAGCCAGCTTGTGGACTTGGAGTTTCGGTCTTATAATGATGTTTCGGCTGTTAGTCAGTTCTTTCAGGGGTTAAATTCCCGTAGTGTGTCCTTTGAGGTTCTTGGGGTTTCAGATGATGTTTCAGACATTCCGATTTCGTTAGATGATTTGAATCTGTTTTCTTTCCGGTCGGATTTGCCTATGGACGTTTGGTCTTTTGTGCTTCCTAAGTATGATGGTTCTACCTTACATTTGGAGGGTGATAAGTATAAGCCGTATATGTTGAAGTCAGGGCCGCTTTCCGCCCCATTGGTTGTCTCAGACGGTCGCGGAGGATCTAAGGGTGTCTTTGTCATTCCGGTGCGTTGTAATCCGTGGTATTACATTCAGGCGGTTTTACGTCCGAAGCGTGTTCACCCGAACAAGCTTTTTAGGGGTACTGCAGTTGATTGCGTTACTACCTTGCGTTCTCGTGAGTTTCATTCTTGTAAGTGCTGTGGCCGTCCTGCAGTGCTTGATGTGGGTTCCGGCAAAGGGTTCACGTTGTGTGAGGAGTGTATTAGTAAGTCGTTTTTAGCGTCAATGTAATAGATACAATTTGCTTATGAATTTTATTCTACTTACTTTTGTGTCATGGATTTTGAGCTTGAGTTGCGTCGTCGCTTGCGGTGGGAGTTGATGGATGTTCTGATTGTGCAGCCACAGTTGCCTTCGATCCATCTTGATGCTTCGACTATTGGTCGAGTGTGTTTCGGCTGGGATGATTTAGGAGTGTTTGGGTTTATCCGTCTCATACGAATTCCAGATGCTTCTACGTTGTTCATAGAGAGCATACTTAGTGGGTCTTGCGACGCACAGTACGGTGAGCTTAGGTTCCCGTACTGTCCTTACGCAGGCTTAGAGTCTATTTTAGATGTCTTCGTAGATTTTATTTTAACAAAAGTTTTAAATTATGGCAAGAAGTGTTGATCGTGAGAGTGTTGTTTTGAAGGATGGTGTGAGTGTTGACTTTACTCACATGCAGGCTTCTTTCTGGCGTCTTTTGACGGAGGTTCCTGTTGGGGATCGTGTAAGTGTTACGGACTTGTGCACGAAGTTAGAGGTTGAGATTCGCAATTTGCGTGTCATCAAGAATAAGGTTCAGCACCTCGTCGGCGATGTATTTAAGATTCGGAGTCGTTGGGGTGGCTTCTACTACTTGGAGCCTGTTGTTTCACCGTCTACTGAGGCTGCTGGGGTTTCAGGTGAGGCGTCAGAGTAGTTGTCATGTTTTTGCCACTTGATCACATTCGTCTTCCGGATGGTTTTCGTCTTAAGAATTACCAGTGGCTTCAGTTACTGGA
>ERZ1673742.370-NODE-370-length-61483-cov-9.243098_pt1 | contig 61483 bp, 57 predicted proteins | sample MGYA00580208_ERZ1673742 | MGnify/ENA primary metagenome ERZ1673742 (study PRJEB41218, sample SAMN15661774) | gut metagenome | host: Homo sapiens | place: Canada: London | collected 2015-08-20/2019-03-30 | study: EMG produced TPA metagenomics assembly of...
TAACATATTACTTGTCATAATCAGGCTTATGATAAGCTACTCATAAGAGTGAAGGCATGCACAGATATGGCCCGAATTGAAACAATTATTGTCAGAAAACGGAGTTTATGATTATTCCATTTATTGGGATAAGGATACCAATATCCTTTATGCTTGTCAGAAGATCAAAGGAGAAGCTTCATCCCAAGAAATGGGAAATACTCCTATTGTACAAAAATGGTGGGATTATATGGCTGATATAATGGAAGTCAATCCGGATAATTCTCCAATAAGTATTCCACTTATAGAAGTCTTTCACATGGAATGAAATAGAGATAAGTCTTAAGATTGAATTACACGGACAACTTTATGAAAAAGAATATAGTAATTCTATTTTTGTTGATTGCCGGTTGGGGGTATGCTCAAAAACCAGCTTATCTGGCTTCGAAGTTTACAAATGGATTACGCGATTTTTTTGTTTATTATGATAGTTGTTTTGAGGCAAGACATCATTTACCCGGACTTTTTCCTTGGTTGGAGAAAGATAGAGTGGAAATTAAGGAAATTGTACGAAAGTCACTTGCCATAAAAGAGGAATGGATTCCGGTGATTAAGACCCGAATAAATGGAGTCACACGAAATCGGGACTTCATAGTGCAGCATTTGCAATCCGTTTCGTGGAATAATTGTTACGGTGCAGCTCATTTGTATATTCCGTCCAATAATGATGCGGATAAAGGTTTACCTGTTGTATTGCTGGCTTGCGGACATGGAAATAACGGTAAACTCTATCCTGCTTATCGGAAAATGGCAGAATATTTGGCTTCCAGCGGCATTGCGGTATTAGTACCGGACAATATTGGTCAGGGTGAACGTCATTTCATGGGGCATTATTCCGCTCCCGGAGTTTTTGAGTGTGGACTGACTGTACAGGGATTGATAGTTATGGAAACCATAGGATGGCTCAATTGGATAAGAAAGCAAAGAAATTTTAATATCGAAAAGATTGCTGTATGTGGTAATTCTGGTGGAGGGGCGCTGGGACTATTCTTGGCATCTGTTGTACCTGAAAAATTCTCTGTACTGATTTCATCTGGCTATCCTTCTACGTTCGAGTATGTTGCCCGCAAGGAGAAACGGCATTGCCATTGTAACATTGTTCCGGGAATTATTGGAAAAGTGGAGATGTGGCAGGTTTTGGGGTGTTTTGCACCTAAACCAATGTACCTCCTGCAAGGAAAATCGGATGAATTCTTCCCGGTAGATATCTTTTATCGAGTATGTAGACAAGTAGGAGATGTTTATCACGAATCGAAGGTTTCAGTGAATTTTAAGGCAGATGTATTTAACGGAACTCATGACTGGGATGATACACGTATTTTGGGGATCGCGCAATATCTTTGTAGACAATTTGATACTTTTTGTAAGCAATGGGATGAATTTATGGGTAGTACCCGATTAATAGCTTCTGACTGCTATGATAAATGGCCAATCAATGCGCTTGATATAAACAAACTTGCCGAACAAATTTCAGGCAATAAAATTAAAGCCAATAAATTGAGAGATGTTTTTCCGCCATTTCACATTCCAATAGAAAAATCAGAAGTAAATTACAGGCTACCTCGCGGGGATTGTGGAGAAATCTTTGCACAGTTTAATGCTTTTCTTGGATTATAAAAAGTTATTAAGAATAGGGGGACTCTCCATGCTGTTGTGAAGAGTCCCTTTATTTATTTTAATGTTCCTTGGTATACAAAGGCCTTTTCTCCGAAATCTTCTTTAACAGATTTATTATATTCCGGTTTGAACAATCCGAATACGGATGAACCGGACCCTGTCATTGCTGCATATATGGCTCCTTCCTGATAGAGTTTCTCTTTTATCTCTTTGATAGCGGGGAATTGGGGGAATACGCTTTCTTCGAAATCGTTCACCATTCGTTCTTTCCATTCCTCTATAGGCTGCTTTATGACTTCTTTCAATGGAATTTCCTGTCGATGAGGCTTTATTTGCGCAAAAGCATCACGAGTGGATACAAAGATATCCGGTTTTACTAAAACAATCTGATATCCTTTTAAGGATAAGGAAATAGGAGAGAAGATGTTTCCTATTCCCTCTGCATAGGTTGGAGTGTTCCGGATGAAAAAGGCGCAATCCGCTCCTAATCTGGCGGCATACTCTTCTAAGTTCTCATCCGACAATTTCAAATTGAACTTTTCATTCAGCAATTTCAGCATATAAGCTGCGTCCGATGAACCGCCGCCTAATCCTGCACCGGAAGGGATATGCTTGAACAGGTGAATATCTACGGGAGGAAGGTTGAATCTTTCATCTAAAAGCTTATAAGCTTTCACTACTAAGTTGTTTTCTGCTTCTCCCGCAATTTCTAATCCCGCCTGATGCAGACGAAACTTCTGCGTGCTTTCATTCCATATATTGACTTCTAACGCATCTTCTACAGGGACGGGATAGAATACTGTTTCCAGATTATGATATCCATCAGGACGTTTCTCTACAATGTTCAGGCCCAGATTTATTTTAGCATTCGGAAATGTTATCATGGCGTTTTCTATCCATATTCAAAGTGATTTATGTAGCAAATATACGAATTTGTTTAAAGTAAAAAGCAAAATCTATCTATTTTTGTTTATTGCAGAAAGCAGTTTGGGCTTGATTGATTTGAAAATAGTAAAAAGGTTGCTCTTGGGGGAGAGCTAACCTCTTTGAGATTTTTCTTAGTTTTGCAGTAACTTTAAGATATATTTTCCCGGCATAACAATTCGTGCCTTCATTTGTGGTGAACTGTTGATGTCATAGATGATTTTCCAAATTTTGCCTCCCAATTTTCCGAAGTCCGTCAGTCTGAGAATAGCGTTTTTCTCTTTTATGGATGCAACTTTTTGCCGTTCCAATTCTGCAATCAATCCTTCGTAGTTGTGCGTCTGCCGGTTGAGTGCATACTCCGGAGGAACAAGAAGAATCTCCTCATTCTTCACTGTCTCCCCTTGGGGAGATATAGAGGGGGCTGTTTTATTATCTTTATTCTCTTTATTTGTTGCTAAAGCGTTGCTTGCCTTTGCCTCCCTGATTTTCTGCTGGTTAGCCAGTCCTCCATGCTTGCCTGCCTCTCTGTTCGCTTCACGCTTGGCTTCCAGTGGCCTCATGCGCAGGATAAGCCCGGGCGATGAAAATACTGTATCGTCCACCTCAAAGAGTTTATAATCGTAGATAATTCGCTTCGAGGTAGTCACTGTCACTCTCATCTTTTGTGCCAGGATAGGCAGCACCCTCAGATCGGCTTTATATCCGTTCTGTAACCTTAGGAATTCAAGCAGCATCCAGTAGATGCCATATCCTTTCATTCCTTCTTTTTGTATCATCATCATAATTTTAAAGTTATTGCCTGCATTGGCATCATGTAATAAATATGAATCCATAATTCTTCATTCTTAATTTTTCATTCTTCATTTAAACCATCGGTTTCCATTCCAGAAAGTTTTCAATCTGGAAGGTTCTCCATCCCTGCTGTTCCATATCCCAGTATGCTACATGGTTTTTAATGCGCTCAATATCATATTTCCGATGGAAATCGGACTCATAATAAATAAGGGTTCCTCTTGCCATGTAGAATTCTCCATTTTGTTTTCTGTAGGCTATCAGCGCACATCCGTATGGCATGTACTCGGTCAACTGTCGGATGCGTAGTGCCATCCATGTAATGGTTTCTTCGGATAAATCGGTTTCTTGTCTAATAAGTTTTTTCCATAGATTTTCTACTCTTTCTTCTTTCGTTACATGATTTGGTTGGTGTCCCAACTTCTTTTTCTCCATTTTAATAATTTTAGTTGAATATAAATTGTTAATAATCAACTTTCTGTGATGGCTACACCCTTTGCTCCGGATAGCTACACCCTTTTATGCTTAGGGCTACACCATCCGGGTGAAAGGGTGTAGCCCTTCCACTGTCAGGTTGACGGGGCAAAGTTATGCCCTTTCTTTGGAGTAAACTATCAGTGATTTATTTTTACATCATATCCATAGGGGTCTATATGTTCCGTATCTTCCTTTTGTATCACTGCCCATATCTTTCTTAGTTCTGTCATTAAACTGCTTAGTTCCAATAAAGTATCTTCTCCTTTTTCGTGTTTTAAACCATCACCCGATTCGTATAAGTGCATTCCCAAATCGCTTATGGTGTTAATATTTAGGCCTCTAAAATAGCCTAATTTGAAACTTCTTAGAATTCCTACATACATGTGGGTTTTTGTACCTGCATAATACCGTTCAGCCAGTAAATTTTCATCAACTATACTAATTCTGCTTACTGTTCTGCTACTGCTTGTTTTCTGATTTCCAACTTGATGTGACCTTTTCTTTGTATCAGATCCATTCTGATTCTCTTTTTTTTAAATCTTTCATATTATATAAATTTTAATTGTGTATTTAACTGATATTTACAGTTAAAAATGTCGCAAAAGTAGAAATTAAAGTTCGAATATGATAATGGGGAGAAGGAAAGTGAAAAGAATGTGATGTTAGGTTAGGGGGAACAATTGTTTGTTAAGTATATGCCTTATTTTAAAAGCTGTCCAAGAATCGTTCGTTTAATGGACACAAAGATAGATGTGTTTTTTTGAATGACAAAATGTTTGATAAAAAATCTTTTTATAATCGAATAAAAAAGAGGTTAACTAATTGATTATAAGCAACAAATAAATAATAAAATCATTGGTTAAAATTCATTTCTTTTATTCTTTTTCTTGCCTTCTGATTTTTATAAATATTGACATACATTAAACGAACGATTAAAAGACACTTGTTTGCTTGTAATTCGTTCGTTTATAGCTTTTTACCTGCAAGTTGGTGAGTGGTTACAGTAAATCACTGGGCAAGAGGAACACAAAGTTTGCCCTATTTTACATAAAGTGTTCGCAAGTGATTGAATTTCAAGTATATGCAAGGAATTCAAAGCCCCGATGGAATACCCTTTTCTGAATAAAATATTAAATGGAATCGGAAAAAGAGCCTGAAGTATGGTATGCAATGCGTGCTACTTATCGTAGGGAGCTTGATGCAATGCGATTACTCGAAAAAGAAAATTTAGGCTGTTTTATTCCCATGCAATACAAGATAAGTATAAAGAGAGGGAAAAAAGTCCGTGTTTTGCTTCCGGTCGTTCACAATTTGCTTTTTGTTCATGCCTGTCCTTCCGAGTTGAAGCGTATTAAGTCTCAGATCACTTATTTGCAATATATAACCGATACTCGTAGCGGGCAGAAGATTATTATCTCCGATAATGAGATGCAGCGTTTCATTGCTGTGGCGGGTACTTACAATGACCACCTTATGTATTTTCAGCCTAATGAATTAAACTTGTCGAAAGGTACCAGAGTCCGTGTTATAGGTGGTGACTTTGAGGGCCAGGAAGGTGTTTTCCTGAAAGTGAAAGGTGCTCGCGATCGTCGTGTAGTTATTGAAATACAAGGTGTTATTGCTGTTGCCATGGCTACTATTCATCCTGATCTTATAGAAGTAATTAAATAATTGCCGGTTGTCATTTGATACCTGGTAAATCATAAATCTGAAATCATAATTGTTATGACTCTTTCCGAAGAAACTGCTACTCTTCAGCGTGCAGCGCACGAACTGATGTATTTAGGTATGGACGGGAATCCGGTTTATAGCGATGACCTGTCCCGTCGTAACGGTGAAGTTTATCGTCTGACTACGGCTTTGTATAATTCCGGTGTCAAAGGTTCCACTACTGAAGAACAAGCTTCCGTTTGTCTTGCTCTTCTGATGGGCTATAGTGCGTCGTTCATTGATTATGGTGAAAAGCAAAAACATGTTCAGGAAGTTTTGGATCGTTGTTGGGATATTCTTGATGTTCTTCCTGCTTCGTTGTTAAAGCTCCGGCTACTTACTGCCTGTTATGGTGAAGTATTCGACGAGCCTTTGGCTGATGAAGCCCGTGCTATTATTGCTTCCTGGGATTCCGCTTCGCTCACTCCTGAACAAAAAGAAGCTATTGCTGAGTTTCAGAATGTGGTCGATAATCCTTATCCGTGGGAGTATATTGACGAATAAAAAGGACATATAATTTGGCGGGCTCTTTAAGACATAAAGCCGTTCATGGTGTTGGGTGGAGTTTTATTGATAATATAGCCAGTTCCGGCATCACCTTTTTGGTGGGGCTTGTACTTGCTCGTTTATTGACTCCCGAAGAATATGGCATCATGGCTATGATTGCTATTTTCATAGCAGTTTCCAACTCCATTATAGACAGTGGCTTTTCCAATGCACTGATACGGAAGACACGTATAGAACGGGTCGATTATAACACTGTTTTTTATTTTAATCTGACAGTCAGTATTCTTATTTATGTACTTCTATATTTAGCTGCCCCTGCAATCAGTGTATTCTTTAAGGAGCCTGTTTTGGTGGAGGTTGTAAGAATCATAGGATGGGTGCTGATAATCAATGCGCTTGCCATAATTCCTCGTACCCAGTTTGTAAGGGAGGTGGATTTCAAGACACAGACCAAGGTTTCTTTGATTTCTTCTATTAGCAGTGGAGTTATTGGAATAGGGATGGCATTGGGAGGAATGGGAGTATGGAGTCTGGTCGGTCAGCAACTTTCCCGTCAATTTCTGAATACTTTGTTCTTATGGGTATATAGCAAGTGGCATCCGGTATGGGAATTTTCTACGGAGAGTTTTAAAGAACTTTTTGGCTTTGGTTCTAAATTGTTGCTTTCAGGGTTGTTGGATACCATTTATAAAAATGTCTACTACATTGTAATTGGGCGTTTCTATACTTCCGCACAATTGGGGCAATATACCCGTGCGGAGCAGTTTAATATGATATTCTCCAGTAATCTTACCTCCGTTGTTCAACGGGTCAGTTATCCGGTTTTGAGTTCCATACAAGAAGAACCGGAACGATTACGGGAAGGATACCGGAAAGTGATCAAGATTACCATGTTGATAACTTTTGCCTGTATGCTGGGGTTGGCGGCAGTTGCAAAACCATTGATTCTGATTTTGATAGGTGAAAAATGGTTGCCTGCTGTCTACTTTTTACAAATCATTTGTTTCAGTGGTATGCTTTATCCGCTTCATGCCATTAACCTGAATATTCTGCAAGTAAAAGGGCGTTCGGATTTGTTTCTGAAACTGGAAGTCATAAAGAAAATTATAGCTGTGGGACCTATTGTTGTAGGTATTGTCTATGGTATTGAATATATGTTGTGGGGTGGTGTCCTAACCTCTTTTATCGCTTATTTCTTAAACAGTTATTATTCGGCCAATTTGATAAACTATCCTACAAGCCAACAGATTAAAGACATATTACCCACTTTTCTAATTTCTTTTGTAGTGGCAGCATTCATGTGGGGTGTTTCTTTCTGGGATATTTCTGTGTATGTTTTGTTACCCATTCAGATATTGGTCGGAATATTGTTGGCTTTGTGTATATATGAAAAGTTGCATCTTGACGAGTATCTTGAAGTCAAGCAGCTGGTACTTTCTGCGTTAAAACGCAGGTAGCAAATCAAAAATAGATTTATTGTAGTAAAATGGAAAATAAAGTAATTACGGTAACTTCCCCATTACTCCCTTCACTAGACGATTTTATCCCTTATTTGCAGGATATCTGGAATCGTAAGTGGTTAACTAATAATGGTCATTACCATCAGGAGTTGGAGAAGGCTTTGTGTGAATATTTGAAAGTACCTTATATTAGTCTCTTTACCAATGGTACGTTGCCTCTGATGTGCGCTTTGCAGGCATTGCGTATTACAGGTGAAGTGATCACCACTCCTTACAGCTTTGTTGCCACCACTCATTCCTTGTGGTGGAATGGTATCAAACCTGTATTTGTGGATATTGATCCTGATACATGCAATCTCGATCCTGATAAGATAGAGGCTGCCATTACTCCTAAGACTACGGCAATTATGCCTGTACACGTATATGGTAAACCTTGCGATACGAAACGTATTCAGGAAATAGCTGACAAATATGGCTTGAAAATAATTTATGATGCTGCCCATGCGTTTGGCGTGGAAGTGAATGGAAAATCAATCTTGAATGACGGTGATATGTCAACGTTAAGTTTCCATGCCACGAAGGTTTATAATACGATTGAAGGTGGTGCGTTGATTTGTCATGATGAAAAGACTAAGAAGCGCATTGATTATCTGAAAAACTTCGGTTTTGCGGGAGAAACAGAGATTGTGGCACCGGGTATTAATGGTAAGATGGATGAAGTGCGTGCCGCATACGGTTTACTTAACTTGAAACAAGTGGATGCTGCAATAGAAGCCCGTCGACAGGTGGCTATCAAGTATCGTGAAGTCTTGAAGGATGTCGAAGGAATCAGTTTTATGGAAGATATACCAGGCGTACGTCATAACTACTCTTACTTCCCGATATTTGTGGATGCTGAGAAATATGGTATGACTCGTGATGAGCTCTATTTCAAGATGAAAGAACAGAACGTGTTGGGCAGACGGTACTTTTATCCTTTGATAAGTGAGTTTTCTACTTATAGAGGATTGGATTCAGCGCGGCCTGAAAATTTGTCGGTGGCGCATAAGGTGGCGGATAGTGTAATATGTTTGCCTATGTATACAGGGTTGAACGATGAAGAGATTGAATTAATTTTATCAATAATAAAAAAATAGAGAATTATGGAATTACAAGACTTTGTACAAAATTTTGCGGAACAATTTGATGAAACAGATGCTAATGAAATAAAAGCTTCTACTGTATTTAAAGAATTAGACGAGTGGTCTTCTTTGATAGCTTTATCTATCATAGCAATGGTTGACGAAGAATACGAAGTAGCTTTGAAAGGAGACGATATTTTAGGAGCATCTACGATTGAGGATTTATTCAATACTGTAAAGAGCAAAAAATAGAAGATGGCTTTTTTAGAATTTAAGGATATGAGGATTGCCGGTTTTTCAGCCGGCGTTCCTAAGTATATTGCAGTAAATGATACAGTAGCCTCAAAAGATTATGCTGCTGCTGATTTTGTTGCGACGACTGGAGTTAAAGAGCGTCGTATTGGCGATTTTACTACTTCAGATTTGTGTTATGAAGCTGCTGAACGTTTATTATCTGATCTTCAATGGAGAAAAGAGGAGGTAGGTGCTCTTATATTTGTATCGCAGACAGCAGATTATATTCTTCCGGCTACTGCTTGTATTCTTCAAGACCGTTTGGGACTGAGTAAAGAATGTTATGCTCTGGATGTTGCTTTGGGATGTTCCGGTTGGGTATATGGGTTGAGTGTTATAGCAGGACTGTTGTCCAAGGAAGGTATAACCAAAGCTTTATTGTTGGCTGGCGATGCCAAAAAACGTGCCCAAGGTGCGTCTGATCCTTTATTTGGTCATGCTGGTACGGTGACAGCTGTGGAATATAGCGAAGGTGCTGCTGGTTTCAAATTTCATGTAGGAACTGATGGCAGTGGTTTTGATGCTATTATTACACCCGATGGTGGTTCTAGAAATCAGTTTACAGAAGATTCATTGAAGTTGATTCAAGACTCTGACGGTGTGACACGCCATCGCTTACAAACTGTTATGAAAGGAATGGATGTGTTTGCTTTTGGTATCACTACTGTTCCTAAAACAGTAAAAAAATTGCTGGAAAAGCATCAGATAAGCATTGACTCAATTGATTATTTCGTTTTTCATCAGGCCAATAAAATGATGAATGAAAAGATTCGTAAGAAATTGAAATTGTCTGAGGAAAAAGTTCCATATTGTATGCACGAGTTTGGAAATACTTCATCTGCATCAATTCCGTTGACAATTGTAACTCAAATAGCCAATGAAACAAGGAATAAATCGTTAAACTTTCTTGCATGTGGTTTTGGAGTGGGTTTATCGTGGGCTACCGTTTTGTTTGATACTAATCATGCTATTGTTTCAGATTTAGTAGAATTATAATAATATGTTGTGTTATAATCCATATTCATTAGAAGGAAAAAGAATTTTAGTAACCGGTGCTTCCTCGGGGATAGGTAAATCTATCGCCGTAGAATGCTCCAAAATGGGGGCACAACTTATTATCTGTGGCCGTAATCAAGAAAGATTGGAGGAAGTGTTGTCTGCATTGGAAGGTACCGGGCATCAATGTGTGATTGGTGATCTGCTTCAGAATGAAGATATCGATTCTTTGCTTTCACAAATATCCCAATTAGATGGTGTTGTCTTTTCTGCAGGTAAAGGATTAACCTTGCCTTTTCAGTTCTCAACCCGTGAAAAGTTTGATGACATATTTAATATTAATTTTTTCTCTCCTGTTGAACTCTTAAGATTGTTGGTAAAGAAGAAAAAACTACACTCCAATAGTTCTGTTGTATTTATTGTATCAATAGGAGGAACGGGGAAATTTTCTGTTGGAAACTCAATATATGGGGCATCAAAAGCTGCTCTTCAAGCAATGGTTAGATTTTGTGCTCAAGAGTTGGCGTCAAAGAAAGTAAGAGTGAATGGGATTAATCCTGGTATGGTGAATACTCCTTTAATAAGAAGAGGGACACTTACCGATGAACAACTTGAAGAGGATAGAGCAAAGTACCCATTGAAACGATATGGTGAACCGGAGGACATTGCTTATGCAGCCATTTATTTATTGTCTAATGCTTCATCTTGGGTTACGGGGCAATCTATCATAATTGATGGGGGAATTACCTCCAAATAGGATATGGCTATATTACAATACAAAAATGTAGGAATAACTGCAATGGCAGCATGTGTCCCCCATACAGTTATTGATAACTATAAATATACGCAATATTTTTCGGAAGAAGAAGTGCGTAAGGTGGTGGATAAGGTGGGCATCTACGAACGTCGTTTTGCTGATCAGAATACCTGCTCTTCTGATTTATGTTTTGCTGCTGCAGAAAAATTGTTTGTAGATAATCAAATCGATCGTAGTGAGATTGATTTATTGGTTTTTGTATCCCAGACTCCTGACTATCGGATGCCTGCCACTTCAATTATTTTGCAAGAGCGGTTGAAACTGAATAATTCCGTCATAGCTTTTGATATCAATTTAGGGTGTTCAGGTTTTCTGTACGGTTTGAGTACAGTCTATTCGTTTATGCAACAAAAAGGCCTTCGTAAAGCTTTACTACTTGATGGAGAGACCCGTTCTAAGGTTTATTCTCCTAAGGACAGACGCTCTGCTTTTCTGTTTGGCGATGCCGGTGTTGCTGCTTTAATCGAGAGGAATGAAAAGTTTGGTAATTCTTATTTTTCTTTGAATTCAGACGGTTCACGTGCAGATTTGATCATGATAAAGGGAGGAGGTTATCGTCATCCCAGTTCGCTTGATACTCTTAAAGAACGCGTTGTAGATGAATTTGGGAATATTCGTAGTGATGAACAGGGATATATGAAAGGGGCTGATGTGTTCAACTTTGTTATAGTAGAAATTCCAAGGGATATAAAACGGCTTTTTCAATTTGCGGAAATAGAAAAAGAACAGGTGGATTATTATGTCTTTCATCAGGCTAATGATTTTATCAATTCATATATAGCTAAAAAACTTAAGCTTGATACCGAAAGAATTCCTTCTACTATTCATAAATATGGAAATACATCTTCTGTTTCTGTTCCATTGACCATTGTCAGTGAATTAAAGTCGCAACTAAAAGAGACTAATAAAACTTTAATGTTGAGTGCATTTGGTGTTGGGTTGACTTGGGGAACTGCAATAGTTCCTTTTTCGGATTGCCATATCAGTGATGTTGTAGAACTGTGATGTGCAAAGTTCTTCAGTTCATAAACACATTATTCCATTCTAACACTTATGTCCTTTATCTGGAGGATAGGCCGGAAGTATGGTTAGTGGATTGTGGTGATGTAGAGCCTTTAATTCAATGGTGTGAAAAATATGAAAAATCTATTGAGGGCGTTTTTTTTACTCATACTCATTTTGACCATATTTATGGATTGAATGATTTGCTGGCATATATTCCACATGTGAAGGTTTATACTTCCTCCAATGGAGTTCAAGGTTTGGCTTCTCCACGTTATAACCTTTCATTATTTCATGAAGAATCTTTTGAATATACAGGTGATGTAAATACATTGGAAGAAGGTTGCAGTATAGATTTATATCCAAATATTTGTTTGACGTCATATTTTACTCCTGGACATGATTGGAGTTGTTTGGTTTTTCTTGTGGATGATTATCTGTTTACAGGAGATTCTTACATACCCGGTGTGAAGCTAGTCACAAATTTTCCAAAAAGTAATAAAGAACAGGCAAAGAAATCCTTGAATAAAATACTGGATTTGTCAAAGAAATGTTCAAAATTATGTCCGGGACATGGTGAAATGTTAATGTTATAGAAATGAAAAATTTGATAATTATAGGTGCTAGAGGATTTGGACGTGAATACCATAACGGCTTAAAACTGCGTGATGATTATGGCAAAGATTTTATAATAAAAGGTTTTTTGGATGATAAGAAGGATGCATTGGATGGTTTTGAAAATTATGCTCCTATTTTGAATTCGGTAGAAGATTATTTGATAGAGCCTGAGGATGTGTTTGTCTGTGCATTAGGCGATTCTTTTTATCGGAGAAAGTATGTGAATATGATTAAAGAAAAAGGAGGTATTTTTTCTTCAATTATTAGTTCTAAAAGCATAATTCACCCCAATGCTCAGATAGGAGAGGGAGTTATGATTTCAGCTTTTTGCAATATATCTTCAAACACTGTAATTGGTGACTTTACTACAATCCAACCTTATTGTAATATAGGACATGATGCAGTTATTGGTGATTTTTGTTCTTTAGAGTCCTATTCTTTTATGGGTGGATTTTCTAGAATAGGGGATAATGTAACTCTTCACACGAGGGCGACTATTCTTCCTCATGTGAAAATCGGAGATAATTCTATTGTCGGTGCTGGAAGTGTTGTTCTGCGAAATGTGAAGAGTAATATAACTGTGTTTGGTGTACCTGCAAAAAAAATTAGTTTTTGAAATGAAAAGGAATACATATCTTGAGATGTTGGCTAAGCAGAAAGATCTGCTTAGCCAAAAAGGCTATGATTTTGCAACTTTTCAATCTAAAAGTATTTTAGAACGTTATGAGATCTTGCACAGTCTGCAAGAGGAATATTTAGGAAGTGATAAACCTATAAATCATATAAGACCTATTATATCGGTATGTATTCCTACTTACCAACAGCATGATTATATAAGGGGATGTATTGAAGGAGCACTAATGCAGCAAACTTCTTTTCCTTTTGAAATTGTGGTAGGTGATGATGGTTCAGTAGATGGAACCACAGAAATCTGCATGGAATATGCAGAAAAATATCCAGATAAAATACGTTTTTATAATCGTACTCGTGAATTATGTCGGGTTTTTGATGAGGAAGGACATATTGAGATAGAACAGGCTGGAAATTGGTGGTGGACTTTACAAGATGGAAGAGGTAAATATATAGCTATCTGTGAAGGTGATGATTATTGGATTGATCCGTTAAAGTTGCAAAAGCAGGTGGATTTTTTAGAAGGTAATCCAGAGTATATAATGTGTTTTCATAATGCTATTAAATACTTTGTGCATAACAATAATGTAGAACTATTTGATAGATGGATTGTAGATAAAGATCTTAGCATGTATGATGCAGTTCATAATTGGTTTGTTGCGACTGCATCTATTGTTTGTAAAAAAGAAATGGTATGTAATTGGCCAGATTGGTTAGTTCGTATTTATAGTAGTGATTATACCTTAGTGTTATATTGTTCTCATATGGGAAGAGTTCGATATCTTAATCAAATAATGTCGGTATACCGTTTTAATTTGGTTGGTTCAAGTGCTACAGCTATGATGCAGAATCGCTATATTTTTATGTTAGAACAGAAGATAGATTTATTATGTAGTTTTAATTTGGGCACTAACGGAAAATATTCGAATGTTGTAAATTCAAGGATTGCATATCTTAAAAAGGAAATTAAGTTTCATAATGCTAAAAAACGGCGAAATTTTCTAGCTATGTTTATGATGCTAGATGTAGTATTTGCTAAAGTATTAAATCGAATAAAGTATGCGTATAAGAAATAGTTTGAATTTTGTACTTTGTCTTATTTTCATCTATTCTTATATCTATGCACCACCATTTCGGGTTATTCCATTTGGTTTAGATAAATTAGTTGTACTATTTTCTTATATGTATATTACATATAAGAAAGAATGGGGAAATTTATTTCGTAAATTTAAAATTGAATTTATTTGGCTTACAATTTTGTCAATAATGTCTCTTATGATATTGATATTATTTCAAAGGGACAAAACTTTAGCCTCCTATGATTTTCTTTTATTGATAGAAGTTCTTCCTTGTTCTTATGCTATGTATCTTTTATGGGAAAAAAACAAGCATATTCATTTAGATAAAGTATTATTATATTGTTCAATAATAGCAGCTCTAATATCTACTTATTTATTGATAAATCCAGAGGAGGCTTATATTCTTAAAAAAGATATTCTGAAATTTCCAGAAGAAGTTATTAAAAAGTTTATTCATAGAGGGTATGGTCTATCGGATGGGCTTTTTTATGCTTATCCTGTCGTTCAAGGTTTTTGTTTATCATTGATGTTAATGACGAGATCTATTAATAAGTTATATCTATTTTTTATTTTGCCTCTCATCTTTTCAATATTCTCAAATGCTAGGTCTGGATTAGTACCAGTTTTTATAAGTTTGTGCTTATTATTATTGTTCATTTTTAAAGCAAAAGTTAATTTTCTATCAATATTCAAGTTCACTTTTTCGTTCATTATTGGTGCTTTTTTACTTGTTTATTTAGCTCGCGTCTTATTGGGAGATAATGAAATGCTTAATGCTGCTTTTAAATGGGGAATGAGCACTTTTGAAATAGTAGATGATTTTGTAGCTGGTAAAGAAGTAGAGAATGTTAATACCCTGTTAGATGATATGGTTGTATGGCCTAATAGTTTGGATGAATGGCTAATAGGAAGTGGATTTTATATATTTTCAGATGCTTTCCGTACTACGGATGTTGGATATTTTTTACGATTAAATTATGGAGGAATTGTGTATTTTTCTTTTTGGCTATTTTTTATTATCTATCTGTTCCGGAGATTATACTTTGTTAATAAAAAAGTAGCTTTGTTGTTGTTTATCTCTCTAATTTATTTGAATTATAAATCAGACTTCTTTTTAGTAAATCCAGCTTCTCGTTTTTTCTTTCTAGTATATGTTCTATGCATTTTAGATTATAGAAATTTCAGCGATAAAAAAGTTTTATGTGTGTAATATTTAAGATAGTAATTTTATGATTTATTATTTAGGAGGTTTTTTCCCAGATAATATACAAGATAGTATAATAGCAGAAAGTAAAGGGAATATCCAATTTGCAGCTGATGCTTTGCAAAAATCCATTTTAAGAGGTTTATTTGCGAGTAATGTAGATGTTTCTGTTATAAATGCTTTATATATTGGTTCATATCCTGTTAGGTATAATAAAATAAAGATTGCAGAATCTGATGTAATTCTGGATGGGAAAAAGATAGGGAGTAATGTGTCTTTTTGTAATCTAACAATATTGAAAAATATAAGTAGATATAAATCTGTTAGTAATTATATTTCAAAAAAAATCAACAAGAAGGAACATAATATAATTATTGTTTATGCAATGCATCTTCCGTTTTTAATGGCATTGCGAAAATTGAAAGAAAAATATAAAGAAGCTTTGACTATATGTCTAATAGTTCCTGATTTACCGGAATTTATGAATGAATCAAATTCAATATTTCATAAATTGAATACTCTGTTAGTATATAAAAACTTATTTATAGTTGATAAGTATATTGTACTCACTAAATATATGATGGATAAATTGCCTTTTTCTGATAAACCATATTTAGTAATAGAAGGAATATATTGTGAGGCGAAAGATCAACATGTATATAATAGTATAGATAAGGAGCGTATAATTTTTTATTCTGGAACATTAGCACGTCGTTATGGTATATTGAATTTAGTGAAAGCTTTCATGATGATAAAAGATCCTGATTTGAGACTAGTAATTTGTGGAGAAGGTGACGCTAAAGCTGAAGTTTTGAATGCTAGCAAACTTGATGGAAGAATCATATATAAAGGTTTATTACCGCGTTGGGAAATTCTTACAATGCAGCAAAAAGCTACTTTACTTGTAAACCCTAGGACGCCAGAGGGCGATTTTACAAAGTATTCATTTCCTTCAAAAACTATGGAATATTTCGCTTCTGGGACTCCTGTCTTAATGTATAAGTTAGAAGGTATTCCCGAAGAATATTGGGATTATTGTTTCACTATTGATGATTTAAGTATTGAAGGATTTGCTGCAAAAATGATTGAGATACTAAACCTGTCTCAGAACTATTTATTGAATGTTGGACAATCTGCACGAAATTTTATTATGAAGAATAAAAGTGAAATTGTACAAGGTAAGAAAATCGTAGAATTTGTTTTAAATCAATAATAATTATGTCTATTTTCAAAGACAAAATCCTGTTAATAACAGGTGGTACAGGTAGTTTTGGCAATGCCGTACTTCGTCGTTTCCTTAACAGCGATATCAAGGAAATTCGTATTTTTTCGAGAGACGAAAAGAAGCAGGATGACATGCGTCATCACTTGCAGAATCCTAAAGTGAAGTTTTATATTGGTAATGTCCGTGATCGTCAATCTGTAGATGGAGCAATGATGGGAGTGGACTATGTATTCTCTGCTGCTGCCTTGAAACAGGTGCCCAGTTGTGAGTTCTTTCCATTGCAGGCCGTACAGACCAATGTAATTGGTACTGACAATGTGTTGGAATCTGCCATTGCTCACGGTGTGAAGAACGTAGTAGTACTTAGTACAGACAAGGCTGCTTATCCCATCAACGCCATGGGTATCAGCAAAGCAATGATGGAAAAGGTGGCTATTGCTAAAGGTCGTGCCTTGGGTGATGAAGCAGGGACTACCATCTGTTGTACCCGTTACGGGAATGTAATGGCAAGCCGTGGTTCTGTAATTCCTTTGTGGGTGGAACAAATAAAGAATGGTAAACCGATTACGATTACAGATCCGAATATGACCCGTTTCATGATGACACTGGATGATGCGGTGGATTTGGTAATCTATGCATTTGAACACGGTCACAACGGAGACTTGTTTGTTCAGAAAGCTCCGGCGGCCACATTGGATGTTTTGGCACAGGCTTTGAAAGAAACATACGCGCAGATAAAGCCTGAATATGGGGATACGGAAGTAAAAACTATCGGTACACGCCATGGTGAAAAACTGTATGAAACTTTGGTGACCCGCGAAGAGATGGCTAAAGCCATTGATATGGGTGAGTATTATCGCATTCCTTGCGATACCCGCGACCTGAATTATGACAAGTTCTTTACGGAAGGTAATGAGGATATTGCCCAGATAGAGGATTACCACAGCCACAATACTGCTCGTCTGGATGTGGAGGGTATGAAGAAACTTCTTCTGAAACTCCGTTTTATCCGTGAAGACCTCGGACTGGAGGAAAAGGCGAAAACAACAGAAATCAAGAGTGAATAAGCTATAGAACTATTTTATGAAAATATTAGTGACCGGTGCCAAAGGGTTTGTCGGGCGGAATTTGGTTTCCCAATTACATAGTATTCAGGATGGAAAAGCCCGCAACTATGGAATATCGGGTGAAAATCTGACTGTCTATGAGTATGACATGGATAGTGATCCTTCCGAACTGGAGATCTATTGCAAGCAAGCTGATTTTGTTTTCAATCTGGCAGGTGTCAACCGTCCGAAAGATGAGTCTGAATTTATGAAAGGGAATTTCGGTTTTGCCTCTACACTGCTTGATACGCTGAAGAAGTATAATAATGCGTGTCCGGTGATGATATCATCTTCCATACAGGCTGCACAGGACAATCCTTACGGGGAATCGAAACGTGCAGGAGAACAGTTGATGTTTGATTATAGCAAAGAAACGGGGGCAAAGGTATTGGTGTATCGCTTCCCGAATGTTTTTGGCAAGTGGTGTCGTCCTAACTATAACAGTGCGGTGGCCACGTTCTGCAATAACATCGCTCATGACCTGCCGATCCGGGTGAATGATCCTTCTGTGGTGATGAGTCTGGTGTATATAGACGATGTGGTGGATGAACTGATTTCTGCATTGAAGGGGCAGGAGCATCGGAAAGGGGAGTATTGTGAAGTGTCGGTAGTGCATACGATAACTCTTGGAGGCATTGTGGAACTGATAAAGTCTTTCAGGCAGATGCCTGATACTTTGGCAGTGCCTGATTTGGGTGATGCTTTTATAAAGAAACTATACTCCACTTACCTTTCATACTTGCCCAAGGAAAAATTTTGCTATCCTTTGAAGATGAACGTGGATGAACGTGGTAGTTTTACCGAAATCATTCGTACTGCCGACCGTGGACAGTTCTCGGTGAATATATCCAAGCCGGGTATCACGAAGGGCCAGCATTGGCATCACACTAAGAACGAAAAGTTTGTAGTGGTGAGTGGACATGGTTTGATACAGCTCCGAAAGATGGGCACGGAAGAGGTGATAAACTTTGAGGTGAGCGGTGAGAAAATGGAGGTAGTGGAGATGATTCCCGGATATACACATAATATTATCAATCTTTCAGATACGGAAGATTTGGTGACTTTTATGTGGTGCAACGAATGCTTTGATCCGGAACGTCCGGATACTTATTTTGAAAAAGTTTAGAACAATGGATATAAAATTGGATTATTCTGATATCAAGTTTCAGGAGAACGGCAAGTTGAAACTCTTGATTATAGTAGGTACCCGACCGGAGATTATTCGTCTGGCGGCTGTCATCAACAAATGCCGTAAGTATTTTGACTGTATCCTGGCACATACCGGACAGAATTATGATTATAACCTGAATGGTGTGTTTTTCCATGATCTGAAACTGAAAAATCCTGATGTGTATATGGATGCAGTGGGGGATGATCTCGGTGCCACAATGGGGAATATTATCAATGCAAGCTATAAATTGATGGTGCAAGTGAAGCCGGATGCCGTATTGGTATTGGGTGACACCAATTCTTGCCTGAGTGTGATAGGAGCCAAACGTCTCCATATTCCTATCTTCCACATGGAAGCCGGGAATCGTTGCTTTGACGAGTGTCTGCCGGAAGAGACTAACCGCAGGATTGTGGATATCATTTCGGACATGAATCTTTGTTACTCGGAGCATGCACGCAGATATCTGAATGCTTCGGGAGTGGCAAAGGAACGCACATACGTGACAGGTTCTCCTATGGCTGAAGTGTTGCATGAGAATCTAGAAGAGATTAAATCTTCGGATATTCATAAAAGGCTGAACTTAGAAAAAGGACGATACATATTGCTTTCCGCCCATCGGGAAGAGAATATTGATACAGAGAAAAATTTCTTGTCGCTTTTCAAGGCGATAAACTCAATGGCAGAGAGATATGACATGCCGATTCTTTACAGTTGCCATCCTCGTAGCAAGAAACGGTTGGAGGCGAGTAAATTTGAACTTGATAAGCGTGTGATTCAGCATGAGCCACTCGGTTTCCACGATTACAATTGCCTGCAGATGAATGCATACGCTGTGGTGTCGGATAGCGGAACACTGCCGGAGGAAAGTTCTTTCTTTACCTCGGTGGGGCACTCTTTCCCGGCAGTCTGTATCCGTACCAGTACGGAACGTCCGGAAGCGATGGATAAGGGTTGCTTTATCCTTGCGGGTATTGACGAGCGGTCTTTGCTTCAGGCGGTGGATACGGCTGTGGAGATGAACAAGAATGGTGACAATGGTTTGCCTGTGCCGAACTATACAGACGAGAATGTATCGACTAAAGTTGTGAAGCTGATTCAGAGCTATACGGGAGTGGTGGATAAAATGGTTTGGAGAAAGTAGTGATTATTCGGAGATGAATGTTCTTTTTTTAACACTTGCCCGTATATCGGATATAGAGGAAAGAGGAATCTATACGGATCTGATGCGTGAATTTGTTCGCCATGGACATACAATGTATATTGTAGTACCGGCAGAACGGCGCTTTCATCAGCCTACTGAGATGTTGGATGGTGGAAATGTGAAGATATTAAGGGTATGGACATTCAATATACAGAAATCTAATCTGATAGAAAAGGGAATTGGTACTTTACTCTTGGAATATCAATATCAGAAGGCAATTCAAAAGTACTGGAAGAATGCTAAATTTGATTTGATTCTGTATTCAACCCCACCAATTACCTTCAATAAGGTAATAGCGGCATTGAAGAAAAAGGGTGCCAAGACATATCTCCTTTTAAAGGATATATTTCCTCAGAATGCTGTTGATCTGGGTATGTTCTCCAAAGACAGTTTTCTCTATAGGATGTTCCGTAAAAAGGAAGAAAGGTTGTATCAATTGTCAGACTATATTGGTTGCATGTCTCCAGCTAATGTGGATTATGTATTGATGCATAATCGTGAGGTTGATACCTGTAGAGTAGAGGTTTGTCCTAACAGTATAGAACTTTGCAGGGGTGAAGAGCGGCTTTGCCCCAATGAAGCTCTACTTCAAAAATTGAGTATTCCCATAGATAAGATACTTTTTATTTATGGGGGGAATCTGGGGCGTCCACAAGGAATTGATTTTTTGATAGAAGTGCTTGCGGCCAATGAAAAAAGGAATGATTCTTTTTTTATCATAGTGGGTAATGGCACTGAATTTATGAAGATAAAATTGTGGTTCGATCAAAATACACCGCATAATGCTTGTTTGTTATCTTCACTTCCCAAACAAGAATATGACGGTCTGGTAAGAGTTTGTAATGTAGGTTTAATATTTTTGGACAGGCGTTTCACAATTCCAAATTTTCCGTCTCGTTTGCTTTCTTATCTTGAAAACAGAATGCCGGTACTGATGGCTACTGACAAGAACACGGATATAGGAGAGATAGCTAGAACTAACGGTTTTGGTTTATGGACTGAAAGCGGGAATATAGAGACTTTTATGGAAATGGTTGACTTTATGACTGCTGATAGAGAACGGATTAAGATAATGGGAGAGAATGGATATGCTTATCTGAAAGCCAACTATATGGTGGAACATAGCTATAATATAATAATGAGTCATTTTGAGTGATTCAGAAAGAGGAAAATAGTACTTTGGGGAATAGATCTGTAAAAGTTGAGTATTAATAATATTTGAGTTAATTGTTTCTCATTTAGAATCTTGTATGCTTAGATTACTGATTTATATAAAACATCATTTGTCATTTATTTGGTTCTTTATAGAATGGCTAAACTCGGTCGTGTTTCAACTATTATATGGTAGAATATTAAATAATAATTTGAAGAAGCTTTTGGAAACATATCAAGGCGAGTTTAACTATCGTTTTTTGCAAGATAAAGATGTACCTGTATTGGCTGATTTCTTTTCTCGGCAGCCAGAAGAAGCATTTAAGTTCTTTAAACCTCATGGATTTGATGTTTGTTCGTTAAGGAAGAAAATAAAAGATTGTGCTTTTATAATGGTTGGGGCTTTTCAAGGGGAGAAAATGGTTGGATACTGTTTCTTAAGGTGTTTTTTTAATAAACATGCTTTTCGAGGGAAAATTGTGGATGTAGAATATCAGGGCAGAGGCATAGCAAAGCAAATGGGGAAGTTGATGACAGATATTTGTCTACTGCTTAATTTTAGAGTGTTTGCAACGATTTCAAAAAAAAATGTAAAGTCAATGGCTTCTTCTCAAGCAGTGAATAGAATCAGAATTATAAAAGAATTGCCGGATGACTATCTCTATGTGGAATATTTATTGAAAGATAATATGCCATGATATTGAAAATATGTTTTGATAGACTTGCTGCTTTAGGTGGGTTATTGCTTCTTTGGCCTGTTTTATTGGTGTGTGCAATTCTTATTCGTATTAAGATGCCGGGAGGCCCCGTTATCTTTAAACAAAGACGTGTAGGGCAATACGGGCAGTTGTTTACGATGTATAAATTTCGTACTATGAAGGTGAATCATTCTGGCAGTACTGTATCTGTGCAGGGGGAAAGTCGTATCACACCTTTAGGAGCAAAATTGCGAAAATACAAGTTGGATGAATTACCAGAATTATGGAATGTACTGATTGGTGATATGAGTTTGGTCGGTCCTCGGCCAGATGTACCAGGATATGCAGATAAACTTGAAGGAGAGGATAGGCGAATACTTCTTTTAAAACCAGGCATTACAGGAGTAGCCAGTCTAAAATATAGAAACGAAGAGGAATTGTTGGCAGAGCAGAACGATCCTCAGAAATATAATGATGAAGTATTATTTCCTGATAAAGTGAAGATTAATATAGAATATCTTGATAATTGGTCTTTTGGGTTTGACATCAAAATCATTACTTATACAATATTGGGAAAAGATTTGTAATATTATAAAATGGTTATTTGTACCTTATTATTTGTGGCGTAAATGACCTTTTTATATTCTACTTTTCTGTTATCGTTTTTTTAATCATACTAAATTTAATGGACAAAAGAATTTATCTTTGCCTCGCTCACATGAGCGGCAAAGAGCAGGATTTTATTAAGGAAGCTTTTGATACGAACTGGGTCGTTCCTTTGGGACCCAATGTAGATGGCTTTGAAAAATCTTTGGAAGATTTTTTAATTAACAATGATAAGAAGCATGTAGTTGCTTTGTCAGCTGGTACGGCAGCTATTCATTTGGGATTGATTCAGCTTGGTGTTGGGGTAGGCGATGAAGTGATTTGCCAGTCATTCACTTTTTGTGCTTCTGCCAATCCAGTGGTTTATCAGGGTGCAACCCCAGTGTTTATCGATAGTGAAGAAGACACTTGGAATATGGACCCTGCTTTACTGGAAGAGGCCATCAAAGACAGAATCGCGCAGACAGGTAAGAAGCCTAAAGCCATTCTTCCGGTTCATCTTTATGGTATGCCTGCCAGGATAGATGAGATTTGTGCCATTGCATCGAAATATGATATTCCGGTGTTGGAAGATGCTGCTGAAGCTTTAGGTTCTGAGTTCAAGGGACAAAAGTGTGGTACGTTCGGTACTTTTGGTGTATTGTCTTTCAATGGAAATAAGATGATCACTACTTCGGGTGGTGGTGCGTTAATCGTTCCTGATGAAGCGGCAAAGAAGCAGACCATGTTTTATGCTACCCAGGCTCGTGAACCCTTTCCTCATTATCAGCATGAAAAGATCGGTTACAATTATCGCATGAGTAATATCTGTGCGGGTATCGGTCGTGGTCAGATGACTGTGTTGGAAGATCATATTGCCCATCACCGCCATGTACATAATCTTTACGCAAAGGCTTTTGAAGGTGTGGAAGGCATTACACTGAAATCTAATCCTGACGATCGTTTCAATGCTAACTATTGGTTATCTACGATTCTGATTGATCCTGAGAAGACCGGTACTAACTATGACGAAGTTCGTGTGCTACTTGATGCCAAAGGTATTGAGACCCGCCCTTTGTGGAAACCTATGCACCTTCAGCCTGTCTATGCGAATAATCCTCGCTATGTGAATGGTGTTTCTGAACGTTTATTCAATATGGGTTTATGTATTCCTGCCGGACCTTGGGTGACAGATGAAGACGTAGCATACATCGTGGAGCAAATAAAGGCATGTTGTGCGAAATCTTGTTTCATAGCAGCATCTTAATAAAGTGTTGATTTATAGTAGCTTGTAACTTTTCTCAGAAAAACTGCTCTCACCACCCTTTTTTCTTCTTTTATTAGAGATTTAATCCTCACCTTTGCATCAACGTTGATCAACAAAGTGAATTAAAACAGAATTTAAATCTCTAAATGAAAAAGTATGAGTGTAATTTTTAGAACGGTAGAGAGACCGTCTGACCCTCGGGTTGAGAATTCTCCCAAAAAGTTTTTCCCTCAGTTAATAACTTTAGGACAGAGTGTAGACTTGGCATTCATAGCCCAGAAGATGCAGGATCGTTCTTCGCTTTCTATTGGTGATATCCGGAGTACTATGCAGAACTTCGTGGAGAAGCTGAAAGAACAGTTGCTGGAAGGTAAAACAGTAAATATTGCCGGATTGGGTGTATTTATGCTGGCTGCAAAATCTAAGGGAGAAGATAAGACTGAAGATGTGACCGCAAAGAGTGTGGAGAGTGTTCGTATCTGCTTCCAGGCTAACAGGGAATTGAAGATAACCAAGACTGCTACTCGTGCCGGTGAAAAACTGGATCTGGTCAGCTTGGATGATTATCTGAAAAATTTAGCTAATGCTCCATCAGGAGGTGGCTCAGATGGTGGCTCAGGAGGTAATTCGGGTGATGGGGGAATAGAAGACGATCCTCTGGGATAGAAATTCAGAGCCGGAGGCATTGAAAATGAAAACTGCGTAGTCTGTTAATCGCTGAATATTAATTATTAAAAAACGATTTTCTTATGAAAAAAACGAGTTGGAATGTGATATTGAAAGTCATCATTGCCGTGGCTAGTGCCATTGCAGGTGTGATTGGCGGTCAAGCAATGACCATTTAAGAATAAGTTTGATATAAACGTAAAGAGCCATTTTCGAATTTCGGGAATGGCTCTTTTTTTGTTTGGTAGAATAGGGATGATTTTGATTAATAAGCGTTATCTTTGCCATCCCTTTATAATTCATAGTATTTAAAAATGGCAGAACAAAAAAGAACTCCCCGAAGTAACTCCAAGGCAAAAGTGCAGCCTGTAACTGATTACGGACGTATACAGCCGCAGGCACCAGAATTGGAAGAAGCTGTATTGGGAGCATTGATGATTGAGAAAGACGCTTATTCATTGGTAAGTGAAATTCTTCGCCCGGAGTCTTTTTATGAACACCGGCACCAGTTGATTTATTCCGCTATCACCGATCTGGCTGTGAACCAGAAGCCAGTGGATATCCTCACGGTAAAAGAACAGCTTGCCAAACGTGGTGATTTGGAAGAGGTGGGCGGACCGTTCTACATTACCCAGTTGAGTAGCAAGGTTGCCTCTTCGGCACATATTGAATATCATGCCCGCATCATTGCGCAGAAAGCATTAGCTCGTGAATTGATTACGTTTACCAGCAATGTTCAGAGCAAAGCTTTTGATGAGACTCTGGACGTGGATGATTTAATGCAGGAGGCTGAGGGAAGGCTTTTCGAGATTTCCCAACAGAACATGAAGAAGGATTATACGCAGATTAATCCGGTTATTGCCGAAGCGTATCAATTAATTCAGAAAGCAGCTGCCCGTACAGATGGTTTAAGTGGTTTGGAAAGCGGATTTACCAAGTTGGATAAAATGACTTCGGGTTGGCAAAATTCTGACCTTATTATTATTGCTGCCCGTCCGGCAATGGGTAAGACGGCGTTCGTGCTTTCTATGGCAAAGAATATAGCTGTTAATTATCGCAATCCGGTAGCTGTGTTTTCACTTGAAATGAGCAACGTACAGTTGGTGAATCGTTTGATATCCAATGCGTGCGAGATTCCGAGTGAGAAAATCAAGAGTGGACAGTTGGCAGATTATGAATGGCAACAGTTGGACTATAAATTGCGTGATCTTCTGGATGCGCCGTTATATGTGGATGATACTCCTTCTTTGTCTGTATTTGAGCTACGTACAAAAGCACGCCGTCTGGTGCGTGAGCATGGGGTAAGGATTATTATTATCGACTACTTGCAGCTAATGAATGCAAGTGGTATGTCGTTTGGTAGCCGTCAGGAAGAGGTAAGTACCATTTCGCGTTCGTTGAAAGGTTTGGCGAAGGAGTTGAATATTCCTATTATAGCCTTGTCGCAGTTGAACCGTGGTGTGGAGAGCCGTGAAGGTGAAGAAGGTAAACGTCCGCAACTGAGTGACTTGCGTGAATCGGGAGCCATTGAGCAGGATGCCGATATGGTGTGTTTCATTCATCGTCCTGAATATTATAAAATCTATACATCGCAAGATGGTACTGATTTGCGTGGTATGGCGGAAATTATTATTGCCAAGCATCGTAATGGTGCGGTAGGTGATGTTCGTTTGCGCTTTATCGGTCAGTATACCCGTTTCCAGAATCCGGAGGATGATATGGTGATTCCGCATCCGGCAGAAGGAGGCGGAGCTACTTATGGCTCCAAAATAAATGCGGTAGGTGATGGCAGTATACCGCCTCCGGCTGAATTCGCTCCTCAAACAGATAATCCGTTTGGTGGGGTGGGGTCGGATGGACCGTTGCCATTCTAGGTTGTTTTGTTTATGAAATGGATGGTTTTTGAGTAGAAAATCATATCTTTGCAAAAAAGAAGGTTAAAAATGTCTGCAAATCAATATATAAATATGTTTTCCGCCCATCTGTTTGGGGATGTGCGGAGAGAAGATTTAGACCTTGATAAGCACTCTGAGTATATCATAAAAAGAGTGTTGGAATATGGTTTGCTGAAAGACTGGAATTTGCTTCGGTCGTATTACGGATTATTTAAGATTGTTGAAGTTACGAAAGAAATGAGAGATTTAGAGCCTCGTGCTTTAGCTTATATTTCTGCCATATCTAAAACACCTAAAGAACAGTTCAGATGTTATGCTTATCGACAATTGAACCCTCAACACTGGAACTTTTAAAAAAGTTACAGCAACTTCCTGAACTTCGTGATACACGATTAGTAGGAGGAACAGCACTTGCTTTGCAATTAGGGCATCGGAAATCTATTGATTTGGATTTCTTTGGCACAATCAATTGTGATACTCAAGAATTGGTTGATGCTATAAAGAGTGTTGCTACTCTTACTATTTTGAAAGAGTCTCCTCATATACATATTTATTTAATAGATGGTATAAAAGTGGATATTGTGAACTATAAATATCCGTGGCTTGATGAAGTTATTCATTGAAATATAATGATGGTTCTATTTTCATGGCGATGAAAAGTCTGGCTTATTTTGATGATGCAGAAAATGAGCCAATGCCTGATATGTTTGTGAATCAGTCTTGGGAGCAAATAAAAGAATATATCCTATCAAAGATTTCTTGATATATTTTCCCTGTCAACCCAAAAAATCTTATTACCTTTGCGGGTCACTTTTGGAAACAATAAAAAATTAATGATATGAATATCTCTTATAATTGGTTGAAAGAGTATGTCGATTTCGATTTGACACCGGAAGAAGTTGCGGCTGCATTGACTTCTATAGGTCTGGAAACAGGTGGTGTAGAAGAAGTGCAAACAATTAAAGGCGGACTGGAAGGTCTCGTGATAGGTGAAGTGTTGACATGCGTTCCTCATCCGAATTCAGACCACATGCATGTGACTACTGTGAATCTGGGACAGGGAGAACCTGTACAGATAGTATGCGGTGCACCGAATGTGGCTGCCGGTCAGAAAGTGGTAGTTGCTACTTTGGGTGCAAAACTCTATGATGGGGATGAATGTTTTACGATTAAAAAGTCAAAACTCCGTGGTGTTGAGTCCAACGGTATGATTTGTGCTGAAGATGAAATAGGCATCGGTACGGATCATGCAGGTATTATCGTTTTGCCGACTGATGCAGTCCCGGGAACTCTTGCCAAAGATTATTATAACATCAAGAGCGACTATGTGCTGGAAGTGGATATCACTCCGAATCGTGCCGATGCTTGTTCGCATTATGGTGTAGCTCGTGACTTGTATGCTTATCTGGTGCAAAATAATAAACCGACTTCTCTGAAGAGGCCGTCTGTAGATACTTTCTCCGTTGAAAATAATGATTTGGATATCAAAGTTACAGTTGAAAACACTGAGGCTTGCCCTCGCTATGCCGGTGTAACGGTGAAAGGCGTAACGGTTAAAGAAAGTCCGGAATGGTTGCAGAATAAACTCCGTATCATCGGACTGCGTCCTATCAATAATGTAGTAGATATCACAAATTACATTGTTCATGCATTCGGTCAACCGTTGCACTGCTTTGATGCGGATAAAATTGAAGGTGGCGAAGTAGTGATAAAGACAATGCCTGAAGGTACTCCGTTTGTCACATTGGATGGTGTGGAACGCAAATTATCCGATCGTGACCTGATGATTTGTGACAAGGAAAAACCGATGTGTATTGCCGGTGTATTCGGCGGTTTGGATTCCGGTTCTACGGAAACCACCAAGGATGTTTTCATTGAGAGTGCTTATTTCCATCCGACATGGGTCCGTAAGACGGCTCGTCGTCATGGGCTGAATACAGATGCTTCTTTCCGTTTTGAAAGAGGTATTGATCCTAATATCACTATTTATTGCCTGAAGCTGGCTGCCATGATGGTGAAAGAACTGGCCGGCGGTACTATTTCCTCTGAAATTAAAGATGTTTGTGCTACTCCTGCTCAGGATTTCATCGTAGAATTATCTTATGAGAAGGTATATTCATTGGTAGGCAAGGTGATTCCGGTGGAGACAATCAAGAGTATTGTTACCAGTCTGGAAATGAAAATAACCAATGAGACTGCAGAAGGATTGACTCTGGCTGTACCTCCTTATCGTGTAGATGTACAACGTGATTGTGATGTTATTGAAGATATCCTCCGTATTTATGGATATAATAATGTAGAGATACCATCTACGTTGAAGTCCAGCTTGACAACGAAAGGCGAACATGATAAATCTAACAAGTTACAGAATTTGGTAGCTGAACAGTTGGTAGGTTGTGGTTTCAATGAAATTCTGAATAATTCTCTGACACGCGCCGGTTATTATGATGGTATGGAAACTTATCCTTCTAAGAATCTGGTAATGTTGCTGAACCCGTTGAGTACAGATCTGAATGCAATGCGTCAGACTTTGTTGTTCGGTGGTCTGGAAAGTATCTCTCATAACGCCAACCGTAAGAATGCCGACTTGAAATTCTTCGAATTCGGAAATTGCTATTATTTCGATGCAGAAAAGAAGAATCCCGAAAAGTCGTTGGCTGCTTATACAGAGAATTATCATCTCGGATTGTGGGTAACGGGTAAGAAAGTATCCAACTCTTGGGCACATGCTGATGAAGAAAGTTCTGTATATGAATTGAAAGCTTACGTAGAAAATATTTTCCTCCGTTTAGGGCTGAATATGAGAAATCTGGTAGTAGGTAATCTGGTGGACGATATTTATGCTACTGCCTTGTCTGTACAGACTAAAGGTGGAAAGCGTCTTGCCACATTCGGTATCGTAACGAAGAAGATTCTCAAAGCTTTCGATATTGATAATGAAGTATATTACGCTGATCTGAACTGGAAAGAGTTGATGAAAGCTATCCGTTCTGTAAAGATCAGTTATACGGAAATCTCCAAATTCCCGGCTGTGAAACGTGACCTTGCCTTGTTGATCGATAAGAAGGTGCAGTTTGCAGAGATAGAAAAGATTGCTTATGAAACTGAGAAGAAGTTACTGAAAGAAGTATCTCTTTTCGATGTTTATGAGGGCAAGAATCTTGAAGCCGGCAAAAAATCGTATGCTGTCAGCTTCCTGTTGCAGGATGAAACGCAGACACTGAACGATAAGATGATCGATAAGATAATGTCGAAACTCGTGAAGAATCTGGAAGATAAACTGGATGCAAAACTTCGATAATTAATTAAAAGTTAAACATTAAAATATTATTCCAATGGGAAGAGCGTTTGAATATAGAAAAGCTGCCAAATTGAAAAGATGGGGTCACATGGCAAAGACCTTTACAAGACTGGGTAAACAAATTGCTATTGCGGTAAAGGCTGGTGGCCCGGAACCGGAAAATAACCCGACTTTGCGTTCGGTTATCGCTACTTGTAAGCGTGAGAATATGCCGAAGGATAACATTGACCGTGCTATTAAAAATGCGTTAGGCAAAGATCAGAGCGATTACAAAGGAATGACTTATGAAGGATACGGCCCTCACGGTATTGCTGTATTCGTAGATACATTGACTGACAATACGACCCGTACAGTTGCTGATGTACGTTCAGTGTTCAACAAGTTTGGTGGAAACTTGGGTACTATGGGGTCATTGGCTTTCCTGTTCGACCACAAATGTATGTTTACTTTCAAGAAGAAAGACGGCATAGATATGGAAGAACTCATCCTTGACTTGATTGACTACGATGTAGATGATGAGTTTGAAGAGGATGAAGAAGAAGGTACAATCACTATCTATGGTGATCCGAAGAGCTATGCTGCCATCCAGAAACATTTGGAGGAATGTGGCTTTGAGGATGTCGGTGGTGAATTTACTTATATCCCGAACGATACGAAGGAGGTAACTCCCGAGCAACGTGAGACTCTTGACAAGATGATAGAGCGTCTTGAAGAATTTGATGATGTGCAAACGGTTTATACCAACATGAAGCCGGAGGGAAGTGAAGAGTAATGAAGTATACTTATAAGACTCAAGGTACATGTAGTTCTCACATTGAATTGGAAATAGAAGATAATATAATAACGGATGTTGCATTTTGGGGAGGTTGTAACGGTAATTTGCAAGGCATTTCCCGTTTGGTAAAGGGAATGCCGGTAAATGATGTGATTTCCCGTCTGGAAGGAATTCGTTGCGGAGGACGTCCGACTTCTTGTCCGGATCAGTTATGTAGGGCGCTGCATGAAATGGGATTCTAACTAAATCCCTGTACTTTTAAATATATAGGTTGACCCTCGGTATTGTACAATGCCGGGGGCTTCTTTTTTGAACAGAATGTGTGGCTTGCTTGTTATTATTTCGTAATTTTACGCCATAAAAAGAACGAACAATGAAAAATATTCTGAAAGACTTGAAACGTAGGGATCATAAGCGCTATTTAGGTGGTCTGGACGTTTTTAAATATATTGGTCCCGGACTCCTTGTTACAGTAGGTTTTATTGATCCCGGAAACTGGGCTTCTAATTTTGCGGCGGGGTCCGAATTTGGATATTCCCTGCTTTGGGTGGTAACTTTATCAACGATCATGTTGATTGTATTGCAACATAATGTGGCTCACTTGGGGATTGTTACAGGTTTATGCTTGTCGGAAGCTGCTACGAAGTATACTCCTAAATGGGTTTCCCGTCCTATTCTGGGTACTGCGGTGTTGGCATCCATATCGACTTCCCTTGCCGAGATACTGGGAGGAGCAATTGCTCTGGAAATGCTTTTTGATATTCCCATTATATGGGGAGCCATATTGACAACCGTCTTTGTCGTCATCATGCTTTTTACGAACTCATATAAGAAGATAGAGCGTTCCATCATCGCGTTTGTTTCAGTTATTGGGTTATCCTTTATTTATGAGTTGTTCCTGGTGAAGATTGACTGGCCACTAGCTGTAGAAGGATGGGTGACACCTGCTTTTCCAGAAGGAAGTATGCTGATTATTATGAGTGTCCTGGGAGCAGTGGTAATGCCACATAATTTATTCCTGCATTCGGAGGTAATCCAGAGTCATGAGTATAATAAGCAAGATGACAGTTCTATTCGTAAGGTTTTGAAGTATGAGCTGTTTGATACGCTTTTCTCCATGATTGTAGGATGGGCTATCAATAGTGCCATGATATTGCTGGCTGCTGCTACTTTCTTTAAAAGTGGTATTCAGGTTGAAGAGCTGCAACAGGCAAAGTCTTTGTTGGAGCCTCTACTTGGAAACAGTGCTGCAGTCGTGTTTGCTTTGGCTTTGTTGATGGCAGGTATTTCATCTACCATTACAAGTGGTATGGCGGCAGGTTCTATTTTTGCCGGTATCTTTGGAGAATCCTATCATATCAAGGATAGCCACTCTCAGGTGGGCGTAATCCTTTCATTGGGCATTGCGTTGTTGCTGATATTTTTCATCGGTGATCCTTTCAAGGGATTGTTGATTTCGCAAATGGTGCTGAGTATTCAGTTGCCATTTACTGTTTTCCTGCAAGTGGGACTAACGTCTTCGCGTAAAGTAATGGGGCAGTACGTTAATAGTAAGTGGAGTAGTTTTGTACTCTATGCTATTGCGGGAATCGTTACCGTATTGAATATTATGTTGCTGATATCTGAACTAGTATAAAATCAAATAAACAATCATATGAAGATTATTACATATAATGTGAATGGGCTGCGTGCAGCTGTTGGCAAAGGTTTGCCGGAATGGCTGGAACAGGAGCAAGCTGATGTAGTATGCATTCAGGAAACCAAATTGCAACCGGATCAATATCCGGAAGAAGCACTGAGTGCATTGGGATACAAGCATTATCTTTATTCTGCACAGAAGAAAGGCTATAGTGGAGTTGCCATTTTGACCAAGCGGGAACCGGACCATGTGGAATATGGTATGGGTATGGAAGAATATGACAATGAAGGTCGTTTTATCCGTGCCGATTTTGGCGATATATCTGTTGTGAGTGTTTATCATCCTTCGGGAACAAGCGGTGACGAACGTCAGGCATTCAAAATGGTATGGTTGGAGAAGTTCCAGGAATATGTGACGGAGTTACGAAAATCGCGTCCGAAACTGATTCTTTGTGGTGACTATAACATTTGTCATGAACCGATAGATATCCATGATCCTATCCGAAATGCCACAAATAGTGGTTTCTTGCCTGAAGAGAGGGAATGGATGACGCGTTTTCTGAATGCCGGCTTTATTGATACTTTTCGCCTGTTACATCCCGAACAACAGGAATATACGTGGTGGAGTTACCGCTTTAATTCCCGTGCAAAGAATAAAGGATGGCGTATTGACTATTGCATGGTGACTGAGCCGGTTCGTCCGCTGCTGAGAGAGGCGCGCATATTGAATGATGCTGTACATTCTGATCATTGCCCCATGTTGTTGGATATAGAAGGATAAGAGGAAGGGGAGGAACGATGTTTGAAGAAAGAATAGAAAAAGCAGTAGATTTTTTTAAAAGTGGTTATAATTGTTCTCAGTCTGTAGTACTTGCTTTTGCCGATATGTATGGGTTTACACAAGAACAGGCAGCGCGTATGTCAGCTTCTTTTGGTGGAGGTATTGGCCGTATGCGTCAGACTTGTGGAGCCGCATGCGGTATGTTTTTACTTGCAGGGCTAGAGACTGGGGCAACTGATCCCAAGGATCGTGAAGGAAAAGGTGCCAATTATGCCGTAGTTCAGGAGTTGGCTGCTGAGTTTAAGAAACGGAACGGTTCTACAATTTGTGCTGAACTATTGGGGCTGAAGAAACCGGAAGGCGTGTCTACCCCCGAAGAACGTACCGAACAATATTATGCTAAACGTCCGTGTGCCAGGATGGTAGAAGAGGCTGCCCGTATCTGGGCGGAATATCTTGAAAACAGACCGTCTGTTTGATATAAACAGGTCATATTTTTGGTCTGACCTGCTGAAAAAATGCTCTTTTTATGACATATAACATAAAAAAATAGAGAATAATGTGTTATATAACATAAATATAACTATCTTTGCCGCTGAAATAAAATCTGAACCTCATCAATGAGAGAAGTTAGATTAAAGCATGTATAACTAAAAACAAGAAGAAAATGTTAAAAGAAAAAGCTGGTGAAACTGCAGGAAAAATTTGGAGTGCTCTGAATGAGACTGAAGGTTTAACTGCTAAACAAATCAAGAAAGCAACTAAGTTGGTAGACAAAGATTTATTCTTGGGTCTTGGTTGGTTGTTGAGAGAAGACAAAATTTCTACTCAGGAAGTAGAAGGTGAACTGTTTGTCAAGTTGGTTTAAGAGAGAGATTGACATTTATCTTATAAAAAGAAGCGTTGATACATTTATATGTTATCAACGCTTCTTTTTATATACTATATTTCATCAGTGAAGGATGTTTAAGGAGCTAGTCTTTCCTGTATCCAGTTGCCATCTTTCTGAAGTATATATTGGATGCGGTCGTGCAGACGGCTTTCCCGCCCTTGCCAAAACTCGAAGCGGGTAGGGGTTACAGCAAAACCACCCCAATTATCGGGACGTTTAATATCGCGGCCTGCCAGCTTGAAGACTTCTTTCACGAAGGCTCGCATAATCTCCATACGGCTGCTTATCACTTGGCTTTGCGGAGATATTCTTGCACCTATCTTGCTTTTATATGGCCTGGTGGCAAAGTAAGTATCCGAAACTTTGTCGGGGCATTTTTCGGCTTTACCTTCAATGTGTACCTGTCTTTCCAATTTGTGCCATACAAAAGAAAGGGAAATATATGGATTGCCTGCTAATTGTTTTCCCTTTCGGCTTTCGTAATTAGTGAAGAATATAAATTGGTTGTTTTCTACCCCTTTCAACAAAACGGTGCGCGTGGAGGGGAACCCTTCTGCTGAAACTGTTGCTACTATCATAGCGGTGGGTTCATCTTCTTTGTGAATGATAGCGTCATTCAGCCATTCCACGAATTGCTCAAAAGGATTGTCGTGGACAGTGCATTGTGTCAGCTTGCCTTTGCTGTATTCTCTTCTGATTTCAGATATTGGGGTTTCCATATTTTCTATTTTGTTGTTGTATTTTGATAATAAAGAGTGATCTCCTCTTATTTTTGTATCGGATAAATCGGATTGCCTGATTCGTCTACTTCGGTCCAGTCTTTAATGCTGACATTGGGGAACGATACGGAATTTCCGTCTATAATGGCGCTGAAGACATAAGAAAATCCACCGGCCAGTTTACCCGGAATAGGGATACTTCCGGTATAGGTACGTGGTGTGGTTTCTCCATCTGCGAGAATTTTTAGTGTCATTGACATTGGGGTGGTTGCACGGGTTGGTAAGACAATGGCCTGTGCGAGAAATCCATTCTTGCCCATATTAAGTGGAGTTGTGTCATAAGTGTCGGTTGCTTCGATAATACCGGTTTCTATATCGAGGCTGGCACCAGGGGTAGGCGGAAGAATAGTTGCAGATACTAAACTGTCAAGTTGTAAGCCTTCACCTGCTGACAGGTCAACTACGACCTGAGTAGCTATATGCTGAAAAACAATGGGCATGTGAATTTGTGAAGCCGTGATATCTTGGTCCAGATTTTCCCACCATAGATAATCTACGCCATTCTTTAGCGGAGCCGATATTCCATCTGTTAGACTCGGAGGATAAGTGGAAGAATTTTCTGAAAAAGCATACATATTATAAGAGCCGTTGCTCAAATACATTTTGTATCCTTTCATCCCCGTTAATGTACCAGCTGAAACTGTTGAATATAGCCCTTCGGCGAACGGATCATTAAAATTCCTGTCTGTCGTTTCAAAAGCATATATTTGGCTTACTAATCCTTTGGGCATAGGAGACATGGATCTGGTTACCTTACGACTTTCAAGTGAAGCGGAAAATGTGATGAGTATATCTTCTTTTTGTGAGGTTTCTCCGTTACCGGGATCATTGGTTCCGGGGGATGATTCATAAATGATTATTTCATTTTTGGAACATCCTACAAGTAATAATAAAGAGAATGCTAGAATAACAAATTTTTTCATTTCAGTTATATGGTTTAGGTTATTGTCCATACATAACAGCAGAATGATGGAATAGTTCTGGGATATATAGACATTTACAACTTCGGATATTGAATAAATCACTTTCAAAACCTCATCTTTTTCATTATCTTTGCGCCCGCATTTAATAGATAATTATAGAAGATGAAGAATAATATACGTAACTTTTGCATTATTGCCCACATTGATCATGGTAAGTCTACTTTAGCTGACCGTCTGCTTGAATATACCAACACCATACAGGTGACCGGAGGACAGATGCTGGATGATATGGATCTGGAAAAAGAGAGAGGTATCACCATTAAGAGCCATGCCATTCAGATGGAGTATACGTATAAGGGTGAAAAGTATATTCTGAATCTGATTGATACTCCGGGGCACGTAGACTTTTCGTATGAAGTTTCCCGTTCTATTGCCGCTTGTGAAGGTGCATTGCTGATTGTAGACGCTTCGCAGGGTGTACAGGCACAAACAATCTCCAATCTTTATATGGCAATCGAGCATGATCTGGAAATTATTCCGGTCATCAATAAGTGCGATATGGCGAGTGCCATGCCTGAAGAGGTAGAGGATGAAATCGTAGAGTTGCTTGGCTGCAAGCGCAGTGAGATAATCCGTGCTTCCGGTAAGACGGGTATGGGGGTAGAAGAAATTCTGGCTGCGGTTATCGAGCGTATTCCTCATCCCGAAGGTGATGAGGAAGCACCGTTGCAGGCTTTGATTTTTGACTCTGTATTCAATTCTTTCCGTGGTATCATTGCTTACTTCAAGATAGTAAACGGTGTGATCCGTAAGGGAGATAAGGTGAAATTCTTCAATACCGGTAAAGAATATGATGCTGATGAAATCGGTGTGCTCAAGATGGAAATGGTGGCACGTCAGGAACTGCGTACTGGTGACGTGGGATACATTATTTCCGGTATTAAAACCTCTAAAGAGGTAAAGGTGGGAGATACGATTACTCACATTGCCCGCCCGTGTAAAGAAGCTATTGCAGGTTTTGAGGAAGTGAAGCCGATGGTTTTTGCCGGTGTATATCCTATTGAAGCGGAAGACTTTGAAGACTTGCGTTCCTCTTTGGAAAAACTGCAATTGAACGATGCATCACTGACTTTCCAGCCTGAATCCTCGTTGGCGTTGGGCTTCGGATTCCGTTGCGGATTCCTGGGACTGTTGCACATGGAGATTGTGCAGGAGCGACTTGACCGTGAATTTGACATGAACGTGATAACCACTGTACCGAACGTTTCTTATAATATCTACGATAAACAAGGTCATATGACAGAGGTGCATAACCCTGGAAGTATGCCCGATCCTACTTTGATCGACCATATTGAGGAGCCTTATATCCGTGCTTCCGTTATCACAACCACAGATTATATCGGTCCTATCATGACCTTGTGTCTGGGTAAACGTGGTGAACTGGTGAAGCAGGAATATATTTCCGGTAATCGTGTGGAGATCTATTACGACATGCCTTTGGGAGAAATTGTGATTGACTTTTATGATAAACTGAAAAGTATTTCGAAAGGATATGCCTCTTTTGATTACCATGCCAGTGGTTTCCGTCCGTCCAAGTTGGTAAAACTGGACATCTTGCTGAATGGCGAGCCGGTGGATGCCCTTTCAACACTAACACATTTCGACAATGCGTATGATTTGGGACGCCGCATGTGCGAGAAGCTGAAAGACCTGATCCCGAGACAGCAGTTTGATATTGCTATCCAAGCGGCTATCGGAGCTAAAATCATTTCTCGTGAGACGATTAAGGCAGTACGCAAAGATGTTACGGCGAAATGTTATGGTGGTGACGTCAGTCGTAAGAGAAAGCTGTTGGAAAAGCAGAAGAGAGGAAAGAAACGTATGAAGCAGATTGGTAATGTGGAAGTGCCGCAGAAAGCGTTCCTTGCGGTGTTGAAATTAGATTAATATAAAAAATCATAAAAGCAGATTCATATTAGTCTGGGGATTGTTCTCTTTCTGTAGGACTGTCTTGGCAATCCCCTTTGTTTTGAAAATTCTAACTAATAATAAATGAGAAAAGTTCTATCGTTTTCGGCCTTCCTGGTGGTAGGTCTCTTTATAGCGCAATATCTGCCTGCATGGTCAGGAAGTGATTATGGTACAGTGAAAACTGTATCTAATGTGTTGTTGTATATTTGTCTGGGGTTCATTATGATTAATGTGGGACGTGAATTCGAAGTGGACAAGTCCCGATGGCAAACATACGCAAAAGATTATTTTGTCGCAATGGCTACAGCAGCCATGCCTTGGTTTCTGATTGCTATTTATTATATTTTCGTTTTACTTCCGCCGGAATACTGGAATAGTTGGGAGGCATGGAAAGAAAACTTGTTGCTGAGCCGTTTTGCGGCTCCTACTTCCGCAGGTATATTATTTACTATGTTGGCGGCTATCGGACTAAAGTCCAGTTGGATCTACAAGAAGATTCAGGTGCTGGCTATCTTTGATGATCTGGATACCATCCTTTTAATGATTCCTTTGCAAATAATGATGATCGGACCGCGCTGGCAGTTGCTGGTTATTATCCTTATCGTCTTTCTGTTGCTTTCTTTCGGTTGGAAGAAACTGAGTAAATATAATATGAGGCAGGATTGGAAAGCCATTCTGTTTTATTCCGTTCTGGTGTTTGCTGCCACTCAATCGCTTTATCTTATTACGAAGAACTTATATGGCGAAGATGCCAGCATTCATATCGAGGTGTTGCTTCCGGCATTCGTCCTGGGTATGGTCATGAAGCATAAGGATATTGATACGGCTTGGGAACGTAAAGCTTCGACAGGAATTTCATTTATCTTTATGTTCCTGGTAGGTATGAGTATGCCTCCGCTTCAGGGAATCAGTCTCTCTGGTGATATGGGGCTAGCCTCTATAACAGGTTCACAGGAAATGATGCCTTGGGCACTGATTATTGTACATGTGGTTATTGTATCGTTACTTTCCAATGTCGGTAAGTTGTTTCCGGTATTCTTCTATCGCGACCGTAAATTGAGCGAACGTCTGGCACTTTCCATAGGTATGTTTACGCGTGGTGAGGTAGGGGCAGGAGTTATTTTTATTGCGTTGGGTTACAATCTGGGTAGTCCGGCATTAGTAATTTCTGTACTTACTATTGTGTTAAATTTAATATTAACAGGTATATTTGTGCTTTGGGTTAAAAAACTGGCATTAATGAGCTATCAGGAATAGCTCATTAATAGCGCATTCCTTTGAAAATGTAATACTTAAATCGAACATATGATTATTCTACGTACTGTGAAAAACTTTTCGGCGCTGAATGTAGTGGCGAGTATTTTATTATTCCTGACGGCTATTTTGGCAGCTATTGTTGCCAATTCTTCATTAGCTCCTGTGTATCAGAGTTTCCTGTCGCAAGAGTTGCATTTGCGTATAGGCGATTTTAACCTGCTTTCGCATGGCGGTCATAATCTTACGATGATTGAGTTTATCAATGATTGCTTGATGACGATTTTCTTTCTGGCTGTAGGATTAGAGATAAAACGTGAATTACTGGTTGGCGAATTGTCTTCTTTTCGAAAGGCCATTCTACCATTTATTGCAGCATGCGGGGGAATGATACTTCCGGTTGTAGTTTATTTTCTTCTAGTAACTCCTGATACTCCTGAAACACAAGGTATGGCTATTCCTATGGCTACGGATATTGCTTTTTCCTTAGGAGTGCTTAGTTTGTTGGGTAAGCGCGTACCATTGAGCTTGAAGATTTTCCTGACCGCCTTTGCTGTAGTAGATGATATTGGTGGTATTCTGGTGATTGCCATTTTTTATAGTTCTGAAGTTGCTTACGGTTATTTGATTGTGGCTGCCATCCTTTATATCTTTTTGTATTATATGGGCAAGTTTGGTATGACGCAGAAGATATTCTTTCTTTTCTTTGGCATTATTATCTGGTATTTATTCCTGCAATCCGGTATTCACAGTACAATATCCGGTGTGATACTTGCATTTGTTATACCTGCCCGTCCGCGATTGGATGCAGGTAAATATATCCGGCGTATCCGGGCTATTGTCAGTTCTTTCCCGATCGTGCAGTCTGATAATATAGTATTGACGAATGAGCAGATTGCTACATTGAAGCAAGTGGAGCGAGCTTCGGATCGCGTGATAAGCCCTTTACAATCTTTGGAGGATAATCTGCATGGGGTTGTGAATTTTGTTATTCTTCCTTTATTTGCCTTTGCTAATGCGGGAGTGGTTCTTGGCGGTAGTGGAGAAGTTATAGGGAATGTGAGTCTTGCTGTTGGCATGGGGCTTCTTATTGGTAAGTTTCTGGGGATTTACCTTTTCACCTGGCTGACTATCAAAAGTGGACTTACCCGAATGCCTGAAGGCATGAACTGGAAGAATATTGCAGGAGTTTCGCTGCTGGGTGGCATTGGGTTTACAGTGTCATTGTTTATAGCTAATCTTTCTTTTTCCGGTGCTTATCCGGAATTGCTGAATCAGGCTAAATTCGGTGTATTGTGTGGTACTATTATTGCCGGAATACTCGGATATGTGGTGCTGAATCAGGTATTGCCGAAGAAAAAGAAAGTATAAATAAGAGTATGGCATTGACTATCTACTAATAATATTAGTTAAACTACTTCTTTCATTAGTTGAATAACTAATAAAATTAGTTGTTTGTTTAAAACTAATTCCTATCTTTGTGCCATTCATCCAAGTAAACTTGAAAAGATTATGAAACGATTAACTGCCAAAGAAGAAGAGATCATGCAAATGTTCTGGGAACATGGTCCGATGTTTGTTCGTGAATTGTTGGCCTTTTATGAAGAGCCTAAACCACATTATAATACCGTATCAACCTTGGTGAGAGGGCTAGAGGACAAAGGATTTGTGAAATACAGGGCTTATGGTAATACGTATCAGTATTATGCGGCTGTTTCCGACAAAGAATATAAGCGTTCTGCACTGAATGATGTGGTGGCTCAATACTATAATAACTCTTATACCAATGTCGTATCTACATTTATTGAAGAAGAAGGTATGTCGGTAGACGAGTTGAAAGCATTGATCGCAGAAATAGAAAGTAAAAAGTCTAACAGATAGAAATAGTATTATACCCAGTAAATAAATAGATCATGGGAATTATCTTGTTTTATATATTTGAGTCTACCTTATGCCTGACAATTCTGTATTTTCTGTTCAGATTGTTTTTCAGGAAAGATACGCTGTTTCGTACGAACCGTTTTTTACTGTTGATGGGAACAGTGGGATGCACACTACTCCCATTGCTGCAAATAGATGTTCCTCAATATACAACTTTGCAGTTGCCTATAACTGCCGTAAGACATTTATTGACTGAAAAAGATGTGAATATTGAAAGAAAGGGAAGCGTTGGTGAAAAACATTTGTTCGGAGAAACGAACCTTTTTGTGGCAGGGAAAGGAGATGATACAGAAGAAAATCATGCAAATGTGATTCATACTATCCCTGTGACTCTACTGTTAGGTGGTTGCTATTTTATTGGAGCTTTGGTTGTATTTACCTTTCTTTTGTTTTCTACTATCCGTATGCGTCGGCTCATTCATAGTTACCCCGCCTGTAATTATGGGAAATATAAATTGATTATCTGTCCTGAGAAGATCGTTTCTTTCAGTTGGGGGAATACGATTGTTTTGTCACAAGAAGATTATGAACGGAATCCCGGAGAAATATTGTTGCATGAACAAATGCACCTGCAACATAGGCATACATGGGATTTACTTTGGATGGAATGTATCATGATACTTCATTGGTTCAATCCTGCCGCATGGCTCCTGATGCGTGAACTTCGTGAGGTGCACGAGTATGAAGCCGATAATGGCGTTATTAATAATGGCATCGATGCAACAGAATATCAACTTTTGTTAGTGAAAAAATCCGTGGGTACAAGGCTCTACTCTATGGCTTGCGGATTCAATCACAGCAAACTTAAAAATCGTATCACTATGATGTTAAAAAGAAGAACAAACAATTGGGCACGTTTGAAGCTATTGCTTTTTGTGCCTGTAGCTGCTGGGACGCTTTATGCTTTTGCGCGACCAGAAGTGAAGAAAACAATGGGACAGGCGATAAACACGTCTGTGAGTGTGAAACAAAATCCGGTTCAGGAGAGCGAATTGCAACAGTTGGAAGCATTCTTCGAGCGTAAGGCTGAAGATGCTGTGGGTGGAAAGAAGGAGTACCAGATTGAAAACCCGACGGAAACTTTTCATAGTTTTTTTGTGAACATGAATAATAAAATGATGCTGAATCAGGAGTTGATTAAGGAATATGATGTGGAAACTTTATCAGTCCGCCTCAAGGATCTCTTGAGGAAAGAGTATCGAAAAGTTGCGAATACGGACAAAAAACTGATTTCCGGATTATTTGTAAGATATGACCGTGGCTCATCATCCACTGCTATCACTTCTTATCTGCGTACCATAAAAGAGGCTTATCTACAAGTTCGTGGAGAAATTTCCAAAGAATTGGGCGGAGTTTCCGAGGCTCGTTTGGATAGTTTGCTTCCTATATTCGTTTCTTTTGGAGAACCTAAGGTTTACAGTTCTAAATATAAGACGGCTTCGGATATATTTTTACCTATAGAAGTATCTTTGTATCCAAGAGGAGGTATAAGCTCAGTGATAAAGAATCCTTCTCTTCAGGAATTGGAATTAAAGCTAAAGGATTACAAAACGATTGCCAATAGCGTTGGATTATCAGTGGGACTGAAGTTTGATAAAGATGTTACTATGGGAATAGTCCAAGATGTGAAAGAAGTTATTCGGAAAACTTTATCCGATAAATAATGCTTTACTGAATTTAAGATATACCCCAGCTATTAATTTACAGCCAGTTTGTTCATGAATCAACAAGTCGGCTGTAAGTTAATAGATGATGAAACACTTTTATCTAATCTTTATTTCACAATTATCCAGACTTTCAATAATCGCCAAGGATTCCACATGTATACCTTGCTTACGCAGTTCGTCTCCTCCATGTTGAAAAGCCTTTTCTATAATGAAGCCCATACCTACCAGTTCGGCACCGGCCTGTTTCACAAGTTCCATAATGCCTTTGGCTGCATTTCCATTAGCCAAGAAATCGTCTATAAAGAGTACCCGGTCGCCCGGACGAAGAAAATCTTCACTGACACATACATCATACGAGCGTTGTTTGGTGAAAGAATAAACAGAGGTCACCAACATATTTTCCATGGTACTGGGCTTTTTCTTTTTGGCAAAAACTACGGGTAGTTCCAATAGATAACCTACCATGATAGCAGGAGCAATGCCACTGGCCTCTACTGTGATAATTTTGTTGATTGAGGTAGAAGCAAAACGTCTGACAAATTCCACACCGATAGATTTCATCAAAATAGGATCCATTTGGTGGTTGATGAAATTGTCTACTTTCAGTATACCTCCCGGGTAGCATTTTCCATCCTTCAGGATACGGTCTTTCAGTATTTTCATGTTTTATATATCTTATTTTAAATGCCTATTTCATTGGTTCGGTTTCCTCTTCCTCTGATTCTTCTTCCTGAGGCAACAGCCTTGCTGATATCCGTTTTTTAGGAGTAAGACTCATGCTACGCAGAAGTTCAGCTTGTCTTACCACACTACCGCTGCCATCAGAGAGCTGGTTGTATGCCTTGTCATAATCTCTCTGCATCCCATTCAGACTGTCACCGATACGCAGGAAAGTATCTGTAAATCCGGCAATCTTTTCGTAAAGCAACGTTCCTCGTTTGATAATATCCTGCACGTTCTTTACTTGATTTTCCCGTTTCCAGAGGTCGAGAGAGAGGCGGAGTGCGCTGATCAGGTTGGTCGGGCTCATTAATACCACCTTCTTTTTGTAAGCATACTCCCATAAATTAGTATCCGCTTTAATGGCTGTCAGGTAGGCTGCTTCAGTGGGAATAAACATCATAACAAAGTCCGGTGCTTTAGTGTCATAATGTGAATAATCCTTCTGACTGAGTTCATCGACGTGAGCCCGTACCGATTGCAGATGTGCTTTTAGCCAGTGTGCCTCTTCATCTTTATTGTCGGCTGAATTGTAAGCAGCATAGGCAGTTAGTGACACTTTAGAGTCGATAATCATTTCCCGATCATCCGGATACCTAACGATGATATCCGGCTGCATTTTCTGACCACTTTCTTCATTAGTCAGCATTTCACCTTGCTCGTTTTTTAGGAATTCCTGACGGAAATAGTGTTCACCTTCTATTAGTCCGGAGGCCTGCAACAGGCGTTCCAGTATCATTTCTCCCCAATTACCCTGTATCTTGGAGTCGCCTTTCAAGGCACGGGTCAGGTTGTTGGCATCTTCACTGATACGATTGTTTAATTCTACCAGATCCTTGATGCGTTCTTCCAAAGAAAAACGTTGTTTCGACTCTTTGTCATACACTTGTTCCACCTTTTCCCGGAAGTCTTTCAGGTTTTCTCCCAAGGGACGGAGCAAATTGCTGAGGTGTTCTGAATTTAGCTTAGTAAAATCCTCTGCCTTACTCTTGAAAATCCGATTGGAGAGATTTTCGAACTCTGTGCTCATACGTTTGTGTAAGGCTTCCGCTTCTTCTACTTGCAATTTCAGGCGCTCTTCCCATTGTTTCTGTTGTTCTGCCAATCTCAGATTGAAAGATTTTTCCTGTTCTGCCAGCCGTTCGGCTGTTATGGCTTTTTCACGTGCAATCCGTTCTTCTACCGTACGATTCAGTAATTCCTCGCGTTCGCGGGTGGCTTGCAGTTGTGCGGATAGGGCAGCACTTTTTCGTCCGGCTATTAAGTAACCTATGCCGGCACCTACGATGAGTCCGATAATCAGGAAAACAATATCCATGCTTATTCAGTCAGTATTTCGTTGCCATTCTCAGTAATCAAAATCATGCTTTCCCACTGTGCTGAGGGGAGCCCGTCGTCAGTGCAGACTGTCCATCCGTCGGCTTCATCAATGAAGACTTCATAAGTTCCCATATTTATCATCGGTTCGATGGTGAAAGTCATTCCCGGAACGATAAGCATTCCCGTACCGCGCTTGCCAAAGTGTTCTACGTCCGGTTCTTCATGGAACTTAATTCCTACACCGTGTCCGCACAAATCGCGTACTACACTATATCCATTTTTCTCGGCATGTTCCTGAATGGCTGCGCCTACATCTCCGAGACGTGCCCAGGGTTGTGCTGTCTGTACGCCTATGTCACGACATTCCTTTGCCACTTGTACCAGGCGTTGCAGTTCCGGTTTCACTTCTCCAATCATGTACATGCGTGAAGCGTCCGAGAAATATCCTTTATAAATAGTCGAAACATCCACGTTCACAATATCTCCGTTACGCAGAAACTCTTTGGTACTCGGTATACCATGGCATACGACATCATTGATGCTTGTACATACACTTTTAGGGAAACCTTCGTACATGAAAGGGGCCGGAATGGCATCATGGTCTGTTGTGAATTCATATACTATATGATCTATTTCTGCTGTTGACATCCCTTCACGGATATTTGCCGAGATATAATCCAGCAATGCAGTATTGATTTTTGCACTTTCGCGAATACCTGCCAATTGCTCCTCAGTACGCAATAAATGGCGTGATGGTAATTTGTGACCTTCCTTTTTATAGTGCTGAATTTTCTCTTCTACTTCGTCGGAATAATTTTTAGGAGTAAACCGGACTCCTTTTATGAACTTTTTCATTGTCTTCTTCTATTAATAGTTGCTACAAAAGTACACAATAATATAGTGTATTTGTACTTGTAGGCACAGAAAATCGTTCCTTTCTTTGTTACAATACCTATTTATAGGGTTCTCACTGTGCTGATCTCACTTCTCGAATTATCGATTCGCTTTACCTGAATTTGGGTTTTGATCCGTTCGCGCAGCCCTTCTACATGACTGATGATGCCTACTTTCTTGCCACCCATTTGGTGTAGCTTTTCCAAAGTATCCATCACTGTATTCAGATAATCGCTGCTCAGTGTTCCAAATCCTTCATCGATAAACAGTGTATCTACTGACAGGCTGTGGCGGCTGAGGGCAGAGAGTCCTAAGGCGAGTGATAAAGATACCAGAAAGCTCTCTCCACCGGACAGGGTGCAAGCTGGACGTGGCGCGCCTCCCTGATAAAAATCGCGCAGCAAAATAGTGAGTGAACCAGCCTGGCATTCCAATTCGTAGCGCTTGGTGAGGTGTTTCAGGTAGAAATTTGCTCCATTGAGCAGCTCTTTCAGTACAAAACTTTGTGCGATGTTTCGGAAATTCTTTCCTTTCTCGTCACCAAAGTGATGGCAAAGACGGTCCCATTTTAAGTACACTTCCCGCAATTCGTCCGCACGTTTCTTCTCGTCCTTTATCCGGGCGATGTTCTTAGTGTTCTCTTCCAATTGGATTTTCAGCCGTATGAGGGCCTGATTGCTTACTGCTATTTTCTCATCTAAAGCTATGATAAGGCTGTCCAGACTTTCAAGGTTTTCTTCCTCTTCCATTTCTGGTTTCTTGCTTTGGTGTTCTTCCAGTTGTCCGGTTGTTAGCTTGAAAGCACTTTGTGCGGCTACTTCTTCATCTTTAAGCCTTTGTTGACTGGTACGCAAGTTCTCTATTTGCTCGCTAGAGTAGGAGGAAAGAGCAATGAGGCGTGCTTCGTTCATATCCGGATGTATAGTATAGAATGCTGTAAGGTTGGCTTGCAACTCGTCGATGTTCTTTCGGACAGATGAAATGTTTTGTTTCAATCCGCTGACTTCAGAGTTCAGAGTATTCCATGCCATTCCCAGATTTTTGATTTCCATCCTTTCCTCTATTGGCAGGTTTTTCCATTCGGGAAATGCTGTACAGATCAGATTCTGCGTTGCTGATACACTGTCCAGTTCTTTCTCTATGAGGGAAATGGTTGTTTTTAATTCCGATTGCCTGTTCTGTGCCAGTTTATAATGTACTGCAGACTTTTGTAAGCGTTCGATAAATGAGGTAGGAGCAGTACTCCATTCTGTTTGCCATCCTTCCCAAAGAATAAGTGGGCTGACACGTTCCAGTGTGGTGCGAATGATATCCTTCTCACTTTCGGTTAGCGAATGTTTATTAGTGATATCATTTTTTAGTTTCGTCAGATTCTTGTCAGCAGCATCGAAAGCATTTCGGGCGGCCTCCACTACTTTCTGAAGTTCATCTTTTAAGTACTGTAATCGGGAAATATTGTTGGAGAGAATTTGTACTTCGTTCAACCTGGCATTGATGTCTTCAAGGTGCTGTTCATTTTCTTGAATTTGTCTTTCCAGGATATCTCTGGTATCATTTGAGATTATTAGAATATTACACTGACGGCATGTTTCTTCAGCTTCAGTTTGAATAAATTCATATCCTTTCCGGGCCTTATCTGTAGCCAGACGACTCCCTGCTATCATATCCTCATAAGTTCTGGTCTCCGTCCGGTTGCTATTCAAAGTTTGTTCTGCTTCCTTGTACTCTTTCTCTTTTGTCTCCAGCGATTGCCGGATAGGTGCAAGTACAGACTGAAAATCTTCATCCTTGCTGAGTGATTCTATCTTTTGACCACATACCGGACACATATCTCCTACAGAAAGACGGGCACGGGCTTCTTGTGCCCACTCTTCCACAGCTTCTTTTTGTTTGTCGTAGAGTATTTTGATCTCATCGTAGGCTTTCTTTTTAGTGTCGAATCTGTTTCCCAGTTCTTCGTGTTGTTTTTTTCTGGCTTGCAGTTTTAGTTCCAAAGATCTCAGGCTTTCTTCGGCTATATTTAAGGCTGCTTTTTTCTCTCCTAATAGTATCAGGGCATTTTGGGCTTTTAGCAACTTTTCCTTAGTCGTTTCCAATGCATGCTTCTTTTCCTGTAGGACATTTCGATTCATGGATTCAAGCTGGGCATTCAATAAGTTTATCTCTTGCTGCTTAATCTGATTTTCTTCATTTTTCCGGTTGAAGTCATTTTTCTTATTCGTGCGTTCTTGCTCCCGGATAGGCTGCTGCCGGGACAATTCTGCTATTTGTTTTTTGTAGGCAGCGATGCGTGAATGAGCAGAAAGCACAGCATTCAGGTCTGTAACGATGGACTGACTTTGCTCGAACATAGGTAGGAGCGGGGCGTGAGCTTGCAAATATTCTTCGGCAAGTATTAGTTTTGCTTGCAATTCTTTCAGATTTTCCTTCAGCCAGGAACAACCACTACTGAGGTAGATGAAACTCTTTTTCAACTTTTCAGTTTGCTCTCTGTCTTTTTTCTGTTGCTGTTGTTGCTGTTTGAGAGAAAATAACCAGTTACGGGCATCTGCAGTATTATTCCAGTCTTTTATCAATAGTTCTTTTTGCAGGAAGTCATCCGATTGCAATTGTTCCTTTTTCGTTTCCCAGTTCTTTTGTTGGTTTTCTTGAGTGAGGATAAGCTCAGCAAACCGCTTCAGCCAGTCACGTTTCAGGACTGCTGTATTCTTTTGTACGGTATTTCCATTGATTTCAGCATCTAGCGTAGTTGTAGTTTCGGAAATTTCATTTATCTCTTCATCAGTGAGCACATGGATACCTTCCAGTTTTTGGTTCTGATTCTCATATTCTATGCGTTTCTCTTTGGTGATGGCGTAAATTTTTGCACCTATTTCAGAATAGATTCCGGTACCTGTCAGTTTCTCCAGGATATCCGATTTTTCACTTTCCTTACTCTGAAGAAATTTGGTAAAATCTCCTTGTGCCAGGAGAGTAGTACGGCAGAATTGCTCAAAACTTAACCCTACGGCTGCTTGTATTTCGGATTTTATCTCATTTTTCTTAGTGATTTGGAGATTCGTTTTCCGGTTCTCTAATGTCCACTTTGCATCTTGAATGGCACCCGATGCTTTTCGGTGTGCACGGGCTACGTACCACTTGGCAATATAAGGTATCTCGTTTGAACCGGTGAACTCCAGTTCCGTCCACGCCTCGTTGGTATTTCTGCGCATCAATTGGCGGCTGTCGTTTATTGACACATCCTCTTTCTTAGAAGAAAAAGTTTGCCCTATGTCCCGGTACTTTTCGTTTTCTGCCCGTTCCATGCGCGGCGTTTCATTGTAGAGTGCCAGGCAAATGGCATCGAGTAATGTTGTTTTGCCGGCACCCGTCTCCCCACAAATCAGAAACAGGGATTCTTCGCTCAGTGGTCCATTCTCAAAGTCAATCACAGCATCTTCTATGGATGCCAGATTTTTTATAGTCAGTTTTTGAAGTTTCATGATTCACTACAGATTATAGGGAATTAATGCAGATTGCTTTTCTCTTTTACCTTTTGTACGACACTATTCATCAGTTCGCAGAGTTCCTCATCCATTTCTTCTCCTTCTGCTTCCTTAAAATAAAGTTTTGCTATTTCCAATGGGGACATTTCCTGCATTTCCTGAATAGAGATATGCTTGGTTTCATCCTCTGAAGTGTGCTTCTCCCGGTTGGGCTTGATATAACAGAATTTGCAGTTTTTCCCTTTTACCGCGCTCGATGCCCGTTCGTTGCAGTCGGGCGCCAGGTAATCTTTTATCAGAACATTCAGGCGGATATAAGCCGGTTTGTCATCTGGGTATTCCTCCAGCAGTTTTATAGCTTCTTCAAAATCTACAGCTTCCTTGGGTAGCGTGATGAGTGGCATCGGATTCTCTATTTCAATTGTTTTGATCTGAGGTGCTTTTTCTCCTTGTATTTCAACAATGGAAACAGAATGTGGATAAGTCTCGTCGAAGCTGACAGACAGGGGAGCACCACAATATCGTGCACAAGACCTGCTTCCTTTAATGTTCTGTGGGCAATGGATGTGACCGAGTGCCAGATAATCGTATCCTTCACCCATTGCATTGATAGGGACATATTCTATTCCGCCTACGGTTTCATCATGTCCCGTTTGGTCACTGCCTTCTATAGAAAGGTGCGCCATCAATACAACAGGCAGTTTTTCCGCATTCATTTTCTCTACTTCATCCTGCAATGCTTGGAAAAAGCGTGTCTGCCGTTCTTCGCGGGGTGTTTCTGTGTCCAGTATCGGGAAATTCTGCGGATAGACGTGAGGTACGGCTATAATATATCCTTTTAGTATTCCTCTTTCATCTTTCACTTCCACGATATGTTTTTCCAGATTAACTTCTTCCTGGTTTCGTTCTATGTTTCCTACTACCTTTACACCGAAATGGTTCCACAGACTACTGTCTATCTCTAATTTCGAACTGCTGTCGTGGTTTCCGGCAGTTACTACAATTGTCATTCTGGGGCATGCCCTGTGAATTTCGAGCATACCGTCTGTGTACATCTTCTGTGTACTTGCCGATGGGGTGGAGTAGTGGTAGATGTCTCCGCTGACTACCATTGCATCTGGTTTTTCTTCTGCAACAATGCGGGTGAGTTGTTTCAGGAATGCTTGTTGCTCGCGACTGCGGTCATAGTTGTATAGTGTATGTCCCAGATGCCAGTCGCTGGTATGAAGTATTTTCATGATTTTACTATTTTATTTTTTCAAATGTACATAGAATATGGAAGATACGCAATTCTCTTTAAAAATCTCTTTACTAAAAACTGGGAATTCTCTGATTTTTAATTAGTTTTGCAATCTAATTTCTCTATGATGTAGGCCTTTTGTTCCTTGTGTGGTAAAGAATGGATACACTTGTAGACTAAACTGTAATTCCGATGAAATATTTGCAAATAATAATCAGAGTGTTTATTATATTGGTTGTTTTTCTTTTGAATGCTGTTAATGTATTTGGCGAAGTCTCCTCGGCATTTAAACCCGGAAATGAAGATAGGATATTGATTCTCAATGCATACAGCGGATCTTCCCGTTGGAGTAACGATTTTATTATCCCCATTTATAATTCTTATCAACATAAAAACTCTCCTTATGTAGTGGATGTGGAACATATGGGAGGGCAATTTATGCACCTGCAAAATACGGAAGATTTATCAAAATACAAAGAAAACCTTTTTGGAAAATATGCAGACAATCCTCCGAAACTCTTGCTCCTCTTGGGTAGTGCCTCTTGGGGCTTGCTGAAAGAGAGTATAGAAAGGCAATGGAAAGATGTTCCCGTTATTCTCTGCACTGAGACGGATTATGTAGGGCCACAAGAGGCCTACTTGCACAGGCGAGCCATTGCGGCGGAAGAGAGAACACCTCTGACAGATTATCAAGGCAATCTGTCGCTGACTGTCTTTCATGTGCCTGCTTATCTTAAAGAAACTGTTCTGTTAATGCAGAATCTGATGCCTGAAATGGATGAACTTATCTTCTTGTCGGATGCCCGTTACATAAGTGCTCAGTTCCGTTCGGATTTAAAAGAGATTGTGAATAAAGACTTTCCGGAGCTTGAAATAAAAGATTATGTTGCTGGTGAAATGACTACCGATGAATTGGCTGATTCACTGGCCCATGCAGAGGAGAATAGTGGTGTTCTCTTTTGTTCATGGTATCAGGAAAATGCTCAAAAAGGGAATGCTGTATTGACCAATAATATTTCCAGAATCCTCAGCTATTATTCTTCTTCACCTATTCTTTCATTGGATAATACCGGATTGCAACGGAATGGTTTGGTAGGTGGTTACTTTTTTGATGAGAAGACAATCGGAAGGAAAATTACGGAAATAACTGCCGGCGTTTTATCTGATAATAACTCGAAAGGCGTTCATGTGGTGAATTGTGGAACTCCCACTCCTATGTTCAACTATTACGATCTTACAGAAGCCGGATTGTCACCTAAGTTGTGCCCTTCTAATTCTGTTTTTTATATGATGCCTCCTTCTTTCTGGGAGCAACACAAATACAGTGTTATTTGGGGAATTACCACAATTCTGATTTTGTTTATGTGGATGTGGTTGTGGTGGTTGTATAAGAGCAGAAGAAAGCAAGCCGAACAGATAAAGTTGATGACCAGCTATCACAGTTTGTTTGAGAATATGCCCATCGTTTATTTGAAGCAACAGCTGGTTTATGATTCTGCCGGAAAGATTGTAGACTACATCACAGTGGAAGCAAATCCCCGCTTTGAGAAATACTTCAAGTCTATGGGGGAGGTCATTGGTAAAAGAGGAAGTGAAGCAGATCCGAAAGGTTTTGAAAGGATGTGTCACCTCTATAGTATGGTCAACTCTACTCAGAAGGAGCTTTCATACCAATACTATTACGAAAATATAGGCAATTATTTCAATGTAATTCTGACACCCTCTAAACATAAGGGATACGTTGATGTATTCTGTGTGGACAATACCGAGTTAGCCGAGACACAACAGATGTTACGATCTGCTAATCATAAATTATCAATGTCGCTGGACGTGGCTAATATTGTTCCCTGGAAATGGGATTTGGAGAAAGGTACTATGCTTTGTGACGTAAACCGTCCGGTAGAGCTTAGCCATGATGATAGCATGATGAACGAGGAGCAACTTTCCGTACCCGACTACCAATATTTTGCCAAAATTTGCAAGGAAGACAGAGACCGGGTAAAGAGGGCTTATAAGGAGTTGACGGAAGGTAATGTTTCTAAGATCAGAGAAGAATATCGCGTGATAGTTCGTAAGAATGGAATATCGCGTTATGAATGGGTTGAGGCTCAGGCCACTGTGGATAAGAGGGATGAAAAAGGTAATCCGATTACTTTGGTAGGTTCTTCTCTCGTGATAACCGGACGAAAGAAAATGGAAGAAGATCTGATTACGGCAAAGGAGAAAGCTGAAGAATCAAATCGTCTGAAGTCTGCTTTCCTGGCCAATATGAGTCATGAAATACGTACTCCGCTCAATGCTATTGTCGGCTTTTCCAGTATCTTGGCAGATACGGAAGAACAGGAGGAGAAAGAGGAGTATATCAATATTATTGAGAATAATAATACGCTATTGTTGCAACTGGTTGGAGACATTCTGGAGCTTTCTAAGATTGAGTCCGGAACATTGGAATTTGTATTTTCCGATTTAGATCTGAATGCATTGTTTAAGGAGATAGAAGAATCTGCCCAACTTCGTCAGAAGAATGAAGCTGTCCCCATCCGATATATACCGGAAATGCCGGACTGTACTGTAAATATCGAGAGGAACAGGCTGACGCAGGTTATGACGAATATGCTTAATAATGCTATGAAGTTTACTTATAGTGGAAGCGTCACTTTCGGTTATCGACTGAAGGATACTGATTTCCTTTATTTTTATGTTACGGATACGGGATGTGGAATTGAAGAGGATAAGAAAGATACTGTTTTTGGTCGTTTCGTGAAACTCGATTCTTTTTCTCAAGGTACAGGATTGGGGCTGTCTATCTGCCAGAGTGTTGTCGAGAATTTGGGCGGTAGCATAGGCGTTGAATCGGAACCTGGCAAGGGCTCTACTTTCTGGTTCACTCTTCCTTATCATCCAGTGGAACTCAAGTCGACGAGAGAACAGAAAGAACATCGGTTAAGTAAAGTAGAGAAGCTCACCGTTTTAATAGCTGAAGATAATGAAAGCAATTTCTTGTTATTTGAATCTATCCTGAAACGTAAATATAACATTCTTCATGCTTGGGATGGGGAAGAGGCAGTAGAATTATTTAAGAAATACAATCCTCATTTGATATTGATGGATATCAATATGCCTAAAAAAACTGGCTACGAGGCTACGCAGATCATACGTGAAATATCGCCGACTGTTCCTATCATGGCAGTAACGGCTTATGTCTATGCAGAAGATGAGGAACGCATCCTGAATAGTGGTTTCGATGCGTATACTTCTAAACCTATCAATGCACAGAAATTGCAGAGTGATATTGTAGATTTGCTTAAGAAGCAGTTGATCTTCATGTAATCTTATCAGGGAATTGAGCATAAAAAAAGAGCTGTACTGTATCCTGAGTAATCATTAAAAAATAATTTGGTATAAATGGGTATTTTGTTTCCCGGTAGGAGAAATATTTTTTCTCAATAGGAGAAAAATAATTTAGTAACTTGTTGGCAGAATTAATGGTTTCCTTTTCGTGCCCAAAAGGAATCAGGGCCGGGGATGGGCAGTATCAGGCTCGTACCAACTCCGTATCAAATTCGGTTAGAAGTACTTCTGTCCGGGGATGGTATGGAGCAAATAGGGACTTGAACCCTTTTTGATACGTCTCTAACAGGGTGTAGTCCTGCCGCAAACATGATTTTTGCGTAATAGTCTATGCTGTTTTATATATCTTAGCTATCTTTGCCTACTAAAATATTTAAAGCTACAAGAATATGTTAGGTCGTATCATTGCAATGGTCATAGCTGGAGTTATTATAGTTTATCTGGTTCGTTGGATAGATAACTTTTTCTCCGGATTCCGAAAATGAAAGATATAATAAGCCCCGAAACTTATGATAAATTTCGGGGCTTGTTATGTTCTTTTGCGTTTTCCACGCCGTTTTCACTTTTTTCGGTAAGCCATTTATAAAGAGGAGCAATGTCTTTCCCTTAAAGGTGGAAAGTGACAAATCTTCTCCATCAATCGTCTTGACTGTGAAGTCATAAAAGCTTTTTTGCTGTGCATGGGCAGCTATTGCTGTTATTGCCATAAATAGACTTATAATAATTGTTTTCATATTACTGTTCTGTCTATATATAAAAACAAAATGAAGCCATGAATAGTTTATTATTGGAATAAAAAAAACACTACCTTTGTACCCCGGTAAAAAGGTTAGTTTTTTGTAGGTAAAATAGGTATGAAGAAGAGTCTTATTGCATTAGCGTTCGGCACCTTGGGATTAGGGATTGCCGAGTTTGTCATGATGGGCATTCTGCCCGATGTGGCTAAAGATTTGGGCGTTAGTATTCCTGTGGCAGGGCATTTTATTTCTGCATACGCTTTGGGAGTATGTGTCGGGGCACCTACTCTGATCTTGGCCCGTAAACATCCACTGAAACATATTTTGTTGGCATTGGTGACTCTGATAATGATAGGGAATATCTGTGCAGCAATGGCACCTAATTATTGGGTGTTATTACTGGCTCGTTTTGTTTCCGGACTTCCTCATGGGGCTTATTTCGGTGTAGCTTCTATTGTTGCCGAAAAATTGGCTGATAAGGGTAAAGGTTCTGAGGCCGTATCTATCATGATTGCCGGAATGACTATAGCCAATCTTTTTGGAGTTCCATTGGGAACATCATTGAGTAATGCTATCTCATGGCGGGTAACATTCTTGCTGGTGGGTTGTTGGGGAGTGATTATTCTTTATTATATCTGGCGTTGGGTACCCCACGTGGAAGGGCTGAAAGATACTGGTTTCAAAGGACAGTTCCGTTTTCTTAAAAACCCGGCTCCCTGGCTCATTTTAGGGGCAACGGCACTGGGTAATGGCGGAGTTTTTTGTTGGTACAGTTATATTAACCCGTTATTGACGAATGTATCCGGTTTCAGTGCCGAAAGCATTACCGGATTGATGGTATTGGCCGGTTTTGGTATGGTGGTGGGTAATCTGGTGAGTGGGCGTCTTTCTGACCAATATACTCCCGGAAAAGTAGGTACTACTGTGCAAGCTATGATTTGTGTTGTGCTGTTATTGATATTCTTCTTGTCTCCTTATCCGTGGTTATCAGCATTATTGATGTGCTTTTGTACTGCCGGCTTATTCGCGGTTTCCAGTCCGGAACAAGTGTTGATTATCCGTGTGGCAAAAGGTGGAGAGATGCTGGGAGCGGCTTGTGTGCAAGTGGCATTTAACTTGGGAAATGCCATCGGTGCGTATGTTGGTGGGCTTGCTATCAGTGGCGGTTATCGTTATCCGGCACTGGCAGGAGTTCCTTTCGCCATGGTCGGTTTTATTCTGTTTCTGACCTTCTACAAGAAATATCAGGCGAAATATTAAAACATTTCGATTTCTTTTCGTATTTTTGTCCACAGGTATTAACTAAACTTGATAATTATGAAAACTTTGAATTGCGTAAAAATATTATTGCTATGCATCTTTGCTGTTGGTTTATTGTCTTGCGGGGATGATGTATATTACACGATGGAGAATAGTGACAAAAAGCTATGTGACAGAACCTGGATAGATGAATATGAGACGGATGAGGGCTTAACATGTACTTATCAACTCAGATTCTTTAAAGATAATAATAAAGGGCAGGAACTTACAACCACCTATGATACCGGTGGGAAAACGACTGTTGACAGAGAATTTTCCTGGCGTTGGACAGATGATAGCAAGGAAGCTTTAAGACTTACTTTTTCAGATGGAAAAGTAAAGTACTTTGAGAATGTATGGGTACGTGATCATTACCTTAGTGGTAAGCTGGATGGGAAGGTGCTGATGATGACAGACTCCAATTATACGAAAAACTAAATAAATAAGCGAGATGAAAAAATATCTATATTTTATATTTGTATGGGTGTTTGCCCTGAGTCTGACATCATGCGAAGATGATGATCAGTATAGTATAGAATCCGTAATCATAGGACGAGCATGGACAGGAGATGTAGGTATGTATGCTGAGAATGGTGAACCTATTTTCAGTACATTTACTTTTTGGGGAGATGGATTTGGTGAAGAATACCAATATTATTCATATGATGGAGCTCCTTATGATAATTTTCGTTTTAAATGGCTGTGGGAGGATGATTACAATAATAATCTAATATTAGATTATGGTAGGGCAGGTATGTCTTATATGGATGATGTTAGAGTAACAGGAAATCAGTTGAGAGGTACATTCTTCTTGACAAGTGATTCTCGGGGATTTAATTTTATACTGGGAATGGAATAAAAGAATGGAAAATGTATAATAATAAAACAGGTCGCTTTATAAAAGTGACCTGTTTTATTATAGGCCTTCTTATTTTTTCAGAAACAACTTTTTAAAATCATTCGGATAAGGCGTTTCAAACTGCATCAATTCTCCTGTAACCGGGTGATAAAAGCATAATTTGAAGGCATGTAGCGCCAGGCGTCCGATAGGATTTACCTCTTCGAGTCCGTAACGCCCATCCCCAACAATAGGATGTCCTAAGTCTTGCATGTGTACCCGGATTTGGTTTTTACGTCCGGTTTCAAGGTTTAGTTCCACAAGAGAATAACCATTGGCACGCTTAATAGTGCGATAATGTGTAATTGACTTTTGTCCTCCGTCATCTGTCGGACTGGAATATACATAAAGAGTACGATCCGTGAGCCAGGATATTATACAACCGGCATTCTTCTCCATCTCTCCCGCAACTACAGCTACATAACGACGGTCGGTTACAATCTCATGCCAATTATCACGCAGCGTACGCTGCGTTTTTTCATCTTTTGCAAACATCATTAACCCGGAAGTATCACGATCAAGGCGGTGGACAATATAAACGTTGCTGCCGCGTCCATTGGAGCGTTGCACATATTCATTTAGAATATGATAGGCTGTACGTTCCTTCTGGCGTTCACTGCTGACTGACAGTAAACCTTGCATCTTTTCCACCACTATGATATATGCATCTTCATATACGATCTTCAGCAATTTGTTATGAAACTCCTTTTTACCCTTATCACGGCTAATCTGTACTTTCATGCCCGGTTTTAGCGGAAAATTGTATTGAGTGGTTATCACACTGTCTACGAACACCACTCGTTTGCTGAGCAATGATTTTAGTTTGGTGCGACTGGCGTCCGGCATCTTGGCTGCCAGGAACTCCATAAGTTCCATCGGTTCATTTACTGTGTAGTCCGTATATTGAGTGCGGGCTCGTGCTACTATTTTTCCTCTTGCCACGTTGATAGTGATTAATGGTTAGTGATTAGTGATTAATTCTCAGTCTTCATTTCTTAATTCCAGAAGCACAACGTTTTCTACGTGGTGAGTATGTGGGAACATATCCACCGGCTGTACGGCTTTTACTTTGTATTTTGCATCGAGTAGTTGCAGGTCGCGTGCCTGTGTGGCTGGATTACAACTTACATATACAATACGTTTTGGTTCGGCAAATAAGATAACGTCTACTACATCCTGATGCATACCGGCTCGAGGAGGATCGGTGATAATAACATCCGGTCGACCGTATTGGTTGATGAAATCCTGTGTTAGCATATCTTTCATATCACCGGCAAAGAATAAGGTGTTCTCAATGCCGTTGATTTCTGCATTTACTTTTGCATCTTCAATAGCTTCGGGTACATATTCGATACCGATAACCTGGCGGGCTTGTTTGGAAACAAAGTTAGCAATGGTTCCTGTACCTGTATAAAGGTCATATACCAGTTCTTTTCCGGTTAATCCCGCAAAATTGCGTGCTATCTTATAAAGGTTGTATGCTTGTTCGGAATTGGTTTGATAGAATGATTTAGGACCTATTTTAAAACGTAATCCTTCCATTTCTTCAAAGATGTGATCTTTGCCTTTGAAAGTATATACCTCCAGGTCGGTAATAGTATCGTTACGCTTATTATTGATAATGTATAGAAGGGAAGTTATTTCGGGAAATGTATCAGCAACATATTGCAGGAGTTGTTTGAACAGTTGCAGTTCTTTTTCTTCTTCCTCTATTTTTGCAACGAGGATCACCATAAGTTCCCCAGTAGTGGAGGTACGGATAATCATATTGCGCAACATCCCTTCCTGGGTACGCAGATTGATGAATGAATAATCATGCTCGTAAGCATAATCGCGTACAGTATTCCGGATACGGTTGGATATGTCATCCTGTAACCAGCATTTCTCTATCGCCAGTACTTTATCAAAAGCATTGGGGATGTGGAAACCTACAGCATTCATTTGATCATATACCACATTTTGCTTAACTTCTTCTTCCGTCAACCAGCGTTTGTTAGAAAAGGTGTACTCCAGTTTATTTCTATAGAACTGTGTTTTCTCAGAACCGAGAATCGGGGAAATTTCCGGAAGTTCAATTTTTCCGATGCGGGTAAGGTTGTCAGTTACTTGTTTTTGCTTGTATTTGATCTGTTCGGAATAAGGGAGAACTTGCCATTTGCAACCACCGCATACCCCATAATGTTGGCAAAATGGGACGGCTCTTTCACGAGAATATTCGTGGAACTTCACTGCTACGGCTTCAGCATAATGATGCTTTTTTCTCTTAATTTGCAGGTCTACTACATCTCCGGGAACGACATAAGGTACGAAAATAACCAAATCATTGACCTTTGCGATGGCTTTTCCTTCGGCAGCCACATCCGTTATTGTCACTTTCTCCAGTAGGGGAAGTTCTTTTCTATTTCTTGCCACTTTTACACCAGTCTAATAAATTATTCTGCAAAAATAGACATTTTTTCGGGAATTCTCTCTATGAAGTGAAATATTAAAGATTGCAATGTCGAAATTGCATTTTGATAGAAAGTTTTTTCTCAAAAAGTTTTCTAGTATGCGAAATATACTTAGATTTGCGAACAGAAAAAAATCACAATCGAGAAACTTAAATTTATATTATGGACAAGAAAAGAGTTTATACCTTTGGTAACGGTCAGGCAGAAGGAAAGGCCGACATGAAAAATCTTTTGGGAGGTAAAGGTGCCAACCTTGCCGAAATGAATCTTATCGGGGTTCCGGTTCCTCCTGGTTTTACAATTACGACTGAGGTTTGTACCGAATATAATGAGATGGGGCAGGAAAAAGTTGTTGCTCTGTTGAAAGGCGAAGTAGAAAACGCTATAGCAAAAGTAGAAGAATTGATGTCTTCTAAGTTCGGTGATATAGAAAATCCATTACTGGTTTCAGTACGTTCGGGCGCTCGTGCTTCTATGCCGGGTATGATGGACACGATCCTTAATCTGGGGCTGAACGATGAAGTAGTAGAAGGATTGACACGTAAAACAGGCAATGCACGTTTTGCATGGGATTCTTACCGTCGTTTCGTACAGATGTATGGTGACGTGGTATTGGGCATGAAACCGACTAATAAAGAGGATATCGATCCATTTGAAGCCATCATTGAAGAGGTGAAGCATGCAAAAGGTGTGAAGCTGGATAATGAACTGGAAGTGGAAGACCTCAAAGAATTAGTAAAGAAGTTTAAAGCTGCTGTAAAGGAGCAAACCGGCAAAGACTTTCCGGCTTGTGCTTATGAGCAGTTGTGGGGCGCTGTTTGTGCTGTATTCAATTCTTGGATGAATGAACGTGCTATTCTATATCGTAAGATGGAAAGTATACCCGATGAGTGGGGTACAGCCGTTAATGTTCAGGCAATGGTGTTTGGTAATATGGGTGAGACTTCTGCTACAGGTGTTTGCTTTAGCCGCGATGCCGGTACAGGTGAAGACTTGTTTAATGGTGAATATTTGATTAATGCGCAAGGTGAAGACGTGGTGGCAGGTATCCGTACACCGCAGCAAATTACTAAAATCGGTTCACAACGTTGGGCAGAACTGGCAGGTGTTAGCGAAGAAGAACGTGCAGCCAAATATCCGTCAATGGAAGAGGCTATGCCGGAAATCTACAAAGAGTTGGATACTTTGCAGACTAAGTTGGAAGACCACTATAAAGATATGCAGGATATGGAATTTACCGTTCAGGAAGGTAAACTCTGGTTCCTCCAGACGCGTAACGGTAAACGTACTGGTGCAGCTATGGTGAAGATTGCAATGGATTTGCTGCGTCAGGGCATGATTGATGAAAAAACTGCATTGATGCGCTGCGAGCCCAATAAATTGGATGAATTGCTCCACCCCGTATTTGATAAGACCGCTTTGAAACAAGCCAAGGTTTTAACTCGTGGCCTTCCCGCATCTCCGGGTGCTGCTACAGGACAGATTGTCTTCTTTGCAGATGATGCTGCAGAATGGCATGCTGCCGGTAAACGTATCATAATGGTACGTATCGAGACTTCTCCCGAAGATTTGGCGGGCATGGCAGTTGCAGAAGGTATTCTTACTGCCCGCGGTGGCATGACTTCTCATGCAGCAGTAGTTGCTCGTGGTATGGGTAAGTGCTGTGTATCGGGTGCCGGTGCTTTGAATATTGATTATAAGGCCCGTACTGTGGAAATAGATGGTGTTCTGCTGAAAGAAGGCGATTATATTTCATTGAATGGTAGTACAGGTGTAGTTTATAAAGGTCAGGTAGAAACAAAAGCTGCTGAACTTTCTGGAGACTTTGCAGAATTGATGGATCTGGCCAATAAGTATACGAAACTTCAGGTACGCACTAATGCTGATACTCCCCATGATGCCGGCGTAGCTCGCAACTTTGGTGCTGTAGGCATTGGTCTTTGCCGTACGGAACACATGTTCTTTGAAGGTGAAAAGATTAAAGCTATGCGTGAGATGATCCTCGCAGAAGATGCGGAAGGACGTCGCAAAGCTTTGGCCAAGATATTGCCTTACCAACAAGCAGACTTTAAGGGTATCTTCCAGGCTATGGAAGGTTGTCCGGTAACTGTCCGTTTGCTTGATCCTCCTTTGCACGAATTTGTTCCGCATGATTTGAAGGGGCAACAAGAAATGGCGGACGCTATGGGGGTTAGTCTGCAATATATCCAGCAACGTGTAGAATCACTTTGTGAACATAATCCGATGCTGGGACACCGTGGATGTCGTTTGGGCAATACGTATCCTGAAATTACTCAGATGCAGACACGTGCTATCCTTGGTGCTGCTCTGGAACTGAAGAAAGAAGGTGTGGAAACCCATCCGGAAATCATGGTTCCGCTGACTGGTATCTTGTATGAGTTCAAAGAACAGGAAAAGGTGATTCGCGAAGAAGCTGCTGCACTTTTCGCTGAACTGGGTGACAGCATTGACTTCAAGGTAGGTACAATGATTGAAATTCCTCGTGCAGCTTTGACTGCTGACCGTATTGCTTCTTCTGCTGAGTTCTTCTCATTCGGTACAAATGACTTAACGCAGATGACATTCGGTTATTCACGTGATGATATTGCTTCTTTCCTTCCGGTTTATCTGGAAAAGAAGATTCTGAAAGTAGACCCGTTCCAGGTTCTCGATCAGAATGGAGTAGGACAGTTGGTACGTATGGCTACGGAAAAAGGCCGTGCTATCCGTCCGGATTTGAAATGCGGTATCTGTGGTGAACATGGCGGTGAGCCTTCTTCTGTGAAATTCTGCCATAAGGTGGGTTTGAACTACGTTAGTTGTTCTCCATTCAGAGTACCCATTGCACGTCTGGCAGCGGCGCAGGCTGCAATAGAGGAATAGCACGATATAGCTGATACTCAATAAAATA